>Ga0255057_10001080_pt1 | contig 15641 bp, 13 predicted proteins | sample Cases_109_6_MG_FD_189022 | JGI IMG/M metagenome (GOLD analysis project Ga0255057, IMG submission 189022) | Seawater microbial communities from Amundsen Gulf, Northwest Territories, Canada - Cases_109_6 | ecosystem: Environmental > Aquatic > Marine > Gulf | place: Canada: Northwest Territories... | reverse complement strand
CGGTTTCAGCTGATGGAGATCAATGACGCACTTCGCAGGAAGGCGTAAGCAATACTGGTAAGAGTGAAGGAGGACAATGTTATGAAGTTCGTAGTCTTTCAATGCAGCAAGTCGCCCGATTACTTTATCGTCACCGATAAAGATCATGTGGATGACGTCAAGGGTGGAATGTGCCCCGATGGCGGCGATCTGGAAAAAGTCGGTGAATACCCCGAAATGGGAAAAGAGCGCGCGGCTTTCGACGAAGCTTTTGCCATGGCCGCTATTCGCAAGCAGGGTTTTTATCGTTTCGAGGCGCCGAGCATGGCTGCCGTTCCCCCGAGTCCCGAGATGCCCTGAGTGGTTCTTCAGTACTCGATGTGAGCGTGCGGATAATGAGGCCGGCGCCCGGAGGGGCGCCGGCAAGCGTGGGTCAGTGATGCAATCATCGCCACGCGGGGGCCAGACACCATCGGGCAGCCGGGTGCCCGACTGCAATCACGAAGTGGCGGCGAAGCTGGGTGAAGCGGCCGATCTACTGGCGCTGCAGGGTGCCAATCCATTCCGGGTGAGTGCCTTTCGGCGCGCTGCGGCCACCGTCGCACAGCTGCCCCGCGACATCCGCGAAGTCGCGGAGATGGAGGGACCGGCGGGTCTGGTGGACATACCCAATGTTGGTCGTGGCATTGCGGCGGCCATCATCGAAATCGTCGCTACGGGTCGTTGGAGCCGTCTGGACCGATTGCGGGGTGAGCTCGATGCCGGACGACTGTTCCAGGGCGTGCCGGGCATAGGGCCGGCGCTTGCCGCGCGCATTCGTGACACTCTGCACATCGACAGCCTCGAAGAGCTGGAAGTGGCTGCCAATGACGGCAGGCTGGAGGAGATCCCCGGGGTCGGCCGGCGGCGCGTTGCGGCCATCCGGGCGTCGCTTGCCGCCATGCTCGGGCGCCCACGGACCCCGTCACTGGCGAGCGCGGATGCACCCCCGGTGGGAGTGATTCTAGATGTGGATGCGGAGTATCGCCGCAAGGGTGCGCGGGGCGAATTGGCGCTCATCACGCCACGTCGCTTCAATCCCGAAGGCAAAGCCTGGCTGCCGATATTGCACACCGAGCGTGACGGCTGGCACTTTACCGCGCTCTACTCGAACACCGCCCGCGCCCACGAGCTGGGGCGTACCCGGGACTGGGTCGTCATCTATTACTACGACGACGACCATCGCGAGTACCAATGCACCGCAGTCACCGAATTCCGCGGACCCCTTCGGGGAAAGCGCGTGGTGCGTGGCCGCGAACGTGAATGCAGGGATCTCTATGGGAAATCGGCGCTAGCTACCCATTGACCCGGTGATCTTCGGCGTTTCCCCCACTCGGCGGAGCGCCAGACGTGTGAGCACGGGGCCGATGACCTCGAAGATCACGGTGGCGCCGACGACCACCGGGAGGATAATTTCCCCCAACGTGGGCAAACGCTGCATGGCCACCAGCGCCATGCCCAGGGCCACGCCCGCCTGGGGAAGCATGGCGAGCCCCATCCACCAGCGTTGCGCGGGGTCGTCTCGGCACAGGGCGCCCCCCAGCCAGGCGCCGAGCAAGCGCCCGAGCGCCCGCAGAACCACATAACCGAGTAATACGGAGCCAGCCAGCCCCAGTGCGTCGATGTCCAGGAAGGCCCCCGCGAGCACGAAAAACAACACCAGAAACGGCCACTCGATGCCCTCGATGGCATGGAACGGGCGCTTGTGGTGGCGGGCGAGATTCGTCACCACCGCGCCCATCACCATGGCCGCCAGAATGAAAGAGACTTCCAGCCATAGGGCGAGACCTCCGCACAGAAACACCATCCCCAGGGCTTCCACCTGCAGCGGCTCTCCCGCCGAAATGCGGCCGGACAGATACGCCATGGGGACACCGAGGGCGGTGCCCAGTAACAAGGCACCACCGATCTCCCACAGGCTGCCCAGCACCACGCTCCCGGAACCGCCGTCGCCGCCCATGAACTGGACCGCGGCCAGCATCAGCGTAAACGCCATCAGGCCCCAGGCATCATCCATCGCGACGATGCCGATGAGCGTCTGCGAAAAGGGACCCTTTGCGCCGGCTTCGTGCACGACGTCGGCGGTCGCCGCAGGAGCCGTGGCAGATGCGATGCCGGCGAGCAGCAGAGTGACCTCGATGGGTACGCCCAGCAACGTGAGACCGAGCGCCACAATGGCTGCGGTCACGATCACCATGGTGGCAGACACGGTAAGAACCCGGCGGCCGTAGTGTTTCAAGGACGCGCGGGTGAGCGTGCCGCCGATCAGGAAACCAATCATCACCAGGGCGATAGTCGAAAGCAGGTGAAAGAGCTGTGGCGTGATATCCGGTAGCAGGGCCATACCGGATGGACCGATGACAAATCCAAATAACAGCAGCAGGGTTACGCGCGGCAATGGCGTGCAGCGCCCCAGCAGATCGGTCACCAGACCGAGCATCATGAGGCCGCCCAGGGTGACGAGGGTTATGGCAATCTCATGCATCGCGTGACAGGCGACCGTAAGTTGGCGGTACCGCGCTCGCGGGCGCACGGCGGGCTTTCACCCAGCGCGCCGCCTACATGGTTCCGGCAGATGACTAGTCGCAGTGGATGGACAGCACGTCGCAGGGCGCATCGTGCATGACGGCGCGTGTCGTGGATCCCAGCAGCCGTTTCATCCCGCCTTCCCCGGAGGTTCCTATGGCGATGAGATCCACATCCCTGGCTTTGGCCGTGGCGATGATCTCTTTGCCTGCGGGACCGTTCGTAACCAGTTGCTCGGCAGCGTCCAGTCCCACCTTACTCGCCCACTCGGCAAGATAGGCCGTGGAACGCGCGATGATGTCGGCGGCGGATGTATGTCCCGATTGCGCTGAGATGAAAGTCGGAGGCAGGTAATCGACCACATGGACGACGCTCAATCGCGCGTCGAATATTTTTCCGAGCGCTAGAGCCCTTTCGGCAGCCCGCTGGCTGTGCTGGGAGAAGTCCGTCGGTACGAGAATGTGCTTGTACATTGACATAGGTTATCCGAGGCTGAAGTTGGCCACGCTGGGTTGCACCAGGCGTTCGAAGTCCGCGTAGTCTAACTGAATCAGCTCGCTGTGGGTGCCGGCGTTGAATGCGATGCGCTCGTCGCGGGCCAAAGCCTCGTCCACGTAGACGGCCATATCGTAGAGATTGCCAAAGGGCGGCATGGCTCCCAGCTCGATGCTGGGAAACATTCCCTGGAACTGTACCTCGGTGGCCAGCTCGGCCTTCTTTGCGTCGGCCGTGCCGCGCAGGAGATCGAGATCTACCTTGTCGGTGCCGCGCAAGACGGCCATCGCCAGGCGGCCGTCGAGCTTGACCATCACCGTCTTGGCCATCTCGTTTCCCGGTATGTGGGCCGACTCGGCGATCTGCTGGGTCGTGTAGGCGATGGAGTGGCGGATAGTGACGTATTTGACCTTGTTGTCATCGAGAAAGTTGCTAAGTGTCTTGACGGGCATTGGGCTCCTCCAATTGCCAGGAGAGTTTCATGACCTTTATAAGCACTGATGGTCGAAACTCCATTGATCCAGGTCATCTATGCCTCCCGGAATCCCGGACGGGTTAAACTGGGAGCCCTACCACGGATGCCGCCATGAGCCCGAGCTTCACGACGCCCATCTCGCAACACCTCTGGCAATCCCGATACCGGAATGCGAATTCTGGGCCCGGGGAGGTGAGCATCGACGATACCTGGACGCGGGTCGCCGAGGCGATCGCGAGCGTCGAGATGCGTGATCGAGGGCGCTGGCGCGAGCGTTTTCACGCCTTGCTGGAGGACTTCAAGTTCCTGCCCGGTGGTCGCATCCTGGCCGGCGCGGGCACCTCCCGGCAGGTCACGCTGTTCAACTGTTTCGTCATGGGAACGATCCCGGATTCTCTGCCGGGGATCCTCGACGCGCTCAAGGAGGGCGCGCTCACCATGCAGCAGGGCGGCGGTGTCGGCTATGACTTTTCCACTCTGCGCCCGCAAGGCTCGGAGGCGCCGGGTAGCGGCACCATCGCCTCCGGACCGGTGTCCTTCATGCGCATCTGGGACAGTGCTTGCGCCACGCTTCTTTCGACGGGCGCCCGCCGTGGCGCGATGATGGGAACGCTTCGCTGCGATCATCTGGACATCGAGACCTTTGTCGACGCCAAGCGTGATCGGAGCGAGCTGCGCCACTTCAACGTCTCGGTGCTGGTGAGCGACGCTTTCATGGCGGCCGTCGAAGAGAATGGCGATTGGCCGCTGGTATTTCCCGTCCCGGCACGCGCGCCGGCCGATGCATCCGGTGGCGGGCAAATCGTGATGCGTGAGTGGCCGGGCGTCGCGGCGTCCACACCTTGCCGCGTGCATCGTGTCCTTCGGGCGCGGGAGCTGTGGGAACGCATCATGCGCGCCGCCTACGACTGCGCCGAGCCGGGCGTGCTCTTCATCGATCGCATCAATGCCAACAACAACCTGGCCTGGCGCGAACGCATCAACGCCACCAATCCCTGCGGCGAGATCCCGCTACCCCCTTATGGGGCCTGCGATCTCGGCGCCATGAATGTGACCCGCTTCGTGCGCGATGCTTTCACGCCTGCGGCGCACATGGACATGGTGGCGCTGGAGGAGGCTGTCACAACGGCCGTGCGGTTTCTCGACAATGTCATCGACGCATCGAGCTTTCCGCTGCCGGCGCAAGCGCAGCAGGCACGGGGCTCCCGGCGTATCGGGCTCGGCCTTACCGGGCTCGCCGACGCGCTGGTGATGCTGGGCCTTCGTTACGACAGCGAGGCGGGACGATCCCTCGCCGCGCAGACCATGCGGGCAATCTGCCACAGCGCCTATCGGGCCTCGGTGGCCATCGCGGCGGACAAGGGCTGCTTTCCCTTCTTCGACGGGCGACGCTACATGGAAAGTCGCTTCGTGGCTACCCTGCCGGTGGAGCTGCAGAAGGCGATTCGCGATGGCGGTATGCGTAACAGCCACCTGACGGCAATCGCACCCACGGGAACCGTCAGCCTGCTGGCGAACAGCATTTCCAACGGCATCGAGCCTATATTCGCCGCCCGCTATCAACGCGCGGTGCTGGACGCGAGCGGCGGGACCCGGCAGTTCCAGGTGGAGGACGATGCGTGTCGGCGATGGCGCGCTGTGCAAGGGAACGACAGTCTGCCGCCGTCCTTCGTCGACGCTGCCAGTGTTGCGCCCGAGGATCATCTATCCATGCAGGCAGCACTGCAGGCATATGTGGACGGAGCCATTTCAAAGACCGTGAGCGTCCCGGAAGGGCGCGATTTCGCCGACTTCAGCTCACTTTACGAACGCGCCTACGCCCTCGGGCTCAAGGGCGTGACGGCGTTTCGACCCAATCCCATCACCGGTGCGGTGGTGACGATGCCCGGTCCCGAAACGGACTCGCCCCATTGCTGCACCATCGAGCGGGAAGTCGACTGATCGCTTAATGGGGACAGATCTATTTATCTCTCTGCCGCGTCGCGGCAGAGAGATAAATAGATCTGTCCCCATTAAGCAATCAGAGTGTCGCGACGGAGCTTGCGACGGGCAGCCCGACGATGGCTCGCAGGCGGTCCACGTCGTGGATGTGAATGTAGCGCCTGCGCACGCTCAGCACACCGGCTTCCTGCAGCTCGGCGAGCAGGCGGCAAACCGTGCCGAGCGCGAGCCCCAGATAGTTGCCCACATCGTGGCGGGTCATGGTCAGGCTGAACTCCCGGTGGGAGAAGCCGCGCCGTTCGAGGCGCCCCGACAGATTGAGCAGAAACGAGGCCATGCGCTCCACCGCGCTTTTCTTGCCCAGCAGCACCAGCAACTCGTTCGCCTGGGCGAGGACTTCACCGAGAAGTCTCTGTACTTGCGCATTGATGCCCGGATAGGCGCTCGCCAGGGTGTTCAGCGCCTCGATGGGCACGCGACACACACTGGTGGATTCCAGCGCCGCGGCCGTGCACGAGTGATGTCCGTCGTCGAGGGCGTCCACACCGACCAGCTCCCCGGGCAGGTGAAAGCCGATGATGCGCTCATCGCCATTGGCGCTGGTCATCCAGGACTTTACGGCTCCCGAGCGCACGGCGTAGAGAAAGTGGCACCGGTCGCCGACGCCGAACAGCCGCTCGTGGCGCCGCATGGGCGCGCGCCGCTTGATGATGCTGTCGAGCTCGTCGAGCTCCTTCGGATCGAGCCCCTTGGGCATGCAGAGACCGGCCAGGCTGCAGTTCTGGCACGATATCCGGTAGCCGGCCATGCGGATGACGCACGGGTGCTTTTTCATGGAGTAATCCTGCGTGGATATGTCAATTTCAGCAACCGTGCCGGCCCGAGTCAAGTCAGTCAAGGCAACACCGGTACCTACCGCGGAACGGCAGGCACGCCAAAACGGCTTCCTCCTGGACGGAGGAAGCCCCTTGGTATGTCGACGGGCCCCGAGCGGGGATCAATCTAGTCAAATTTAAGCTTGGTGCCGATTACGAATGCCATGATGTCGTCCACGCTTGCCACCGTACTTGGCGTGTCCAGTTGGTTGAAATGATAGCCTGCGTAGAGATCCACTTTGGCTTTCGGGATGTTGTGATTGAAACCGATGTTGAAACCCTTGTTGTTGAAGCCGTCGGCATTCACGTCCTTGGATTCGCCGTAGCCGATGGAGGCTGCGTTGTTACCCCACTTTTGGCCAACTTTGACGTACCAGGTCTGGCCCTCGCTGGCGCCCGCTGCACTGGGCTCGTTCGTGGCAGCGCCTACGAGGAGGTTGGTGCCGAAGGAGAACAGGTACGCTATCGAGCCGCCATAGCGGTTCTTGACGCCATCGCCGTTCCACCTTCCGTAGAACGCGCCGGCGCTGATCTGGCCGCCACCCAGACCCTGGCTCCAGCGTACGGCGCCCTCGTACTTGTCCGTCTGGCCGGCGCTGACCGACAGGGTCACGGGGCCCAGCGACGGCGAGTCGTAGCGGATGCGATCGTAGCGGCTGAAGGCATCGTACTCGCTGAAGGTATCACTGTGGGTCAGAGCAGTGCCCGGAGTCACCCCCGGCAGGGTGCCGCCCGCGGTGCAACCCCCGACGCCCGGCGTGGAGCAGCGCCACGCGACGGCACCGGCGAAGCTCGTGCGCCCGTAGTAGTTCACGTTCCAGGTATCGGAGAGATCGGTCTCAGTGGTGCCGTTGCCGGCGCCATCACCCTGTCCGAAGGAGACCTTGCCCCAGCCGGCGCTGAACCAGACTTCGGCTTTGCGAAGGTCCTGGGAGAATCCTAAATCAGAATCAGACGCACCGATGGCGCCACCGGCTTTGTTCGACTGCGCCTGCCATTCCCAGTTGAAGCCCACCTTGGTGCCATTGCCGACGTCTTCGCTGCCCTTCATGCGCCAGCGGGTTCCCGATGAGTTGTTGTCGATAAACTGGATATCGCTGTTGACACCATCATCTTGGGCAACCATGGCGCGGTTGATTTGCCCGGAGAGCTTGTACTTCACCGCGTGGGATGCCGTCGGTGCTGCCATCGCAGCCGCCACCGCCAGAGTTAACAGCTTCTTGTTCATACTCAGTTCCTCTTGTCGCCAGATCGTCTCCCCGCGTCCGACCCGATCGGGCGGCGCGCCACAGGCTGCCCATCGGTGAGCAGCCCTCGGCGCGTAGGATCGATGCTTCCGCGGTCGCGAATGTTCACCCTGGTGAACTTTTCGGTGCGGGGGGTGGTGTGGTGTGGGCGGGGAGTTAAACCGGGTCCAAGTGACGAAACGCGGCCGCGTGCGTCAGACTGCCCTTCGGCGTCGCCGGGGTATCGCCAGCTCGTTGCTGTCGGCGTCGAACAGCTCGGCCAGCTTTTCCATGACGGCACCGCCCAGCTGCTCCGCGTCCACCAGCGTAACGGCACGCCGGTAGTAGCGGGTCACATCGTGGCCGATGCCGATGGCGAGCAGCTCCACCGGGCTCTGGTTCTCGATGTTGTCGATGACCTGGCGCAAATGCCGTTCCAGATAGTTGCTGGGATTCACCGATAGGGTGGAGTCGTCCACCGGTGCACCGTCGCTGATGACCATCAGGATGCGGCGCTGCTCCGGGCGTGCGATCAAGCGCTGATGTGCCCACAGCAGCGCTTCGCCATCGATATTCTCTTTCAGCAATCCTTCGCGCAGCATGATGCCGAGATTGCGCCGCGCGCGTCGCCAGGGCACGTTGGCGGACTTGTAAACGATATGACGAAGATCGTTGAGGCGCCCCGCGTTGGGGCGTTTGCCCTCCGACAGCCAATGCTCGCGGGATTGTCCGCCCTTCCAGGCACGCGTGGTGAAGCCCAGTATTTCCACCTTGACGCCGCAGCGCTCCAGCGTGCGCGCCAGGATGTCGGCGCTCATGGCCGCCACCACGATAGGGCGGCCGCGCATGGAGCCCGAGTTGTCGATGAGCAGGCTGACCACGGTGTCTTTGAAGTTGGCCTGCTTTTCGCGCTTGAACGACAGCGACTGATAGGGATTGGTGACCACGCGCGCAAGACGCGCGGAGTCCAACAGCCCTTCCTCCAGATCGAATTCCCAGGCGCGGGTCTGATGGGCGAGCAGTCGCCGTTGCAGGCGATTGGCGAGGCGTCCGATGACCCCCTGCAGGTGCACCAGCTGCTGATCGAGACTCTGGCGCAGTCGTTGCAGCTCGTCGGGGCCGCACAGCTCCTCGGCGTCGATGATCTCGTCGAAGTCGGTAGTGTAGGCGCAGTACTGATCCGGGTCCGGTAAGTTGCGCCCGTAGTACGGCGGGTAGGCGGCCTCGCCGGGCGTTTCCGAGCCGTCGTCACTCTGCTCCAGCTCCCCGGCGTCGGCCTGCTCGCTCTGGTCGCTTGCTTCGGAATCCTCGCCGGCGCCCTCGCGCATCTCCAGATCATCCATGGATTCCGGCGTGCCGGGCTCGGCATCACCGGCTTCGCCCTCGTCGAGAGCGCTGCTCTCATCTCCATCTCCCGACTGATCGTCCCGCGCCTCGTCGCGATCTTCATCCGGCGGCTCGTCCGGCAAGCCGAGGGCGTTGAGCAGTGAGCGCAGCGCCATGGCGTAATCCACCTGGTCCTCGACGCATCCGGCCAGGGTTTTGAGCGCCGCGCCGATCTGGGTCTCCAGCTGCGGTCGCCAGAGGGCGACCATGCGCGCCGCCGACTGTGGCGGTGGCGCGCCGCTAATGGCTTCCCGGGCCAGAAAGCGCACGACTTCATCGAGCGGCGCTTGCTCGCGGTCAACCATGTCGGTGTAGCCGTGGGAGCGGCAATGGTCCTCCACCGCGGCTTCCAGATTTATCGCGACCCCTGCCATGTGTCGCATGCCCAGCGATTCACAGCGGGTTTGTTCCAAGGCGTCGAAGATGGCGCGGGATTCCGCCGCCTGCGGGGCGAGCTTCCGATGCAGCTTGGCATCATGGTGGCGGTAACGCAGCGCGACCGAGTCCGCCTGACCGCGGATGCGCGATACCTCGTCGTAGGGCAGGTTCGCGGCGGGCTGCGCGAGGCGCACGGTGTTGCCGTCGGCGGGCGCGGCCTCGGGCACAAACTCGACGTTGAGTTCCGGCTGCCGGGCGATGGCGCGGGCGGTCGCGGCGGTCTTCTGGCGGAAGATCTCCACCGGCGCTCGCGCCGGGTCGTGCTGGGATTTAATGCGTTGACTCACTTTTTTAGGGGGACAGTATACCTATTTGTTTCATGACAGCTTAAGGGTTCTAGAACCCTTAAGCTGTCATGAAACAAATAGGTATACTGTCCCCCTAAAAAAGTGCTCAGTCCAACCTACGCAGTACCCACCTTTACGCTGCTTTCGGCGAGCTCGCTGCCGAAGCACCGCTGGTAGTACTCGGCGACGATTGGGCGCTCGACCTCGTCGCATTTGTTCAGGTAGGTGAGGCGGAAGGCGAAACCGATGCCGCCGAACAGCTGCGCGTTCTCGGCCCAGGTGATGACGGTGCGCGGACTCATGACCGTGGAAACGTCGCCGCTCATGAATCCCGAGCGCGTGAGATCGGCGAGCGCCACCATGGCGCTGATGGTCTGGCGGCCCTCGTCGCTGTCGTAGGCGGGCGCCCTGGCCAGCACGATTTCGACCTCGGCGTCGTGGCCCAGGTAGTTCAGGGTCGCGACGATGTTCCAGCGGTCCATCTGGCCCTGATTGATCTGCTGGGTACCGTGATAGAGACCGGTGGTGTCGCCGAGCCCCACGGTGTTGGTGGTGGCAAACAGCCTGAACGACGGGTGCGGGTGCAGCACCCGGGATTGGTCGAGCAGAGTCAGGCGGCCATCCGCCTCCAGAATGCGCTGGATGACGAACATCACGTCAGGACGGCCGGCATCGTACTCGTCGAAGACCAGAGCCGTGGCATGCTGGTACGCCCATGGGAGGATGCCCTCGCGGAACTCAGTCACCTGCTGGCCGTCGCGGAGAACGATGGCGTCCCTGCCCACCAGATCGATGCGACTGATGTGGCTGTCGAGGTTGACACGGATACAGGGCCAGTTCAGGCGCGACGCCACCTGCTCGATATGTGTGGATTTGCCGGTGCCGTGGTAACCCTGGATGAGCACCCGGCGGTTGTAGGCGAAGCCTGCCAGGATGGCCACGGTCGTGTCGTGGTCGAAGCGGTAAGCGTCGTCTATGGGCGGCACGTGCTCGCTCGGCTGGCTGAAGGCCGGCACCTCGAGCTCGCTGTCGATGCCAAAAGTCTGGCGCACCGAGACCTGGATGTCCGGCGTGTCCGGCATCTGGCCGCTGTTCTCAACCCTGGGCTGCATGTGAAATCTATCCTGCTCTGGAGACGATACAAATCCTGCACGCAAACGGTGCGGAGACCTCTATGTACTTGGTTTTTCAATGCCTTGCAAGTTGCCCGTTGCGAGGCACCTTGCGGGTTAAATGGCTTTGGAAAAGCGTTCAGGACGGGATTCGTCGCGCAGATAGCCATCGAACACCATGCAGATATTGCGTATCAGCAGGCGTCCTGGAGCCAGCACCCGGATACCTTCGTCGGTATCGTGCAACAGCCCGTCCGCCTGCATGGGCCCGAGTTCCGCGAGCTCGCGGGCGAAGTAGGCATTGAAGTCATTCTTCAAGGCATGCTTGTCCACGTAGCCGTGGCAGATGAGATCCGCGATCACGCGCCGGCGCAGACGGTCGTCCTCGGTCAGCCGCACGCCGCGCAGCACGGGCAGTCTTCCCGCCTTCAGAAGTTCGTAGTAGTCGTCGATGTCACGCACATTCTGCGCATAGCAGTCGTCAACCTGTCCGATGGCTGTGATGCCCATGGCCACCAGCTCGCACTGCGCATGACTGGAAAAGCCCTGGAAGTTGCGCTGCAGGCTGCCGTCCGCAAGCGCGCGCGAGAGCTGGTCTTCCGGTAGTGCGAAATGATCCATGCCGATATAAACGTAGCCCGCCTCCTGCAGCCGTTCGATGGTCAATGCCAGAATGCGCAGCTTCTCTTCCGGCGCCGGTAGCGTTTGCTCGTCGATCTGGCGCTGTGTCTTGAATCGCTGCGGCAGATGCGCGTAGTTGAATACCGCGAGACGGTCCGGGCGCGCGGCGATGACCTTGTCGAGGGTTACCGAGAAACTGTCGACGCTTTGAAAGGGCAGGCCGTAGATGAGGTCGATGCTGATGGAGTGAAACTCCTGGCGCCGCGCCGCCGTCATGACCGCCAGAGTCTGTTCCTCCGGCTGAATGCGGTTTACGGCCTTCTGCACTTTTTGGTCGAAATCCTGGACGCCGAAGCTGACACGGTTGAAGCCGAGCCGACGCAGCATCGCCATGTCGTGCTCGTCTACGGTGCGTGGGTCGATCTCGATGGAGTACTCGCCGCCGTCGTCGTCACGCATGCGAAAGTGCTGCCGGGTTGCGTCCATCAGCTGGCGCATCTGATCACGGGACAGAAAGGTCGGCGTACCACCGCCCCAATGCAGCTGCTCCACTCGACGCTCGCGATCAAAAAGCGACCCCTGCAGGGCCAGCTCCTGCAGAAGCGCTGTTACGTACGGCAGGGCGCGGGACCGGTTCCTGGTGACGATCTTGTTGCAGGCGCAGTAGTAGCAGACGGTGCTGCAGAACGGGATGTGGAAATAGAGCGACAGGGGTTTGGGCGGTAGCCGCCGGTTGCTCATGGCCGCCGCGGCGCGATAGTCGGATTCACCGAAGCCTTCGTGAAAAGCCGTCGCCGGTGGGTACGAGGTATAGCGAGGCCCGCTGCGGTCGTAGCGCCGCACCAGCTCCGGATTCAGCATTACCGCCAGTGACATGGTTGCATACTGCATGCCGGGGGTCGCGGCGGCGTTGATCTGGATCAACGCCGACCGCCGGTACCGCCGCAATTGGGGTCAGTGGGACATGAACACCGGGACCGTCATCTGGTTCAGCAGTTGCCGCGTGACTCCGCCCAGGACCACCTCGCGCCAGCGGGCGTGGCCGTAGGCGCCCATGACGATGAGATCCGCGCTGCTGTCTGCGGCCCGCGACAGCAGCAGATCGCCGACCTCCATATCATCGCCTGCCACCAGCGCTTGCGCCTCCGCCTTGACCCCGTGGCGGGCCAGGTGCAGGCACAGATCGGCGCCCGGCACATCGGCATCGCCCTCGTCGCCGCGGCCCGGATTCACACACATGACGTCGACCCGGTCCGCCGCCGTGAGAAGCGGCAGGGCGTCGTTGACCGCACGGGCTGCCTCGCGGCCGCCGTTCCAGGCGACGATCACGCGCTTGCCGGGGGGTGTATTGGCGCCGATATAGGGCACCACCAGAGCCGGGCGGCCGCAGGTGAGGACGACGGAATCGGGCAGCCCGCCGATCACCATCTTCTGGTCTTCGGCACCCTCCTGACCGAGTATCACCAAATCGGCATAGCGAGCGTGGCGGGAAAGCGTGCTTGCCAGCTCACCCCGGGCGAGTCGCCACTCGGTGCTCACCTGGGAGCGATCGGCGACTTTTTTGAACTGCTGCTCGGCGCGATCACACTGTGCGCGATGCTCGTTTTCCAGCTCCTCGACCAGGTTCGGCGAAATCGGAACGTCGATGAGGGTGGGTAGCGCGAGTCCCGGATCCACGTAGACGCCGGTCAGGTGGGCGCCGAAGCGCTCCGCCAGCTCCAGAGCTACAGCCAGACGGCCGGGCATCGCCTCGCCGTCGTCGATGTGGACGAGTATGTCCTGATACTGCATGGGCTTCCTCTCGATTTCGTATTTAATTCAAGTGTGGGGGAATTCTGCCGCGGAGCATTGACGGGGATCAAGACTCGTCACGGATCGGGTGATCGAGCCGGCGCAGCCATGGCGCCGGGCGGCCTCGAAGAATGCGCCGCGCCAGGGCCTCGACGTCGGGCTCGGCCCCGCCGTCCAGCTCCAGCGCCGCCTCGCGTTCCTCGTTGTTCAGCTCTTCCATGTTCTCGCGTTGCTGGCGGAGGACGTCCACGGTGGCCTCGGAGGCGTCTGTTGCCTGTGCCTGCCGGTTCGCGATGCGCGTCTTCAGAACCGCCAACGGTGCGCGCAACGAGAGAATCACGAAAGGTACGCGGAGCTCCTTGGCAAGCGCGAGAAAGCGACGCCGGTGGTCGTGCTCGAGGAAGGTGGCGTCGACGATGGCCGGGTAGCCGCACTCCAGGATCGTGCGCGCGTGGACGGCTAGGGCCTCGTAGGTCCGGCTGATGGCGGCGCTCGTGTAGAGCTTCTCCGCCCGGATCTCGCCGGCCCGGACCAGGCGTTGACGTTCCACGTCGGAGCGCACGCAAATCGCGCCCAGTGCCATTAACAGTCGCTGGGAAAGCCACGATTTACCCGAGCCCGATAGTCCGTGGGTGATGATGAGCGGCGCGCGTTCGCCAGGTTGCAGATAGGAGTGGGCGAGCCGGATGTGGGAGACGACTTCGGCAATGGCTTCCCGCGTGTCGGGCGAGCCGGCTGCGCACTGGCGAGCCCGAAGCGCGGCGACCTTGGCGCGCACCATGGCCCGATATACTTTGTAGTGTCGAAATACCCGCAGCCCCACATAGTCGTTGGTTGTTTCCAGATACGCACTCACCAGTAGCCAGCCAAGACCCGGTAGCCCGCGATAGTCGAGGTCCATGGTCAGGAATGCCAGCTCGCTCTGCACGTCTATCCAGCGCAGGTTCTCGTTGAACTCCAGGGCATCGAATATGGTTAGCTGGTCATTCAGCAACGCCATGTTGGCGAGGTGCATGTCGCCGTGACATTCGCGCACTTTCCCCGCCTGCTTGCGGGCGCGGAACTGCGTGCCCAGATCGACCAGCGAGCGGGCGCTCCAGGGACGAATATCCTCGAGTAACGATGCAACGTTCTCGGCAAGCGTCTGCGCGGACAGGCTCTCGAAGTTGTCCATGACCTCCCGGCGCAGGCTCTCCGAGTCGGCGAATGGCGTGTTGCGATCAGCCACCGCGACGGCGTCGTGGAAGCCGGCAATTTTTCTGCCCAGTGTCCGGACTTGGCCTTCGCTCAGCTCGCCTCGGTCGGCCACGCGATCCAGCCGGTCGGCGTCCGGAAACTGGATCATCTTGACGGCATACTCGAACGCTTTGCCGTCGCCGTTCACGCGCGGCGCCTCTGGCGTTCCGGTGATCGCTACTACATCCAGGTACAACTCCGACGCGAGCCGTCGATTGATGCGCAGTTCCTCTTCGCAATAGTATCTGCGGAACTCCAGAGTGCTGAAGTCGAGAAAAGGCAGGCTGACGGGCTTCTTGATCTTGTACGCATAGGTGCCGGTGAGAAGTACGTAGGAGATGTGAGTCTGCAGCACCACGATTGCTTCGGTAGGGTGATCGAAGCACGCCCCTTGGCGCAGCGCCGAGATCAGCGGCGGCAGCGAACCATCGGCTTTTGCGCGTGCATCACCGTGTGATGTCATCGTGATTCCCGGTACGGTGTCAGGGGATTCGTGTGTGCACGTCCGCGTAGTATCGCGATCGATCACCGCCGTCGCGTTTGGCTGCGTACATGGCACTGCGCGCGAGCCCGACCAGCGTCTCGGCCTGATCCGCATCCTCGGGAAAGCGTGCGATTCCGATGCTTGCCGTCATAGTTACCGGGGATTCCGAGTCGTCGTGGGGCATCCCGAGCGCCGCACGAATACTTTCCACGGCCCGCATCGTACACTCCTTATCGGTCGTGCAGGACAGTATCACGCCGAACTCGTCGCCGGCGAGCCGGCCGATGCCGTCGCATTCATCCAGCGTCCCGTGCATGCGGCGGGAGACGCTTTGCAGGACGCGGTCGCCGAAAAGGCGACCATATTGCTCGTTGATCGCGGCCACGCCGTCCAAATCCAGTATCATCAGCGCCATGCCGTGATTGTTTTTCCTGGCAAACGCCAACGCCTGACACAGTCGATCACGAAATAACAGACGATTGGGCAGCTCGGTGAGGGGATCGATATAGGCCAGTCGCTCGAGCTGGTGTTCCCGCGATCGAATCGAGCTGATGTCGGAAAACATTCCCACGTAGGCGATCGTTTTCTGCCGCTCGTTGCGGATGGAATGAATGCTCAGCCACTCCTGGTAGATTTCCCCGTCGCTGCGGCGATTCCAGATGCTGCCCGACCAGCTGTCACGGGTCCTGAGGCTCAGCCACATCGCTTCATAGAAGCTCTGACTCTGACG
>Ga0255057_10001078_pt1 | contig 15684 bp, 14 predicted proteins | sample Cases_109_6_MG_FD_189022 | JGI IMG/M metagenome (GOLD analysis project Ga0255057, IMG submission 189022) | Seawater microbial communities from Amundsen Gulf, Northwest Territories, Canada - Cases_109_6 | ecosystem: Environmental > Aquatic > Marine > Gulf | place: Canada: Northwest Territories... | reverse complement strand
TCTGCGGCGCTCGCCGTGGACCTGGCTCGCGCTGACTGGCCTTACGGGCTGGCGCGTCGTTGCAGACTGGCCCATGTCGGACAACCACGCCTACCTGCTGGCCTATTGGTGCCTGGCCATCGGCCTGGCACTGCTGGTGCGCGAGCCCGAGCGCTCATTGGCGACGAGCGCGCGGCTGCTGATCGGTCTCGCCTTCGGCTTCGCGGTGCTCTGGAAGAGCGTCGTCTCACCGGACTACCTCGACGGGCGCTTCTTCCGCGTGCTCTTCCTGGTCGACGAGCGCTTCGAGGCTCTGGCTCTCAACCTTGGCGGTATGACCGAGGCGAGCCTGGCCGAGGCGCGCGCGCTGATCGAGGAGAACCGGCACGTGCTCGACAAGCGCCCACCCGCCGAGCTGGAGACGCCGGCGTTGCGTGCGCTCGCCGCAGGCGCCACCTGGGGTTCGCTGGTTCTGGAAGCCGCGGTCGCCGTGCTCTTCCTGCTGCCGCGGCGGTTGCGCATCTCGAAGCTCGGCGACGCTGCCCTGCTGATCTTCTGTGCAGGTACCTACGCGCTGGCTCCGGTGGCGGGCTTCGGCTGGCTGCTGATCTCGATGGGTGTGGCACAGTGCGAGCCGGAGCGGCGGACCACGCGCTGGCTCTATCTCGGCGTCTTCGCTCTGGTGATTCTCCACGACAACGTTCCATGGCTGGATCTGGTGCCGTCGCTCTGATCGCCGCTCGGAGCTTGAAGACGGAGGCGCTCGATGCGAAAGGGCCGGGTGGGATCGTTCCCACCCGGCCCTCTGAGTCGCGAGAGCTGGGCTCAGCCCAGCTCCTTGATCACCCGCTAGCTACTGCAGGCAGCTGATCTTGATGCTCGAAGCGCCTTCACCGAAGCCCTTGGAGCTGATGCTGTCCGAGGTTCCCTCGTAGACGCGGTAGGTGTCGCCCCCGAAGTCGGCCTTTTCGAAGAGCTCGACGCGGGCGCCGGCGCCCGTGCGAACGCCGCGGACGTCGTCGTTCAGGTTCTCGCCGTTCGAGTACTCGAGCGTCGCGAGCTTACCGATCGACTTCGGACCCTCGACGCGCACCTTGTCGCCCTCGAGCGACGGCTCGTCGAAGAGCTCCACCCAGCAGGAGCCGGGCGGCGGTGCCGAGACGGCGGCCGGATCGTCACAGGCCAGCTTCAGGCTGGACGAGTCCTCGCCGAAGCCTCCCGAGCCGATGCTTGTCGAGGAGCCCGGGAAGACGCGGTAGGTCGCACCCGCGAACTCGGCGTCGCCGAACAGGACCACGCGGGCCGTAGCGCCGGAGCGCACGCCGCGCACGTCGTTGTTCAGGTTCTCACCGTTCGAGTACTCGTGATCGGCCAACTTGGCCACCTGCGTGGGGCCCTGGAGCCTCACCTTGTCGCCCTCGAGAGAAGGCTCGTCGTAGAGCTCGACCCAGCACTGTGAATAGTCGACACCGACGGGTGCCGGTGCTGCGCCCGGGACGTCGTCGGCGGACGCCGCCGCCGCGAACAGAAGGGCCGTGAGCATGGTCATGTATCGCATCGAAAATCCTCCCCCGATGGATGGAAAGGGAGCCCGCGGATTGCGGGATCCACCCTTGGAACCGTTGCGACTGACCGAACCGCAGCCATCGCCCGGAACCGCTTCCTACGGTTGTGCGGCCGTGTTCTACCACGAAATCACGACGATGGCCCGATTTCTTCGGGTGAAAATCCCCGCGGGGGGCGGGCTGGACAGTGCAATCAGGCCCGATTCAGCCATTTTCGCGAGGGGTTCGGATGCCAGCTGCTCGACGGAGATGGGCCTAATTTTCTCTAACTCGGGATGGAGAATCGCTACTTCGGGCCTCGAAACCTCCGCCGTTGCCGTCGGAGCCAGTTGGCGCAATCTTGTTTCGGATGCCCGAGCCCAACTCGAAGCCGACGCCGCATTCGAAGACCACGCAGCGCACGGCGGTCAGCTACATCGACCGTACGCGGGAGTACTACGCCGCCCAGGGTTACGACCGGCCCTATGCCTGGGCTCGTCACCTGGATGCTCCGTTCGCCAGGCTCGAGAAGCCGCTGTCGGAGTGCCGCGTTGCCGTGGTGACGACCGCGAGCCCCTGGACTGCCGGACTCTCCGCGGACGGGGTTCCGCGCAGCGGCCAGCGTGTCTGGTCCGGGCCGACCGCCGAGCCGCCGGAGAAGCTCTACACCGGCGACCGGGCCTGGGACCGCGAGGCCACTCACACCGACGACGTCGAGAGCTTCCTGCCTTTGGCGAGCCTGAAGGCGCACGCCGAAGCCGGGCGGATCGCCGGGCTGGCCCAGCGCTTCCACGGAGTGCCCACCGACTACAGCCAGCGCAACACGCTCGAAAAGGACGCCCCCGAGATTCTGGAGCGCTGCCGCGAGGACTCCGCCGACATCGCGCTGCTGGTGCCTCTCTGACCCGTCTGCCACCAGACCGTGAGTCTGGTAGCCCGGCACCTGGAGTCGAACGGCATCGCGACGCTCGTGATCGGGAGCGCCCGTGACATCGTGGAGGAGTGCGGGGTGCCGCGCTTCCTCTTCGTGGATTTCCCGCTCGGGAACCCCTGCGGCCGGCCCTACGACGGCGCGATGCAGCGCAGCATCGTGGGCTACGCCCTCGATCTGCTCGAGAGCGCCACGCTCGCGCGAACCACAGTCCAGGCTCCCCTGGTCTGGAGTGACGACGAGAGCTGGAAGCAGCGCTACGCCCGCGTCGATCCGGAACGCCTGGCCCAGCTGCGAAGCGCCGGCGAAGCCCGCCGCGCCAAGCAGACGCGGGCCAAGGACGAGCGGCGCGCGCGCTGATCCGCGCCTGTAGACTCTCGGAGCTCTGGAGGCGACAGCGCAGATGGCGATGGACCAGGCGGCCTGGGCAGCCGGGATCCGCAGACAGATGGACTACGAGTGGCAGCGGGAAGGGCCCCCGAAGGACTTCCCCGCTCTGCCGCCGCTCCCGACCGGGCGCTACACCGATCCCGCCTTCTACGCGCTCGAGCAGCAGCATGTCTGGAAGAAGTCCTGGCTCCTCGTCGGCCGCGACGAGGACTTCGAGGGGCCGGGAAGCTTCCGCACCTTCGACCGCACCGGCTCTCCACTTCTGCTCGTTCGCGGCCACGACTCGGTGCTGCGCGGCTTCTTCAACACCTGCCAGCACCGGGGTGCGCCGGTAGTGCGCGACCGCTGCGGTGCGGCGAAGCGGCTGCGCTGCCAATACCACAGCTGGACCTACGACCTGGACGGCACGCTGCTCCAGGTGCCGGACCGCCGCGACTTTACCGAGCTCGTGGAGTCGAAGCGCGCGCTCAAGCCGGTGCGCTGTGAGGTGTACGACGGCTGGGTCTTCGTGAACCAGGACCTGGGCGCCACACCGCTGCGGGAGTGGCTGGGGCCCGTGGCCGACGAGTGGTCGGTATTGCGCGGGGCAGAGCTGCGGGTCCACGGCACCCGCAGCAAGCGTGTCCCGGCCAACTGGAAGGTCGTGGCCGATGCCTTCCTCGAGACCTACCACGTGAAGACGATTCACCGGCAGAGCGTCGCCAAGCTGCTCGATCACCGCGGGGCTGCCATGGGGCTCTTCGCGCGCGGGCACTCGCGCATGGTGACACCCAAGTGGGAGCAGGCAGTGAAGCAACAGAATCGGAATCCGCTGCCGCTGCCCGAGATCCCCGGCCTGGACCCGATCTTCGCCGAAACGAACCCGGCCTATAGCCTGTTCCCGAACCTGATCACGCCGCTCGACACCATCGGCTTTCCCTTCATCTGCTTCTGGCCCCTCGACGCCCAGACCACCGAGGTCGAGTGGACCTTCTACGGCCCCCCGGTTGATAGCGCCGAGCAGAAGCAGGGCTGGGAGCTCTTCGTCCAGCTCTTCGATGCGGTGATGGACGAGGACTTCAGGAATCTCGCGCCCATGCACCGCTCCATTGCCTCCGGCGCGCTGGAGTCGATCCCGCTCAACTACCAGGAGCGCCGCATCTACCACCTGCACGAAGAGATCGATCGCTTGATCGGACCGGAGCAGATTCCGGCCGCGCTGCGCGTTGCGCCGCGGCTCGAAGCCTTCTGGGAGACGGCCACGCCCTGATCGCTGGTGCTCAGCTGCCGTAGGTGAGGCTGGCGTAGCGAATCAGGGCCGCGGTGAGGCGCTCGACCTTCGCCACCAGCTTTGCCTGAGTCGTGAGCAGGCGTTCGAGCGCGAAGTTCTTCTCGTCGCCGGCCTCCAGGATGGTGAACTCGGCCTGCATCACGTCCCAGTCCTGGCGCAGGCTGAGCAGCAGCTCCGCCGCCGCCTGCGCCGAGACGCCCCGCTCCGGGTCGAGGGCGGCGGCGAAGAAGGGGTTCGCGTTGTTGGCGGCGCGCAGCTCCTGGTAGGTCGCGATCGACGCCTTGAGTCGCTTGCGGTTCTCTGCCGGGCGAATCCCGGCCACGACGCCGACGGCCTCCTTGGCGGCTCGCTCGATCACCATCGCTCCGTAGCCCGAGGATTGCGCGGTGGCACACACCTCGAGGCCGGTCTTCGTGCACTCTTCGTGGTAGAGCGAAACCAGCTTCTCGCTCTGGCTCACGAGCTGGAGGGTCAAGTCGTCGAAGTACTGCAGCAGGAGCGGATCACCGCCCCGGTCGGTTGGCACGCCGAACTCGCGCCGCACGCGGATGTGATCGTAGGGGCTGGCCACGGCGATGCGGCCAATGGGGGCCCAGTCCTCCTCGACCGCTTCCAGCTGCTCGCGCAGCTGCGGAGTCCACGGCTCGGGGATCGAGCGGGCCGGGTTTCCCTTGCGCAGCGATTCGAGCACCCGGTCGATCTGGGCCGCGGTGTCGGCGAGGTCGGACTTGGTCACCTCGCCCAGGCGCAGCTGATAGAGCAGGTACTGCTTGTTGAGGCGCTGCGCGAGATTGCGCACTCGTCCGGCCTCGATCTCGGCCACGACGATCTCCCAGGGGAGGATCTGCGCAGAGGCGGGGCCGGCGATGAAAAGGAGCAGCAGGGCCGCCGGGATTGCCCCAACCCCCGCACTGCGCGCGGAGGATGCCGTCATCTCCAGTCAGCCTAGGCCGCCCCGCGTTAGAAGAACAGCGCGTACAGGGGTGTACTCGAAAGCGCCTTGTATTCTCGCCGCTTGGCTGATTTCGGGGCTCAGATTCGCAGCCAGGCTGCGTGCCCTTCGCGGCTGGCCATGGAGAGCAGGTAGCGGAGGCGGGCAAGCGTCACCTGGTACTCGCGGTTGTCGATGCGCAGGCGGTACTCCGCCGGCTGCGGGCTCGCGACGACCCCGGCGACGAATTCCCAGCTGCCGCCGTAGGTGTTGCGGTCCGCTTCGCTGAAAACCCGTGCGGCGGCATCGAGCACCGCGGGGGGGAGCACGACCTGGTGGCCCTCGCCCAAGCGTCCTTCGAGGGGCAGCTGGTTGAGCTCTTCGACCACCCCATGCCCGATCAGGGCGTGGGTCGAGTTGGCCGAGAGCTGCACGCGCACGTCCGTCTCGAGGCCGCCGGCTTCGGAGAGCCAGATGCGGCCCGCTTCTCCGGTGCGATAGGGCGAGGGCGGGTCGGCCTGGTTCGGGGGTTGGAGGTAGACGGTGCGCATGAGTCCGTGCGGCGTGAGCGCGGCCAGTCTAGCTCTGCTGTTGCGGAGGCGGCGGCGCAGGGGCACCCTGACGAGCGCCACCTCCCACGCCCGTTAGGGGAAGACCATGAGCGACGCGCAGACACGGACTCTGGCCGCGATCCTCTATCCCGACTTCGAGCTGCTGGATCTCTACGGCCCGCTCGAGATGTTCGGCTCGCTCGGCCCCGAGCTGCGCATCGTGACCGTCGCGGAGCAGGTGGGGCCCGTGCGTTCCAGCCCGGGGCCGGAAACCGTGGCGCAGTACACCTTCGAGTCCTGTCCGGAGGCCGATCTGCTGCTGCTCCCCGGAGGCTTCGGCACGCTTCCCCAGCTGGAGAACCCGGCTCTGCTGGAGTTTTTGCGCGCCCGCTCGCGCAACGCGGAGTTCACCATGTCGGTCTGCTCGGGGTCTGCGCTGCTGGCGCGGGCGGGCCTGCTCGACGGCCGGCGCGCCACCTCGAACAAGATCTTCTTTCAGCTCGCGACCGATCAGAGCGAGAAGGTCGAGTGGGTGCCCGGGGCCCGCTGGGTCGAGGATGGCAGCTTCGTGACCTCGTCCGGCGTTTCGGCCGGAACGGACATGGCCCTAGGTGTGATCGCCCGTCTCTACGGTCGCGAGCGTGCCGAGGCCGTGGCCCTGGTGACCGAGTACCAGTGGCACTCGGATGCGGACCGCGACCCCTTCGTCGCCTACCTCAATCAGCCCCAGCACATGGCGGCGGCCACTGGCAAGGTGCCCGGAGGCTGAGGCGGGCCGGGGCTCAGACCAGCGGGCGACCGGACAGCCGCTCCAGGATGCGCAGCGACGAGCGCGACGCGTCGCTCATTGCCTCGGGCGGTAGGTAGAAGGTCTGGTCCAGGCTGTTCTGCCCGCCCAGGGCTCCGTGGGTCACCAGATCTGTGATGGCCAGCCAGCTCGACCCCGCTGGAAACTCCACGCGTCGGCGCGGGGCGCTCGCCTGGTAGTCGGGGTCGTTCTTGGCGACCTTGCGCAGGTCAGCCATCAGCCGGTCGTAGGGCGTCTGTTGTCCCTTGAGAAAGCCGAGGCGCTCGAGCAACCAGGACAGCGGTGCGGCGCGCTCGCGCACGGGCGGCAGGAAGCGTGCGGCATAGGGCTCGAAGGGCTCGCCCACCTGCCACGCCCTCGCGCGACTCTCCGGGTCGATGTTCGTGAAGAGGCGTAGCATGCCGCGCCCCGCGGTCGGGTGCCCGTAGCTCGAATCCACGTGCAGGCCCTGGGTTTTGCTGCGCAGCACCGGCCGGAACGTCACGCGCTCGCGCTCGAGGGCGGAGGTGTAGTGGGGCAGCAGCTCGTGCACCGTGGCCTGCGCCCAGTCCGCGAAGCGCAGCAGCATCGGCTCGAGCTGCTCGAGCACGGGGCGCCGGATGCGCGTGCGCTCGCTGCGCCTCGTCGCGGGATCGAACATCAACGTGGGCCGCCCGGTGCGACTCGCGCGCTCGGCGCTGGTGGGGAGGACTGCGGCCGTGTCTGCCAGCAGCTCTCGCTCGCGCGGGGTCAGCAGGAAGCCCCGCTGCGGGAAGTAGACGATGCCGCCGCTCTCCAGCATTTCGCGGGCGCGCATCTGCACGTCGGGCGCGGACAGGTCCGTTCCCGCGCCCAGCTCGAGCATCGGCGCAGTCGCGCCGTCGGCAGGGGAGGGCGCTGCGTCCGCAGACGCGCGGGTGGCGTCAGCTGCCATCCCTGGCCTTCCGAGCGCGCTCCACGTGGAAGAGCAGAAGCTCGCCGAGCCGCGAGTTTCCGATGGGCGCCTGGTGGGTGCGCTGGATGATGTCGAGGTCGGGGGACTTGTTGCCCTCCACCAGCGCCGGCCCGTCCGGCAGAATCGCGATGTCCCAGCCGATCACCACCTGGTCCGCGAAGCTGGCGTGGGCGCGGCGCGAGAGCTCGAGCACCTGACCCCACATCGGGAGCTTGCGGCCGGCGATGGCTGCGCCGGTCTCGGGGTGGCTGTTCCACCAGCGCGTGTCGCGGTTGAGGCCCATGTCGGTGGCGGGGGAGAGCTCTCCGGACTCGAGAGCGACCCGGGCCGCGATCCCGCCCGCGTGAAAGTTGTCCACCACACCACCGCTGCGGGCGGCCATGCGCAGCACCGCGTAGAGAATCTCCGGAGCTCCCTGTTCGTCCAGGCAGGTCAGCACCCGCACCGTGCTGAGCGCGTCGGGGCTGAGCTCCCGGAGATCCGGGTGATTCGTCGCGTGGCGGCGCACCACGTAGCGGGTCTCCCGGGAGAGGCCCTTCAGGTGCTCGATGAGCGCGCTCTCGCCGAGCAGCTTGCCCTCGTGGCTCAGCCAGGCCCCGTCCTCGCGCAGGCTCCAGTGCTCGGCACCGCGCCCTCCGGCGCCGCCCAGCGGCTTGAGGAAGAGGTCACAGCGCGGGAGCTGCGACGGGTCGCCTCCGTCGAGGCGTTCGATCTGGCCCTGGCGGGCCGTGGCCAGGGCCTCGATGGCGGCCACGCCGTGCTCGCGACAGCGCGTGGCGAAGGCGGCCTTGTTCCAGAGTGCCTGGGTGGTCTCTGCGGACGAAAGGTACTTGCGAAGGAAGCTGTAGATGCCGTTCTTGGTTTCGAAACGGTAGAGGTACTCGAGGGCGTGCCTGCGTTTTTCGTCCTCGTAGAAGTCGAACAGGTAGTACCAGTAGGGGGGAATCGAGCGGGTGAACGCCAGGCTGAGCTGCTCGGCAAGCTGATGCAGGCGTCCCTTCCCGTTGGAGCGGGCGACGCGTCCTCCCAGCTTGACGCCGAAGTAGGCTGCCATCCCCAGCATCACAGGTGCCCACAGCAGAAAGCCGAGACACAGCACGGCGTGGGCGCGCAGGTCACGGTCGCGCCAGGCCTCGCGCTGGAAGATGCGGTGGAGCCGCCGCGCAGGCGACCCGTCCTCTGGGAGGAAGGCCCAGACGACCGCGGCTCCGCTGATGGCCTCGATCCTCTCCTTGGTGGTCACGGGCAGATCCTATCCCAGGGGGCGCCGCAACGCGGGTGTCCAAGGCCTCGCAACGCCAGCCGACCGCGCCGGCTCTCGAGTCAGGGCTGCTCGCGGGCCGCTCGGATGTTCACGGGCACGGCGCTCTGGCGGGCCATGCCGGTGATCGGGTCGAAATGGGCCTCGTCGTCGACGAGGCGGTTGGTGCTGGAGCCGGTCTCCCGCACTTCCTTCGGATCCGCGGCCGGGTCGCCCCAGGCATGCGCCATGGACACGACACCCCGGGGAACATCGGGAGCCGTCGCGGCCACGCCCAGGATCGCCGCGTGCTCGGAGTGGATCTCCACGACGGCGCCGGCGCGCAGCCCGAGCTCGGCGAGATCCTGCGGGTTCATGTAGGCGGGGTTGGTGGTGCCCTTCTCGCGCAGCGCGGTTACGTCGCGGCCCGAAGAATTGTAGACGTGACGCAGGCGACGGCTGATCAGGCGGTGGCTGAAGCCCTCGCCGAGGCTCTCGCTGTGCACTTCGCGCAGCTCCTGACAGATGCCCTCGGGCGCCAGCTCGAGGCGCGCGTCGCAGCCCGGGTCGGCGGGCTCCACGAACTGCTCCACCTCCGAGTAGACGTGGCCGCCTTCGCGTCTGCGGATCTCGTCGAAGGGCACGCGGCTGCGCGAGAGCAGGGCGCGGAGCACCTCCTCCTTGGAGGGACGCACGTCCAGGGCCAGCTCCTGGCGGCCGAGCCGGATCGGCGTGCCCAGGCGGCTGGCCAGCTCCCAGTAGAGCTCCCACTCCTCCAGGGTGTCGGAGCCCTCGGGGGGCTCGACCAGGGCGCGGGCGTAGTGGGTGTAGGGCTGCTCGTACCAGTTGTCGCAGAGGATGGGGACGTCGGCGCGCTCGAGCGTCAGCTTCGGCGCCAGCACGAAGTGCGCCAGCTTCGACGTGGCGGAGAGGCGGGCGTCCACGCAGACCAGCAGCTCGAGCTCGCGCATGGCGCGCACCACCTTCTCCTGGTTGGGCCATGCCACCACCGGGTTGCCGCCGATGCAGAGCAGCGCACGCACCTGGCCGTCGCCCGGGCTGAGGATTTCGTCGGCCAGGGCGGCCGTGGGCATTTCGCCCAGCACCTGCCCCAGCCCGCGCACCCGCGAGCGGGGCCCGACGCCGAAACCAGGCCAGGGCGGGATCGGCTGTGCCTTCGCTGGCGCGGGCCGGCCCAGCACCCCGGGGTTGGTGACCGGCTCGCCTGCCCGGCGCACGCGTCCGCATACCAGGTTCAGGGCCGAGACCAGGTGCTCGGTCAGGTTGGGATGGGGCGCCATGTCGGGGCCGGTGCCCGTGGTGGCGATGCCCCGCGGGCCCCGCGCGAAGAGCCGCGCCGCTGCCACCACCTGCTCGCGCGGCACGCGGGTGCGCGCCTCGACGAAGTCGAGCTCGTAATCCTGAATGGCTTCACGCAGCGCCGCTAGCCCGCTGACCCAGCGCTCGCAGAACTCGCGGTCGTGGAGCCCCTCGGCCAGGATCACGCGCAGCATGCCCGCGAGCAGCGTCGGATCTTCGCCGGGGCGGACCGCCAGGTGGAGATCGGCGCGTCGCGCCACGTCGGTCGTGCGGGGGTCGATGCAGATGAGCTTGAGCCCGCGCTGCTTGGCGTCGTTCAGGCTCTTCACCGGGCTCCAGGGAGGGATGCCGCCGATCGGCGCGTACTGCGAGACGATCGGGTTGTTGCCGATCACCATCACCACGTCGGCGCTCTCGAAGCCGTGCATCCCCGCGCTCCAGACGCCGATGCGCGACATGGCAATGAACTTCGCGGGCTGGTCGATGGTGATGCTGGAGTAGAAGGACTCGGAGCCCAGGCCGGCGTGCCAGGCCTTGGCCACGGCCAGGGCCGCCGAGTTCTGGAAGGCGTGGGTGCCGCAGTAGCTGGCCACGGCGCGGGGCCCGTGCAGGGCGACGATCGACTGCAGCTGCTCGGCGATTACGTCGAGCGCCTGCGGGCCGGGTACCTCCTCGAACTCGCCGTCGGCGCGCCGGCGCAGGGGCTGCAGCACGCGCGCCGGATGCCGCTGCAGCTCGGGGAGCTGGCGACCCTTGATGCAGGTGTAGCCGCCGTAGATCGGGTCCGAGGTATCTCCGCGCACGGCAACGGCGCGGCCCGCTTCGATGTCTACTTCGAGGGCGCAGTAGTTGTGGCAGACGCGGCAGTAGGACTTGCGGGTCTCGAGCGGCATTGGGGCTCGAGTCTACCGGATGCCGCCGTTCTCCGAAGTCTCCCTGTCGATCCATGCGAAGTCGGTCACCTCTTGCGAGGTACCGATCATCCTGGCCGGCTGGCCTTCGGCTGTGCGCTCCAGGCGGGCGGCCGCGAAGATCACTCCGACGGACCCATCGGGCCGGATCACCCGGAAGGTCTCCCGGTAGGGTCGGTCGTCCGCCAGCGTGCGCTCGATCTGCGCGCGGAACTTCTGGCGATCCTCGGGATGCACGTTGTCGACTACGTCCAAGAATGTGGGCAGGAGCCCCAGGTTCTCTCCGAAGATCTTGTACATCTGGGGCGACCACCAGATGGTGCCTTCGAGGATGTTCCACTCCCAGCTTCCGACCCGGGCCATGTTCTGGGCCTCGGCGAGGCGGTCCCGGGTGGCTTCCAGCTCGCGCCGTCGCTCCGCCAGCGTCGTGATGTCCCGCAGCACGCTGATCACTCCCGTGACCGCTCCGTCCGTGGACTTGAGAGGGTGCGCATCGGCCAGCCAGGTGTATTCGCGTGAGCCCGCCCCCGGCGGGCACCCCCGCACCTGCACATTGACCGAAGAGGCGCCTGACCGGACCACATAACGCAGCTGCGGGAGCAGCTGGCTTGCAATGGCTTCCGGAATCAACTCGGCCACGGCGGCCCCCGGTTGCTCATCGAGCGGACGCGGGCTGAGCTGGCCGAAGAGGGGGTTCAGGTGGATGACGCGCAGCTCGGGGTCCATGAAGCAGAGTCCTACCGGCGTGTGCGCGTAGAGGATCTCCAGCTCTTCGAGGCGGCGGGTGGCGATCTGCTGGCTGCGCCGCAGCTCCGTCACGTCCTGGATCGCCGAGGTGTGTCCGATGATCTCGCCCGCTTCGCTTCGCACCGGATCCATGCTGAGCAGGAAGGTGTGCTCGAGCTCCGGGTCCGCCGGCGGGCGCGCTTTGACTTCCAGGTTTCGCACCGGCTCTCCCCGCTCCATCAGCGCGCGCAGCAGCGGCTCGGCCGCGTCTGCGGTCTCGGGTGAGAGCTCGCGATAGGTCTTGCCCACGACCCCTTCAACGGACACGCCGTTCAGATCCGCGATGACCTGGTTGGCGCGCAGGTAACGCAGGCCCCGGTCGACGAAGGACAGGCCCACGGGAGCGTTGCGGTAGACCGACTCGAGCTCCTCGAGGCGCTGGCGCGCCATCTCTTCCGCACGGCGCACCGAGGTGATGTTCTGGAGCACGGCCACCGAGCCGGTTACCTCGCCGTGTCGTCGCACGGGGTGGATGTTCACGAGCCAGACCCGCTCATCGCCCGACGGGTCCACGCTGAACCTGCGCAGCTCGATGTCGCAGAGTGGCTCCCCGGTCTGCATCACACGTTGGGCCGACGCCACCGCTCCGTCCCGGGCCGACTCCGGGATCACGTCGTGCATCCTGCGCCCGGTCAAGTCGTCGAGCTCGTAGCCGACGATTTCCGCATAGGTCTGGTTGGCGCGGACGTAGCAGCAGTCGAGGTCCACCAGACACAGCCCGACGGGCGTGTAGTGAAAGAGCTCCTCCAGCTCCTCCAGCTGAGCGGCGCTCACGTCAACGTCTCGCGGGTCTGCGGCTTCGTCGGGTCGGCTGGCCATAGTTACGCTTCTCCGGCAGACCACACTGTACAGCGGGACGCAGTGTCGAGTCGAGAGCGCTGGCGCGATGGCTCGAGGCCTAGGGTCTCCTTGGCCGCGGATGCGGCCCCCGATCGCGATCTCCCGGGTTCCGCGTGCTCCGGGGACAGGTAGGCGGCCTAGGCCATCACCGTGGTGTTCTGGGCGAAGTCCCAGCCCTCCTCGGCAGCTCACTCAGCTGGGGCGCAGGTCGGCGAAGAAGAAGCTCGCGACCTGGTTCAACACGTCGGCGCGCTCCCACTGCAGGAAATGGCCGCACTCCGGCACCACCAGCGGGCCGACGCGGTTCGGGAACGCGATCTCGCAGCGTTTGGGGAAGTCCCTGGGCACGACCTGGTCGTCGGGCCCGTAGAGGATCAGGGTGGGGACGTCGACCGGTTGCGCCAGCAGCGGCGGCTCGATCATGGGGCGGCCGTATTGGAGCTGATAGGGTGCCCAGCTCGCGGCTAGGCGCGCCAGCTCTTCGAAGGGCTCGACCATGAAGTCGAAGTCGTCCTCGTCGAAGGATCCCGGCGATGCCAGCAGGCGGTGCTCGTAGAAGTCTCGCACGTAGCGCCGCCGGCGCGCGGGCGTGTCGAGCTCCTCCATCAGCTGCTTCCAGTCGCGGCCCTGGCGAATGCGGTAGTCGCCGGTGGGCCCGTCCTCCAGTGCAATCAGGGACAGTCCGTGGGCGGCGTACCAGTCGGCGGCCTCGGGCACCATCGGCGCCACCGTGTTGAAGAGGATCATGCGATCGACGAAGCCCGGGTAGCGGTTGGCCATGTCGCAGATCACCACCCCGCCCACGTCACCGGCCAGCAGCCCGCAGCGCGGATGGCCCAGCACCTCGTGAACCAGCGTGTGCAGGTCGCGTGAGTACAGGACCAGGTCGTACTCGTCCTTCTCGGAGAGGTCGGAGTCGCCGTAGCCGCGCAGGTCCGGAACGATCACCTCGTAGCCTGCCTCGACCAGGGGCTTCACGTTGCGCCACCAGATGCGCTTGGTCTCCGGGTAGCCGTGAACCAGCAGCAGCGGGTAGCCGCCCACTCCCTCACGCAGATAGGCCAGCCGGATACCGGCTTCGACCTCTGCGTGATGAATGCGGAAGGCGTCGCGGGCGGGAGTCTCGGGCTGCGGCGGACGGGGGGCGGGCACGTTCTATCGGGTCGCTGTGGCTGTGGGGTTGGGGCGTGTCGGGCTGAGAGGGGCCTACTCGTTCTGCTTCTCCGCGTTCGGCTCCTCCAGCACGGCCTCGTAGGCGTCGCCGGCGGCTTCGACCGCGCCTTCACCCTGCGCGCGGGAGTCCCCGTAGGCCTGCTTCGCGGTCTCGGCAGATTTTTCCACGCGCTGCTCCACGGCCTTGCCGGCGGCTTCGACGTCGCCGACGGCATCCTGCTGACTGTCCTGGGAGCAGCCCACGCCGACGGCGAGGCCGAGTGCGAGCGAGAGTGCAATGGAGAGTGCAATGTTGCGGGACATGCTTCCTCCGGATTCGATCCCTTGGCGCCGGACTCTATCACGCCTGGGGTCGAGTCGGCGCGGCTGGGACCGCTCCTCGCCGCAGGCGGTGGAAGCTCGCACCAGCCTCTACAATGCTTACGCCGACCTCATCTACGCCAGCGTCTTGGCCCTGTTCTTCCTGTTCCAGTTGCTGTTCTTCTCCGGCTACGAGACGAAGGAGGTGGCCTACAGCCAGTTCCGCAGCTGGATCGCCGAGGGCCGCATCGAGGACGTCGTGATCAGCGGCGACCAGATCGTGGGCGAGCTCAAGGCTCCCGAGTCGAAGGGCACCCCGGACTCCGGGGAGGTGTCGCCCCCCAGCAAGAAGACGCCCTGGCACCTGGGCTCCATGTGGAGCTGGGTCACGCGTCAGCGGGCCGAGTTCGAGGCGGCTCGGGCCCGCTCGAAAGAGAATCGGGAGCGGCATTTCACGGTGACGCGGCTGGAAGATCCCGAGCTCATCGCGGACCTCCAGACTGCGGGGGTCGAGTACCGCGGCAAGATCGAGTCGGAGTGGTTCAAGAACTTCCTCCAGAACTGGATCATCCCCTTCGGGCTGCTCTTCCTGCTCTGGGGCTTCGTGATGCGCCGCATGCAGCACGGGCCGAGCGCGCTCAACCTGGGGCGCAGCAAGGCCAAGGTCTTCGAAGCAGACCCCGACAACCCGGTGGGCTTCTCTGATGTGGCCGGCGTCGACGAGGCCATCGAAGAGGTCCAGGAAGTGGTCTCGCTGCTGAAGCATCCGGAGAAATAGACGAAGCTCGGGGCCAAGCTGCCCAAGGGCGTGCTGCTGGTGGGTCCGCCGGGGACGGGCAAGACGCTGCTGGCCCGCGCCATCGCTGGCGAGGCCGGCGTGCCTTTCTTCAGCCTGAGCGGCTCCGACTTCGTCGAGATGTTCGTCGGTGTGGGGGCCGCGCGCGTGCGTGATCTCTTCAGCGCGGCCAAGGCCCAGGCACCCTGCATCATCTTCATCGACGAGCTCGACGCCATTGGCAAGAGCCGGGGCCAGCCCGGGGCGCCGGTGGGAGGCTACGACGAGCGCGAGAACACGCTGAACCAGCTGCTGGTGGAGCTCGACGGTTTCGACGGTCGCAGCGCCGTGGTGCTGATGGCGGCCACCAACCGGCCCGAGGTGCTGGACCCGGCGCTGCTGCGCCCCGGCCGCTTCGACCGCCAGGTGCTGGTGGACCGCCCGCACCGCGAAGGGCGCCGCGCCATCCTCGACGTCCACGTTCGGCCTCTGAGCCTTGGCGACGACGTGGACCTCGACACCGTGGCGGCCCAGACACCCGGCTTCGTGGGGGCGGACCTGGCCAATCTCTGTAACGAGGCGGCGTTGTTGGCGGCGCGCAAGGGTCACTCTGCGGTGCGGATGGACGACTTCCAGGACGCCATCGAACGCGTGATCGGAGGGCTCGAGAAGAAGGGGCGCTTCATCAACGAGGAGGAGCGCCGCACGGTCGCCTACCACGAGTCGGGCCACACCCTGGTGAGCCACTTCACTCCCGGGGCGGACCCGGTCCAGAAGGTCTCGATCGTGCCCCGGGGCCGGGCTGCCCTCGGCTACACGCTGCAGATGCCCACCGAGGATCGCTACCTGCTCTCGAAGCAGGATCTGCTCGGTCGCATCCGGGTGCTGCTGGGCGGTCGCGCCGCCGCGGGCTTCCTGGGCCATGGCGCCCAGCTCGTGCCGCACTCCGCTGCCTACGAGCAGGCGCTCGGGGAGGAGCAGCTGGAGATCCTGGCGGCCGA
>Ga0255057_10001077_pt1 | contig 15692 bp, 12 predicted proteins | sample Cases_109_6_MG_FD_189022 | JGI IMG/M metagenome (GOLD analysis project Ga0255057, IMG submission 189022) | Seawater microbial communities from Amundsen Gulf, Northwest Territories, Canada - Cases_109_6 | ecosystem: Environmental > Aquatic > Marine > Gulf | place: Canada: Northwest Territories... | reverse complement strand
CCGGGTGAGGGGGTCTTCTATGGTCCCAAAGTCGACTTCCAGGTCAACGACGCCCTGGGACGACAGTGGCAGCTGGGTACCGTACAGCTCGACTACTCGATGCCCGAGCGCTTTGGGCTCGAGTACATCGGGGCCGACGGCGCCGAGCACCAACCGGTGATGATCCACCGGGCGATGCTGGGCTCGCTGGAGCGCTTTATCGGCATCCTGATCGAGCACACCGGAGGAGCATTTCCCCTCTGGCTGGCGCCGGTCCAGACGGTGGTGCTGCCGGTGTCGGAGAAGTTCCTGGAATATGGCGAGACCGTCCGGGAGCAGCTGCGAGAGGCGGGTGTTCGGGTGCAGCTGGACGGACGCAACGAAAAGCTGGGCTACCGGATCCGCGACGCACAGTTGCAGAAGGTGCCCTACATGCTGGTGGTGGGGGCCCGTGAGCAGGAGGCAGGCCAGGTGGCCGTGCGGCTGCGGACCGGCGAAGACCGCGGGGCGCAGACGGTGGCGGAGTTTCTCCCCGGCTTCCACCAGCTGGTCGAGACTCGCAGCCAGGGGCTTTAGCAGCAATTGGCGCTGGACAGGCCGATCTTGGTGTAGAATACGCGGTCTGTCTCGCTGAGGCGGAAATCTCTAAGGAGACGAAGCAGTGCCCAAACAGAAGACACATCGAGGTGCCGCCAAGCGCTTCACCATAACCGGGGGCGGCAAGGTGAGACGTCGTTCCTCGATGAAGAGTCACATGCTCACCAAGAAGACGACGAAGAGGAAGCGCAGACTGCGTCGGCCCACTGACGTGGTCGGCAAGTTTGCCCGCGACATCAAGAGGATGATCACGGGCTAGTCGAGCACTCCCTACCCACCGGCTGCCCGTGGAGCGAACCTGTCCACCGGGGCCGATTGAAATCGTGGAGAATCGAGGGACACCCTCGAGTTCCCCCATAAAACGAGGTTCTGAGAAATGGCACGAGTCAAGCGTGGTAAACGAAGAGCTCAAAGACGCAAGAAGATCCTCAAACAGGCGAAGGGCTACTACGGCACCAAGTCGCGGGCCCACCGCATCGCCAAACAGGCGGTCGATCGCTCACTCTCTTTCGCCTATCGCGATCGGCGTCAGAAAAAGCGCAACTTTCGCGCCCTGTGGATCGTTCGCATCAACGCGGCGGCCCACCTCAATGGGTTGAGCTACAGCCGTCTGATCCATGGTCTCAAGGAGGCCGGCAGCGAGATCAACCGCAAGATGCTGGCCGACATGGCGGTGCGTGATCCGAACGGTTTTGCCGAGGTGGCAAAGGTGGCGCAAGAGGCCCTGGAGCCTTCAACCAGCGCGAGCTCTTGAGCCGTGCCCTCCGAGCACGAATCCTCCGGTTCCGCTCGGACTGATCTGGCCGAGCAATTTCGCAAATTCGAGGACGAGGCTGGCGGCATCGACGACCGCGAGTCGTGGGAAGAGGTGCGCCGGCGTTGGATCGGGCGCAAGCAGGGCATCGTCCGCACCCTGCTGGGGCGTCTAAAGGAGATCGAGCCCGCCGGTCGGCGCGACTACGGACAGGAGGTCAACCGCCTCAAGGAGCTGGTGGAGACCCGGCTCGCCGAGGTCGATGAGCGTCTCCGGGCCGACGAGCGCTCGCAGGCGCAGCGCTCAGCGGTAGTCGACGTCACCCTGCCGGGCCGCCGACCGGCCATCGGCAGCATCCATCCCGTCAATCTGGTGATCCAGGAGATCGTCGAGATCTTTGCGGCGCTGGGCTACAGCGTCGCCGAGGGCCCGGAGGTCGAAGACGACTACCACAACTTCGAGGCTCTCAACTTCCCACCCGAACACCCGGCGCGGGACACCCAGGACACCTTCTTTCTCGAAGACGGGCGGGTGCTCAGAACCCACACCTCACCGGTGCAGATCAGGACCATGCTGGAGAGGAAGCCACCCATCCGGGTGATCTGTCCGGGGCGCGTCTACCGCCACGACAACGATTTACGCCACTCGCCCATGTTCCACCAGGTGGAGGGCTTGGCGGTGGCCGAAGGCATCACCATGGGCGACCTCAAGGGGACGCTCGAGGCCTTTATCCAGAAGCTTTTCACCCCCGACACCGGGGTGCGGCTACGGCCCAGCTACTTTCCCTTTACCGAGCCCTCGGCGGAAGTGGATATCACTTGCCCCTTTTGCCGGGGCCAAGGTTGCCGGGTCTGCTCGCGCAGCGGTTGGATGGAGATTCTGGGCGCCGGCATGATCGATCCACGGGTGCTCGAAGGCTGTGACATCGATCCGCGGATCTACTCGGGGTTTGCCTTCGGACTCGGTGTAGATCGGGTGGCCATGATCCGCTACGGGATCCCCAACATCCGCTTGCTGTTCGATAACGACCAGAGGCTGTTGCGGCAGATCTACTGATGGAGCTCTCCTTCAACTGGCTCTCCCAGTATGTGGACCACGGCGCGACGCTGGCCGAGGTCGCCGAGCGGCTGACTGCCGCCGGGCTGGCGGTGGAAGCGATCGAGGAGCGAGACGGCGACTATCTGCTCGATGTGGATGTCACCACCAACCGTCCCGATTGCATGAATCACCTGGGACTGGCCCGGGAGGTGGCGGTGGTGTTCGACAAGCCTCTCGATGTCCCTGACGCCCATCCCGAGGAGCTCGCCAAACGCACCGAGGACGAGGTTACGGTGACCCTCGAGGATCCAGTGGGCAGCCCGCGCTATGTGGCGCGGCTGGTCGAGGGAGTCGAGGTGGGTCCGAGCCCGGACTGGTTGGTGGAACGACTCGAGTCGATCGGCCAGCGCCCCATCAACAACATCGTGGACATCACCAACTTCGTCCTCTGGGAGACCGGCCAGCCGATCCACGCCTTCGACTTCGACAAGCTCCGCGGCCGCGCCATCGTCGTGCGTCGAGCCCAGGGGGGAGAGCTGCTGGTGACGCTCGACGGCGAGCGACGCGAGCTCGGTCCGCAGGTCCTGGTGATCGCCGACGCCGAGCGAGCCGTCGCGCTGGCGGGGATCATGGGTGGCCTCGAGACCGAGGTCACCGAGTCCACCAAGAATGTCCTGATCGAGAGCGCTCACTTCGATCCCCGAGTCATCCGCGCCGGGGCCAAGAGCCTCGACCTGCACACCGACGCCAGCCATCGTTTCGAGCGGGGGGCGGACCCGGGCGCCTGCCTCGATGCCGCCACCCGGGTGGCGGCGCTCGTTGCCGAGGTGGCGGGGGGACGGGTGGTGGGTGGAGCTGTCGATGAGAGCAACGAGAGCCTCGACTGGAGGCTCGAGGGAGAGCTCGATCTCGCCAGACTCGACCGCTTCGCGGGTGCCGGAATCGGCGCCGAGTCGGTGGAGAGATGGTTCGCTGGCCTCGGTTTCGAGCTCGAGCGGCGGGGCGAGGAACGGTGGGCGGTCTCCGTGCCCAGCTGGCGCTACTACGACTTTAAACCCGATCCCGGGGATGCGCCGGGCAGGTCGAGCCGACCGGTCTATGAGGCCGATCTCTTCGAGGAGGCCATTCGGCTCTACGGCATGGACAAGATCCCCTCGGGGCTGCCGACGCTGGCGGGCCCCGATGCGGGCTCGAGCGAGGGGCACGAGCGGCGAGAGCAGATACGCCGTCAACTGGCCGCCTGTGGGTACACCGAGGCTATCAATTACGCCTTCCAGGATGCCGACTCCGAGGTCGTCTACCCGGCTCTCGAGCGCCAGGGGGACCCCATCCGACTGGCCAACCCGCTGTCCGAGCTCTATACGGTCATGCGGCGATCATTGCTTCCCAACCTCGTGGCTAGCGCCCGCTTCAATCTCCAGCGTGGCGCCGGGGCGATCCGTCTGTTCGAGATCGGACACATCTTCCCCGGTGCCGAGAGCCCGGAGGTCGAAGCTGTAGCGCTGATTGGCGGCGGCAGTCCGGGGATGCCGTGGGATAGGAAAAGCGAGCTCGATCTGTTCGACCTCAAGGGTGTGCTCGATGCCCTGGCCTGGCATTTTGGAGTCCGGCTCGAGTATCGGCCGGCCGAGATTCCAAAGCTGATCTCGGGTACCGCCGCGGAGCTCTACCTCGAGGACGCGCCCGACGAGAGGCTCGGTTACCTGGGGCAGCTCGAGGAGGATTCGGCCTTCCCACTCTTTGCCGCCGAGCTAAAGGCCTCGTTCTTCGACCGGGCTGGCGTCCCACAGGTGCGCACGCCATCCCGCTTTCCCGGCATCGAAGCCGATCTCACCCTGACCCACAGCGGCGAGACCTCGTGGAGCGAGATCGAATCGGCGATCGCCGCGGCGGCAACCCCCGATCTGGTGACCTACGGTCTAAAGGATCGATACCGGGGCAAAGGCGTGCCGGAGGGGGCGGTCAACACGACCATCTATTTCGTCTACAATGCCGACGAGCGGACGCTGACGCAGGAAGAGGTGAACGAGCGCCATCAGGACCTGGTGCGTGACCTCGAGAACCAATTCGGCTGGAGAGGGTAGCTCCATGGATGCGAACTGGCTGGGCGAGCTCGAAGACAAGGTCGAGTCCGCGGCAAAAGAGCTCGCGACTCTGCGCAAAGAGAACCGCACCATCAAGACGAGGTTGAAGAAGCTCCAGCGGGAGCTGCTGGAGGCCGGTGGTGCCGGCGAAGGTTCCGACGGCTGGCAGCGTGAGCGCCAGCAGGTCCAACGCCGTCTGGCGAAGCTGGCCGACAGCCTCGATCAACTCCTATAGCCGGAACGGCCAGAGGTCTCGAACCGGGCAAACAAGACGGCCGGCACGGAGGCCGGCCGCTTCGGCTCCGACGCACAGCGACTCCACAAGCCCCGTTTGTCAACAGAAGTCTGCACTGGGACGTCGGATTCCCTGTGCTATAGTTGCTTTAGGTAAGCCCTCGACCAGGAAGGAATTCCCCGATCGAGGGCATTGGAAGCGACATGGGGAAAAGCTCCAAATCAACCACCGCAACCGAGGTGGACATATTTGGCGCCGCCTACCATGTCCGGGGTCATAAGGATCCCGAGTACCTCCAGGAGCTTGCTGAGGTGGTCGATCAGAAGATGCGAGAGATCGCCCAACAGGTCTCGACCGTGGACACGTCCAAGATCGCGATCCTGGCGGCGCTCAATTTGACAGACGAACTTTTCCAGTGCCGGAAGCACCAGGAAGGGGAGCGGGTAGAGATTCAGGAAAAAGTGACGGCCCTGGCCGGGCAGCTCGAACAGGCGCTTCAAGAATAGGTGCTGCCCCTGGTCATACAGCCGTTGCGTTGAGTTAGACATGAGTTTGGTATCCCCTGTGTGGTTTGTGATGGGTCCAATTGTTGTAGAACCAACAGCAATTATTCGGGAGTCTTTTCTTCCCCGAGCTTGTGCCAGCCCCGACACCGACGGGGACGCTAATAGCCCGAGGAGCGGACACCCACCTGGTGAGAACTAGGTTCTAAACCAGAAGATCCACACGGCTTCACGGGGGATGCTCATTTTCTTCCCTCGAGGGAAGAGCCTGCCAATCTTTTCCGCGCCCACCTGGGCTTCCGAGCAGGGGGTCCAGTCGTGGAAAACTATGTCGATATAGCGGCGATCGCTGTCATTGCGATTGTCGGATTTGTTATCTGGTGGTTCGTGATTCGCCGAACGGCGAAGACCACAGGCGCCGAGGCACGTCGTCAAGCAAAAAAACACCTGCAAGAAGCCGACCGCGAAGCCGAGGCCAAGCTGCGTGAGGCCGAGCTGGCTGCCAAGGAGAAGCTCCTCCAGGCCCGCGGCGAATTCGAAAAAGTCTCCCGTAAACATCGCTCCGAGCTAGAGAAACTGGAGCGGCGGCTGGCGCAGAAGGAAGATCACATCGAAAAGCGTATCGACGAGCTGGCGGCACGCGAAAAAGACGTCAGTGCCCGTGACCATAAGATCACGCAGACCGAAAAACGGCTCGAGACCAAAGAGAAGGAGCTGGACGAGCAGGTCAATCTGGAGAAAGAAAAGCTCGAACAGATCTCCGGATTGACGGCGCAGCAAGCCACCGCAGAGCTCAAGCGGGCGATGGAGGAAGATGCCCGCATGGAGGCCGCCCACCTGGTACGCCGTATCGAGGACGAGGCCAAGGAGAAGGCGGGCAAGGAGGCGCAGCGAATCATTGGCATGACCATTCAGAGATCCGCGTCGGATTTTGTCTCCGAGGCCACGGTCTCGGTGGTGATGCTGCCCAATGACGAGATGAAAGGCCGCATCATCGGCCGCGAAGGGCGCAACATCCGTGCTTTGGAGATGGCGACCGGTGTGGATCTGATCGTCGATGATACGCCCGAGGCCGTCATTCTCTCCGGCTTCGATCCGTACCGTCGCGAGATCGCACGCGAGGCGCTCGATCGTCTGGTCTCCGACGGCCGGATCCACCCCGCTCGCATCGAAGAGGTCGTCGAGAAGGTGAAGGAAGAGTTCGAACAGCGTGTCCAGCAGGAGGGAGAAGCGGCGCTGCTCGAGCTCAATATCCCCAACGTGCACCCCGAGCTGGTGAAGCTTCTGGGGCGACTTCGATATCGATCCTCATACGGTCAGAATGTCCTGCAGCACAGCAAAGAAGTAGCTTTCTTGGCTTCCACCATGGCCGCCGAGCTCAAGGCCAGCGCGCCGATCGCACGCCGCTCGGGGTTGTTCCACGACATCGGCAAGGCCGTGGATCGGGAGATGGAGGGTACCCACGTCGAGATCGGCATCGACCTGCTCCGCCGGCACGGTGAGAACGAAGAGGTCGTCCATGCCATGGCGTGCCACCACGGGGACTACGAGCCCAACAGCGTCGAGGCCGTGTTGGTTACCGCTGCAGATGCTCTGTCGGCGGCTCGGCCGGGGGCACGGCGGGAGGTCCTGGAGACCTATGTCAAGCGGCTGGAGAAGCTCGAGGAGATCGCTGCCAATTTCAAAGGGGTGCAGAAGACCTACGCCATCCAGGCCGGACGCGAGATCCGGGTCATCGTCGATTGCAAGAAGCTCAACGACGAAAAGGCCCTGTGGCTGTCCAAGGATATTGCCAAGAAGGTGGAGAGCGAGCTCACCTACCCGGGGCAGATCAAGGTGACGGTGATCCGTGAGACACGCGCGGTCGAGTACGCTCGATGAAAATCCTCTTTGTCGGTGACGTCGTCGGCAAGCCCGGCAGGGCAGTGCTGGCCAAAGTGTTGCCTGGTCTGGTCGACCGCTATCTGGTGGACTATGTGGTGGTCAATGTCGAGAACGCCGCCGGCGGGTTCGGTATCACGCCCGAGGTCCTGGCCGAGTTGGAGGAGCTACCCATAGACTGCTTCACCAGCGGCAATCATATCTGGGACAAGAAGGAAGGGTTGCCGCTGCTCGACGAGGTTCCTCAACTCCTGCGACCGGCGAACTACCCCGATGGCAATCCCGGAAGTGGACTCTACGTCGGCGAGACGCCCGCTGGGATTCCGGTGGCGACGATCAACCTCGAAGGTCAGGTCTTTATGAAACCGCTCGAGTCTCCTTTTCGAACGGCCGAGCGGCTCCTCGACGGACTGGATTCCAAGGTCATGGTGATCCTGGTCGACTTCCATGCCGAGGCTACCAGCGAAAAACAGGCCCTCGGGGTATTTCTCGATGGCAGAGCAACCGCGGTGGTGGGAACCCACACCCACGTACCGACGGCCGACGAGCGGGTGCTATCGGGCGGGACGGCCTTCATCTCCGATGTGGGGATGACCGGCCCTTACGAGTCAGTGATCGGTATGCGCTCCGACAAGGTACTGCGTCGTTTTCTGCTGCAGAATCGGAGTGTGTTCGAGGTGGCCAAGAAGGACATCCGGCTAGCGGCGGTCGTCATCGAAGCCGACGAGAGCACCGGAAGGGCGCAGGGAATCGAGCGTCTGCTCATCAGCTATGGCTAAGAAGAGCAAGCGCCAAGACAGGGCGACCATCGAGGAGCTCAAGGCCACCGAGGGTCGGCTCCCCCTGTCGGTCATCATCACCACCTTCAACGAGGAGATCAACGTCGTCGATTGTCTGGAGTCGGTGCTCTGGGCGGACGAGACACTGCTGGTGGACTCCTATTCGACCGACCGCACGGTGGAGCTCGCCCGCCAGTTTCCCATTCGCATTCTTCAACGCAGGTACTACGGCTCGGCGGCGCAGAAGAACTGGTCGCTGGACCGGATAAGCCACGACTGGGTGCTGATCCTGGATGCCGACGAGCGAGTACCCGAGTCCCTGGCGCGCGAGATCCTGATGCTGTTGATCGACGGCCCGGCGGAGTGCGGCTACTACCTTCGGCGCCGGAACATCATGTTGGGCAAGAGGATCCGGCATTCGGGGTGGTCCACCGACAAGGTGATTCGCTTGTTCTGCAGCGCCAAGGGTCGCTATCCCAACCGTAGGGTGCATGCCGACCTCGACATCGAGGGCCCAACACCGGTTCTCCAGCACGCCCTGCTGCACTACACCTACCGCTCGCTCGACCAGTACTACGAGAAGATTCTCAACTACGCCGAGTGGGGGGCGGCGCAAGGGTTTCGGGAAGGGCGCTCGGCGGGCCTGATGGAGATCGGGGGTCGCACCGTCTGGCGATTCTTGAGGTCCTACTTTCTCCAACTGGGCTTTCTCGACGGTCTCCACGGTCTCGTAGTTTGCGGGCTCCAGTCCTTTGGTGTGTTTCTCAAGTACTCTCAACTCTGGGAGTACCGGGTGCGCGAGAGCCTGGGCGAGGAGATCGTGCTACCGCCGTTCGACGAGTCCACCAGCACCTGGGAGCGACCCGCGGACGACCAGGTTCTCGACCATCAGTCGTAGGGATCGAAGGCGGCCACCGTGTCGCTGATCCTCTCCCGCGCCGCAGTGACGGCGAACAAGCGAATAGTGGCGACCTCGGGCAGTCGGACAAATCGTGCCTTTGCCGGCAAGTCGATGGAGTAGTGGAAGAGGTAGCAGAAGACGTACGGCTCGTCCTGCCCGTTTCGGTCGTGTCGGTGAGTCGTCAACCAGGCGATCGGGTCCCGTTTGAGAAAACCCGACGGCGACCGGCTCCACCGCCAGCCCCACGGCCGCCGGTGCCAATTCTTCCACCGACCGATGACCCCCGAGTAGGACTGGATGCGAAGCTCGACCGGTTGGTCATTGACGTCGAAAATACCGGTCACGTCGCCATCCGCTGCAGCCGCCAGCAGATGGAGGCGGTTGAAGTTACCCGCCGGCAGGTCCAGAGCCTGTCCGCGACAAGCCAGGGCGTTCTCGGTCCCGGGAACGATGGGGCCGAGCCGCAGCTCCACACCCCCGCGGCTCGAGGAAGTGGGGAATTGCTCGCCCGGGTAGGTGCGGCCGCGACCATCGAAGTCACCCCCGATATCGTCGCCGTGAAAGCTGGTGGCGACAACATCGAACGGCAGCGAGAGGGGCTGACAATCCGGCCGCTCGATGACTTTCGGACCATCGTCTGGTCGCAGGGCAAAGGTCCGGGGTGCGAAGCTTCCCAACTCGGTCCGCAGCTCCCCGTCTTCGACCGCCGTGGCTCGAAGCGGTCGTTCGCTACCGTCCAATTCGCGGGCCTCCGCGATCGATGAGGCGAGACCGACCACGACCTCTTCCGCAGGACGCCCCTGTGTCTCTTGCAGCCGCAGGATGAGATCGGTCCCCTCCTCGGCTTGCTTCAGGGCGCGCACCAGAACCTGCGGGTGATCGAGGAGGAGAAAGGAGAAGCTCTTTCCCAGCTTGCCCGGGTGAGCGGTTGTCTGGAAGGCCAGCAGCGGCTGGTTGAATCTGGCTCCCTGCCAGGGAGTGTCGCCTTCGCGCCAGCCGCCGCGATGGGCGTAGAGGGCGTAACCAAACCGATGGCTGCCATGGTCCTGCGTTGCCTGATGAAGAAACTTACGCCAGGTGCGGGGTGAACGGAGCAGGCTCAGACGGAGGGTGGAGTTGTTCGGTTTGTCCCAGCCGATCTTGCCATCGCTCAGGATCGAGACACCGATATAGCCCGCCTCCGAGCTGAGGTCGGCCCACTGCTGAGCCGGAACCTCGTACTTTTCGCGCCGGTTGTTTCCCCGCTCGATCGCACCCAGACCCAGATCGTAGGTGGCCTGGCGGCTGGAGACGGTGAGAGGGAACACTGCCTTGAGCAGGCGGCCGCGGGTCTGCCAGTCGACGCGGGTCTCGACCTCGAGTCGGTGTCCGGCGTCCCCGTCGGCCAGCCGCAATCGCTGCACAATGGTCGAGCCGCGAGCGTTGCGTTCGATCTCGAGACAGACACGCGCCGGGCCCTCCTCCAGGATACGCCGACGGACCGGTCCCGAGACGACCGGTGGCGCGGGTGTCGTGAGGTCTTCGTAGCGAATCTCCCAGGCCGGCCACCGGGCCGAGCGGTCGGGGAGCAGCTGTAGGCGCAGGGGAGCGGCCAACAGCTCGGCACTGAGCTCCTTGTCGAACAGACTGCAGATGTCGCCCTGGTCGTCGATCTCCACCCGGTAACGGTGGTTCTCGAGATGGCTCTTGCTGATTCCCAGCGGATTGTCGGTGGTGGCGGGCCGGTCGGTAGCTCGCACTTCGTAGACCTGAAAGCCCACGGACGGCACCCTGGCCAGAAAGACGACATCGAGCTCGTGATCGCCGCGGAGGACGGTCTGCGCGGGGACCCGACTGCCGTTGGTGGCAAGGACCCTGACCGCCGCCGGCGGTGCGCCGGCAAAGCGGAGACGGGCCTCGACGATGTCCTGGCGCTCGCGGGACAAGGGGTTGAAGATCACCAGCGGGATTCCCTCGCCCCGGGTATCCAGGGCTTGGGCAACGGCCCCCACCGATTCGGTGAGAGTAGAGGTGAACAGGTTGAGGGCCACGAGCTCGTCGTTCCACGAGAATCCATAGGCGGGGGGGATGCTGGTGCCGGTCAGATCGTCGTGCATCTGGTGCCACAGGAACCGGATCCAGCCCTGTCGCAGACGATCCGCTGGATAGGGGAGAGCTCCAAGCCAGTCGGCCACCACCGCCGCCCGCTCGGCGGCGTCGGCCATGAGCTCGTTCCGCCGGTTCCACTTCTTGAGCATCGCCTGCGAGGTAAGGCAGCCGGTGCCATGGGTGGGCAGCAGCAGCTCGCTGTCGTGGCATGGGAGTTGCCGGGTCTGCTTCTCGCCGAGATCGCGAAACAACTGATCCGAGGCGGTATTTTGCACCTGGATGGGGCCCTTGCCCTCGATGCTTTTGGCCAGCCAACCCATCGACGCCTCGTCCAATGCACCGCCGCGGTCGCCGATCCCCACATACTTCAAGCCCACCGCCGGCCCTGATCTGCCACCGGTGCCCTCGATCCACTCCACCCACCGCGCGGCCCGGCTCAGATCCTCGCTCAGACCCTCGCCGTAACCTTCCGGCCGCAGAGCGGCAATGATCTCCGCGCCGTCCGGTCCGCGCCAGATGCCGATCTCGAAGGGGATCTGGGCCGGGGCCATCCAATTGCCGAACTTCTGTGACGAGAACCCCTGGAGACCGCAGTGGGCGGCGATCGAGGGCAGGGCCCAGGTGAAGCCAAAGCAGTCGGGGAGAAAGAGGTCGGAGCTCCGGCTGCCGAGCTCCTGCTCGAAAAACCGGTTGCCATAGAGGATGTGGCGGATGAGCGACTCGGGCGAAACGATGTTGACATCGGGAGAGTCGAGCATGCTACCGGCTACTGCCCACCGACCCTCCTTGACGTAGTGCTGCAGACGCGCGAACTCTTCCGGGTAGTACTCCTTGACCAGCATGTAGCGGAAGGCGCCCTCGAAGCTCAGCACGAAGAAGGGATAGCGCTCGAAGTGGGAGAAGTTCCCCTTCAAAGTCGCCGGCAGGAAATCTCGGATGGTGTCCTGGATGGTCCACCGCCACTGGGTATCGAGGTGGACGGTGGCGACCACGTAGAGGTCCAGGGGACCGCGCTTAGGCTCGCTTTCGGACCTGTTCATCGGTCTGTTATCCACGCGAACCACCGGCGGTGGCATCGTCGGTCGTTGGTGCAGAGGGCGCAGCTAGGATAACCCACGGTCCGACGGAGAGAAAGGCATAGGAGCCCATCCGAGTAACCCATGTAGCTGCGCGCCCGCAACCTCCATGCGCCCGTAACGCAACTGGTGGGTTACTCGGATGGGCTCCGAGCTGGTGGTGAAGGACGGAGACCAGTAGAATGCGCCGATCCATGTCGAGGGCAAGAACTGTCGGTGCCGCAACCATGCTCTGGCTGCTGGTGGCGGCTGCTCTGCCGGTCCAAGCCGAGGAGCTCCGCTCGCTGGCGCTGAGCGGTGGAGTCTTTCGATTCAACAAGCCCGACAAACAGGTGGAAGTGGGAGCCGAGCTTCGCCTCCCCACCCAGACCTGGATGTTGGTGGTGGCGACCGGTATTTACTACGCGGCCGAGGGCTCCTTCTACGGTTTCGGCGGCCTAAGGCGCGACTTCTCCCTCGGTGGCCGCTGGCAGCTGACTCCAGGGTTCGGCGTCGCTCTCTACGAGGAGGGAAGTGGCATGGATCTCGGCGGCCTCATTGAGTTCCGCACTATGCTCGAGATCTCCCATCAATGGCCACAGGGAAAACGGCTGGGAGCGGCCGTCTACCACCTCTCCAACGCCAGCCTCTACGATCACAATCCCGGATCCAACTCGGTGATCGTGACTTACAGCTTTCCCGTTTGGCCGAAGCGGCCGGCCTCGGTGCCGGCCGAACCGTAGGGTAACCCTGACTGAAGGTCTGTGGTGGCCCGCCCCGGCCGGCACGGAGGCCGGCCGCTGCGATGGGTGGGCAACGTAGGGGCGGGGCTTGTCCCCGCCCATGGGAGGGCACAAGGCCCTCCCCTACGCCTCCCAAATCCGCCAGGGGGGGTTCCCCTCTTTCCAGGTGTTGTTGAGCGCCAGATAATCCCTATACGTGTCCATCGAGTGCCAGTAGCCGTCGTGCTTGTAGACCGAGAGCTCGCCGTCTCTCGCCAGGCTCTGGAGCGGTTGGTACTCGAGGAACAGCTGCGGGTCGTCGTTCATGTAGTCGAAGACTTCGCGTTGAAAGACGAAGAAGCCGCCGCTGACCACACCTTCCGCTACAGTGGGCTTTTCGTTGAACTCGACGGCTCGTCCATCGTCTACCAGCATCTCGCCATAGCGTGAAGTCGGGTGGATGCCGGTGACCGTGGCGATGCGCCCCTGGTCCCAATGAAACTCGAGCAGCTTGTCGATATCGATGGCTGCGACGGCATCGCCATAGGTGAACAAGAAGGTATCGGTGTCGATGTACTTCTGCACCATCTTGAGTCGCGCGCCGGTGGCGGTGTCGGCGCCGGTCTCGGCACAGGTGACCCGCCACTTCTCCTCGCCAACGTTGTTGTGGAAGATCGGGTCGTCTTCGCCGTCCATGGGGACGGTGAAGTCACGCAGCATCTCGTGGAGCCGTAGGAAATACTGCTTGATCACCCATCCCTTGTAGCCCAGACAGAGCACGAAGCGCTCGAGATCGTGGTGGCCAAAAACTTTCATGATGTGCCACAGGATGGGCCGCTCGCCGATCTCGACCATCGGCTTGGGCCGATACTCGGTCTCTTCTCGCAGCCGGGTTCCCTGCCCACCGCAGAGGATGACTACGGGCATATCCTTTTTTTCGGTACGTGCCTTGGCCATGATGAAAGGTCAATTTACCACAGGCCCCGTGGGCTAACACCGATTGCTAGACTGCTCACCTGAGATGGCGATCACCCGTGCACTGATGCGTCCGATTCTAATGCTGGCCATCGCTTTCCCGATGTTCACCGCCTGTGGTGGTGTAGGTAGCTCGGATGTCGCCAGTGACAGCCCGCAGGCCACAGGTGACAGCCCTGCGATCTCGGGTGCTGTCACCGAGTCGGTCGGCGAAGTCTCGAGCCTGGGCGAAGGAGTAGTGATATGGGAATCCAACCGCAGTGGTGGATGGCGGATCTGGAGCCGGGACCTCGATGGCTCGGGGCTTCGTCAGCTGACCTCCGACGAGCCGGGTAGAGACCATTTCTGCCCTCATATCTCACCCGATGGTCGCTGGGTCGCCTATCTGAGCGTCGTCAAGGGAAGGCCCAACTACGAGCCCGAGGGGGTCGAGGGCACTCTCCACCTGATCGCGTTGGATGGGGGAGAGGATCGGGTCGTCGTCGAGTCGGCGCGCTCCTACTTCGTGCACCGGGCGGTCGTCTGGCGCGACCCGAGAACCCTCATCTTCATCTCGGGAGACACCACTACCAGGGAGCTCGATATCGAGAGCGGGCGGCAGCGAGTGCTGGTGGCAAAGCCACCGCCCAAGGGGGGCTGGCTGCTCAACTCCACCCTCACTCATGCCACCAGCGGAGTTCCCACCTTCTCCGCCTACGACCGGGCACGACAGAAGGTGGTCCCGAGGAGTGAGCTGGGTGGGTGCGAGCCCTACTTCTCCCACGACGGCCGCTGGGGTTTCTGGGTGGCCGGCGCTGGTGGGCCGATCAACCGGATCGATCTCGCTTTGCGTGCCGTCTCCACGATCCTCGACCAGAACGATCAGCGTATGGAGAAGGGTTGGGGCTATGCTTATTTCCCCATGGTCTCGGCCGACGGCCGCCTTTTCGCCTATGCGGCCTCCACCGGGCGGCAGCAGCACGATCAACACCGGAGCGACTACGAGATCTTTGTCGCCGAAACCGACCCGCAGACCCTGGAGCTTCTGAGCCAGGCCGTGCGCTTCACCCGCCACCCGGCCACCGATCGCTTCCCGGACGTTTTTCTGGCGCCGCTTCCCCTGGGCCGTCTGCGCGGCGAAGCCCCGTTCACCGTGCGTCTCGAGCCGGAAGAGGACGATGCGGCATGGCAGTGGAGCTTTGGCGACGGTACGACCGCCGAGGCTCCCATCGGCGAGCACACCTACCCGGAGCCCGGTCGCTACCCGGTGGTGGCAAGCCGCGACGATGCAGAGCTTCGAGGCGCGGTGGTGGTGGAGGAGGCCGCACCACCACTGCCGCTCGAAGTCACACTGCTCGAGAACGGCCTCGCGGTGGCAGTGGTCTTCGACGAGCAGATCGGTATCGACGGGGCGCAGCTGGCCTTCGAGTCGGGGCGCAAGATAGCGGAGGTGCGGGTCGCGAGCGACGGCCGCAGCCTGGTCATCGACCTCGACGAGCGCTTCCAGGGTCTGGATCGTTTGACGTTGTCGGGGATCGGTGACCGAGCGCAGCGAGTCAACCTGCTCCCCGCGACCGTGCTGGAGGTGGAGCCGCCACTCTGGCCGAGCCGGCGCGACGGTCTGGTCTTCGTGTGGGAGACGGGTGACGCCGCCAACCTTGTCTTCGACCCGGTAATCGACTCCGACCGCGCCTTTAATCTCCAGGCGACGGGTCTGGCGCGGCTCAACGGACACTTCGCCATGGAGCTGGGAAGCGGATCCTACATCCTCGACCCGCCGGAGGCCTTGCACCTCTTGCGTGCCATCAAACGCTCCAACGAGTGGGCGCTCCAAGCCGTCGTCCGGCCGGCGGCCGCCTCGCCGGCCAGGTCTACCAGTATCGTCGCCTGGGCCGGCGGCAAGCGCGGGTACAACTTCCGGCTTGTCCAGCGCGGGCGCGTCCTGGTGCTGGAGCTGCGGACCTCGCACAAGGGGTCGAAGAAAGAGCTCGAACTGTTCGAGATCCCGGTGGATCGTCCCAGCCACGTCGTCGTCACCTACACACCAGGTCGACTGGTCGCCTATCTCGATGGTGAGAAGAGGGTGGAGTCGAGCGATCTCGTCGGGGACTTTTTCCAATGG
>Ga0255057_10001076_pt1 | contig 15700 bp, 17 predicted proteins | sample Cases_109_6_MG_FD_189022 | JGI IMG/M metagenome (GOLD analysis project Ga0255057, IMG submission 189022) | Seawater microbial communities from Amundsen Gulf, Northwest Territories, Canada - Cases_109_6 | ecosystem: Environmental > Aquatic > Marine > Gulf | place: Canada: Northwest Territories... | reverse complement strand
CATCGAGGATAGTAGTCAGGTTGGAGTAGTCGTCTTCCCCGATCAGTGTGAAAACATCATCGGCGGCGTGATCGACCGCTGCTTGGTTGATTGGCGTCACGGGACACACAAACTCAGCGAACGCCGAGCCGATGCCCCCTCCAACCATCGAAATCACGATAAAAGCGGCAATCGCAGCCGTTCCTCCGCCTAGAGCCAGAACCAACGTCTTCATAACTTCCTCCTTGCTAACTTGAAAGGCTTGGCCATCATGCTGGCAAGAAGATGTGACGGCTTCCTTACGGCACTTAACTCCGTGTGAAGTCTCAACAAGGGAGATGACGCATATTCCGAGACCCCATCACGGTTCCCGAGTCCTTTTGTCCCCTAACTCGGGGAGAGCGAAATACATAATGGGGAAGATGCGAAAGCCGAACCTGATTCCCGTTCTTTTGACAGCAACCGTGACAGCAACGTGGGCGATTGACAGCAACCGTCAGCGAACAAGAACTACATCAATCGTATTTGAAACGGACGCTCACGGCTGGCGGCGGACGCCCTGGTGCGAACTCCAAAACCGTAGGCCGGGGGTTCGAATCCCTCCGCCCCTGCCAAATTCCGAGCCAGTCCCGGAACCTGTCCTGAGCCATGTCGAAGGGCCCCTGCCAAATTCCGTATCTGAGATCGGCGCCCAGTGATGGATGGCGGTCTCGCGGATCGCCATCCTTTTGCCGCCCTCTGATGTCCTTAAACTGCGGGACAGGGGATCTGTCCAAAGCGGCTTCAACGAGACGAACTGGCCGCCCTTCTCACTCAATGGAGGCCAGAGGCACCAGCTTCGAACAGTTCCAATATCGTCACCCTGCGGGGGCAGGGGTCTTGAGACGTCCCCCTCACACCGCCCAGCGTTCTCAGCTTGACACGTCCTAGATAGGCGTGTATAAACGTTGCATCTCCGAGCAGCCTTACCAGTCTTCCCACTCTGTTGCTCGGCAAAGGAAGGGTCTCATGAACGCGTTCAGTATCGCTCACGGTCGATGGTTCGTCTTGCTGGCAGGCGCAACGCTCGTAGCCGCGCTAGCACTCATGGCCAGCAGCCATGCTAGCGCTGGAGGTTCTCCGCCTCAGTGCGTCGATTTGAAAGGGATGATCTGCATCGAGGCGCAACCGCTGACCGACTCCAATACCGTCGGCGATGAGCATACAGTCGTCGGGTCGCTGACCGCGCAGGGTGAACCAATCCAAGTACCTGATATCGACATGGCGATAGGCGTGGTCGATGGACCTAATGCAGGCGAACTGCTCGCAGGGGTTACGGACGACAACGGCCAACTCGCTCTTACGTATACAGGTGACGGCGGTCTTGGCACGGACACCATCGGCGTCGTCGCGTGCATCGGCATCGAGAACGGGCCGAGCGTCGCAGGTGGCATCTTCTTCTGCCAACAAGAGGTATCAGAGTTCATCAATCTATGCCTCGCGGCGCCTGAAGAGTGTCTCTTCAACCTAACGGACCCGCGTGGAGCGTGCGCTAACACGAGCGAGTTCATCTGCACCGTCGCCACGAAGGACTGGGTGGCTGCGCCTACACCGACGCCAACGCCGGCGCCATCCGCGACTCCCACAGTGACGCCAACGGCGGCCCCGGCAGCCGCACTCCCGTCTACGGGCGCAGACCCGACAGACGGCGCAGCGTTCCCGCTCGCGGGCGCGATAGCACTGGCGCTAGGAGGCGCGGCGCTACTAATGGGCGCTTCACTTCTGGTCAGGCGGGCTCGGTAGCGACGAAATCAACGCCGCTCTGTAGAAAGCTGCTCATACCGCACGGGACGGACCAGGTCCGTCTGGCGGTCGTCGGTCTCCTGGCCGCTCTCACACTGGTTGGCCTCGCGTGCGGGGGTAGCGGGGACGAGCCCCTGCGGTTGGTGTTCCAGTCCGGGCGCGACGGTGACGACGACATCTACATTATGGAGGCTGGCGGCGGCGACGTCCGCCAGCTGACCGACGAGCCCGGCCGCGACTACGAGCCAGACAGCAGCCCGGACGGTGGCCAGCTGGTCTTCACCTCCGAGCGCGCGGATGATGGCGGCGCGCAGCTGTATCTGATGAACGTGGACGGCTCCGGCGTCCGTCAGCTAACCTTCAGCTCCCGCGAGCAAGGGCTTGTCATCGATGACTACGCGCACTGGTCACCCGACGCGCGGGAGATCGTCTTCCAGCGCACGACCGCCCGCGCCGGTGCGGGCCGCGACTCCGACATCTGGCTCATCGACATCGAGACCGGGGAGGAGTCGCAACTGACGGGCACGCCCGCCGGCTGGGACAGCACGCCGAGCTTCGCCCCTGACGGCAACAGCGTGTTGTTCGAGAGCAACCGCAGCGGCGAGGGGTTCGACCTCTACAGGCTGAACCTGGAGACGTCGCAGGTGGTCCGGCTCACGGACGACCTCGGCACAGACGCCGAGGCGAAGGTGTCGCCCGACGGAACTCAGGTCGCGTTCGCATCGGTTCGAGACGGCGACTTCGAAGTCTACGTAATGGACGCCGATGGCGGCAACATCCGTCAGCTAACGAACAACCAGGCTGAGGACCGCTGCCCCCAGTGGTCGCCGGACGGCCGACAGATCTCGTTCTACTCCGAGCGCGACGACGACCGCGAAATCTATGTGATGAACGCCGACGGCAGCGGCCAGCGGCGCATCACCTACAGCGCTAGCAGCGACGAAGTGCCGGACTGGGTCGTTGGTCGCTGAGCCGGGCTCAAACTGAAACTTCAAGATCCGTGAAGAGGATGATGCGGAACGCACCATTCGTCACCGGCTTCGTCGGGTCCCCGACACCAGCACACCGACGGCGGCGAACCCACGGCGACGGGGAGCGTGACGACAGCGTAATCGTCTCTTGACAGTCCGTCGCGAACTCCGTAGTCTGAGACATCCGCTCAAAGAACTGGCTTATTAGCTATTGCAGAGTGAAGCGGGTTCTCCATGAACGCCGCTAGTCTATTCCAACCACGTTGGCTTCTCTCAGCCGTCACCGCCGCGCTTGTCGTCGTTGTTGGCTTGATGCTGTCCCAGACAGCCCACGCCGGCTCTCCGCCAGATCTAGACTCGACGCAATGCAAGTTCGTCGGCCCGGGATTCCAATACTGCATCAGCTTGGACCCGGCGACTGACACCAACCCCGTGGGCGACGATCACACCGCCACCGCGTCCCTAAGCGTGTTTGACGATACTGACCCCGTAGAGCCCGAGCCAGGCGAACTGGAAGGGATCTTCGTGGTGATCGTCGTCTTCGACGGCCCCAACGCCGGGATATCGCAATCAGTCATCGCCCCCACCAACGCGGATGGCCAGCTAGCTCTCACCTACACCGGTGATGGCGGCCCGGGCACCGATACCATTGCCACCGTGGCCTGTCTGGACTTTCTGTTCCAGGACGTCGCCGTCGAATCGAGCGGTGTTCAGGAGGATCCCTGCGCACTAGAGGAATTCATCGAATTCTGCCTCATCAATCCGGCAGCGGAATGCCTCGACCTTCTCACTGATCTAGAAGGACCCTGCGCAGGCGAATCGGAATTCATCTGCGACATCGCCACCAAAGACTGGGTGGAGGAGCCAACGCCAACGCCGGCGCCAAGCGCGACCCCCTCACCAACGCCAACGGCCGCCCCGGCGGCCGCACTCCCGACAACGGGCGCAGACCCGACGGGCGGCTCAACGTTCCCGCTCACCGGCACGCTAGCGCTGGTGCTTGGCGGCATGGCGCTACTAGCAGTCGGCGCAGGTGTAGCGAGGCGCGCTCGGTAGCGCTACCCGAGCTACCCCGCCGCATCCTCACTGCGTTCAGCCCGATAGCGCCGAGCAGCAGCCGGTCGACCGCGACCGACGTGGTCCGGCAGGGGCAGTTCGACGCGTCTGGGCGAGTCTCGTAGCCTGTTCTGAGCCATGTCCAAGGACCCCTGCCAAACTTCGTATCTGAGAGCGGCGCAGCGGTAGCCGTCCCTTGACAGCCGTCGCGCACTCCGTAGTCTGAGGCAAACCGCAGAGAGCTATTTTATAGCTATTGCAGAGTGAAGGGGGGTTCTCCATGAACGCCGCTAGTCTATTCCAACCACGTTGGCTTCTCGCAGCCGTCACCGCCGCGCTTGTCGTCTCTATTGGCTTGATGCTGGCCCAGACAGCCCACGCCGGCTCCCCGCCAGATCTAGACTCGACGCAATGCAAGTTTGTCGGCCCGGGAGTCCAATACTGCATCAGCTTGGACCCGTTGACTGACACCAACCCGGTGGATGACGATCACACCGCCACCGCGAGCCTGAGCGTGTTTGTCGATGGTGACCCCGTGGATCCCACCGAGCTGGAACCGGTTTTCGTGGTGATCCTCGTCTTCGATGGCCCCAACGTCGGGGAATCGCAGTCAGTCATCGCCCAGACCAACACAGATGGCCAGCTAGCTCTCACCTACACCGGTGATGGCGGCCCGGGCGCCGATACCATCGCCACCGTGGCCTGTCTGGACCCTCTGGACCTTCAGGAAGACGCCTTCCCCGAGTCAGTCAGTGCTCAGCAGGACTCTTGCAACCTCCAGGGCTTCATCGACTTCTGCCTAGAGGCTTCCGTAGAGGAATGCATCGACGATCTGACTGGCCCAAACGGAACCTGCACAGGCGAAGCGCCATTGATCTGCGACATCGCCACCAAGGAATGGGTGGAGGAGCCAACGCCAACGCCAACGCCGGCGCCAAGCGCGACTCCCACAACAGCGCCCACGGCCGCCCCGGCGGCCGCACTCCCGTCTACGGGCGCAGACCCCACAAGCGGCTCAGCGTGCCCGCTCGCGGGCACGCTAGCGTTGGTGCTTGGAGGCATGGCGCTACTAGCAGTCGGCGCAGGTGTAGCGAGGCGCGCTCGGTAGCGCTACCAGAGCTACCCTTCCGCATCCTCAAAACGTAGTGCCCGCCTAGCACCAGCAGGTCGATCGCGACCGACGCGGTCCCCTGCGGGCGCCCGACGACCTCCCCGCCCATGCCCGCCGGTCGTTGACGTTTTCCCCGAATGCACTTACTGTGGACTCGCCCTCGACGCAACGCGTCGGACCGAACACCGAGACACGAACCAAGGAGGACCACAATGGCAGAGAGCGTATACAAGGTAATCGAACTCGTAGGCTCCAGCCCCGACTCATGGGAGAAGGCCGCCGCCGCAGCCATAACTCGCGCCGCCGCATCCCTGCGCGATCTTCGCATCGCCGAGGTCGTCCAACTGGACATGCAACTGGACGACGGCAAGATCATCGCCTACCGAACCAAGGTCAAGGTCTCCTTCAAGTACGAAGGCGAATAACCCGTAACAGACCCAAAGTCTCTCTTGCGTCGGCTAACGCAACGACGCCTGCGCGAAGTCGACTTAGGACACTGTCTCAGATTCCGCATCCGTCAGATACCGCGATGCCGCCGATACAAAGCCGCTGACGTCCTCCGGTTCGAAGACTAGCCTCCCGTTGGATCCGTACATACGCACTTCAGCAAGTCTCGTGTCCAGATCGATGCCAACGATTCTCAACCCCAAAACCCGGAGTCCGCGGGGACTAGCCACCCGCCGCACGGTCGTATCCCGTAGGCTCAACACGTTGTCCCAGCGATAGTGCTTCGTATGAGTCTCCATGCCGATCGCCAGTTCCTCGGGGCCAACAGAGGCCGTGTGCGGGAAGTAGCGTACGTTCCAGATCGCTAGCAGCAGAGATGCGGCACCCACACCAACGAGCACAGCGCTGAAAATCAGGCTGCCCCACAGAAACCAGAATAGAGCTGCCGCAAACGTCAGAGTGACGCTGCCAACGATCTGCCATCGTAGGTAGACGCTGTAAGGGTATCCGCGTTGTCGTAGCGAGAAGTTCACGACACTCAACCCCCTTTGGGCACAGCGTAACACCAACCCGCGGCGTTGCCGCAGCCGCTTGCCTCGTGTACGGTCGGTTCCGCACGCCCGTCCGTGAGCAGGAGACCACCACGCATGAAAACCGTCGCCTTCACAGCACCAGGAACCATGGAACTCCGCGACGTTCCTGAACCCGAACCCGCCCCCGGCGAAGCCATCATCACCGTCAGCTTCTGCGGCATCTGCGGCTCGGACCTCCACGAATACTCGTCCACTGCCCCATCCCCTCGCGCCGCCGGCGCCTTCACCCAGGTGATGGGGCACGAATTCACTGGCATCGTCGCCTCCGTCGCCTCAGACGTCGACTCGCTCTCGCCCGGCGACCCCGTCGTCGTCCACCCAGGCGGCGCCTGCGGCGCCTGCTACTACTGCCAGAACGATCACGCCAACCTCTGCGCCACACAAGCCGGCACCGGCTACCTCAGACAAGGCGCATACGCCGAACGCGTCGCTGTCCGCGCCGGCCAGGCACTACGCCTGCCCAAAGATGCGAACCTTGAGGCCATCGCCCTCACCGAACCGCTCGGCGTCGCCCTCCGAGCCGTCAACCGCGGCGACCTCAAGGACGGCGAGAGCATCCTCATCGCCGGCGGCGGACCCATCGGACTGCTCTCCACCATCGCCGCCGCGCGACGCGGCGCCGGTACGATCATCGTCTCCGAGCCCACCGCCAACCGCCGCGAACTCGCGCTCTCCCTCGGCGCTCACCACGCAATCGACCCCGCTCAGAGCACGCCCGCACAGGTCCGTCAGCTCACCGACGGTCGCGGCGCCGACCTCGCGATTGAAGCCGTCGGCATCGCTCCCACCATGGACGATTGCGTCAACTCAGTCCGCCGCGGCGGCCGCATCGTCATCGCCGGATCGTTCTTCGAGCCGTACTCGATGAACCTCCTCAGCCTCATCATGCAAGAGCAATCCATCATCGGCACCTTCGGCTACGTCGACGAATTCCAGGAGGCCATGCACCTCATCACCTCCGGCGACGTCGACGTCACACCCCTAATCTCCCGCACCGTACCCCTCGACGACCTCCCAGCCGTCTTCGAAGAGATCACCAACGACCGCTCCCGCGACCACAAAGTCCTCGTCCGCCCCAACTAGGGCAAGACCGCTATCCTAGCTCGCATCAGTGCGAACCAGCTCCAGTCGATATACTAGAACCGGCCAGCCGCCGCCAACTCGCAGCCGCAGGAGGATCAGATGCCAGACGGTTCAGACATCCGCATCACCATCGCCGACAACGGCCCATATCGCATCACGGGCGGCGCGCCCCTGACCCGCCGCGCCCAGGCGGAGAGCGTCCACGGCGAACCGCTCGACTGGGACCTTGTCGGTGACACTGACGCTGACTACGAAGTCAGCGAAGGCTACACCCTCTGTCGCTGCGGCAAATCATCGAACAAGCCCTTCTGCGATGCGACCCACAGAAACATCGACTTCGACGGTTCTCTCACCGCGGATCGCGGCCCTGGCTCTGCCCGCCGCAAGACTATGGCTGGCGTCGGCGTCGTGATGACCGACGACCCGACGATCTGCGAGGACGCCGGCTTCTGCGGCACCCGCTACATCAACGTCTGGAAGATGATCCTCCGCACCCGCGACCCAGAAGTCCGCGAGCGGCTAAAACGAATGATTCACAACTGCCCCTCAGGCCGCCTCGAATACTCCCTCGAGCTAGACGGAGAAGCCATCGAGCCCGAATACGACCCCTCCATCGCCACCATCGAGAACGGGCCGCTTTGGATCCGCGGCGGCATCGCCATCGAAGCGGCGGACGGTTTCACGTTCGAGATCAAGAACCGGGTTACGCTCTGCCGCTGCGGCCACTCCAAGAACAAACCGTTCTGCGACGGCGCCCACAAAGCCGCGGGCTTCGAAGCCACCTAGCGCGCATCAAAGCGGCGCCATGCCAAGCCAGCTTGGTGCGTGCTAGAATCAACCCACCTCAAGACAAAGGAGCACGCCCCATGACCTCCGTTTACGGCGACATCAAACCCGAAGACGACTACACACACCCCCTCGGCCCCGAGAAGAACTTCAACGACTCCATGTACTTCAACTTCTTCGACACCAAGAAGAACACCGGCGGCTTCCTCCGCATCGGCAACCGCGCCAACGAGCGCTACGCCGAGGTCACCCTCTGCCTCTACCTCCCCACTGGCGAAATCCTCTTCAACTACCGACGCCCGGAGATCGACAACAACGACGCCTTCGACGCCAGCGGCATGAAGTTCGAGACCCTCGAAGCCCTAACCAAGCACCGCACCACATACGAAGGCACCGCCGTCTTCCTCACCGATCCAACCCAGATGGCTGACCCCAGCCACGCCTTCCGCAACAACCCGCACAAGCCCGTCTCTATCGAACTCACGCACGAGGCCGCGGGCCCCGTCTACGGCTCCAGCGGCGCCGGTCGTGAGTCCCCGGACCCAGAGAAGGAGTTCGCGAAAGCCCACTACGAGCAGCACATGCGTGTCGCCGGCCACGTCATCGTCGACGGCGACCGCATCGAGATCGACGGCTTCGGCCTCCGCGACCACTCCTGGGGCCCCCGCTACTGGCAGAACATCCAGTCTTACCGCTGGCTCAACTGCACCTTCGGTCCCGATCTCGGCATCATGGTCACCGAGGTCCGCCCCACTGCGGACTCTGTCACCCAGGGCGGCGTCATCGTCCGCGGCGAGACGATACAGAGGATCACCTCCGTCGACATTGACTCCACCTTCGAAGACGACTCACCCTTCCACACCGGAATGAAGGCCACCCTCGGCCTCGACGACGGCGAGACCGTCACCCTCGAAGGCGCCGTAAAGTCGTTCATCCCGCTCCGCAACCGCCGCGAGGGCTTAGTCACCCACATCGGCGAGGGCATGACCGAGTACCGCCTCTTCGACCGCACCGCACTCGGCATCTCGGAGTACCTCGACCAGGTCGAGTAACCGTCATTGGACGGCATGCCAAGTCTAGCGTCCTGGTTTGATTGGGCAGAGCTCGGGCGCTCATACTTCTGGCCTGGAGGAGTGATCTTGGTGACCCTCATCCTATTCGCTAGACCGATTTCAGGATTTATCAGGAGCATGGACTGGTTCCGGGCAAGTCCGACAGGCGTCGAAGGCGGCAAGAATCCACCTGATCAGGGACCCCCCCCCGGAACCGCCGGGAGACCAACCCCCTCCAGAATCTACAGCCGCAACGCCGCCCGGTGAAGCAGATGTGGAGCAGGTGAAGGTCCTAGCCTATTACTGGTTCTACGAGAAGATGAACCGTCTCATCTACGGATCTCAGACGTTGGCATTGGACCATGCAAACAAGAGCCCAGGTGGGGTTACCAAAGCTCAACTGCAGCCGTTCCTTGCGGAGCATTCGAAGAGGGGCAAGGGGATAGCGGAAGACTACGAGGGTGACTGGAATCGGTGGATTGCTTTCATCATCGACTCAGGATTGCTGCAGTCCTCAAATGATCACTACGAGATCACGCCTCTAGGCAGAGGGTTCCTGCAATGGATGGCCGCCGAAGGGCTGGGCGCAAGCCCGATGCTCTAGCCCAGTTACGATGCAGCCCCAAGAACTCACCGAAAAACTAACCGCCTTCCTTAAGCGCTCCCACAGCGCGAAGTCCGTCCGCATAGACGGCCTCCTCCTCCTTACCGGCGGCGCCTCACGCCAGACCTGGTCCTTCGACGCCACGATCGAGCACTCCGACGGACGCAACGAGACATTCCCGCTTGTCATGCGTAGCGACATCCGCAAGGGCACCGGCAGCATCACCCGCGACGTGGAGTATGAGATCCTCGAAGCCGCCCACGACGGAGGAGTCTCCGTCCCGAAGATGCATCTGATGGGCGATGACTCCATCGGCATGCCCTTCTTCCTCATGGAGCGTGTCGAAGGCGAAACCATCGCCCGCCGTCTCCTCCGCGACGACGAATACAAAGAGGCCCGATCGGCCATCACCGGCCAGCTCGGGGAAGCACTCGCCGCCATTCACCGCATCCCAATCGACCAACCAAATCTAGACGGCCTCGATCGCCCTGTGCCGGACAACAACCTTGCGGAAACCGAGCTCGACCGCTTCGAGACGTCCTATCGGGCGATAACGCTCGACCCCCACCCCGCGTTCGAACTTGCATTCCGCTGGCTGCGACGAAACCTGCCTCCTTCCGGAGAGCCCCGCCTCGTGCACGGAGACTTCCGCATCGGCAACGTCATCTTCGGCCCGGAGGGTCTACGCTCCGTTCTCGACTGGGAGATCGCGCACATCTGCGATCCCATGGAAGACCTCGCCTGGGTCTGTGTCCGAGCCTGGCGCTTCGGGAACGACGACCTGCCCGTTGGCGGCGTCGGCAGGCGCGAGGACCTCTGGAAGGCCTACGAAGCCGCTGGCGGCAACAAAGTCGATCCGGCCGCGGCGATCTGGTGGGAGGTCTTCGGCAATCTCCGCTGGGGCATCATCACCATTATGCAATCACGCGGCTTCCTCGACGAAAGCAGCCGCAAAAAGCTCTCCCCCGGCGCCCAGCTCGAACTCGCAGCCATCGGCCGCCGCACTGCCGAAACCGAATGGGAGCTCCTCAACCTGATGGACGAGCAGGTGTAGGGGCGAGGCATGCCTCGCCCCTGCCTCGTGTGTCGTCCTAACTCCGGCTACTCGATCGCATCCGGCACGAACAACGGCTCACCGTACTCCTCCACCCCGAACGTCCGGATCACCTCTTGCGCCCTCGCCGATATGATGAACTCCGCGAACGCACGCGCGCCCTCCGCGTTGACCTTCGAGTGTTTCTCCGGGTTCACGACCATCACCGTGTACGGGTTGAACAGCCGTGAATCGCCCTCAAAGAGTACTTCCAGACCGTAGGCGTGCTGCGTCGCCAGAAACGTCCCACGGTCGCTCAACGTATAACCTTGCTTGTCGTTCGTCACCGTCAGAGTCGCACCCATCCCCTGCCCCATCTCCTGATACCACGAACCCTCGGGATCCATCCCCGAGTCGGACCAGAGCTCCAACTCCTTGGTGTGCGTCCCAGACTTGTCGCCACGGCTCATGAAGATCGAGCCCGCGTCGGCAATTCGGCCCAGAGCGCCAGATGCCGACTCCGCGCCTGATGCCTGCGCCGGATCGTCCACTGGTCCAACGATCACGAAGTCGTTGTGCATCACTTCTTGCCTGGACTCGCTGTTTCCTTGCCTCACAAACTCCTCTTCGGCCTCCGGTGAGTGCGCCAGCACCACGTCGGCCTCGCCCTCGGCGCCAAGCCGGATCGCTTGGCCAGACCCCACGGCGATAGTCTTCACCCCGTATCCGGTCTCGTCCTCGAACATCGGCACCAGCACGTCCAGCAGCCCGCTGTCCAGCGTGCTCGTCGTCGTCGCCAGAATGACCGAGTTGCTGCTAGAGCACCCGATCGCCGCCAGTAGCAGGAATGCAGCAACCCCGACCAACAGCCCCTTCGTCACGAAGCGTCCTTCAACTCTAGATCGGCGAACTCCGCCCCGAACCGCTCAGCGACCAGCGCCTCGATCCCCTCGTACGCGCGCCGAAAGCGCTCCACAATCTCATCAGCTTCCCGCGTGAGGCTGCTTCCGCCACCCGCCGCTCCGCCGCTCTGCGTCTTGAGCAACTTCACGCCAAGCTCTTCTTCCATCTCTTTGAGCTTGTACCACGCCGTGCGGTACGGGACATTCATCTTCTCGCACGCCGCCGAAAGCGACCCCGCATCTCGAACGCTCTCGAGAAGCATCACCCGCCACGAAGATACCGCTACCTTGCCGGACTTCTCTAGCCACACCTTCGACCGAACTTCCATGTCACCTGACGTAGTCGCTCGGAAATCACCCTCTGTCATCACCATCACCTCACCGTTTTTCGTTATGCGAACGTTAGCAGAACGCTCGCCCGCCGCGCAACGTGCCCGGCCTCTCTGCCGACCATATAATCAGAGCATGCAAGACCGACCCACCCAAAAACCGTTCATCCTGAGCCTGTCGAAGCATGTCCTGAGCCCCGTCGAAGGGGACTACCTTACGAGCGAAGCGAGCTATCCTGGTGGCACTAGTCAGAGGAAGTGCCGCTAACAGCGGACGCGAACGATGCAAGACCGACCCACCTCCGACGAACTCCTCTCCACCGTCGAACACTTCCTCGACGACCTCGTAACCAACCTCGACGGCGCACGATCCTTCCACGCCCGCGTCGCCACAAACGTCGTCCGGTTAGTTCGCCGCGAGCTCCAGCAAGAAGACGAACTCATGGCCGCTGAATGGTCGAGCCTCGACGCGCTGCTTGGCCCCGAGGAACGATCCGCCGACCGCGTCGTTCTTCATAGCGCTCTCCGCACTCGCAACGAAGCGCTCTGCGAGCGCATCCGCTCTGGCGAGCTCGACGAAGGCCCACCAGCAGAAGACGCGTTCGCTCACGTCAGAGCCACCATTGCCGGCAAGCTCAAGATCAGCGATCCCGCCCTACTCGAGCGCTCCGAATCCGCCTGATCGCCACCCACACGACCGTAGTCCACCAGCCTTCGTCCATCAGATCACGCATTTGACCGCCGACCACACCTGCCGCAAGATATTCAAGACGATTGGAGGAGCACTAATGACCCCAAACACCAACTTAACTTCCCGAAGCAAGCCCTGGCTCTGGATCGCCGCATCGGCGTTCCTCGTCGCACTATTCGCGTTCGCCGCCGCCTGCAGCAGCAGTGACGACGATAACGGCGACGACAACGGGAGCGACTCGCCTACCGCGACAGCCGATGCAGCCGGCGACGACGGCGGCGGCGGCGACGATAGCAGCGGCGACGGATCCACCCTCGGCGACCGCATCCGGGGCATCAGCGATGACTACGAGGTCGTCGCGGCCAAGGTTGTCTACGACTTCACCGCCTCAGGTGCTGGCGAAGACTTCGACACCCAGCTGACTCTCATTACCCGTCCACCCTCCGACTCTCGTATGGAGTTCAGCTCTGACGAAGGCACGATTATCGCCATAACGACCAGCGACGCTTCCTATTCCTGTGTCGGCGGCGTCGGAGAGAGTTTCTGCTTCGATCTCCCCGTCGAAGACTCTGATCTGGCCACCCTGCCCTTCTTCGCCGACTTCACCGACGTCGATGATATCCGCGACATCGCCGATGCTGAGGTTGACCTCGACATCGCCGAGTTCGACGATACTATCGCCGGTGAAGACGTCAACTGCTTCCGCACCAGCGGTGATGTCGCTGGCGACGTCGGCGAGGGCTCTTGGTGCTTCACGGACGACGGCATCCTCCTGCTGGCATCCTTCTCCGGCACCGCCCTCGGCGCTGAAAGCACCTTCGAGATGAGGGCCACGAGCTTCGACCGCAACGTCTCCGACTCGGACTTCGATCCTCCGTATGACACTCTAGACCTCGGAGACTTAGGGGAGCTCGGCGACCTCTTCGACTAGACCTTCGAACGCCCGTGGGATCAACCGGATGTTCACCAATCCGCTTCCCAGGCGAAAAGAAGGTTGTTGCCGCGCACGGCGCGGAATCAGTATCATAAAATGTACGCCGAGGTGGTGGAATTGGTAGACACGCCGTCTTGAGGGGGCGGTGCCCGAAAGGGCGTAGGGGTTCAAATCCCCTCCTCGGCACCACCTTCGCAGCAAGGCGACGTAGCCAAGCGGTAAGGCAGGGGTCTGCAAAACCCTGATCACGGGTTCGAATCCCGTCGTCGCCTCCAACTTGTCAGATACGAAACCGGCCCCTTCGGGCCGGTTTCGTGCGTCTTTGACCACCGTTGACAGCCACCAGCCTACGTTGCCGCACCCGTCGAGGTTAGCTGGCCAGCGTCGGACCCATAACATCCACTCTAGTGCCCCCTCTACAGATACAGCGCTCTAGTGCTCAGGCGCTGATACTACGCAGGCACAGCGCAAACAGCCACTTCCACGCCAAGGCCCACGGACGTGCCGCGCATCGCCATCCGTCTTACGAGGCGACCCGCCGGAGAAGTGCCGAAATCGGCTATCTAGGCGCTACCTGTATTCGAAGTCTTCGGGGTGCGCCGTGATCGCCCAGATGATCGCGATATCCAGCGCCACGACGGTGATAGCCCATTGCGGCGCGACGAAGATAAGGAAGATTGTGAAGGTTGCGCTGATCGCCGCTCCCATGAGCGCCAACACGGCGCCGGTCGGGCTGCGGGCAAAGAGGAGGGCTGCGGTGATTAGCTGGGCGACACCTATGGCAGCCCAGAACCAACCCCAGGTCTCGATGTTGATGCCGTAGAGCACTTCGTTCAGCGCTTTGACGTTTTCCGTCTCCGTGATAGCGGCTACCCCGCTAAGCAGGTTGTACAGGCCGGCGATTACGATCACCACGGCGGCGAACGTGACCCAGCCTGACTGTGTGTTTTCCATTCTCTGTACCTCCATCTCACGATGCGTCCAAAGATTCCTGTTCAGTGTGCGCGACGGGGAAGAGTCAGTGCATGACTGATGCTAGGTATATCCGTACTGATTTCTCGTGAGCGAACCAATATTCCGCCAACCGAATCACCGGTTCCCGAGCCTTTTTGTCATAACTGGAGAGAGCAACACATTATGGAAAGACGTCAAACGCAGACCTGACCTGTCCTTGTCTGTAGTCGGAACGACCGGCAAGATCGAAAGCTGCGCGAGCCGTTTGTGCTCTATCTCAAAAGGTGCGCCCCACGCAATGCGTGGGGCTTGTAAAGGGGGCTGTAGTGACCAACGTACGCCAAGCGAACGATCCATCGAGGGCAGGCCGCCAGCTGGAAGGGGGCTTTCTTGGTCTGTTAATCCTGCTGGTCGGGGTGTTCGTCGTGGCCCCGCTCTTAGACGAGCGAACGGCGGGCCGCGTGATCGTGGATATTCTCTTCTTCGCGGCCGTGGTGGCAACCATCTACGTGACGGTCCACGACAGGCGAATCGTCCTTCTAACTCTGATCGCAGCGGCTATCGCCTGGGCCGGGATCGCTGCCGCCGACATCTTCGATGTCTCTGGCGTGGGGTTCCCCTCGAAAATCGCGGCAGCGCTTTTACTGGCGTTGGCGCCGGTCACCGTCTTCTCCCATATCGTGAGAGGTGAGAGAGTGACCCTGAACACGGTCTATGGCGCCGTATGCGTTTATCTCCTGCTCGTTTTCTTCTGGGCCATCGTCTTTTCCCTTATCGAGGACGCCGATCCAGGCTCCTTCGCCGCTTCCTATGAAATTGAGGATAGCGTCTCCGACTTTCTCTACTTTAGTATGGTCACGCAGACCACGCTGGGATACGGAGACATTACCCCCGTAACGGCGCTCTCACGCTCGCTCAGCTCTCTCCAGGCCGCCATCGGCCAGGTCTTCCTGGTCGTCACTGTCGCACGCCTCGTCGCTCTCCAGGTCGTATACTCGGCTCGGGGCGGGGGAGGGGAAGCGTACAACGAGCCTGCCCTGGGACATCCCACCGAAAGAAACCAGCCTGAGGGCGGGGAGAGCTAGGACGTAGCTGCTGTCAGGTATGTCCGCACCTACTTCTCGTTGGCAATTCGGCTTAGAATTACTCGAAACCCTCGTAGACGAAGGCGTTCTTCCCAAGCCGGGGTGGCGGAACTGGTATACGCGGCGGACTTAAAATCCGTCGTGTATTCTTTTAGCTAGTCCCTGGAAAGTCTCCGTTGGTCCCGATTCGTACCTGAAATTGCTAAAGTTCGTCCCTCTTCGTCCCCGATAATCACGCCTTTTGATATCGAGTCCGTTAGCAACCGGTTAGCAAAACGACGGCTAGTCGAATCCCTACCGCCCCAGCG
>Ga0255057_10001075_pt1 | contig 15713 bp, 12 predicted proteins | sample Cases_109_6_MG_FD_189022 | JGI IMG/M metagenome (GOLD analysis project Ga0255057, IMG submission 189022) | Seawater microbial communities from Amundsen Gulf, Northwest Territories, Canada - Cases_109_6 | ecosystem: Environmental > Aquatic > Marine > Gulf | place: Canada: Northwest Territories... | reverse complement strand
GCCTGCGCCCAAGACGGCCGCGAAGCCCGAGCCGAAAGCTGAGCCCAAGACGGCCGCCAAGCCCGAGCCGAAGCCCGAGCCCAAGACGGCTGCCAAGCCCGCGCCGATTGCCGCGCCCACGACGGTCGCGAAGCCCGAGCTCACGCCCGCGGGGAAGACGCCGGAGCCTGGCAAGCAGCTTGGGGTCGAGACGGGCGAGGAGCTGGCGGCCTTGCAGCAGGGCCAGCGTCCCCCGCGCAAGCGTCCTCCGCCGCCCGCCGCCCGCGCGCCGAAGCCGGCAAAGCCCGACACGCGCAGTGCCAAGCCGAGTGCGCCGCCCGCCAAGCCCACCAAGCAGGCTGCCAGCCCCAGCCCGGCCGCGCCCGCCAGTGGTGGCGGGACGAACATGCTGATGTGGGGCAGCGTCGCAGCCGGCGCGTTCCTAGTGCTGGTGCTGGTCGGCCTCGCGATGCGCCGCCGCTCGCTGCCGAACGACATGGACGTAACGGCTGTGGCCGAGGAGCTGGACGACGGCGGCGCGATCCCGCAGGACGGGTTCTCGATGTCGGAGCCCCTGGGCGAGCCCAGCGAAGCCTCGGCCGACACAGCAAGCTTTGCGGATAGTTCCGGCGACCCTGCGTCGGCGGAGCCCGTTGTTGAAGCCAAACCCGCGGAGGTCGAGATCGCCGCGGGTCCCGGGCTCTTCGAGGAAGAAGACCCCGAGAAGGAGAGCGAAGGTATGGACCTCGAGAATTCCGGGATGGAGCAGACCGCATCGGAGATGCCCACGCAGCTCGGTGGAGGCGCGGCTGCGGCCGGTGCCGGTGATGCCGACATGACGCGTCTGGTGCGCGATCTCGAGCGTCGGATGGCCCAGATGGAAACGCGCCTGGACGAGACCACCGAGGCCCGCGAGCGCCTCGAGCGCCAGGTGGCAGCGCAGGCCGAAGAGCTGCGCGTGCAGCGCGCGGCCATCGCGCGCACTCAGCGCGCTCTGCGCAGCCTCAACCGGCCTGCCGAGGAGCAGGCGACCGAGCCGGCCCTGCGGGAACCGAGCTCCTGAGCAGCGCCCCCACGGCCCCGGCGAACTCGCCGTTGGTCATGAAGACGGGAACCTGATTCATCAGGGCCAGGCTGCCGAGGATCTCCAGCAGTGGCGCGTTGTCGCGGAGGGTGGAGCCTCCGAAGACGATTCGCTTCGCGCCGGTCGCCGCGGCCAGTGCTGCGCACAAGCCGGCGACATTCTCTCCCACCAGCCCGATCAGTGCATGAGCCAGGTCGGCCGGCTGCGGCTCTTCCGCGCCCGCGGCCCGTGCCAGCTTCCCGAAGGACGAGGCATTGAGCCCGCCGGGCAACGGCTCGGCCTCCCCGCGATAGATGTCGGCCACCAGCAGGTCGACGCGTCGCCGGTCGCCGCGGATCGCCAGGCCGACTACTTCCGAGAAGTCGGTGGTTCCCAACAGCAAGGACGCCAGGCCTAGGATCGTGCCCCCACCGAGGGCGGTTCCCCCCACCCGACGCACCTTCTCGCCCTCGGCCAGCAACACCGTGGTGCCGGTGCCCACCGATACCAACAGCTGACGTTCGCAGGCAGGCTCGCCCTGGCGTTTCAGCAGCTCATTGGCGCCGGCTAGCAAGGCGTCGAACTCGGGCAGCCGGACGGTGTCCAAAGAGAGGAGTCTGTCGAGCCGGGGCGCCCCGCCGCCGGTCAATCCGACCCGAACTGGACGAAGTTGCTCAACTTCTTGCGCCACCTGTTCGATGGCGTGGGAGGGGATCAGCCGGTATTGGAGGCAGCCATCCGCGTCGAGCAGCACCAGCTTGGTGAGGGTGGCTCCGACATCGGCTCCTGCGAAGGCCTCGCGTCCGGGCTGGCGTGAGGGATCCGCTTTCTGATTCAATGGGTTAGATTTCCCGCGGGTGGTCGCCGGCAGCATGTATACCGCGTTCTACGGCCTCAGAGAAAAGCCGTTCTCCCTGACGCCTGATCCGCGTTTCCTCTTCCTCTCGGAATCGCATCGGGAGGCCCTCGCCCACCTGCTCTACGGCATCGACCAGAGCGAGGGCTTCATCGCGGTGACCGGCGAGGTCGGCACGGGCAAGACCACGCTGTGCCGCACCCTGCTCGAGCGGCTGGGTCCGGATACCGACGTCGCCTTCGTGTTCAACCCGAAGCTCACGGGCGAGGAGCTGTTCCGGGCCATCAGCCACGAGTTCGGCCTGATCACCACGGGCCTGACGCGCGCACAGTTGCTCGAGCAGCTGAACGACTTCCTGCTGGCTCAGAAGAGCGCCAGTCGCCGGGTGCTGCTGATCATCGACGAAGCCCAGAACCTCGATACGGACACGCTCGAGGAGGTGCGGCTGCTCTCGAACCTCGAGACGTCGACCTCGAAGCTGATCCACATCCTGCTCTTTGGGCAGCCCGAGCTCGATGCCAAGCTCGAGAGCACGTCCCTGCGCCAGCTGCGCCAGCGCATCAGCGTGCGCTGGAGCCTCAACACCCTGACCGGCAGCGAGACCAAGGACTACGTGCGTCATCGGCTGCGCGTTGCCCGCGGGGGTGAGTGCGATCTGTTCACAGAACGCGCGCTCCGCGAGGTGTATCGCCGCTCGCGCGGGGTGCCGCGCCTGGTGAACCTGCTGGCGGATCGCTCGCTGCTGGCGGGATACGCCGCGGGTGCGCCGCGGATCGGGCCTGAACTCGTCAACGAGGCGGCGCGTGAGATCCTGGGTGCCCGCCGCCGCCGCCGCGGTGTCTTTCCCTGGCGGCGCGGGGCCGCCGCTGCGGTGCTGCTGGCGGCCCTGGCGGCAGGTGCTGTCGCCCTTCAGGACTTCGTCCAAGCCGGCGACCCTGCCGAGGTGCCGTCGGTTTCGACTCGGCCGCCCGTGCCGGTTTCCATGCAGTCGACGCTCAGCACGCAGCCGACGCTCAGCATGCAGTCGACGCTCAGCACGCAGCCGACGCTCAGCACGCAGCCGACGCTCAGCACGCAGCCGACGCGTCTAGATGCTGCGGGGGCGTCGGCGAACTCGTCCGTATCCGGCGTCGGCCCCTCCGCGCAGCGGCAAGCTGTGCCGGAGGCTCTCGGGGAAGCCGGATGAGCACCATCCTGAAGGCGCTGCGGCGCCTCGAGGACGATCGCAGTCAGCAGGTCAGCCGCCCGCTGCGCGAGCAGGTGGTGAGCAGCCCTGCAGACCAGGCGACCGTCCCGAGCTCCGAGTCCGAACGCGCCCGGCCGGCGCGGGTGCTGCTCGCCATCGCCCTGGTAGTCGGCGTCATGGCGGGTGCGGGAACGCTCGCCTACCTCAGCGTGCGCGGCGAGCCCGTGGCGATCGCGCCCAGCGTGGCTGCGATGCCGGTGTCTCCTCCGCGGGTAGAGCCGCCTCCGGACCCGGAGTTCATGCCGGAGCTCGCAGAGTCCGCTCCGAGCTTCGAGCCCGAGTTCATGCCCGGGCCCGTTCCGGGAGCCTCCCAGCTCCCGGCAGCCGCGCTGGCATCGGAAGTGAAGGTGGTCAAGCGGCCGCTGCCCGGACCGCGCCTGCCCGATACCGAAGTCCAGCGCGCAGCCGAGGCAGAGCTGGCCGCGAAGGTGGAGATCGCCCGCGGCAAGCCCTTCAACGAGCCGCCGCCGCGCCCGCCTGCCCCGCCGCCGCGCCAGGCCGAGACGCGGGCGCAGACGCCGCCGCCCCCGGCGCCGCCCGCCGAGAAGGTGGCCAAGGCTTCGCCGCCGGTTGCGGAGAGCTCGCCCGCTACCCCGACGCCGAAGCCGCCCAAGCCCGCGCCGGCCAAGGCGCCTCCGGTCACCAAGGCTTCAGCGAAGCCGGCTCCGATCGTGAAGGCCGTGGTGCCCAGTGTGCGCGTCGAGCAGACGCGTTGGCACCCCGACGCCGCTCGCCGCACCGCCCTGGTCCAGGTCGACGGCGGAGAGCGTGAGGTGCAGGAGGGCGACAGCGTGGGCCCGCTGGAGGTCTCCAAGATCGAGCCCTCGGGCGTGGTCTTCCTGCGCGACGGCGTCGAGCTGCGCCGGCGGATCGGCGAGTAGCGCGCCGCGCCCTCAGACGGCGGCGGATCGGCGAGTAGCGCGCCGCGCCCTCAGACGGCGGCGGATCGGCGAGTAGCGCGCGGCGCTATCTCAGACAGACCGAACCGTTCGAGGTCCTCAGCTTGATCAGGGCGCCACCCCGGCCGAGGCGTCCGCGCAGCTGACCGCTGCGCTCACGGACCGCCTTGCACAGCTTGCGCTCGTTGCGGATCACGCCGTTGTCGACGCGCACATCGAGCTCTGCGTCGAGCTCTTCGGGCAGCTCGAGCACGATGCGCCCGTTGCTGGTGGCGAGCTGCACGCCCCCTGCGCCCATCTCATCGAGCTCGCAGCGGATCAACCCGTTCGAGGTCGAAGCGTCCACCGAGCCGCGGTGCTCGTCGAGCTCGATCTTCCCGTTGCTGGAGCGCACCACCAGATGTCCACAGGTGCAGGAGCTGCAGACCTTGGCGTTGGAGGTGGCGACCTCGATATCGCCCACCACGTCCGTGATGTCCACCGAGCCATTGCTCGAGCGCGCGCGAACGCTGCCGCGCAGGTTCTCGATCACGAGGCGGCCGTTCGACGCCACGATCTCTGTACTCAGACCCCGGGGCACCCGCAGCTCCAAGTTGACGTAGCCCCGCCGGTTCCATTTGCGCGGCACGTCCACCTCCAGCTCGAGGGCGCCCTCCCCTTCGCCGTGGAAGATCTTGATGTCGTCGAGTAGCGCCTGGGCTGCCTCGTCGGACTCGGCGCGGGCGTGGCGGCAGGCCACCACGGTGATGTCGGAGCGATCCTCCCCCACCACGCGGGTGCGCCCGTTGGCGTTGTGCACCCGGAACACGCCGTTCTTCGGGCTGGGCAGTTGCATCTCCTGCTCGCGCTCGGCGCGCTCGCTCCACGGAACCCCGGCCATCAGGCTGCGCAGGAAACTGCCGAAGCCGCCCTGGGAACCAGTGCCGTGCTCCGTGTCCGAGCGGCGTCCGGTCACGCGCGACCCCCTTCGGCCCGGAGCACGTGGTGCAGCAGGCGCTCCAGCACGGCAGCGCCTGGGCCCCGCAGCGAGTGGGCCGCGACCCGGGTCAGCTCGGTGGCGTCCGGGTTGACCTCGATCAGCGTCCCACCGCGGCGCCACAGCTCCGCGGGAAACTCGGCCGCGGGGTAGACCGTCGCCGACGTACCCGCGACCAGCATGCAGTCGGCTCGCTCCACCTCTTCGTAGCAGCGGCGCAGCACGTCGGGCGGGATCGGCTCTCCGAACTGCACTGTGTCGCCCTTCACGATGCCGCCGCAGCTGGGGCAATGCGGCGGCAGGTCTTCCGGGTCTACGGGCAGCTCGCGGCGGCTGAAGCGCGCCACGCACTCGACGCAGCGCAGCAGGAAGTGGTTGCCGTGGATCTCGAGCAGCTGGCGGGTGCCCGCCTGGCGGTGGAGATCGTCGATGTTCTGGGTGATGAGAGCGCCGCAATGGCCCAGCCGCTCGAGCTCTGCCAGCGCTCGGTGGCCGGCGTTGGGCTTGGCTGCGGCGAGGGTTTCGCCGAGCCCACGCATCCACTCGACCTTCGGATCCAGGCGATCGCGCCAGGCCTGGGCCGGATCCGCCAGGAAGCGCTGGTAGCCGTCCATGGGCGGCTCGCCGTACTGCGTCCACAGCCCGCCCGGCCCGCGGAAAGGGGGAATGCCGCTCTCCACCGATAGGCCCGCCCCGGTCAAGGCCACCGCGTGGCGAGCGCCGCAGAGTGCGTGGGCGGCAGCCTCGATTCGAGCGTCGAGCTCCGAGTCGAGGTCGAAGCGGGGGGTGGGGGGGGTGTCCGTCATGGTCGCGTCAGTGCATCGTCTTGTTGCGCCGCTGTTCCTCGCGGCGCCGCTGGTCTTCGGTGCGCACCTCGCGGAGCTGCTGGCGCATCTTGTGGCGGCGCCAGCGGTGCTTGAGGCTGCGGATGGAGAACAAACTGCCGCCCTGCCCCTGGCGCTGCATGTAGATCCAGCCGACCAGAACACCGCCCAGGTGCCCGATGTGGCTGATGTTGCCCCGGTCCACGTAGATGGAGAAAAAGAAGAGGATCGGGATCAGCCAGATGGCCCGGAAGGCGACGGGCGGAAAGATGAGCATGATGGTGCGGTCGGGCCAGGTCAGGGAGTAGGCCAGCAGCACGCCATAGATCGCGCCGGAAGCGCCGACCGTGACGATCACCAGGTTCGTCGGATCGGCCAGCCCCGTGGAGACCGCCAGATAGGGCCAGCTGGCGATGATCAAGCCGGCGCCGACACCGCACAGCAAATAGAAGCGCAGGAAGCGCCGCGTCCCCCAGGCCATGGCGAGCTGCGAACCGAACATCCACAGCACGAAGCAGTTCATGGCGATGTGGCCCAGGCCTCCGTGCAGCCACATGTAGGTGAAGGGTTGCCACAGGTAGCCGCCTTGCCAGACCAGGGCCGGCGTCACGCCGAAGATGCGCGTGAAGGCGCTGTCGCCCAGGAATATCTGCGCCACGAAGATGACGGCGTTGGCGATCAGCAGCTGCTTGATGATCGGGGGAGTGACCGGGGGTCCGAAGCCCATGCCTTGGCCGCGTCCGTACAAGTGGCTCTTCTCCTTCTGGAGACTTCGCGCGCGTCGCGCGCACAGGGGTGCCGCGACCTCGTTAGGGTTCTCGGATGGCTGTCGTCCGGGGCTCCGGTACGACGCAACTTTGCTGCTGCTGGCGGGTGGGCGCGCGGAGACCCGCGCAGCCCATCAAGCCTAGAGAGTCTAAGTACCCGCGTCAACGAGGTTATTCGCGGGTCCCAGCAGGTCGAGCAGGCGCCGCGCGGGGGTGGCTCCCAGGCCGGAGAGGTCGAGAATCGGGTGCCGCAGGCCGAGCTCTGCCGAGAGCTCCCGGATGCGCTCGCGGCAGCGGGCCGGCTCGCCCACGATCAGCGCTCGGCTCGCCTCGCTGTCTGGGATTTCGCCAAACCAGGGGTTGAGGCGCCGGTACTCGCCGAGAGCGGCCTCTGGGGCGACGCCCACGCGGGTGAATAGGAGCATCGAGCGCTCGATTTCGCCCGGGTCTCGGCCGCAGTCGGCACAGGCTTGTGCCAGCCGCTCCGCCGCCGCCGTGACGCGGCCTGCAAGCGGGGGAAGGTTCACGTCCCACACATCGGCGTGGCGCGCGACCACCCCGAGCATGCGCGGCCTACGGCCCGCCACGCTGATGCGAATGCGCCCGCCGGGGGGAATTGGGCGCACCCGGGCCCGATCCAGGCAGACGTGGGGTCCGCCGCGCGTGACAGTCTCGCCGCGCCACAGCGCGCGCACGGCATCCAGGGTCTCGTCGAGCCAGTCCACTCTCTCCGCCGCGGTAGGCACGCGCAGACCGAAGCGCGCATCGACAGCCCAGTCGCCGATGCTGATGCCAAAGCGCAAACGTCCCGGGGCGATGCGCTCCGCCGTAGCGGCGGCCTGAGCCAGACGCGCCGCGTTCCAGTGATGGACGATTCGCAGGGACCCGATGCCGATGCGCTGGGTCGAGGCCAGCAGGGCGGTGGTGACCGTCCAGCCATCCAAGCACTCGGCGTCCTGCCGGGCCGTCAGCATCGAGACGTCGCCGTCCACGTGCGCGGCGGCGTAGCCCAGCTGCTCGGCGTGGCGCACGATCGCCAGCAGGTCCTCCCAAGGGAGGACATGCCAGCCCAGATACAGCGCGGGATGCACCCCGGGGGCGGAGTCGGGCGGCGCGCTCATCTCAGCGCAATTGGCCCAGGCGCCGCGCCACGTGCACCAGGGCCAGTGCGCTCTTGGCGTCCGTGAGCTCGCCGCGCCACACGAGCTCGAGGGCCTCGGCCAGGGGCATGCGCAGGTTCTCGATGAACTCGTCGGGCTCGCGCTGGTGCGGCGCGGGGGTGAGCTCGAAGCCAGCGAACAGGAAGATGCGCTCGTCGGTGAAGCCCGGCGTGGTCCAGATCCAGCCCAGAGGCTCGACGCGGCCCGCGCGGTAGCCGGCCTCTTCCTCCAGCTCGCGCGCCGCGCAGGCCGCCGGCTGCTCGCCTGCATCCAGCTTGCCGGCGGGAACCTCGAGGATCATGCCCCCGGCGGCGTGCCGGTACTGACGGATCAGGATCACCTCCCGTTCGGAGACGAAGGGCACCACGGCGGCAGCGCCGGGATGACGCACGATATCCAGATCGACCTGGTGGCCGTTCGGCAGGGTGGCGCGTTCGGTGTTGACGCGGACCCGGAAGCCGCGTTTGATCTCTTCCTGTGACACTGGCCAGAGCATAGAGCAGCAGGATCAAGGGGTTCCGCTTGGGGAAGTCGCTCGAACGCGCCACGACAATCGCCGTCGGCAATTCCGGCATCGTGCTGGAAGGCCTCTACCTCGGCGGCCGGGACGACGACGACCGCGGCGCAGTGGTTGCTCCGCCCCACCCCCTCTACGGGGGCAGCATGGACTCACCCGTCGTGAACGAGCTCAACTTCGCACTTCACGGCTCGGGCATCGCCTCCCTGCGTTTCAACTGGCGCGGCGTCGGTGCCAGCGGGGGCGATCTCACGGGCGACGGCCAGGCCGCGCGGGCCGACTACGAAGCCGCCAGCCTGCACATGGAGGAGACCGTCGCGGGTCCGCTGGTCGCCGCGGGCTACTCCTTCGGCGCTGCCTGTGCCGCGGCGGTGGCTTCCCAGCGGCCGCGCTTCCAGCGCCTCTTGCTCGTGGCCCCACCGGTACAGCTGTTGGATCCCGCGCTGTTCTCCGGCAGCGTCGGCGACACCTTGCTGATCAGCGGCGAGCTGGACGACTATGCGCCGCCCGCCGAGCTCCAGCGGCTGTGCGCCGGGGCGCAGCGCGTCACGCTCCGCATCGTCCCCGAGGCTGACCACTTCTTCATGCGCGGCTTGGCCGACATCACGCGCGAGGCACAGGACTGGCTCCAGCGCGTGTAGCGCCGCTGGATGTGAGAAGTGGATGTGAGAGCCGTGTATCGAGTCCTGCTTGCAACGCTGCTGATCCCGCTCGCGATGCCTCTGGTCCAGGCCTGCTCCTCGCCCGAGGACCAGGCGGGAGACGCCCGGGATGCCGCGTTGGCGGCCGTCGCCGCCGCCGACTGGACAGCGGCCCAGGTCGCGCTCGAGGCGCTGCACGGCGCGCGCTCCGAGACTCCGGAAACCCTGGCAGAGCTCGCCGGGCTGATGCTCGAGGCAGGCGAGGCACCTCAAGCCGTCTGGGTGCTCGAGGACGGACTGATTCGCTTTCCCAGCAGCGATGGCTTGCGCGCAGCGCTCGCCACGGCCGCGCTGCGCATGGGGGCGCCTGGGCGAGTAGAACTCGTGCTCGAGCCGGTTTCGTCGGAATCAACCGCCTACGCTCCGGGCCTGGTGGCGCTGGCCGAAGCGCAACTCGCGCTGGGAGAAGCGGAGCCGGCGCGCGCGACCTTGGAGGCGTTGGCGGACTGGGAGCAGAGCGCGGACCCGAGCTCCCGCCGGCGCCTCGAGCTCACGCGCCTGGGGCTCGCCGCGCTCGAGGCTGAGGGCGACGCCGGCCTCGCAGCACTGGAGGCCGAGGTCGAGAAGCACCCCGACGACGCGAATGCCTGGTCCACACTGGAGCGGGAGCTGCAACGGGAGGGCCGCTCGGAGCGTGCGCGAGATCTGCTCGCGGCCGCCCTCAAGCAACAACCCGCCAGCATCGGCCTGTTTGCGCCGCTGGCCTCCGCCCACCTGGCGCTTGGAGACGTCGCCGCGGCCGAGGCCGTGCTGCGCGAGCGCCTCGAGCTCCACTCCACCCCCGGGGCCCACATCGCCATTGCCAGGCTGCGCGCTGCGCAGGGTCAACGCGATGCTGCACTCGCCCGCTACGGTCTCGCCCTCGCCGCCTTCCCCCAGAGCGAGATGCTGCGCTTCGGGCACATCGACTTGCTGCTCGACGTCGGACTCCCGGAGGAGGCGCGCGCCCAGCTCGACCAGTACCGCAAGGTCGCGCCCGGTCCGCGCGCGGAGTACCTGCTGGCGAGACTAGAGCTCGCTCAAGACAAGCCGGACCTCGCGCTGCGTCGCCTCGGCCAGGTAGTCGAGCGGCTCGACACGCCGTCCACCCAGTTCTGGCTGGGGCGCGCCCTGGAAGCCACCGGTGATCTCGCCGGCGCCGAGGAGCGCTACCTGGTCGCTCAGCGGGGCAGTCCCACGCAGGCAGGCCCGGCTCTGGCGGCTGCCCGGCTAGCGCAGCAGCGGGGTGACTGGCGCGCCGTCGTCCGAGCCACGCGTCCCGTGGTCGAGCGCTCACCCCACGAAGAGGAGGGCTGGGAGCTGCTGGCGGACGCGCTGGCGCAGCTCAATGCGTGGGACGAAGCCGAGACGCTGGCCCGCCAGAGGGCCGAGCGCTTTCCCCTGGAGCTGGCTCCCAGCCTGCGTCTGGCAGAGGCCCTGCGCTCGCAGCAGCGGGTGGACGAGGCCGTGGCCGTGTTGGAGCAAGCCGCTACCCGAGCGCGCGAGACCGACCCCGAAGCCCGCCGCAAGAAGGCCAGACAACGCCGACAGAAGCGGCAACGCAAGAAGGGGCAGAGCCAAGCAGAACGGAAACAAGAGCAAGAGGCTGACGAGGCACAGGCCGGGGTCGGCGAAGAACCGCCGGGCGAGCCGCCGGAGATCCTGGCCGAACGCGGACTCGCGCTCGGGGTCGCCGGCAAGGCCTCCGAGGGGTTGGCGCTCTGCGACGAGGGCCTGGCGCACAGTCCGAGGCATGCCCGCCTCCAGGCAGTCAGGGCGCTGCTGCTCTTCGGGCTGGGGCGCGAGCGCGAGGCCGTACGCGGCACCGACATCGCCATCGACCTCGACCCGGAAGACCTGCGGCCGCTGCGCGCCCGGGCGGAGTACTACGGCGCGACCCAGCAGTTCGAATCCGCCCGCCGCGATTGCGAGACCTACCTGATCGACCGACCGGACGACTCGAAGGTTCTCTTCATCCTCGGCATGGCCGACGAGAGTACCGGCCGCACGGACGCGGCCATCGAAGCCTACGCGCGCTCCGCGGAGTTCGATTCGCAGGCCTGGGCGTCGCGAAACAATCTGGCGATGCTGCTGGCGAAGCGCGGCGACTTCACTCCGGCCGTGGCCGCGGCCGAGCAAGCCCACCAGCTGTCGCCCGAAAACCCCTTCGTGCTCGATACACTGGGCTTCGTGTACCTGCGCTCGGGCCAGCCAGAGCTCGCTCTACCGCCACTCGAGAAAGCCGCGCAGATCCTGCCGGATGCGGTCGAAGTGCAGCTGCACCGGGCTGAAGCCTATGCAGCAGCGGGGCGCCCCCAGGATGCGAGACGCGTGCTGAGCGGGGTTCGTGCCCGCGCAGGGAGCTCGTCCGAGCTGGTGGCACGAGTCGACGCGCTGTTGGCCGAGCTGCCCTGATCGCTTGGCGCTGGCTCAGGCCTCGGGCAGCACCACCCGAAAGGCAGCCCCGCCCGAGGCTGCGCGGGTCACCTCGATGCTGCCCCCCGCCTCACTGGCGATGCGCCGGCAGATCGAGAGGCCGATACCGCCGTGGCCCTTGCCTCGGGTAGAGCGGAAGGCCTCGAAGACCCGCTCCCGCTCCTCGGCGGGGACCCCGGGCCCCTCGTCCTCCACCAGGATCTCGACCTCGAGCTGCCGGCGTCGCGCCGTCAACCGCACGACGCCGCCTGCGGGCGAGGCCTCCGCGGCGTTGAGCAACAGGTTGAGGATCAGCTGCCGCAACGTGTCGGGGCTCGTGGCCACCGCGGGCAATCCCTGCTCCAGCTGAGTCTCGAGGCGTAGGTTGCGGACGCGGGGCAGCTGCTCGAGCAGGGAGGTCGCCGCCTGCGCAGCGGCTTCGACGCTGGCGTGCGGCGGAGCCGGGCTCTGGCGCGGGTGGTCCACCACCAGATCCAACAGCCTCTCGATCCGCGCGAGCTCGGCGCGCGCCACGGGCAGGAAGCCCTGCATCAGTTCGGGGTCGTCGCGTCGTTCCGGCAGCAGCTCGAGCAGCGTCTTCACCGCCACCAGCGGGCTGCGCACCTCGTGGGCCATCTCGGCCGCAAGCGTACCGAGGGTCGCCAGGCGATCGAGCCGTCTCAACTCGCCATCGATGGCGCTCAAGCGAGCCAGCGCTGCGGCCGCCGCCAGAGGCGCGGCCAGGCGGCGGGCGCTGGCCTCGAGCCGAGCCAGGGTGCGCGGCCGCGCGCTGGTGCGCGCCTGCCAGGCAACCACCAATACGGCCAGGACTTCGCCGTCGGCATCCCGCACGGCAACGGCGGCGCCCGAGCGCCGCGGGTGCACGAGTGCGCGCAGCGCTTTCGCCTGCTCCGTCGCCAAGTCGGCGGCGGCGTCGAGCCGCGCCGCCAGCGAGAGGGTGTCCGCAGCAGGCGGGTGCGGCGCCGGACCCTCGAAGGCCGCCGCCGCCAGGGCCGGCTGGCCGGAAGGGTCGCGCGCAACGGCAAGCGCCAGATCGCAGCGCAGGGCTTCCTTCAGCCGCTGGACGGCCGCGGCGAGCACGGCCTGGGCGTCGCGCAGCGCAGCAGGAGAGCGGGCGGCGGCGGTCGAGTCCGCAGCCGTCACACCTCGATGGAAGCTGCCGCCAGCCACGGCGGCGCGAGCTAGAAGCTGTCGAGGCGCAACAGGCGGCGCCCCTCGCTCTCGGTCTTCTCGCTCTCGGCGGTCTCGGTCGGGACCGTCTCGCTCAGGAAGGCCTGGAACACAGTCTCTTTGCTGTGCCCCCCGGCCAGGAGCCCTGTCTTCCGGTCGATGCGCGCGAAGACGATCTTCTCCGGTACCTCGAAATCGCGCACCGGGCGCTTCGCCAGAGCTGCGCCCATGTACTCGACCCAGATCGGCGCTGCTGCGCGGGACCCGGTTTCTCCCCAACCGAGAAAGCGCACCGAGTCGTGGCCCACCCAGACGCCGGTAGCGACTCCGGGTGAGAAGCCCATGAACCAGGCGTCGCCCTGGTCGTTGGTGGTTCCAGTCTTACCGGCCACCGGACGCTTCAGATCGCGCAGCCGCCAACCGGTGCCGTCGGGGTCGACGACGACCGCGCGGAGCAGGTCGGTCACGAGATAGGCCTGCTCCTCGGGAATCACCTGGTCGGGGCCGCTGCCGTTGCCCACCGGTGCGGCAGCCGCCACATCGACCTGCGCGAGCGCTTCGTTGCTGTCCTCGGCTGCGTCGAGGGGCACGTTCTCGAGCAGCACCTCCCCGTTGCGGTCGGTCACGCGTCGGATGAAGACCGGCTCGACGCGGCGGCCGAGGGCCGGGAACACCGCGTAGGCCCGGGTGATCTCGAGCAGGGATACGCCGCTCGAACCCAGGGCCAAGGAGAGATCGCGCGTCAGGGGAGATTGGATGCCGAGGCGCTGCGCGTAGTCCATGACGTAGTCGACGCCGACATCGCGGAACAGGTGCACCGTGGCGTTGTTCACCGAGCGGGCCAGCGCCTCGCGCAGGGTGATGGGGCCGTAGAAGGAGCGTCCGTAGTTGCGCGGCCGCCACACGAAGCCCGAGCGCTCGTCGGTGTAGACGACCGGGCGGTCGAAGACGATGGATGCCGGAGTGCGGCCCTGGCCGAGGGCGGCACCGTAGATGAATGGCTTGAAGGCTGAGCCGGGCTGGCGTCGCGCCTGTGTCACGCGGTCGAACTGGCTGCGCTTGAAGTCGTAGCCGCCTACCAGTGCCAGAACCTCGTTCGTGGGCACGTCGATCGAGAACAGCGCCCCCTCCACCTGGGGCACCTGGTGGAGCGTGACCCGCGGAAGCCCAGGAGCTTCGTCGCCTTCCGCCGCCGGGAGCGGATAGAAGCTCGCGACGTCTCCCACCTGGAAGACTTTCGAGATGGAGCGCACCCGTCGTGGCGCCTTGTCCGGGTCGGGCTTGCGCGCCCAGGACACTTCCTCGAGACCGACTCGGGCCTCGAGATCGGGTGCGAAGGCGACACGGGCCTCGTCGGCCTCGTCGTCGACACTGGTGACGACGCCGAGGAAGGGGCCGGCCTCGTCCAGCAGCGACACCGCGGGTGCGGCGAGGCCAACCAGCGGCTCGGTCTCCGGCGCCGCTTGCGCCGGATCCAGCTCTGCGCCGACCGCGTCCTCGCGGAGGAAGCCGTTCTCGCGAGCCACACGCTCGATCTCGGCGGGTATCTCGTCGAGCTCGACACGTCGCTGCGGCCCGCGGTAGCCCTGCCGGCGCGAGAGCGCCTGCAGGCCGGTGCGCACCGCCGAGACGGCGGCCGCCTGCAGCTCGAGATCGACCGTAGTCTCGATACGCAGCCCGCCCTCGAGCACCGCGTCACCGCCCAGCGTCTCGAAGAGCTCGCGCCGCACCTCCTCGGTGAAGTAGGCCGCCACTTCGAAGTCGTCGTTGTCGCGCTGCGCCAGCACGGGTATGTCCTCGAGCGCCGCCCGGTAGGTCAGGTCATCGAGGAAGTCGTCGGCGTGCATGCGCTCGAGCACGTAGCGGCGCCGGGCCTCGGCCTGATCCGGGTTCGCGTGGGGCGAGTAGCGCGACGGCGCCTTGGGCAGGCCCGCCAGCATGGCGCCTTCGGAGATGGTGAGCTCTGCCACGTCCTTGTCGAAGTAGCTGCGGGCTGCTTCGGAGATGCCGTAGGCGCCGTGGCCGAAGTAGATCTGGTTCAGATAGAGGTAGAGGATGTCCTGCTTGCTGAAGCGGCTCTCGATGTCGCGGGCCAGGACCATCTCGCGAATCTTGCGCCGGTAGCTGCGCTCGGGACTGAGCAGCAGGGTCTTCACCATCTGCTGCGTGATGGTGCTGCCACCCTGCTTGATCTCGCCGCCGGCCAGCAGGTTCACCCAGGCGGCGCGCAGGATCGACATGTAGTCGATGCCCGAGTGCTCGAAGAAGGTGCTGTCCTCGCCGGCCACGAAGGCCCGCACCACGTGATCGGGCACTTCGTCCAGCTGGGCCAGCCGGCGGCGCTCGCGGAAGAACTCACCGATCGGGCGGCCTGCCCGGTCGAAGACCTGGCTGGCCAGCGGAGGACTGTAGTCCTCCAGGCTGCGCAGCTCGGGCAGATCGCGCACGAAGGCCATATAGAAGCCCACGCCGGCGCCCAGACCTGCCAGCATGAGCAGGCCGGCCCCCGCGAGCAGGATCCGGATCCCTCGCGACCGCCAGAATGACATTGAAACCCCGGGGGAGATGCGACCGTAGCCGAGCCGCAGTCCCCTGCGCTACCGCTTCGACCGTCCGCAGGAGCCCCTGAATGACCGCCAGGCAACGCAGCTTCGCCTTCGTGATGGACCCGGTGGAGTCCATCGATATCCGCGCCGACACCAGCTTCGTGCTGATGCTGGAGGCCCAGCGGCGCGGCCACCGGGTCTTCTACGTGGATCCGGGCCAGCTGGGGGTTTCGGAGGGGCGCCCGCTGGCCCGCGCCCACCCCGTGACCCTGCGCCGGGAGCAGGGGCGTCACGCCGAGCTGGGACCCGCGCAGCGGATCGTCCTGGACGACGACGTGGACCTGGTCTGGCAGCGCAAGGACCCGCCGGTGGACGCGGAGTACGTCATCAGCACCCAGATCCTGGGCCTGTGCCGCCGCGCCCTGGTCCTGAACCGCCCCGCCGGCATCCTGGCCGCCAACGAGAAGCTCTACGCCTGCGGTTTCCCGGATCTCATGGCCGAGACCCTGGTGGCCCGCGAAGTGCCGCAGCTGGTCGACTTCATGGCCAAGCTGGGGGGCGAGATGATCCTGAAGCCCCTCGACGGCAAGGGAG
>Ga0255057_10001073_pt1 | contig 15736 bp, 10 predicted proteins | sample Cases_109_6_MG_FD_189022 | JGI IMG/M metagenome (GOLD analysis project Ga0255057, IMG submission 189022) | Seawater microbial communities from Amundsen Gulf, Northwest Territories, Canada - Cases_109_6 | ecosystem: Environmental > Aquatic > Marine > Gulf | place: Canada: Northwest Territories... | reverse complement strand
GGCCCGAGAGTAGGGGGTCTCGGCGACGCTGCTCAGCGGGCGCGGGAAGTCGGCTCCACGCGCCGACTTCCAACCCTGGGATCTCCCTGGAGCAGCCGCTCCCGCAAGCGTTCGAGCGTGCTCTCCGCCACGCCAATCTCCGTTATGTAGGCGTCGAGGCTTCCGTAGCGCTCGCGCAGCTGATCGAGCAGAGTCAGCATGGTCTCGGGCTCTGCGTGCAGGGTGTCCTCGGGCAGGGCCTCGAGCATGTCGCGGTAGCCCTCGGCCGAGAGCAGACGCTCGACGATCGGCTCCAGGGCCTCCTGGGTGGCGGCATAGTCGGCGGCGATGAGCTCGTCGCGAACACCGAGGATTCCCAGCAGCAGCGCCGTGACCACGCCGGTGCGATCCTTGCCCGCCGCGCAGTGGTAGACAGCCGGCGCCTCGGACTCGGCCAGCGCGACCAACACACGCGCGATGGGCTCGCGAGCGAACTCCGCCATCATGACGTAGCGATCGGCGAGGCTGATCTCCTCGGCAAGCTCGTTTCTCTCCCTCTCGACATCTCCGTCGAAGAGCGGCAGGTGCGCAAAGCGCGCGGGGGCATCGGCCAGCGGGCCGCGACCCTCGGCGCGCAGCTCGCCGCTGGAGCGCAGATCCACCACCAGGCCGATGCCGAGCTCGTCGGTGAGACGCGCCACGTCGCGCGCTGTCAGGTGGTGCAGGGCGTCGCTGCGAAAGAGCTGTCGCCAGCGCACCCGCCGACCATCGGCCGCGGGATAGCCGCCCAGATCGCGGAAGTTGAAACAGCCCTGAAGATCGATGCGGCGCTGCAAGCGGGCCTACTCGATCGCGAAGCCCGCAAGCTGCTCGAGCCGCTCCGTATCGACGATGATGACGTAGCCCCGCTCGACGCTGATGAGGCCTTCCTCGCTCCAGGCACGCATCTGCTTGTTGATGCTCTCGCGCGTGGCACCGACGAGGTCGCCCCATTCCTCCTGTGAGAGCTTGAGCCCGACCCGGAGCGAGCCGCTCGGCATTTCCTGGCCAAAGGCCGACGCGCAGTGGATGAGCTTCTTGGCGAGCCGGATGGGAAGATTGAGAAAGAGCGTGTCCTCCACCAGCTCGCTCACACGTTTGAGCCGGGCGGCCAGGACCGCGAGGAGCGTGATCGACGCCTCCGGGTGGCGCTTGAGGAAGGCGAGAAAGTCGCGCCGGTCGATGGCCATCAATTCACAGGCGGTCAACCCGGTCACGGTGGCGGTGCGTTCGTGGTTGCCGAGGAAGGCGACTTCGCCGATCAGCTCTCCCGGACCGAGGATGCTGAAGACGACGTCGTCGCCCTCCTCCGAGGTGGTGAGCGCCTTCAGCGTGCCGCTCACCACGAGATAGACCTGGCTGCCTTCGTCTCCCTTGTGGAAGAGCTCCTCCTTGGTCCCGAGAGAGCGGTTGCGAGCCACCTGGATCAGCTCGTCGAGCTCAGCGGGGGAGAGCCCAGAGAAGAGAGGCACCCGAGCCAAGAGGTTTCGCTTCTCTTCACGCGACACGGCGGGCATCGACTCAGGATAACTCAACTCCGGCCCCGGCTTGCCGATGATGCCCCCGTGGATGAGCGGAGCCAAAGGCGGACCATCGCCTCCTACCTGGCCCCCCGCGGCTTCGCCCCCCGAGCGCGGGCCGCGCTGCGGGGGCTGGGCTATGCGCTGGTCCCGGCGGCGACACGGGGGCGTTTCGACGACGGCTCGTGGCGCCCGGACCTGCGCCTGGTGGATCAGCGCCATCTGCTACGCCTGCCCCGCACGCCCGACGAGACCCCCATCGTCTGCGTTTCGGACGGAAGGCCCCGCGAGGGCGGCGATCCCCGCGTCGTCGGATTCACCCGCCGCCCCGTGGCCATGGCCGCTCTCTACCCCATGCTCCAGGCGGCGCTGGAGCCCCACCCGCGCCGCGCCGCCCGTGCGCCCACGCGGATCTCGGCGCGCTGCTCGCTGTCGGGGCGGCGTTGGACGGTGGAGATCCGCACCCTCTCCGAGCTGGGCGCGCGCCTCGAGGCTCGGGCCGACCTCAGGGCCGGTCGTGAGCTCAATCTGCTCTTCCCGCTGCCCCTCGGTCGCATGGTCTCGACCCGTGCTCGCGTAGTCGGGCCCTGCGCGGGCGGCCTCGCCGTAACCTTCTCGGGCCACTCCTCCGCGGCGCGCGCGGCCATCGCCGACTACGTCGAGCGCCGTCTCGCCACGCTCTAGGAACGGGGCGGCGCAGCCGGCCGATAACCGGCTAAAGCTTCGCGCGCAGCTCCCGGAACACGTCGTCGTGGGCGCGCTTCGCCCCGTCGAGCACGTCGAACGCGAAGAAGCCGTGAATCATGCCCTCGTAGCGGGTGTGCACCACCGGCACCCCCGCTTCACGCAGGCGCCCGGCGTAGGCGTCGCCCTCGTCGCGCAGCGGGTCGTACTCCGCGGTGATCACGGTGGCCGCAGGCAAGCCGGCCAGGCTCTCGGCGCGCAAGGGGGAGGCCGTCGGAGCCCCGCGCGCCTCTACCTCCGGGAGGTAGTAGTCCCAGAAGGCCTGCATCAACGCACGTGACAACAGCGGTGCGTCGGCATTCTCGAGATACGAGGCCGTGTCGGTGGGGTAGTCCGTGATGGGGTAGATCAGCAGCTGGTGCTTCAGCGCCGGGCCCCCGCGCTCGCGCGCCAGCAGAGGCACGACGGCGGCGAGGTTGCCGCCGGCGCTGTCGCCGCCGACCCCGATCCGGGCCGGATCGACCCCCAGCTCGGCGGCGTGCTCCGCAACCCAGCACGTGGCGGTATAGGCGTCCTCGGCCGCGGCAGGGTGGCGGTGCTCCGGGGCGAGCCGGTAGTCCACGGAGATCACAGAGCAACCCACCCCGTTGGCGAAGTTGCGGCACATCACATCGTGGGTCTCGATCGAGCAGAACACCCAGCCACCGCCGTGGAAGAAGACCAGCCCCGGACGCGGTCCAGGCGCCTCGGGGGTGTAGATGCGCAGCGGGATGTCGCCCGCCGGGCCCGGGATGCGTCGATCCTCGACGGCAGCCACCTCCGGCCGCGGGCCGGCCCGAGATACCTCATCGATCTGAGTGCGAGCCTGTGCCAGGTCGATAGCGGTGAGGTCGAAACCGGGGCCGACGAGCTCGCCGATGGCGAGCGCCTGGGGATCGATGGGCATGTTCCTCTCCAACTCCGAAAAGGTGCGTAGAATAACGCCTCGGGGGCAACAGGAGGCGCAGCCGCTGAGCTTTACGACCCGGCCCACGCTCCAGGGCTACGGCGGCGCCGTGGCCGCGGGGCACTACCTGGCCAGTGAGATCGGCGCTCGCACACTGGCCGACGGTGGCAATGCCGCCGACGCAACCTGTGCCATGGGCTTCGCACTCCAAGTGCTGGAGCCCACCCAGAACGGCCCCGCCGGCGAGGTGCCGATCCTGGTCTACGAGGCGCAAAGCGACCGAGTCTTCGCGATCTCCGGCCAGGGTCCCGCGCCCGCTGCGGCCAGCCCCGCAGCCTTCCAGGAGCGCGGCATCGAGCGAATCCCTCCCGACGGGCTGCTTGCGGCCTGCGTTCCCGCGGCGCTGGACGCCTGGTGCCAGCTGCTCGAGCGCTTCGGCACCCGGCGCCTCGAGGACGTGCTCACGCCCGCCCGCGATCTCGCCGGGCGCGGCTTCCCGATGTACCCGTTCCTGCGCGGGATCCTCGGCTACCTCGAGCCGCGCTTCCGTAAGCACTGGCCCACGAGTGCCGCCATCTACACCCCGGTCCCGGCGCTGGGTGAGAGGCTTCGAAACCCCCAGCTCGCCGACTTCTTCGACGCGTTGATCCGCGCCGAGCGCTCGGCCGGGGCAGGCCGCGAGGCAGGCATCCGGGCGGCCCGCGACCACTTCTACCAGGGCGAGCCCGCGGAGCGGATCGAGGCCTTCCTGCGCGAGCCCGTGCGGGATGCCAGCGGCCGAGCGCACGCCGGTCTGCTCAGCGCCCAGGACCTGGCGAGCTACGCGGGGACCGTGGAGGAGCCCGTGCAGGTCGACTACCGCGGGGCCACGGTCTTCAAGTGCCCACCCTGGAGCCAGGGGCCCGTCTTCCTCCAGCAGCTGCGCCTGCTCGAGGGTTTCGACCTTGCCGGAATGGGTCGCGGCAGCACTGACGCGCTCCATACCTGGATCGAGTGCGCGAAGCTGGCCTTCGCGGACCGCGATGCCTGCTACGCCGACCCCCGCTTCGAGAAGATCCCGTTGCAGCGGCTGCTGTCACGGGAGTACGCCGAGGAAAGACGCGCGCTGATCGACCCGCAAACCGCGTCGCTCGAGCTGCGTCCAGGTGTGGGCGCCCTGCCGGCGGGCTGGCCGCTGGTCCTGGAAGCCACTGCGCAGGCCCCGGTCGAGCCCCAGGCACTGGCGGCAGCCCGAGGGCGTAGCGACACCACGCAATGCGTTGCGGCAGATGCGAGCGGGAACCTGGTGAGCGCCACACCGAGTGGGGGCTGGATCCCGACCTCGCCCGTCGTGCCCGGGCTCGGCTTTCCCGTGGGAACCCGCGCCCAGATGTTCAACCTCGACCCAGCTCACCCGGGCTGCCTCGCACCCGGCAAACGACCGCGCACCACCCTCTCGCCCTCCTTCGCCGTCCTGGCCGACGGACGCCGCCTCGCCTTCGGAACCCCGGGCGGCGACCAGCAGGACCAGTGGACGACGCAGTTCTTTCTCGAGCTCGCCGAGTTCGGGTGTCCCGACCTGCAGCAGGCCATCGACGCGCCGACCGTCCACAGCCTGCACATGCCGAGCTCCTTCTACCCGCGCAACGCGGAGCCCGGCGTCGTCTCCTTCGAGGAGCGCCTGGGATCGGAGCTGCGCGGCGCTCTCGCCGCCCGCGGCCACAGGCTGCGCGAGGCGGGGCCCTGGAGCCACGGTCGCGTGCTCGCCGTGACCCACCGGCCCGCTGGCGGCCTGCTCGAGGCGGCGGCCTCGCCCCGCTTCCAAGTGGCCTGGGCGGCCGCGCTGCCGTAGTTGGGCGGGTTAGCGGCCGGCTCCGCCGCCCTGCCCAGCCGGTTATCGGCCGGCTAGCGCCGCCCTGCCGGCACGGCAAGCCTGCGGCTTGCCTTGGTTTGGTTTGGTTGGTCGCATCTTGGGTCGCACTTCTAGCTCACCGCGGGCTGCCCACTGGACAAACGCGGTTCGGTTGAGGCGATCTCGCTCAACACGTTCTGATGTAGGGCGGACTTTTGCTTGTCGCCGCACAGCGAAGCGCGTATATGGAGACTTGGAGCCGGGCGGTGAGCCGGCTTGCGCGCTGCCGCCCGGCCCCTCGTCACCACCGGCGAGAGCGTCGCCAGGAACAACGGGGTCGGAGTGGGCGAGAAGAGCGAGAGCCGGGCCGATTTGCTCGTAGAGCTCGAGACGCTGCGCGAGGCGGACTCCCGCCTCCGGCGCATCACCGAGCACGCCTCCGACCTGCTGGCCGAGGTCGACCGACGGGGCCGCCTGCTCTTCCTCAGCCCGAATGCCGAATCCGTCGTGGGCTACCCCGCGGCAGATTTCGCGGGCATGGCGCTCAGCGACACACCCATCATGCACAACGTGCACCCGGACGATCTCGGGCGGTTCCAAAGCTTCCACCCCTTCGATCGCAGCCCCCACGCGCGCGCTGTCCAGCTCTTTCGCTACCGGCACGCCGACGGCAGCTGGCGCTGGTTCGAAAGCCGCTGGCAGCCCTTCGAGTCGGACGCCGGGGAGCAGCGCGCGATCGTGGTGGCACGCGACGTGACGGAGCGCGAGAAAGCAGTCCGCGCCCTGCGTCAGAGCGAAGAGCGCTACCGCGTGGTATCCGAGACCACCTCCGATCTCGTGGTGGAGCTTGACGCGGAAGGGAGGCTGCTGTTCGCCAGCGCGAGCATCGAGCAGGTGCTGGGCTACTCCGCCGAGGAGCTGGTCGGCACCACACCCTTCAACCTCCTCCACCCCGAGCAGGTCGAGCCCCTCACCGAGCGCTTCATCCAGCGCCTGGGCGCGAGCGGTCGCAGCGGCAAGGGAGCGGTCTTCCGGGTTCGCCACCGCGACGGCTCCTGGCGCTGGTTGCGGGGCGGCGGAGTGAACTTCGAGACGGCGGACGGGGAAACGCACGTGGTCGCTGTGATGAGCGACGTGACCGAAGCGCTGCGCCGCGAGGCGGAGCGCAGCAAGCTCGAGGACCGGGTCCAGGAGACGCAGAAGCTCGAGAGCCTCGGCGTGATGGCCGGCGGCGTAGCCCACGACTTCAACAACCTGCTCACCCCCATCCTTGGTGAAGCGAGCCTGTCCCTGATGGAGCTGCCCGCGGATTCTGCGGTGCGTCGACGCATCGAGCGCATCCAGCGAGCGGCCCACCATGCTTCTACCCTCACCAACCAGCTGCTCGACTACGCCGGCATCGGCACCCTCGACGCGGAGCCCGTGGACCTCTCCAAGCTGGTGCGCGAGATGGGGGAGCTGCTGCAGACCGCCGTCTCGAAGCAGGCCGTGCTGAGCTACGACTTGGCAGCGGACCTTCCCGCCGCGCGAGGGGACCCGCGGCTGCTCTCCCAGGTGGTGGTGAATCTGCTGACCAACGCCTCCGAGGCCGTCGACGCGCGCCCGGGAGGCGGCCAGATCAACGTACGCAACGGCACCCAGCTGCTCGACGGGGCGAGGCGAGCGGGGCTCGTCCTGGGTGAGGAGGCGGCGGACGGCGAGTACGTCTACTTCGAGGTCGAGGATGCCGGCTGCGGCATGACAGCGGAGACCCGCGCCAGGATCTTCGATCCTTTCTTCACCACGAAATTCACCGGCCGTGGCCTCGGCCTGGCCGCCGTGCTCGGCATCGTGCGCAAGCACGGCGGATCCATCGAGATCGACAGCGAGATCGACCGCGGCACGCGCATCCGGGTGCTGTGCCCGATCGCCGCCAGCCTCGAGGCCGACGGGCTGCCCCCTCGCCCCGGCGCGGAGGACTTGCGCGCGGGCGGGCTCGTACTCGTAGCCGACGACGACGACGGAGCCCGGGAGATCCAGCAGGAGATTCTCACCCGCGCCGGCTTCCAGGTACTGACCGCCCGCGATGGGGGCGAGGCGGTGGAGTGCTTCCGGGCTCACGCCGATTCGATCCGCCTCGTGCTGCTCGACCGCACCATGCCAGGCATCAGCGGAGAGGAGAGCCTCGACGCGATCCGGGGCATCTCGGCACAGGTGCCCATCGTGCTGGTGAGCGGCTACTCGCGCGAGACCGCACCCGCGCGGCTGGAGGAAGACGCCCTGTGCGCCTTTCTCCAGAAGCCCTTCCTGCCCGAGACGCTGTTGGGGAAGGTCGCCGAGCTGCTGGCGATCTGAGGCTCCTCGAAGCCACAGCTGCGAGGTCTCCCGCCGGCCGCGAGTTCCATTATCCTCCGGGCACCCCCATGGAGCTCGATCACGTTCTCATCCGCGGAGCCCGAGAGCACAACCTCCGCGGCATCGACGTCCGCATTCCCAAGAAGAAGCTGGTCGTGCTCACCGGCGTCTCGGGCTCAGGCAAGTCCTCGCTCGCCTTCGACACGCTCTACGCCGAGGGGCAGCGGCGCTACGTGGAATCGCTCTCCGCCTACGCGCGCCAGTTCCTGGGCCAGATGGAAAAGCCCAGGTACGACACCATCCGCGGGCTGTCTCCGACCATCTCCATCGAGCAGAAGACCACCGGAACCAATCCGCGCTCGACAGTCGGCACGATCACCGAGATCTCGGACTACCTGCGCGTGCTCTTCGCGCGGGTCGGCATACAGCACTGCCACAGCTGCGGCAGCAGCGTCCAAGGCCAGACCGCGCAACAGATCGCCAAGGAGCTGCTGCAGGCCCCCGCCGGAACGAAGCTGTCGATCCTGGCCCCGCTGCTGGTCAACCGCAAGGGCGAACACCGGGAGCTGTTGGCGGAAGCGCGCCGCGCGGGATTCACACGCTTGCGGGTGGACGGCGAGCTCGCAGCTACCGAAGACCTCGAGTCCCTCGACAAGCGCCGCAAGCACACGGTGGAGGCCGTGGTAGACCGTTTGGTGGTGCGCTCCGGCCTGGGCTCCCGCGTCACCGAGTCCGTCGAGACCGCGCTGCGCGTGGGTGAGGGCATGCTGATCGCCACCACACCCAGCGGAGCAGACCGCGTCTTCTCCGAGAAGATGGCCTGCGGAAAGTGCGGCATCTCCTTCCCGGAGCTGACACCCCAGAGCTTCTCCTTCAACAGCCCGCAGGGCATGTGCGTAGACTGCAACGGCCTGGGCTCGCGCGTGGAGATCGATCCCGAGCTGGTGATCCCGGACGAGAACCTCTCCATCGACGCGGGCGCGATCAAACCCTGGGGCCGCGAGATCTCCAGCAAGACCAGCTGGTCGGGCCTGCGCAGCCAGATCCTCGCTCAGCTCAGGATTCCCTTCGACGCACCCTGGAACGAGCTCTCGAAGAAGCAACGAGAGATCGTGCTGCGGGGCACCGGAGATCGCGAGTACAAGGTCACCTGGAAGGGCAAGAAGGGCGGCAAGGGCACCTTCGTGATGACCTGGGAAGGGGTGCTGCCGCGTCTGATGCGCCGCTTCATGCAGACCGGGTCCGAGCGGGCCAAGCGCTGGTACGGGCAGTTCATCGGCGACGCGCGCTGCTCCAGCTGCGACGGCTCGCGCCTGCGCCCCGAGAGCGCCGCCGTCAAGCTGGGCGACCACAGCATCGTGGCGGTGTCCGCACTCACCGTCGAAGACGCGCGCCAGTTCTTCAAGGGCCTGAAGCTGGCGGGCGCGGCCCGGCAGATCGCGGCCGAGGTACTCAAGGAAATCCGCGGCCGGCTCGATTTCCTGTCCTCGGTGGGGCTCAGCTACCTGTCCCTCGACCGCGGAGGCCCGACGCTATCCGGCGGCGAGTCGCAGCGCATCCGTCTGGCCAGCCAGATGGGATCCGAGCTCACCGGCGTGATCTACATCCTCGACGAACCCTCCATCGGCCTTCACCAGCGAGACAACCGCAGGCTGCTCGACACCCTGGTGCGGATGCGGGACATCGGCAACACGGTGGTCGTGGTCGAGCACGACGAAGAAACCATCCGCAGCGCGGATCAGGTGCTCGACTTCGGCCCGGGTGCGGGCGTTGCCGGTGGACGCATCGTGCACGCAGGCACGCCCAAGAGCCTGGAGCGCAACACCCGCTCGCTCACGGGCGCCTATCTCTCGGGGCGCCGGGCCATCGAGGTCCCCGCGAAGCGACGCGCGGCCACCGGCAGCCTCAAGATCAGCGGTGCCAGCGAGAACAACCTGGCCGACCTCGACGTCGAGTTTCCGCTCGGTGTGCTGACTGCAGTAACGGGTGTGTCCGGTGCGGGGAAGTCAACGCTCGTCAACGACATCCTGCACCCTGCCCTGGCGCGCCGCTACCACGCCGCCACGAGCCGCGTGGGCCGGCACCGCGCGCTCCTGGGGGAGGCGCAGCTCGACAAGGTCATCAGCATCGATCAGAAGCCCATCGGCCGCACGCCGCGCAGCAACCCCGTCACCTACATCAAGGTCTTCGACGAAATCCGCGGCTTCTTCGCCCAGCTGCCCGAGGCGCGCATGCACGGCTACAAGCCCGGGCGCTTCTCCTTCAATGTAAAGGGCGGGCGCTGCGAGGCCTGCCAGGGCGATGGAGTGCGCCGCATCGAGATGCACTTCCTGCCTGACGTCTACGTGAAATGCGAGGAGTGCGCCGGCCGCCGCTTCAACGAAGCCACCCTGCGCGTCACCTACCGCGGCAAGTCCATTGCCGACGTCCTCGACCTCACGGTGCGCGAGGCAATGGAGCTCTTCCAAGCGCACCCGCGCATCCACGAGCCGCTCACCCTGCTGGCGGACGTGGGCCTCGAATACCTGCACCTGGGCCAACCCTCTCCCACCCTGTCGGGCGGCGAGGCCCAGCGCATCAAGCTCGCGCGCGAGCTCTCGCGGCGCGCAACCGGTCGGACGCTCTACATCCTCGACGAGCCGACCACCGGGCTGCATTTCGACGACGTGCGCAAGCTACTCGACGTGCTCGCGCGCCTGGTGAACGCGGGCAATACCGTGATCGTGATCGAGCACAACCTGGACGTGATCAAGACAGCGGACTGGGTCATCGACCTCGGGCCCGAGGGCGGGCCGGGAGGCGGACAGCTGGTGGCCCAGGGGACTCCCGAGGCCGTGGCCCGCAGCCGCGGCTCCCATACGGGGCGTCAACTCAAACCCCTGCTCCGGCGCCGCGTCGCGTCTTCTCGCCGCCGTCGCTGAGCGACGGGAAGCGCTCGAGGATGCTGGCCACCAGCGCGGCCCGCTCCTGCTCCCTGGCCAGGGAGAGTGCAGCCCGGGCCGCGGTCAGGGCCTGACGTTGCTGGCCGACGGCTGCGTAGGCCGTCGCCAGGGTGTCGAGCACACCGGGATCCTGGTTGCGCGTGCGGCCCGCGGCCTGGCGCGCCAGATTCACGGACTCACGGCGCTCCGACTCGTCCGCCGACTGGGACAGCAGCCAGGCCAGGTTGTTGAGCACCCGAACCGAGGGCGCTCTGTTGGCGATCGCCTCGCGGTAGGCGGCCACCGCCTCGGCTTCGCGCCCCAGTGTTTGCAGCAGCACGCCCTGGGTCGCCCTATACGCGCCCTTGCGGGGGTCCAATTCGACGGCGCGCTGCACCTGGCGCAGGGCCTGCTCGTGATGCCCGGCGTCGGCCAAGCCGATCGCGATCTGGGCGTGCACCAGAGCCGCCCCCTCGCGGCCCAGCTCTCGCTGCAGCCGCTCCTCCTGCGCGATCGCACTCTGCAGCTCGGCCAGCCCCTCCTCCCGCCGACCCGTCCGCACCCAGGCCATGCCCAGCAGGGCCTGGAGGTCCAGCGCTCCGGGTTCGGCGGCTCGCGCGCGCGCCAGCACTTCTGCCGCCTCCTCCGGCCGGCCCAGATCGATCAGGGCGAAGGCCAACCCTTGGCTCCAGCGGCCCGAGCCGGGCTGGAGGCGCAAGGCGGCCCGGAAATCGGGCTCAGCCTGGTCGGGCTGGCGCAGCGAGAGCCGCACCTCCCCGCGGATACCCCGGGCCAGCGCCGACCCGGGAGCAATCGCGACGGCTCGGCTCAGCTGGCGCTCGGCCTCGCCGCTGCGACGTTCGAGGTCGAGCTGGAGACCGAGATTGATGTGTGCAACGTGGTTGCGCTCGGTGACTTTGAGAGCGTGCTCGAAGAGCGCAACGCTGTTGCGCCAGACGTCGACCTGGTCTGCGGTGAGCAGGCCGAGGACGAGCAGCGCCACCACCCCCGCTCGCTGGAGACCGACCCCCAACGCCGGCCAGCGCGGAATCAAGGCGCGCAGACTCCAGGCGAACGCGATCGTGAGCCCGATCAAGGGCAGGTAGGTGTAGCGGTCGGCACGCGAAGCCGCGCCCACCTGGAGCACCCCGCTCATGGGTACGAGCATCCCCACGAACCACAGCCAGCCCACCGCGATCCAGGGCCAACGCGCGATTCGCCGCAGAGCCCACCAGGACACGCCGACCAGCAGCCAGGCACCGAGCGCCACCTTCCACACCTCGACGTTCGCGAGCGGGTGCGGATAGAAGACCGAGAGACCCCGGGGCCAGAAGGCCTGGGCCAGGTACTGAGTGAGCGCTTCGCAGAAGTTCGAGAGGCGCAGCCACAAGGGATAGCTGGTGGTGCCCTGCAGCGCGCCACTGCGCTCCTGCGTGATCAGCGTCACGACGCTGGACGCCAGCGCCAGAGCGAACAGCGGCAGCTTCTCGACCACGGCCCGGGTCACCCGGCGCGGATCGAGGCTGCCGTTCTCGCGGGCCAGGCGCCCGAGTGGCCAGGCGTCCAACAGCAACAGAACGCATGGAAGTGTTACGAGCACGGGCTTGGCCATCAGCCCGAGCGCCATCGTCAGAAACAGCAGCGCGCCCCACAGCAGCGGCCGGCCGGAGCGAGCGACCCGCTCGTGGGCGAGCAGCGCGAGCATGAAGAACAGGCCGGCCAACACGTCCTTGCGCGCAGCGGCCCAGGCCACGGACTCCACGTGCAGCGGGTGCAGCGCGAAGACCCCCGCCGTGAAGACACTGGGCCAGAACGCTCTCGTGAGGCGGACCAGCGCCCACAGCAGCAGCAACCCGTTGATGGTGTGGAGCAGCACGCTGGTGACGTGGAAGATTCTCGGCCGAACACCGAAAACCTCGACGTCAAGCAGCCACGAAAGCCGCGTCAGCGGGAACCAGTTGGCCCCCTGGCTGCTGGTCAGGGCCCAGCGAATTGAATCCGGGCTAAGGCCCTGCTCGATCTCCACGCGGTCGGTGATGTAGATGTCGTCGTCGTAGTTGACGAAGTGATTGGCCCAGACGCCCGAGTAGAAGATCCCGGTGACCAAGACGAGCCCCAGGGCCACGAAGAGCGCTCGCCGTCTGGCCATCGCGAGAGAATCGCAAACGCCGCGTTGCACCGCTGCAACATCGCGTCTCGCCACGGCAACAGGGACGGGCGCCTGGCTGCGGCGGCGACGCCCCCGGCCGCCTCTCGAGCCGGATCGCGGCTGCCTGCCCGCTGCCGACCCTGCGGCATGGTCCTTGCTGTCCTCGTGGTAGGTTCGGGGGCGGTTCCCCCGCGGAGGATGCGCAATGCGACCCAGGTTCCACGGCCGGCTGGCACTCTGGGGTCTGCTCTTCGGAGCGCTGGGCGGGCTGCTGGATACGTGGTTCTTCCTCTCGCTCGGCATCGACTTCCAGGTCGGCGGCCGCGACATGACCCTCTTCGTGGCCCTCTACCTGGCTGGGAGCTTCGCCGTGCTGATGGCGGCGGTCGGCTGGTTCGTGGACGCGCGCCGTCGCAGCCGCCGGGACGCCAGCACCATCCGCCGGCAGATCCGCGCACTCGAGGCGACGCAAGAGGCAGCACTGCGCAACGAGAAGCTGGCCGCCATCGGCCGCCTCGCCGCCGGCGTGGCCCACGAGGTCCGCAACCCGCTGGGTGTGATCCGCGTTTCGGCGTCCATGGTGCAGGAGAGCTTCGACCCGGGCAGCGAACCGCATCGCGCCTGCGACTTCATCTGCGAGGAGATCGACCGCCTGAACGGAATCATCACCGCCCTGCTCGGCTTCGCGCGCCCGACGCAGCCGCGCCTCGAGCCGGTTCATCCCGAGAAGCTGATCGACCGGGCGCTGGGAGTCTCGGCGGGGGAGCTGGAGCGGCGCAGCATCGAGGTGTTGCGCAGAGCCGAGCCCGCCGTGCCGGAGCTGATCGCGGACCCCGACCTGCTGGTGCAGCTGTTGCTGGATCTCGTCACCAACGCGGCCGAAGCCATGGGCGAAGGCGGCCGCCTCGAGCTGCGTCTCGAAGCCGACGAGGAGCTGGTGCGCATCGAGGTGGCCGACAGCGGCCCCGGGGTTCCGCCCGAGGCGGCCGAAACGGTCTTCGAGCCCTTCTACACCACCAAGGCCGCGGGCACCGGGCTGGGCCTGGCGATGACAGCGCGCATCGCGCAGTCCCACGGCGGGCGCATTCATGTGGTCGAGCACGCGGGCGCCGGCCCGGGTGGGTCCGGCGCCTGCTTCCGGGTGGACCTGCCCAGCTCGGGTCCTCCCGTAGCCGGTGCCGCGACGTGAAACCGCGCATCGCCATCCTCGACGACGAGCCGCGCATGGTCGACATCCTGGGCATGGTGCTGCGCCGCGAGGGCTACGAGGTACAGACCTTCTCCGAGCCCGGCGCCGCCCTCGCCTGCCTCGAGAAGCAGCCCTTCGACCTGCTGATCACGGACCTCAAGATGCCGGGACTCGACGGCGTCGACGTTCTCACCCGTGCGCGCGAGCTCGAACCGGAGCTGCCGGTGATCCTGATTACCGCACACGCAACACTGCAGACCGCCGTCGAGGCCATGCGCCGAGGGGCCTTCGACTACGTCGAGAAGCCCTTCGACAACTCGGAGCTCAAGACGCTGGTGAAGCGCGCCCTCGACGTCAGCCGCCTCTCGCGCGAGAACCGCTACCTGCGAGCCGAGCTGACCCAGCGCCATTCGCCCGACGCCGCGATCTGCGAGAGCATTGCCATGCGCGAGGTCTTCGACCTCGCGCGGCGCGCGGCGCGCGGGCCCAGCACCGTGCTGCTAACGGGAGAGAGCGGCGTGGGCAAGGAGCTCGTGGCGCGCTCCGTCCATTTCCACAGCGACCGGGTAGGCGGCCCTTTCGTCGCCGCGAACTGCAAGGCCTTCGCAGAAGGTGTGCTCGAATCGGAGCTCTTCGGCCACGAGAAGGGTGCCTTCACGGGTGCGGAGCGCGCCCGTCCCGGTCTCTTCGAGCGCGCCCACGGCGGCACCCTCTTCCTCGACGAGATCGGCGAGATCAGCCCCGACTTCCAGGCCAAGCTCTTGCGGGTGATCCAGGAGCGGCGCGTGCAGCGTGTCGGCGGCAACGACGAGCGGGAGGTCGACACGCGCGTCGTGGCCGCAACCAACCGCGACCTGCGCGCCGAGGCCGCAGCCGGGCGCTTCCGCGAGGACCTGTACTTCAGGCTGGCGGTGATCCCGATCCAGATCCCGCCGCTGCGGGAACGCCCCGAGGACGTGCGGCCCCTGGCCCAGCACTTCCTGGCGCGCTGGAGCGCCGAGCTGGAGCGGGAGATCAGCGGCTGGAGCCCGGAGGTCGAGCAATTCCTGGTCTCCCACAGCTGGCCCGGCAACGTGCGCGAGCTGGAGAACGCCATCGAACGCGGCGTCGTGCTGGCCCGCAGCAACACACTGGAGCTTGACGACCTGCTGCTCGACCCGGAGGCGGCGGCCGCGTCGACCGACGCCGCCAGCGGCGGTCTCCAGGAGTTCCTGGAAGCCGCGGCGGCGGACCGCATCCGCGCGGTGCTGGCCGAGAGCGGCGGAGTGCGCGTAGAAGCCGCGAGGCGGCTCGGCATCGACCGCACCACCCTCTACCGGCTGATGCGCAAGTACGGAGTGACCCAGGACTGATTTGCTCCGAGTATGGGTTGAATTCACCTCGCGCCGGCTGAAATCACCCGTCGCCTGACCTTCCCAACCCTCTTCATGCCCCCGAGCGCTCAACGGCGACCCACTTTGGGCCGATGAGCGGCCCGTGAAGAGGCGCTTTCTCAGGGTTCACAGCTGGCTCGCCTGCGCTCTGGCGCTGGCGGCGCTCGCCGCGGCCGCTGAGGCGGGCGCACGCACCCTGCTGCTGGCGGAGCCGCGGCCGGAACCCGTGATCGATCTGCTCGCCCCGGGCTACGTGCTGTGGCTCGAGCGTCGCCTGGGCCCAGCGGGGGTGGGCGTCGTGCGCGCTCCCAGCGGGCTGCGGGAGCTCGAGTCGCTCCAGAGCATGGCCTCGGAGGTCGGAGCCGCGTACGTACTCGTTCCGTCGCTCGGGCTGCGCAATGGCATCGCGGCGGTGGGCCTGCACCTCTACGCAACCGGCAGCGCGCTGCCGGCGGCCTCCGCCTCCGCGCAGGCGTCTCTGGCCGAGATCGGTTCCGCGTGCGAGGAAACCGCCGCGCGCGTGCTGGCGCGGCTGGGGAGCAGCGGCGAGGCCCAGCCCCCGCTGCTCGACGAGCTCGCCGTGAGCAGCCGAGCGCTGCGCTGGCTCGAGCGCGGCGAGCTCGCGAGAGCCTGGCGCGAGGTGGAGGGCCGGCTCTCGCCGACGCCGATCTTTCTGCGCGACCACATCGTCGAGCTCACCCGGCGTTCCGACACGGCCGATGCGCAGGCAGCCCGCGTGCTCGTCGCCAGCGGCGACGTCGGCGGAGCCTG
>Ga0255057_10001072_pt1 | contig 15742 bp, 11 predicted proteins | sample Cases_109_6_MG_FD_189022 | JGI IMG/M metagenome (GOLD analysis project Ga0255057, IMG submission 189022) | Seawater microbial communities from Amundsen Gulf, Northwest Territories, Canada - Cases_109_6 | ecosystem: Environmental > Aquatic > Marine > Gulf | place: Canada: Northwest Territories... | reverse complement strand
ACATCTATTCAGAGGGCGTTAGCGAGGAAATACTGGGCGAAGCCATCAAGGGGCGCCACCGCGACGATCTGGTGTTGGCCACCAAGTGTTGGTTCCGCACGCGCCCCACTCCCAACGCCAAGGGCCTCTCGCGCAAGCACATACTTTCGGCCGTTGAAGATAGTCTGCGACGGCTTGGAACCGATTACATCGATCTCTACCAGATGCACGGCCACGATCCGTTCACGCCACTGGAAGAGTCGCTGCGGGCCGCCGACGACCTGGTTCGTAGCGGCAAGGTCCGCTATCTCGGCTGTAGCAATTTTTTTGGCTGGCAGATTATGAAGGCCAACGCGGTGGCCGACCGGTTGGGCCTCACGCGGCTCATCAGTAGCCAGCACCTGTACAATCTCTTGCGCCGCGACATCGAGCGGGAGATTCTCGGCGCCTGTGACGACCAGGGCTTGGGCATGCTCTGTTGGAGCCCGCTGGCTAGCGGAATGCTCACCGGCAAATACAACAAAGATGCAGGCCCGACCAAAGAGTCGCGCGTCGGTCTGCGGGCCGAGATCGACCTGCCCCGTTATTGGAATGACAACAGCTTCCGCATCATCGACGAAGTGAAAGCCGTGGCCGACGAGCGCGAAAAGTCGCCAGCCCAGGTGGCCCTCTCCTGGGCCTTGGGCGATCGTCGCATCTCAGCGGTCATCGTGGGGGCCCGCACGGTCGAGCAGCTTGCCAGCAGCCTCGTCTCCGGCGATTGGGACCTGCCCGAAGAATTATACGCTCGGCTGGCAAATGTCGTCCCCTTCGACCACGGCTACCCACTGGAGTGGATGGATATGACTTGGAACAACATCGCCGGCCAGGAAGAGTTTTCGCCTTGGAAGGTTTCCCGCCGGCCGAAGTGTTGACACGCCGGTAGACTACGCCGGCGTCTTCGAGTGCAAGAGTTGAAGCAGATATTCCGGGGCAAAGTCGGCGCCGTTCTCCCAGGCGAGCGTATGCCCTTCCAGCCGAAACTGCCGAAAACAATCGACATCTTTCAGTGGCACAAAGATAGGCCCATCCAACGACTTCGCCAGATCGACTTCGCCCTCCGACCCGTTGTTGAACCACAGGTGTACACGGTGATCAGCCACATATTCTGCTTTGACGACGTGCAGGATCATATTGTCACTCCAGAGGATCAATGCGATGCAATGGTTGATCTTGTCGGGCGAGTTGCCAGTTGTTCCGCAGTTCGTCGCGGTGCAACTCATACCATTCTAGCACAGCAGTCAACGCTCGTCTTGGAAAATGCCCATTGACAACCCCACTCTCGATTTCCACGGTGATTTCATGTTCTCCATATTCCGCGTGAAAATGAGGCGGTGCATGCTCGCGATAGTACATGCGAATCACGATTCCGAGAAAGCGAGATATTTCAGGCATGGCAACGGGAACCTTTGCTTGCTGGCTACTGAACGGGGGATCGCTCTTCATCGCTGCGCAGGCCGAGATTCCCGTAGCGATGGTACGTGTGCGAGAGACTTTGCTCCTCGAAATACCACAACAGCTCGACGCGGCCGTGGGGGGTGACGGGGGTGTCGGCAATGTAATGGCCGTCGACCGCGGCAGCGGTGCGGATAGGTGGGGGGACGCGGTCGGGGTGGGCGTAGCGGAGGCGGTCGACGTGGCCCTCGCGGAGCGCTTGGACCAGCTGGGCGTCGGTCTCTTCGACAAACTCGATGGCCCCCGCCCAATCGTCGGTCAGTTCGTCCAGCAGTTTCACGTGGGGCGAGTGCAGTTCGGGCGGCGTGCTCACCACCGTTCGGCAGCCGGCCGTGCGCGACGCCGCCGCGCGGGCGAACAACTCGAAGAGCGAATCATCCGGATGGACCCGCACCCGCACTTCCCGCAGCGGCAGATAGCGACGAAAATTGTCTTCGCCCACCAGGCGAAAATGGTCGTGCCGGTGGTCGAACTCCGCGGCCATCCAATGTTCGTAGCTCTCGACCGCGGAGATGACCTGCTCTACCTCATCGGCAGACGCCTGCTTGCCAGCAGAGACCATGCACAACCGTTCGCAGAAGTCGTCGAGCTTGGCGTCGCCAAAATCGGTGTCCATGTTATCCCCTAGCCGCGACCCTACGGGTCGCCGACGATCCGTAGGATCGCGGCTAATCTCAAAATGCATCAGCGGCGCGACGTAGTTGGGTCCGCCCACTTTGATGCCGGGGCCGATGGCGCTCTTGCCCATGCCGCCGAACGGCTGGCGGAGCACGATCGCCCCGGTCGTTGGGCGATTGATGTAGAGATTGCCCGCGCGGATGCCTTCCTGCCAGAGACGATGCTCGCGGTCGTCGAGGCTTTCGAGTCCTGAGGTGAGTCCGTAACCGGTGGCGTTCACCAGATCGATCGCTTCATGCAAATCGCGAGCGGGCATCACCCCCAACAGGGGCCCAAAAAACTCGGTGCAATGCGTGACGCTGTGGGGCCGGATGTCCCACTTCACGCCGGGGCTCACCAGGTGCGGATTGTCGTCGACGTGCAGCCGAGGCATGACGGCCCACGTTTCGCCCGGCTCCAGCTCTTTGAGCGCCCGCTGCAAATCGCCAGTGGGCGGCCGGATCAGCGGGCCTACTTTCGTGCGCAGTTGCCAGGCGGAGCCGACCTCGAGACTCTCGATCGCATCGCACAGCGTCTCGCGGAACTTTGCGTCGTCGTAGACCTCTTCTTCTAAAATGAGCAGCGACGTGGCCGAGCACTTTTGGCCGCTGTGGCTGAACGCCGAGTGGAGCACGTTCTTGATCGCCAGATCGCGATCGGCCAGCGCGGTGACGATCGTCGCGTTCTTGCCACCCGTTTCGGCCAGCAGATGAATCGTTGGCTTGGCAGCGAGCATCGTAAGCGCCGTCTCCGTGCCACCGGTGAGAATCACAGCATCGACGCCGTCGTGCGACACAAGCTGCTGTCCCACCGTCGCGCCGCTACACGGCATGAACTGCAGGGCCGTCTTTGGCACGCCCGCCCGCCAGAAACATTCGCATAGCAGCTGCGCGATGAGAACCGTATCGGAAGCCGGCTTGAGGATGACCGTGTTTCCCGCCGCGAGCGCCGCCGCCACGCCGCCGCACGGAATCGCCAGCGGAAAATTCCACGGCGAGACCACCACCACCACTCCCTTGCCGCGCGGCTCGATGCCCGGCAACTCGTAATAGTACTCGGCACTTCGCGCGTAGAAGCGACAAAAATCAACCGCCTCGGACACCTCGAGATCACTTTCGGTAAGCGTTTTTCCCCCCTCGGCCAGCATCGAACCCATCAACTCGCTACGAGCGGTGGACATTTGCTCGGCTACGCAGTACAGAATTTCAGTTCGCTCGCGCGCCGAGCGGCGGCGCCAGCCATCGGCGTCGGCCCGTGCACAGGCAACTGCCCGGTCGACGTCGGCCTCGACCGCCAACTGGTAGCGGGCGACCACCATCCCTGGTCGCGACGGGTCCATGGACTCATTCTGCCGTCGGTCAGCGGCGATTTCTTTTCCTTCCAGCACCAACGGCACCTCTGCCGCGTCGTCGCCGCAACGCGATTGCCATCGCTTGACGATTCCTGCGGCCCACTCCCCGTTTTGCGGCAACGACCAGTCGGTATCCGGTTCGTTGGAGAATGTGAGGCTGGAGACCGGAGGCTGGGGGTTGGAGGGTGTATCGGTTGCGCGATTTTGAGTTCGTCGCGGTTCGGAAGAAACCGTTTCCATGCGGGTAAAGGACTCGACGAAAGTGCTTTCAAGTTTTTTCCATACGGAGCTTTCGACCTTGAGGCTGAAGGCGTATCGCAGAAAATTTTCTTCGCCCGTGTTTTCGTCGAGCCGTCGCACCAAGTAGCCGATGGCGTTGATAAAACCTTCCTGCCGGCATGCCGGGGCGTAGAGCAGCATGTTGCCGGTAAGCTCAAAGAGGGCCCGCCGTTGGTGGTTGGCCATCCCTTCAAGCATCTCAAACTGCACCCGCTCCAGGGCCCTCTCGCGCACAGCAAGCACCAATCCATAGGCCAGGGTAAACAGGTTGTGCGAAGCGAGGCCCAACGTGACGGCGGCCCGGTTCTCGGGTCGCATCCCAAACTGGAGCATCCGTTTGTAGTTGGCGTCGGTGTCGATCTTCGCCTGAAACGGCGCTTGGGGCCAATCGCGGAGGCTCGCCTCGACGCGCTCCATTTCCATGTTCGCGCCTTTTACCAGGCGAATCGTCACCGGCGCGCCGCCCGTTTTCACCCGCTGGCGAGCCCAAGCGGTGATCCGCTGTTGCATGGCAAACGAGTCGGGAATGTAAGCTTGTAGCGCGATCCCAGCGCGCACCTGCTCCAATCCCGGTCGGTCGAGCGTGCGGAGAAACACTTCGGTCGTGATCGCCAGGTCGCGGTACTCCTCCATGTCGAGATAGACGAACTTGGGCACGTCCGTCCCATCGCGCCGTTGGAACCGGTGCTTGGCCGCTGCGCGGTACAGCAGTTCCAGCCGATCGGACAACACGCCGGCCGTGTGCTCACGTGCCAGCGGCGAAATTTGAGAATAGATCGTCGATATTTTGACCGAAACGACTTCGATCTCCGGGCGTTGCAAGGCTGCGAGATACGTCTCCAGTCGCCGCTGGGCCTCTCGTTCGCCCAACAGTGCCTCGCCAAGGAAGTTGACGTTCATCCGCACGCCTTCTTGCCAACGCTGGCGGAGGTGGGCTCCTAAGAGCTCCTCCTCGGCGGGCAAGACGACGTTGGCCGTCTCCTGCTGCATTTTTTCCTTGACAAACGGCATTGCCACGCCCGGAAGATAGGCCCCGAACGACTGGAACCCCTTCAGCAGCGTGCGGTCCAACGTGCTGAAAAACCTGGGGACGCCCTGCACGTCGAGGATATGGATCAACTGATCGGCCGCACGATGAGGTAGCCGCGAGCGGAATGCCTGATCGGTCAACTGCGTGAGCGTCGCCTTGTCCGTGGGCGATTGGATCAGGCGATCCAGCTCGCCCTGTTGTCGGCGCTCGGCAGGCGTTTGCAGCGCCGTCGCACGCGTCTGCAGTTGCCGGGCCAGGTAGATTGCCTGCTGCACCTCGATGTCGAGCGGAGAGTTTTCCTCCGGGGGAAAACCGTCCATCAGTCGAGCAACCTGCTCAGCCACTTGTTGCGGATGTTCGGGCGGAAGTGGGGGAGACATCGATTTGTCCTTGCCGAATGATAGCCACCCAGATGCTCAGTTCTCTGACCCCCGCGCGAAGAGTTCTTTGGCACTCTCGATCACCGGGACGACCACGACGCCATTGGGGGTGACCGTGAAACCGCGGCCTCGATCTTTGTCGAGATCGACGCCCACTTGTCCGCCATCGGGGATGTGAACATTCTTGTCGATGATTGCTCGGCGGATAATGGCTCCTTTGCCGATGTGCACCCCTTTGAACAGGATCGAGCCAGTCACCTCGGCACGTTCTTCGATCCTCACTTTGGGACCGACGATGCTGCCGGTCACCTTGCCGCCGGAGATGATCGTGCCCGCGGCGATGATGCTGTCGTGGGCCTCTCCGCGGCGACCGTCTTCGTTGAACACGAATTTCGGCGGCGGCAGGTTGGGTTGATCCGTACGCACCGGCCAGTGGTGGTCGTACAGGTTTAGCAAGGGTTCGATGCCGGTCAATTCGATGTTCGACTGGTAGTAGGCGTCCAAAGTCCCTACGTCGCGCCAATAGGCGTCGGTTTTGCTGTTTTCGTCTTGAAAGGGAAACGTCAGCAGGCGATGTGTGTCAACGATTGACGGGATAATGTTGCGGCCGAAGTCGTGGGCACTGTTGGGAAGCGTCGCGTCCTGGCACAACTGGTCGAACAGAAACGGCGCGTTAAACACATAGATGCCCATCGAGGCCAGGCAGTGGTTGTTGTCACCGGGAATGGTTTTCGGCTGGGCCGGTTTTTCTTCGAACCCGATGACGCAGTTGTCCGCGTCGGTTTGCATCACGCCAAACGAGTGGGCGTCGTCCACTCCGACTCTCAATGCCGCGATCGTCAGATCGGCATTGTTCTGCTGGTGGCAAGCGACCATCTTGCTGTAATCCATCTTGTAGATGTGATCGCCGGCGAGAACCACCACGTGCTTGGGCCGTTCTTGCTCTAAGGTGTAGATGTTCTGATAAACCGCGTCGGCAGTGCCCTGGTACCATTGCTCGTCGATGCGCTGCTGCGGAGGCACGATGTCGATGAACTCGCCAAGTTCACGGCACAGCAAATGCCTCCAGCCGGTGTTCACGTGCCGATCGAGGCTCATTGCCTTGTATTGGGTGAGCACCAGGATCTTACGGATGCCACTATTGAGACAGTTAGAGAGGGTGAAATCGATAATGCGATAGATGCCGCCAAAGGGAACGGCCGGCTTCGCCCGATCGCGGGTGAGCGGCTCCAGTCGGGATCCCTTGCCCCCTGCCAGCACCACGGCCAAAACGTCTTTCATCTGATTTCCTCTTCCCTGTTGCAGACACGTGTCGGTCGCTCAATGCGCCTCATTCTAGTGGTTCGGCGGACCCAGGCAACCGCTGGTACAAGTCGTGATAAGCCCCAATCATCGCTGACGAAGAAAACCTTTTCGAGACTTCCTCTGCAGCCGCCCCGCCGATTTCACTAGCGAGATCGGCATCTTCAAGCAATCGCAACGTGTGGCGCGCCAATCCGGCCCGGCTGCCGATCGGCGTCAGCAGGCCGGTGCGGCCATGCTCGATCAATTCGCGATGTGCCGGCACGTCGGACGCCACCACCGGCACTCGCTGGGCCATCGACTCCAGCACCGCGGCAGAGATCGACGCTTCCTCGCCCGGATGCCAGAACACGTCCGCTTGCGACAGCCAATGGCCCAGGTCTTCCCGATAACCGAGAAACTTGACAGCCGTAGGCTCGCTGACCAGGCGCGTTAACCGTTCGAGTCGCTGCCGCTCGGACCCGTCGCCGAAGATGAGCAGGACGGCCCGCTCGTTGAGGGTCCGCACCAGTTCGAAGCACCAGATCGCTTCGTCGAGTCGCTTGGCCCGCGTCAGCGGCCCCGCGACAGCGATCAATTGCGCATCGTTCGGCAAGCCGAGTCCGTCCAACATTTGATCGCGCGGCAGCGACGAGGCCGGGGATCGACAGACGGACGGAGACGCGACAATCAGCTTCTCCGTAGCGACCCCCCGTGCGGCATAGTCGCGGCAAAGACTCGCACTTCCCACCGCCAGCCGATCGACTTGATTGACGAGCCAATAAGTCGCAGGCGGGCGCATCAATAAAGTCGCAACAAGCGGTACGCGCACTGCGCGCAGCCGGGCCACGGCGGCGTAGTTCACCGCGTCGATGTCCCAGGCGTGGATCACTTCGGGCCGGTCGTGCTGCAATCGGTCTGACAATCGCCACGCCGCAGACGGATCGAACTGCCAGCGGCGCTGAAGCACCCGGCAATGTAAACCGGCCGTCTCCCAGGCCGTACGAACCTGGCGATTCGCACCGAGGGCGACGATTCTCAATCGGCAGCCCGCGGCCAACTGTTCGCGGGCCAGGTTCCGCAGCTGCCGAGCTGTGCCGTAGCCGTCGAGCCGGGAAATGACATGCAAGATGTTCCGCGATTCGCTCATGGGGCTCTGTTACAAGGTGCAGTCGACGCAAGTTGGGCATTTTACTGAAGGATACGACCCGCGTTGTACCATAAAGCGAGGTTTTGTGGATTTTCCCCGCCCCTGCGGCTCCTGGATTCTTGTGCAGCAGTGGCATACACTTCCTCTTTCGCGAATCCTCCCGCACCCTTTGAAGTCAGGAAAACCCCCTCGTGGCAGAGACTCCAGGCCCATGGACCGAACACGAAGTCGCCGGGCACACGTGCCATTTGTACGAGCCGGCTGCGCCCTCCAAGCATGGCTACACCGTGCTCTATCTGCACGGTTTGCGGGCCGCTCGGATCAAGTATCAGACGGGCATCATGGAGCTCATCGAGCGGCACGCCCTGCGGTTGATCGAACCGGAGGGTGACTTCAGTTGGTGGGTCGATCGGATCAGTCCACGGTTCGATCCGAAGATTTCCGGCGAAGAATATGTGCTGGAAAAAGTGCTTCCCTTTCTGGCGAAATCTTGCCGCTGCCAACCGCCGCGGATTGCCCTGTTGGGCGTCAGCATGGGTGGCCAGGGGGCGCTGCGGTTGGCCTACAAATACCCGAACACCTTCCCCGTGGTGGCGGCCCTCTATCCGGCGATCGATTTTCAGAAAAAGATCAACGAAGGCGACCCGGTCCTCTCGGCCATGTATAGTGACGCGGAAGATGCCCGCCAAGACACCGCCACGCTGCACATTCATCCGCTCAATTGGCCGCGGCACCAGTTTTTTTGTTGCGACCCGGCCGACGTCAGGTGGCACGAATCGGCCGACCGGTTGCACATGAAACTCTACTCGCTGGGCGTGTTGCACGAGTGCGATCTGGAAACCACCGGTGGCGGCCACACTTGGAATTACTTCGAGCACATGGCCCCGCGCATTATTCAATTCCTGGCCGAGCGGCTGGAGAGTGAACGCCTGCGCGTTGTGTGAAACAAACGTGTCGCTAAGCCGCAAGCGGCGGCCGCTTGCGGCTTAGCGAGGCGAAGCTTGCGGCTGCTGCCCCAGATCGATCTGATTCCACTCGCCTTTGATAATGCCTTCGAGCTTCACTTCACCGGTCGACTGGATGTAGGTCACCTTGCGGGCGGAATTAGTAACCATCGGCGCGCCCACGTATTCCTGGTGATACAACTCCGCGGGCCGTGTGCCGTCGCCTTCCAAGACGAACTTTGTCTTGAGTTGATCGTAGGTCGCCCGCTGTGCGCGAGCGGTGAACGTGCCGCGTTCGCCGGCAGGCCCCTCGATCGTGACATTCCCTACGGCAGAAAGTTCCACGGGTCCGATGCCGCCGTCCCGGTTCGCCCGGCCCAGGGGGCTTTCGGCGATGCCGAGTTGGTCGCTGGTGATCCAAATCGTTCCCGGCCCCGGCGTGCCGCGGAGCGAGATTTCCAGTTTCTGTTGCCAGGAATCGACCGGACCGTACACGGCCCTGGTATTGCCGAACACCTCGACCTGACGGCGATGCAGGTTACCCCGCACACTGCGGCGGAAGTCGACTCGCAAGAATCCCAAACGCTGACCGGAATGCGGCACGTTGGCGGCCGCCGGCGAGAACCGGCCCATCGGATTGGCGCCGTTGGTCAGATGCACCGACTCCAACTGCCCCGGCCCTTCCCCCTCGATATCGCCGGTGCGCTGGTTGACAACGATTGACTCTAGCTCAATCACCTGCATCGCGGTGATTCCGGTCGCGTCGCGTTGCCGGAACTCGGCATGGACGCCCTCCGAACATTCGATTTGCTCGATTTCAGAGCGCCTTTGCTGAGCCGCTCCGTCGAAACGCACGGGGCCAGACAACACGACCACGAGCCGCTCGGTGTTGAGCACGCCATCGGTCGTCTGGGCCGACACACGTCCGCGGAAGGTGATACGGTCTTGGTCCAACTCCATCCCTTTTTGCCAACGGATCACCAACGGCTCCGGCGCAGCCAGGGGCCGGCCGTTCAGGCCGCGTTCCAAAGGCAATTCCATTTGTCCTGGCGAATCAATCCGGGCGCGGCTCGTGCCCCGATTAAGCCACAACGTTTCGGCGTGAATGGTCATCCCCGCGGCGGTAATCGTGGCGGGTTGGCCCCGCAAGTCGATCTCGGCGTTGGGCGTATCGGCGTCTTTGACGAAGAGTCGCTGGGCATGAACGACCAAGGGTTGGTCCTTTTCGGAGATGGTCGACGTCTCGCGGAACACGACGTTGCCCTCCACGCCGATGTGGCTCACCTCGGGCCGTCGCTGCCGAACGGTCAGGTTCACGTTGAGTTGATTGCCGACGACCTGATAGGCACGCGAATTCGGAGAGCGGCGTTTGTTGAGCATCGACGGTTTGCCGCGCGAGTTTTTCCCCTCGCCCGTGCCGAGTTCGAGGTCGCTCGGCTGGTAGTCGACGTTGACTTCGAGTTCGTTCACTTTGCCGGAGAGCTCAGGCGACTGGATCCCCACCAGTCCCGACGCCACAATGCGTTGGGGCACCACGTCGCCCGGCAAAAGATCGTCTTCGCTGCCGTCGGTTTTGCGCTCGCGAAGGACGACCTTGAGGTGATTGGCCCGCAGGGTTCCCAAACCCACCATGTCCACCTTGGGGCGACCATGGAGCGACAACACTGGCTGACCCTCCACACGCTCCAGCTGCATCGAGTCGATCCAGCTCACCTCGAACGGTTGTGAATCGCCATCTGAAAGGGCGCGAATCCAACCTCTGCCTGCAATCGACAGACTACCAACGCGGTGAACGGAACCTTGCGGCGGGGCCTGATAGCGGACCATCGGGGCGTGGATCTCGTTGCCTTCATACTTCAGAACCACTTCGTCCTTATCCTCGAAGATGGCCCATCGCGTAGCGAGCTCCAGCCACATCCGATCGCAACGGACGTTGGCCCTGCGCGACGGCACTTCCAGAATCACCGGCCCGCTGTCGCTTCCTTTGACCTCGATCGACCCTAGTCGCAGCCGGGCTAGATCGTGCGTCGTCGTGGCCACGGCGGTCAGCGTCTCGGCGTTGTTCGAGGCGGCGGCCACCGCCTCCCCTTTACCGGTAAAGTAGAGGTTCAACTCGTGGCAGAACCCTTGATCGCGCCTGCCATGGTCGTGCTGCTGCACCACTTGCACCTGGTCGACAAACGACGCCATGTTGTTGGCAAAATCGAAGCGGAACCGACCTCGACAGGCAATCTTAATTGGAGGGTCAGGCTGCGCGGAATCTTGGTCCGCTTGTTCAGCAAACAGCTTCATTTCGCCCGGCGCGAGTTGCGCCCGGACATCGTGCAAAATTTCCAGCGAATCGATCCCGCCAATCTGCGGTCCACCCGTGCTGGCACGACCGCGCTCGATGGCCACCAGTCGGATTTCCAGCACCCGCCCGCGACCCCAATGAGGGCCGAGCTGCATTTCCACTTTGTCGTCAGTGCGGATCAGGTCCTCATTCATGTAGAGGTCGCGGGTGGTCAGCAGCAGATCGTCCTGCGGTCCGGGCTCGCGCATGTCACTGCGAACGACAATGTCGCCCACGAGCCGAGCCCACTGGATGCGCCCCATGCCGCCCAAACTGGGCCGCACTGCGTCGTCCATTTGTAGCACGGCCCCGTGAGGCGCTTCGAGCACCACCGCGTCGCGCGGCGGCGACTCACCCCGCTCGCGCGGGCGGGGAAAGAACAGTATCACGCACTTGGTAACTCGCACCTGACCGTCGTCGCGCGGCTGGTAGTCGTCGAGCACGATCATCGCGTTGCCGGTTTCAAACGTCTTGGGCGGCTCGGCCAGGGTCCAATGCCCGACCGGAAAATACGCGGCCAGCAACTCGCGATGTTTGTGCGGCGCGGTGCGCGGGGGTGGTATTTCGCCCGGGTCGATCGACTGCTCACTCGGCCGGTTGGCCAAGGTCGGCTCGATAAACGGCACCGCCAACAACACGTACGCTTGATAGACCACCACCGTGATAGCGAAGGCGATCGCGGCGTGAGTCAGGCGGGTGAGCATTGCGGATTGCGGATTTTGGATTGCGGATTGATGAGAGCCGCGACGCGATAGCGGAACGCTGACGTTAGTGCTAACTCGCGTATTTGCGAATTGCCGCTTCCCAGCGGTTGGTGTTTTTCAGCAAAAGTTCAATGACCTCGCGCATCGCGCCGTGGCCACCGTTAACGCTGGTGGTGTAATTGGCCATCTGGCGGACTTCCTCGGCAGCGTCGGCCACCGCCACGCCCAGGCCGACTTGCTCGATGGTCGTCAGATCCGGCAGGTCGTCGCCCACATAGCAGACCTCCGCCGGTGTGAAGTCTGTTTCATCGCAAATCGATCGCACCATGAGCCACTTGTTGTCGACGCCCTGGCGCAAAATCTCGACATTGAGCTCGGCGGCACGGAGTTTCACGACCTGCGAGCTGCGGCCGGTGACGATGCCAAACTGCCCGCCACTCTGCTGCCACATTCGGATGCCCTGGCCGTCGCGAATGTGAAACTGCTTAGACTCTACGCCTTGATTGTCGATCAAGAGCCGCCCATCGGTAAGCACGCCGTCGACGTCGGAGAGCACCAAGCGAATCGCGGCACATCGTTCGGCAAGGTTCATCATAAAATCGATACGATCTTCGCTCCCCTTCCCCCATTCCGCATTCCGCAATCCGAATTCCGCATTCGTTAGTCCGCGTACTCGTCGACTGGATAAATGCGAATCGTCACCTCCTCAGAGGAATTTGCGTTGGTAGGCTTCGGCTCGGGCAACAGGCCCATCACATCGGTCACGTCGATCATGCCCACCGGGCAGCCTTTGGCGTCGACCACCGGCAACTCGCTGATTTTACGCTCGGCGAGAATCTCGATCACCTCGGTCATCGCTTCGCCGGCGCGGACCGTGGTGGGAGCGGTGGCCATCACTTCGCTCACCGGTCGGTCGAGGGCCCCGTCGTTACGCTTCTCGATCAGACGCGCCAAATCGCTGTCGGTAAACAAACCGGCAAGTCGGCCCTGTCGGTCGGTGAGCATGATCGCCCCCGTGCGACGGCCCGGCTTCGTACACGATACCAGGATCTCGCGAATTGTGTCGGCAACGCGTGCCACGCGACAGTCGCTCAGTTGCCGCATGGTGTCTTCCACGTGGCTCAGCTTTAGCCCCAGTGCCCCGCTCGGATGGAAGCGGGCGAAATCCTCCACCCCAAATCCCTTCAGACGGCTCACGACCAGCGCCAACGCGTCGCCCACCGCGAGCATCACCGTCGTACTCGTGCTGGGGGCGAGACCGAGCGAGCACGCTTCGTCCAAGCTGCCCAACACAATCATCACCTCGGCGGCGCGGCTCAACGTGCTGTCGTGATGGCCCGTGACGGCGATCACCGGCACGCCTATTTCGTTGAGCAACGGCAGCATTTGCACCACCTCGCTCGTCTCGCCGCTTTGCGAAAGCACCAACACAGCGTCATACGGATGCAACCGACCCAAGTCGCCGTGCAACGCTTCGGCCGGATGTAAGAAATGGGCCCGAGTGCCAGTCGAGGCAAACGTGGCGGAGAGTTTTTGACCGATGTGGCCCGCCTTGCCCATGCCGGTGACGATCAGATTGCCGTTGAGCTTAAAGATCAAGTCGACGGCGCGGAAAAAGCTGCGATCCAGCTTTTCGACCAAATCGACCAAGGCCCGGGCTTCGGCGGAAACGACCTCGCGGCCGAACTGCAAAACTTCTTCTTCAGTGCGCAGCGCGGCAACCGGCCGCGCACGGTGTGCTGCGTGAGGACTCATCGAACCGTCTTCCTTGACAATGTGATTGGGGGCGGGAAATAAGAGGGCGGATTGTAGAGAATCACGCCCTCGGCCACAACGCGAGAGATACGTGCTAGCACACAGAGCTGAGGCCCCGTTCCCAGCGGTGCATCATGTGCCGGCTTCGCCAGATCACCAACCCCGCTACGACCAGCGGGACGAGCAACTGGCACACTTGCTGAGGGTTGCTGGCAAACCAGTTCGCGGTGCTGCGGAAGGAAGAAAAGAAAATCAAGAGCGGAATGCTCATCACAAACGAGTCGTGCGCCAACGGTTCGCCCGTCTCCAAATTGGTGTATTCCGGCCCCGAAAGCTTGCCAACGTAGCCGCACTTCATGCTTCCTACGTTCACTGCAAGAACAACCGCCGCGAGCGCGATCCATCCCCAATTCAAACCCGCGCGGGACGCTCGAAGCGACAAAAACAGCAACACTACCGCCGGCATCACAAAGACGCACCAGCCGGTGAAGCACCACATGCCGATGTATTCGGCCGTGGAAACGACACCGTCGTTGGAGGAATCGTCGATGCCCATTGCATTCAGTATACCACCCACGAGCACAAGCGGCAGAAAAGTGGCCGCCCACGTCGCGATTAGTAATACCAGAGGTCCGAACAGAAAAGTGAGCAGCGGCCAGCGGCCGCACCAATGGCGGCGCTGAAACTCGCGGACCGATTTTTTTACCAGCGACCGGCGATCACCGAGACGCTGGGCCGCTTCGGTCGCTGCCGCCACTTCATCAAGGCCGGTAGCCCGCAGCTCTTCAACCACATCGCGATGATGGTCGGCCAACTCCTCGGCTGCACCGCTGGCGTAATCCGCCGGTAGACCGCGCCGGATCAACTCCGTCTGGAATCCGTCATGCAATTCTTGCGTGTTCATGCTTGCCTCCATGCAAGATGTGGCTCACGGCCGAAACTACCTGCGACCATTGATCCTGGGAGTGGGCCTTCTGCCGATGGCCCTTGGATGTGACCCGGTAAACCACCCGACTACGCCCGCCGACGTCGATCCGCCGCGGGGACAGATCTCCTCGCTCGGCCAGCTTGTGCAGCAGCGGATAGATGCAGCCCTCGCCGAAGGCAAGCGCCTCGCCGCTGGCTTCGCGAATTGCTTGCACCAGCTCGTAGCCGTACATGGGCCGACGGCTCAGCAGTTCGAGCACCACCAGTTCGGGCACGCCGTTCAAATAGTCGGGATTCGTTCGTTTCTGGCTCATGGCGGCGGAGGATACCTATTGGTTTGAGGTATGCCAAGAGCAGTTCGGGGATGTTGAAGAACAAGCAAGAAAAAAGCGTTGCAGGCCGAACCCGGGGGTCAACGTGCAACGCTAGAGTCAATGGCAGCAATGGGGGATGCAGCCAGCCAATTCCATCAATGGCCGTGCCCTTGGCCACAACGCGAGAGATGCGTGCTAGCAGTCTACGCCTCGCCGCGTTCTCACCGCGAACGACACGTCGCACTTCCAACCCGTCGGTCCATCATGCGAGGCAGAAAATGCTGGCAGCAGTCCGTCGAACCGATCAACGGTGCTTACCGCCTTTGCCGCCACCGCCACCGCCACCCTTGCCGTGGCCTCCGCCTCCGCCGCCGCCACTATTGCCGCGGCCACGGCCTTGGATGTTGCCGCCGCCCCCTCTGCCCGAGCTTCGAGAGCTGCGGGCGCGAGTGGTTTTTTGACCGCCGCCGGAAGGCGAAGAACTCCGCGTTCGTCGCGTCGGTTGTTGGACATTTCCCCGAGCTCCCCGCGGCGACTGGGAGCGCTGGGTGTGGGAGTTCCGCCGCGGGGAAACGCGGCTGGTCGCACCAGTTCCTTGCCGGACGTGATTTCTTTGCTGAACATTATTTCTTTGCTGATCGTGGTTTCCTTGATGAGCTTGAGCGGTGGACTGACTATTCTTGTGGGCGCCCCGATTACGGCTACTTTGCCGGCGATTCGCCCGGTCGCCGATTTGCGTGTCTCTCGCGGTGCTCGCTCTGTTACTTGTTCGAGCTTCGGAACGCGCCAACTCATTGCGGCGACGAATCTGACCTGTGCCGCCCGTTTGTTTATTGGCGATCGCATTGGCCTCGGCCCGTCGTTGGCTGTACTGACGGGACTGTTTAGCACGCGTGCGTTGGGCCGATTTTTCCGCGTCGTTCAGTTGACGCACCTTCATGTCGCTGCGCCGCTGGCTGTCGAGCCGGTCGACGTTCGTCACGAGACGATCTTGATTGCGACCTCTGGAGTCCCGGGCAATCTCGCGGCGACCTCCCTCTCGGGCGATATCGCCCTGCTCGTGGCGTTTGTTCCACTGGCGGTGGGCCCACTGGGGATCGTGGTAGCCCTTGCGCCCATGACGACCGTAGTCATCTCCCCACCGACGAAACCCATGGGGATGTCT
>Ga0255057_10001071_pt1 | contig 15757 bp, 11 predicted proteins | sample Cases_109_6_MG_FD_189022 | JGI IMG/M metagenome (GOLD analysis project Ga0255057, IMG submission 189022) | Seawater microbial communities from Amundsen Gulf, Northwest Territories, Canada - Cases_109_6 | ecosystem: Environmental > Aquatic > Marine > Gulf | place: Canada: Northwest Territories... | reverse complement strand
AATCAAAAACGTCGGTGAGAACCATCGTAGCACTCCGTGGGTGAAAAAAGAAACAACCTACGGATACGATACGATCTCCTGATAAAATTGACACCGGTGCTAGCTACAAAAGGCTGCGGCTTAGAGCTTATCCAAGAACTGTCGGGAACTGCCCCCTTCCGAGACCGTCATCAGGCGCAGCGCGATGCGGCGGAATGAAAGGAAAGGGCGTGAAAGGATAGTGATTATGCCGGTATTCGGCGTTGCTACTCCCCAGTACCGAGTGCCCGTCGTTTCTCGGGATCTCACTCGGATGGCAAGCCTAACGCGAAGACTGCGAGGCAGGCGATCGCCAGGCCGGCAAACATTGCCATTCGCCACGAGCGGCCAGGAAGCTCTTTCGTCTGCCGAGCAACGAGAAACGCCACCACGCACTGCAACATATAAAACAAAGCGAACGCCCGCGAGGCGTAGGCGATGATGCCGTTGACGTCGGTTTCCCAGGTCAGTACGACGGTCACCAGTAGGATTAACGCGTAAGCGTATCGGATCGGCAGTTTCCGATGGGTGATGTCTACAATCAGTCCGCCGGCACCCGAGTTGTCCGCCACGGCCGCACTGAACTGGCTGCCGATGGCTGCTACCGAAAGCAAGAGCGGAAGCACTACGGCAACCGGCGCCGTCATGCTGATGATCGCGGTGACGTCTGTCCCCAATCCATCATGAAACAGCACGGTCGCCAGGCCGATGAAGACCAGGTAAATCAATGCGGAGATAATCTGGGCGGCACGCATGGTGGCGATGCGCTGGTCGGCCGGATGCTAATCGCCCAAGTAGCGGGAGGTCTCAAAACCTTGGACCACGATCAAGAGTCCCAGCAATACGCGAAGATCGTGAAAGTCGATGGTCGACGAAATATCGGGCAGCGCCCAGCTGCCCTCACGGACGAGATTGATATTGTAGATTGCCAGTGCGACCAGCAACGCGCCAATCATGCCAAGGTTCAGGCTGATTGCGTATTTCTCGATGCCCTCAAGAACATCAAGCCCTCGCCAGATGCCAACCGCGCCAATGATCACAAGCAGTGCGGTAGTGATGACGTGGGCTGCTATTGGATTGCTCACTCCGAACGCATTGAGCACAAACGCCGCCAGCAGCTGCAAATAATAGGTCACCGAAATGAAGTAGGCGCCAGCCAGCACAATTCGAGAGAGAAACGCGATGTTCTGCGCTAGTCCATGCCCCGCGTCTTCTATTGGTTCGAAGTGCCGAATATTGAATCGAATTGCGTCGCCGACCAGGTAAGCCAGTACGAGCAATAGAGCCATGCAAGCCAAGGCCCAGTTGCCTACGATACCGGCAAGTAGCGGGGCACTAACCAGAAAACCGCTGCCCATGATCGAGGCGAGCGGTGTGACTGTCGCTTTCCAACTCGAGGAGCCGGCAAGTCGCTTCGAGAATGCCAGGTAGCTAGCAAGTACCAGCGCGGTAACGATAATCACAACATTCAACATGATTGTTCACCATCGGCTAGAATCTTGCAGACTTCAGCGCCCAGGATGAAGATTTGCGTCGAATAGTAGATCCACAGGATAAACGCCACGATCGCACTGCTAGGACCGTAGGCCGAGGCAATCACACTTCTGGAGATGTACATCCCGAACAGCCATTTCCCCAATTCGAAAAGTACCACGCACACGACCGCCCCCCACATGACGTGTCGCCACGCGGGCGGCTGCGATGGCAGAAACCGTAATAGAGCAACGACGACAAGCGACACGATCATCACGGTCATCGCTGTAGAGGCTAATTGCCAAACTGGCTCGGAAATCGTGGACCGTGCCAGCAGCTCTTCGGACAAGCCATTCAGCACTACCTGAGCGACCAGCGTAGCCAAAAGCAGGCTTGTTGCGACGATGACACAGAGCGCCGCAACCAGACGTCCCAGGAGTGAAGCAATCATCGCCTCTCGAGCAGTTTGCGCGGGGCGTCCAAATATACGGTCGAGCGTTTTGTGGAGCTGGAAGAAAATAGCCGACGCACCGTAGAGCAACACCATTGCAGAAACCGCGGTAGCGGCAAAGCCGTGACGAGAAAAATCGGCGTTGGCAAGTACTTCGCGAGCGACCTCCGCACCGGTGGGGCCGATTGCCTCCTCAAACCGTGCTTCTGTCAGAGATTGCGCCTGCTTGTCCCCGACAAACAGACCAAGCCCGGCCGTGGCGAACACCAACATGGGCGCAACCGTGAAAACTGCGTAAAAGCCGATCGCAGCGGCCGACCGGGTATTGTCATGGACCACCCACTGCTGGGCAATCCGTTTTGCGAACGAGATCAGCTGCATTCGTGCTCTCGACTGGTTCCAAACACCTCTTTGCTTAATCCATCATACTCATGCCTTTCGCATCGCGCAAGACTGTATCAAGGGTTCTCAATGGAAACCCCAAGGTAGCAGTACATCACTTCTTCAGCTCGATCGTCACGCTGTCGATCGTGCCGGTGAACTTGTAGGGTGGCTTGCCGTTTCGTTCTTGGGTCATGGTTACGGACTACTGACCACGGACAACGGACCAGTTTATTCCCCCGTCGCCAGGCGGAGCGCGATGCGGCGGGCCCGATGGAATTCTACCAGATCGAGCCACTCGTTGACCGTGTGAATGTTGTTCTGACCGCAGCCGAGGGAAACCGTGGGAATCCCGCGGGCAGTGAGCCAGTTGGCGTCCAAGCCGCCATTGGCGACGGCGTAGTCGACCTCGGCGCCTTCGGCCGCGATCGCCGCGGCGGCCGCGGTGACCGACCTGTTGTCGCGCGGCAAGCAAAACGCTTCGTAATCCAACCGGCCCTTGATCTTTACTTTGCCGCATGCGCCGCTCGTGCTGCGCACCTTCTTGGCCGCCCTGGAAAATGCCTTGTCGATTTCCCGCACGATTCGCTCGCGGAAGGGCCGATCGTGACTGCGTGCTTCCGCGCGGAGTCGGACCAAGTCGCACACGACGTTGGTGGCCGCGCCGCCTTCGATCACGCCGACATTGCTCGTGCCCCGCTTGCCTCCTTTTTCGATCAGCCCGTGCCAACCGTGCTCGACCAAATCGGCCATTGCCAGCGCGGCAATCGCGATCGCGCTGACGCCCTGTTCGGGATGAGCGCCGGCGTGGCTTGCCTGGCCGCGGATTTCAATCGCCATCCGATAGCCGCCCGTGGCGCCGAGAGTCAGCCGATTGGCGCTGCCGCCATCGAAGTTGAACGCCAACCGAGGCTTGCCCAATTGCGACAGGCTTGCATGACGCGCTCCGTGCAAGCCAGCCTCTTCCTGCACGGTCCAGAGAAAGGTGAGCGGCGGGTGCGGCAGTTGGTGCTTGAGAATCGCCACTGCCGTGGTCAAGAGCACTGCCACTCCTGCACGGTCGTCGCCTCCCAGACCGTGCGAACGGTCTGCCGCAACGATCCGCCGGCCGCGGCGCACCGGTCGCGTTCCCACGCAAATCGGCACGGTGTCCATGTGCGCCGAGAGCATGCGGCGGGGCCCCCGCACGGTGCCCGGCAGTCGGAGCACAAGGTTGCCCACTTCGCCTGTGAGCGGAGAACGTCGGTGGGCCTGATCGGTCTGTAGTGCATCGGTCGGTGCGCCGACGGCGATCAGCCGTTTCCGCAGAAATTCGACGACTCGGTTTTCTCCTCCGCTCGGACCAGGAATTTCCAGCAATCGCATCAACATTTGCGTCGCCTGCGAGTCCGTCAGCAATTTTTGTGTCCGTATGGTTTTTGTCACAGCTAAGAATTCGGTTTGATAACTGAGCCGTAGGCGCTAGCCCCGGGTATTGTGGTGAGGTAAGTAAGTTACCCGACGCTAGCGCGTTCGGCTCAGCCCGAAAATCAAGCGGTGCCAAAGTACTAGTGGCCGGCAAAGTTTCGCTAGTCTACTCAGTCGTCAGGCGAACGTCGAGAAACGGACGTTTTTGGCCGATTCACTCCAGTGAACCAGGCCCTCGAAATGGCGGCTCCGGGCATCTGTACGCAAGCGAGCGTCCCAGAATACCGATCTTACCGATATCAGCGACACACTATGCTGTGAGGCCAAGGGTCTATATGGCTGGTCCCCGTACTGGCTGGCTGGTCCCAGTACGGAATTGGCTTACAAACGCATGACGTCCTTTGACAACGCTGTGGGATTTGAATTCAGTTCACGCCGTTTCGGGGCAGGAGGCCCAGATACATGCGGTGGAAGCGAAAAAGTCCGCTTTGGCCTCTGGTAGGCGCGTTGACACTGTTGTTGGCGTTGGCCGTCGATGCGCCACGCAGTTGGCAACGGCCTTCGCTGGACAGCTTGTCCTTCCGGTCGCAAGAGCCGACCGACTCACCACCTTGGGCCGCCATGATCTTACAGCCCGAACTGAGTTGCGTCGAACCGGTCGAATCGTTTGCCTCGCCCGTCGTGGCGCCTGTGCTCCTGCCGATCGAAGCAGATTCCTACTCGCTGGAAGACTTCAATTTTTCTGAGGCGCAGATTCTCGAGCACTTGCCATCACGTAGCCAGTTCAATTTCGACTCACTGCTGGAAATTCGCGACAGTCTGATGACGTTGGTGGGCCGGCTGCCGGCTCTCTCGGAATCGGCGCCACAAGAGTGGGACGCCGCCGCACCGTTCCGCGTGTGGGTCGATGGTCCCAACGACCGACTGGCAATGCGCAGTGAGTCGGATCGCACGTTTCGTCAACAACTCACCGTGCCAGTCGACCGCTTCGCCACTCTGGAGGATTACGCCGACATGCTGCTGGAGTCGGTGCGTCACTCCCGCGTAGTGGCCCAAACCTCGCCTTGGCTGGCCCGGCTAGCCAAGCGGATTCAGTCTCCTGGAGAGAACCAACCCATTACTGAAACGCCGGCCCCCATCGAACAGCCAAACCCAGCAGAAGAGCCGATTGCGGTGGAGGCCTCTCCGGCAACGTCCCTGTTGCGTTATCGGCCCGAAACACTGATCGCTCAACTCGAGGCCGTGCCGCAAGATTCGCCAGCTTCCGACTGGGCCGGGCAAACGCTCACCCTGGTTCGGCAATTGACCGACGACCCGACCACTGACCCGGCCGACGCGCCTGGCATCGTTGCCCGGTTGCAGGCGCTCACCGAAACGGCAAACGGCCAGGCTCTCCAGCTCGCTGACCACGCCACGCAACACGAGTGGCTGCGCGGCGTGCAAGCCGTGGAGCGTCGCGTCACTATTTGGCGGCTTTTGTTCGACCCTGAATGGCAGGCGAATGAATCGTCCCTCCAGGAGCTGGTCCCCTCAGAGACGAACATGATGTCGGTTCTGGGCGAAGTGGCGTCGCGATTGGCAGGGGAGGGCAATGGAGAAGCGTGGCGCGACTATCTGCTCTTGGATCAAATCGCCGCGGCAGCCAGCGAAGGGGCGGGCGTCTACGTGAAGGGGCGGCGGCGGCTGGCACAGGAAGTATTGTCCCGCATGACCGACAAGCGGCTCACCGCCGCTCAAAGCGAGTTTATCCAGACCGAACCGCTAGTGAGTCTGCGCGACTCGTTGCGGCCCTGGGCCGCTGGTCCGGTGGATGTGGAGACTCTGGCCGCCTTGGTCGAACATTACGAAGCTCATCCCGAACTTCGCTACGCGGCTGCCCTGGCTCAGTTGCAACAACGTCTCGAGTGGTCGCCGATTCCCCAGTATCAGCAGTTGGCCACGCATTTGGACCAGCACTATCGGGGTGCGAACATGCGAGTCGCGGTGACCGAAAATCTGATGAATCGCATGATGCCGAAGCGCTCTTCCACGATCTCGACGGTGAACGACCGGATCGCCGGCACCAAGGTTCGCGGCCGGGCGCGCACGACCACCCAGGTGCAAGTGCGACTACTGCCCAACGACAAGGCCTGGCAGATTGCCCTGGAAGCCCTTGGGGCTGTGTACTCAAAAACGCGAACGCAAACCTGGCCCGCCCGAGTGCAGAACTCGGCAAAGATGTTTTACCAGGTGCAGAAGATGATATTGATCGATGGGCAAGGCATGCGCGTCGCCTCGGCCAAAGCGCAGGCTCGAGGTCGCAACGATCTGGTTGGCATCGAGACTGAATTTGATCCCATTCCCATCATCAGCCACTTGATACGCGACGCGGCCCGCCGCCGCCACCAAAAAACACGCCCGAAGGCTCTCAAGCAGGTCAAAGCGAAGGTCGCCCGACAGGCAAGAACGCGGATGGATCGCGAAGCGAATCCCAAGCTGCACCGCCTGGAAGAGAGATTCGAAAACAACATTCTCAGTGCGATTGAAGAGCTCGCGCTCGTCGCCGAGCCGCTCCAGATGTACACCACCGAAGATCGAGCCGTCATGGAGTTGCGGCTGGCTAACACTACGCAGTTGGCCGCGAACACCTTGCGACCCCTCGCGCCCTCCGACAGCGTGGCGAGCATGCAATTGCACCAGTCTGTGCTGAACAACGCCGCCGCCGGCTTGGGTCTTAACGGCAATCGCATGACTCTATTGCAGTTGCATGACTTCCTCGCCGAGAAGTTTGGCCGACCCAGTGCGGCACCTCCCGAGGACTTGCCCGCGCGGGTGGTGATCGAATTCGCCGCCCACGACGCGATTCAGGTCAATTGCCAAGGGGATCGTCTGGAGTTGGTGCTCAATGTCCGTGAAGTGGCACTCGGCCGAGACAAGATTCGACATTTCGCAGTACACGCCTACTTTCGCCCCGTAATGGACGGCCTGGACGTGCGGCTGGTGCGCGACGGCACGCTGCAGTTTGACGGCCACAATCTGCGCACCGGGCCCCGAGTGGTGCTACACAGCGTGTTCGGCAAGCTGCTGCTCAAGGATCAGGAGATGCCGCTGTTGAATCGCGATTTGGACGACGACCCTCGTCTGGAAGGTTTGATGGTCACGCAACTGGTGATCCACGACGGCTGGATCGGGCTGGCGCTCGGTCCCGAATACCCGGGCCGCACGGCATGGCGCACTCTTCGGCGCGTTCTGAAATAGCTGAGACCGTCCGGGAATTCCAGCGTCGGTAATACTAGCCGCAGGCGGAAGCCTGCGGTCAGCGCCGTCACAGCCACAGGCTCCCGCCTGCGGCTAGGACACGAACTGACACGGCTTCCAAACGGGTCATCGGGAATCGACCGAAGACTGCTACACTCGATAAGCGGTGCGCATCGTGAGCCCGACCAACAGCACGATGGCGATCACGTGATCTGCGAGTAAGAGCAAACTCACCCGGTATGTTTCGCCGTGGAGGGCCGCATGCGTCTGCGATGCGATGGTGAAGCCAACGAGCAGGCCGTATACTCCCAGATTCAACAGAGAGAGCAGATCGCCGTTTGTTCGGGCGAGCGTCGTCAGCACGACTCCCCCAGCGATAAGCGCAATAGCTGTCGCTACCGGTACGTCGGCCTTCCACGGCGCCACGGCGACAATGATCAGTCCGACGCCAATCAGCGCAGCGCCACGTTTTTCGGAATCTCGCGGTAACGCACAATTCAACATGGAACACGCCGAAAGAGACAGCAAGGTGATAAGAGGCTGTCTCTATTCTGATTGGCGTGTCGCGCTGCGCCAACATGCTGCGGCGGCCGGTAGCCCCCGATTATGCCGGGGATTACGAATTACCCGCCCGCGGAGCCGGAGGGTTTGTCGGCGGCGGCGTCTTCGCCGGCCTCTTGGGCGGCCCGTTTCCGCTCGGCTTCGGTACCGGGCACGATCATCGGGCTGGGCGAATTCTCTTCGATGATACTTGCTAACTGCTCCGAATTGATCACCTCATGCTCCATCAACTCGTGCGAAGTGGCGTCAAGCGCCGCGCGGCGTTTCTCCAAAATATGACGCACACGTTCCAAGCCTTCGTCGATAATCCGTTTCACCTCTTCGTCGATCTCGCGGGCAGTTTGCTCGCTGTGGCTTTGCATGCTCGGGAATTCGCCGCCGCCGGCCAAAAATGGGCTGCGGTTGCTCTCGCGAAAGTTCACCCGACCCAGGCGGCTCATGCCGAAATCCATCACCATGCTACGGGCGATCTCGGTGGCGCGCTCCAGGTCGTTCTGGGCGCCGGACGAAATTTCGTCAAATACGACCTCTTCGGCCACGGTGCCGGCCAGCAGCACCTGGATGCGGCTTTCCAGTTCGCCCTGGGTCATCAAGAAGCGATCCTGCTCGGGCCGTTGCATGGTGTAACCCAAGGCCGCCAGGCCGCGGGGGATGATCGAGACCTTGTGCACTGGATCGGTGTTGGGCAGCGAATAGGCCACCAGGGCGTGGCCGCTTTCGTGGTAGGCGACGCGCAGCTTCTCGTCCTCCTGCATGATCCGCTTCTTCTTTTCCAAGCCGGCAGTGGTGCGCTCGACCGCTTCGTCCAGCTCGGACATGCCGACGGCCTTTTTACCGTTGCGTGCGGCTAACAGGGCGGCTTCGTTGACGATGTTCGCCAGGTCGGCCCCGACAAAACCGCTGGTGATCGCCGCCACGTTTTTTACGTCGACGTCGTCGCCCACACAGATGTTTTGCAGATGAACTTTCAGGATGTCCTCGCGGCCAGCGACATCGGGGCGATCGACCAGCACGTGGCGATCAAAACGTCCGGGCCGCAACAGGGCGGGATCGAGCGTTTCGGGCCGATTGGTGGCGGCCAAGACGATCACACCGCTGTTGGTGCCAAAGCCGTCCATCTCCACCAGCAAGGCATTAAGCGTTTGTTCGCGTTCGTCATGCCCGCCGATTTGGCCGCTGCCGCGGGTCTTGCCCAGCGCGTCCAATTCGTCGATGAAAATAATGCACGGGGCGCGTCCTTCGGCCTGCTGGAACATGTCGCGGACTCGAGCCGCCCCCACGCCGACAAACATTTCGACGAAGTCGGACCCGCTGAGGCTGAAGAACGGCACGCTTGCCTCGCCGGCGATCGCCTTGGCCAACAAGGTCTTGCCGGTACCCGGCGGGCCGACTAACAGTACGCCCTTGGGAATGCGACCGCCGAGTCGCTGGTAGCGCTCGGGCGTACTCAAAAAATCGACTACCTCGCGAAGTTCGTCGACCGCTTCGTCGATGCCTGCCACGTCCTCGAAAGTGACCTCAATGTCTTCCTGAGCATAGAGCTTGCCGCGGCTGCGGCCGAAGGCCATCGGAGAACCGGCCCCACCCATGCGGCGAAGCATCACGAACATCAACAGCAGCAACATGCCAGTGAGCATCAGCACGGGCAAATAGCCCAACAGCGTGCTGGGCGGAGCGGTTACCGTGTGCGGGAGATTGTTTTCACTGAGTAGTATTTGCAGGCCATCTTCGGTGGGCAGCCGGTACGTGTGGAAGGGCAGACTCTCTTTCTCTTTCCACTTGTCGCTACCTTGCTCCCTGATCTCAGTGTCGACGGCGCCAGTCACCTCGTGGGTGCCAACCTTGATCTTGTCGAGTTTGCTGAACCGAAATTCGACGGGAGGCGTGCGACTGGCGTCTTCCACCACGATCGAGTCCGGCAGAGGGGGATCCTTTTGGGCGTTATCGGGATTGCTCAACTTGATGAGACGTTCTAGATCGTACCAGTCAATGGTGAGCTGATCACGGTCGCTCCAGAGCGTGCTCACCAACAGCAGCAACACGCCGAAACCCAGCACGTACCACACCAGGTTGTTTCCTTGGGAGGCCGGCTTCTTTTCCGGGGGACCTTTAGCTTTGTCGTCGGAATCTTCCATCGTGTGTTGCTCGTGTTTCCTAGTGGGCCATGACTTTTCGTTTTGTGGGTAGCCGCGATCTTACAGATCGCCGGCTCCAGCTACCCCAACCAACAAAATTGAATGTCATGTGGGGTGACATTAGTCCATACTAAGATAGCACTTGCGAAGAGACAACGAAACTGCTCTCCGCTGGCCTCTGGGCTGCCTCTGGGAGCCCTGTCGGCGGGTTGTGGCGCGTGCTGCACAACCCTAGAATGTCCAGCTTGCACCCCTGTTGGGGACGCCAGCTGTGTGGCGACCGTTAGGCGGACAATCCTAATGATTGCTACGTTACTCACATTCGTTTGGTGCGAATCTTCGCTTCCAAGTGGGAAATGACTCTCGGCCCAAGACGTCCCAGATAATGTCTCTAACCAGGTCCCGATCCGGCGTGCCCGAACCTGCCAAACAGATTGCCGTGCTCGGCTCCACTGGGAGCATTGGCGTGAGTGCCCTGGAAGTAATCGCCCAGAGCGGCGGTCGGCTGCAAGCGTCGGTTCTTTCGGCCCATTCGAAATTCGACGCCCTGTTGGAGCAGGCCCAACGGCACAGGCCCCGCTGGGTAGTCGCCACCGACGCCAAGGCCGCTAAAGCCTTCGATTGGTCGAAGCTCCCCGCCGAGTGCGAATTGCTCGCCGGCCCGAGCGCCCTGGTCGACGTAGTGGGTCGGGACGAAGTGGACTTGGTGCTGGCGGCGATTGTCGGCAGTGCGGGGCTTGAAAGCACTTGGGCCGCGTTGGAACACAAGAAAACGGTCGCCCTGGCGAATAAGGAAACGTTGGTCATGGCCGGCCCGTTGGTGACCCAACTCGCCCAGCAGCGGGGTGCGTTGCTGCTGCCTGTCGATAGCGAACACAGCGCGATTTTCCAGGCGCTCAAATCGGGCACGCCCGCGGAGGTCGAGCGGCTGGTGCTGACAGCCAGCGGCGGCCCGTTTCGCGATATGTCGGCCGACCAACTGAAACGCGTCACCGTGGCCGAGGCTTTGGAACATCCGATCTGGGACATGGGTCCCAAGATCACCATCGACTCGGCCACCATGATGAACAAGGCTTTGGAAATCATTGAAGCACGCTGGCTGTTTGGCATCGACGCGGATCGGATCGACGTGATGATCCACCCGCAGTCGGTCGTGCATTCGTTGGTCGAATTCGTGGACGGGTCGATCATCGCCCAGCTCAGCCCGCCCGACATGCGGCTGCCGATTCAATACGCACTGGAGTATCCCCACCGCAGGCCAGGCGTAGGGCAGCGGCTCGATTGGCAGAAAAGTTTTTTGTTGGAGTTCCACCCCCCCGACACAGGCCAATTTCCCGCCCTTCGTTTGGGGCACGAAGTGGCCCGGGCCGGCGGCTCCGCCGGGGCCGTACTGAACGCCGCCAATGAAGCTGCCGTTGGGGCTTTCCTGGAGGGTGAGCTACACTTTACCGAAATCGTTCCGGCCTGCCGGAGCATTCTCCAGTCGCATTGTTTTGAAGCGAATCCATCACTGGGGCAACTGGTCAAGCTCGATCGGTGGGCCCGCGAGGAGGTTTCACGTTGGGTATGTGCCTAGTTGCTAGTTTAGACCCCGCTCTGGTCGGACACTGGATACTTGTGATCCTACAAGTCGCGCTCGGCTTGGGGGCGGTGATTTTCGTGCACGAGTTGGGCCACTTTGCAGTCGCCAAAATGTGCGGCGTGAAGTGCGAGAAGTTTTTCATCGGCTTCGACATCGGCGGCTACAAGATCAGCCGTAAGTGGGGCGAAACCGAATATGGCATCGGCATTCTTCCGCTGGGCGGCTACGTGAAGATGCTCGGCCAAGACGACAACCCGGCCAACATCGCCGAACAAGTACGCGAATCAGAGGTGAGCGGCTCCGAAGACGAAGCGAAGGAAATCACCGGCCCCGACGGTCAGACCTTCCAGGTCGATCCCCGCAGCTACCTGGCCAAGAGCGTCCCGCAGCGAATGGCGATCATCTCAGCGGGGGTGATCATGAACGTCATTTTTGCCGTCATCTTCGCGGTGATCGCTTTTGGCGTCGGCGTACCCTACATCCCCTGCATCGTGTCGCACACCTCGGTCGGTTCGCCGGCATGGGAAGCGGGCATTCTCCCCGGGGACGAAATCGTGCGGATTAGCGACATCAAGAATCCATCGTTCACGGAACTGCGTGGCGGAGTGACCCTCGGCGACCTGCAAAACGGAATTTCCTTTACGATCCGCCGTGCGGAAACTGGCGAATTAGAGAACCTGGTGCTCAAGCCGAAGCGCGGCCCGGGGCTTGCCAAAGTGGGCATCTTCCCACCGTCGTCGCTACGTTTGGGAAGAGAGGTGCCCGTCGAAGAAGGCTCACCGGCAGCCAATACATCGGAAAAATTTGAAGCTGGCGACGAGATCGTCGGCGTCGATGGCAGCCCGGTGAAAGATTACCGCGAATATGTCGCTCATCTGGCCGCCAAGCCGGACCAGCCGCTAAAGATTACCGTGCGTCGCGGCGGCAAAATGCCGAAAGACGATCCTTACGCTCCCAGAGAGGGTGGCGACGAAGTGACCATCACCGTCCAGCCCCGGCCCATGCTCCGCTTGGGGCTCCTGATGGAGAAGGGCAAGATTGTCGCTGTTCAGGAAGGTACCGAAGCAGCCAAAAAAGGCATCCGGCCCGGCGACTTCATTGATGATGTGATGCAAGCCGACGACTCCGCTGCGGCCCAGGTAGCCGAAACGGAAGGGATGTTCGACGACCCGATGGTCTGGCCCGAACAATTGCGAAAACTGGCCGAGCAGAACCGGGCCATTCGGCTCAAGTTGCGTCGCTCGTCGGTCAGTGGTGGACGACAGACGCCAGACCAAACCATCGACCTGCCGCTGCGCAAAGTCACCTGGCTCGAACCGTCGTGGACTCCCAACGAACCGCTCTCGATTCCCGCCTTGGGCATCGCCTATCGGGTGCTCAATCGGGTGGACGAAGTGCAACCGGGCAGCCCGGCGAGCCAGGCTGGTCTGCAGAGTGGCGACGTGATTACCAAAGCCGAGTTCATTCTGCCGAAGTCTTCGATCATCAAAGAAATCGACCCCATCGAATTTGGCCAGAAAGGTAAACACAATTGGCCCAGATTCATCGAGCAAATCCAAATACTGCCCAGCGGCACGAAGATCCGCCTCACCTATCACCGAGGCGACCAGACCCGCGACGTGACGCTCGCCCCCGAGTCGACGGTGGGAAAGTTCGTCCCCGAACGGGGCTTTCGCTTCGAACCGATCCAACGGATCCGTCTGGCCAATTCGCTGGGCGAACAGCTCAGCCTGGGCTATAACGAAACGGTCCGCTCGTTGACCTTGGTGTTCCGCTTTATGCATAAACTGGGTACGGGACAGGTCCCCGCCACGGCGCTAGGCGGGCCGGTGATGATCGCCCAAGCGGCCGGCTATTCGGCCTTCGAAGGTGTGGGCAAGCTACTGGTGTTTCTCACGATGCTCAGCGCCAACCTGGCAGTGATCAACTTTCTGCCGATCCCGTTGCTGGATGGCGGTCACATCGTGTTCTTGACCTATGAAGGTCTTCGCGGCCGACCCGCCAGTGAGCGGTTTGTCGTTGCCCTGCACACCGTTGGTTTCGTCTTCATCATCTCGTTGATGGTCTTCGTACTGTCGCTCGATTTTGGCATCATCCCGCGAAATCTGTAACGAAGACTTGACCAATCTCCCCTATCAAAGCGTGATCACGTCGACTTCCTGCCCCGCTGCGTATTGGTAGTCCCCCGCGGGCAAGATCGCCAAGGCGTTTGCCCGAGTAAGCGCTGCCAAATCAGCCGACCCCCGCCACGCAAGTGGTTCGACCGTTGGCTTGCCCTCTTCGCGGCGGCCGAAATCAATCCGGCAGGGATAATAAGTAGGCCGCGCGCCACGATGACCGATCTGGTGCGTGAGCACTCCCCGTACGCTGCTCGGCGGCGAGAATTCCCCACCCGCCAACACCCGCAGTGCCGGCTTCACGAACATCTCCAGCGACACCAGCGTGCTCACCGGATTGCCAGGCAGCCCGAATACGAGCGTCCACTGGTCGTCACGCTCGCACAGGCCGAACCAGAGCGGTTTGCCCGGCTTCATCCGCACCTTGTGAAACACCTCCTCGACGCCTAGTTCCTGGAGCACGCCGGGCACAAGGTCCATCACGCCGGCCGACACTCCGCCGGTCACCACGAGCATGTCCGCGGTGAGCCCCATTCGCATCACGTTCTTTAGCGCTGTGACGTCGTCGCTGCCGATGCCCAAGTCGATCGGCGTCGCGCGCATCTCGTCGAGCGCCGCCAGCAGCAGGGGACCATTGCTGTTGTGGATCTGCCCCGCCGCGGCCGCTTGGCCGCACTCGACCAATTCGTTGCCCGTGGCGAGCACTGCCACGCGCGCAGTGGGAATCACTTGCACCCGGGCCTGACCGATTTCGGCCAACAGCCCGATATCAATCGGCGCAAGCCGTTTTCCCGCGTCGAGCACTTGTTGGCCCGCGTGAAACGACGCGCCGCGGTTCATGGTCCCCGCCCCGGGAGCAGGTCTATCGGAGGGCAACTCAATGGTCGATTCGTCGAGGAGCTTGGTCTGTTCGTGTTTGATCACCGCGTCGGCGCCGTCGGGCAGCGGCGCACCGGTCATCAAGCGGATTGTGGTCCCCGGCTCGACGGCATGATGCGGCACGCCGCCGGCGATCACCTCTTCGACGACCCGGCGTGTTGGCGAGGGATCGTCCACGGATATCGCATAACCGTCGAGCATCGACTTGTCGAACGGCGGCGAATCGACCGTGCTCACCACGGGCTCGGCCAGACGCAATCCCAAGGCTTCCCGCAAGGGGACTTCCGTCGAAGCCAACCGCCGGGCACAGCGGCCAACGTGCTCCAGGGCTTCTTCCACGGTGATCATCGTCCTACCGCCAGACCATCATACTGCCAGAAAGTGTCGCAAGATATCCATGCCCGCGTGCGTGAGAAAACTTTCCGGATGAAACTGTAAGCCAAACAGCGGGTACTCACGATGGGCGACCGCCATGATTTCACGCTCGCCGCTGGGTGATTCGCTCCACGCGGTCATTTCCAGTTCATCAGGGAGCGTGTCGGGTTGAATCACCAGGCTGTGGTAACGTGTCGCCTGAAATGGATTCTCCAGACCCTGGAACAGCACCGAACCGTCGTGATGAATGAGGTCGGTCTTGCCGTGCATCAGACGGTCGGCCCGCACAATCTTGCCACCCAGCGCCTGGCCAATCGACTGGTGTCCTAAACAAACGCCCAACAATGGCAACTTGCCCGCGAGCTTCTTCACGCACTCGACCGAGATACCCGCCTCGTTGGGCGTGCAAGGGCCGGGCGAAATGATCACACGGTCGGGCTTCCGCTCAAGGATCTCTTCGACGGTCGTCTCGTCGTTGCGATCGACGCGAATCTGTAGTTCGGCGTCGATTTCACCCAACCGCTGGACGAGGTTGTAGGTAAACGAATCGTAATTGTCTATGATCTGGATCATGGCACAACAATTAGCCGCAGCGATGGTGATCCAATTTAGTTCCCTGCCCAGAACCGCTAAGCCGCAAGCGGCTGGCCGCTTGCGGCTTAGCGCCCGCGGCTAGCACTGACAAATCTTCGCGGTTACTTCAGTGTACCGAGAGGACGGGGTCGCTGGATACCACCCCGGCAAGGACGCGCCGTCCCGCAACGAGGTTCGATGGTAAGTGATCGCATCCGGCTTGTTGACCCGTGGCGGTTCGGCTACCGGAGATTTCTCGCGACGTTGGCCACCACAAAAAAGGGGCCGTGCTCAAGAGCACGGCCCCAGAGGGTTGCTCTCCCAGGGGGATCCGCCACGCGGGCGGCGGGAGAGGGTGGAGTTACTTCACTTCGATCCGCTTCGGCTGGGCCTCGGGGGACTTGCCAACGGTCACGTGCAAGACTCCGTTGGTTAGCTCGGCGGAGATCGTCGCGGGATCAACCAGTTTCGATAGGGCCACTTCGCGGATTGCTTTGCCGTAGCCGCGCTCTTCGTGCCAGTGGTTGGCCTTCTCTTTAGGCGCTTTGCGCTCGACGGAGATAGACAA
>Ga0255057_10001070_pt1 | contig 15765 bp, 11 predicted proteins | sample Cases_109_6_MG_FD_189022 | JGI IMG/M metagenome (GOLD analysis project Ga0255057, IMG submission 189022) | Seawater microbial communities from Amundsen Gulf, Northwest Territories, Canada - Cases_109_6 | ecosystem: Environmental > Aquatic > Marine > Gulf | place: Canada: Northwest Territories... | reverse complement strand
TCTCCGACACCTGCACCGGATGGACGCTCGAATTCGGGTCGGATGCGGGGATGGTGGCGTGGGCAACGTGGCAGCTCACGCAGGTGGCGACGTTGGGATCGTCCTCCTCCAACAGCCGGTGGCCGTGGACGGAGGTCACGTACTCGGCCACCTGATCGACGCGCAGGGAGGGGTTGTACTGCCTCATGAACTCCGCGTCGGAGTGGCAGCGGCCGCACACCTCAACGATCTGCGACAGCTCGGGCTTCCCGATGTAGCCCGTCGCAGGGTCCTTGGCGGTTTCCTTCGCCGCCGGCCCCTCCGCCGTTCCGTCACCACCGTGACACGAGACGCAGCCGAACCCGCGCTGCGCGTGGATGTCGTTCTCGAACAACTGCGTGGGTCGGGAGAGCGCTTCGTCGTCGATGCCCCGGTGGCAGGAGACGCAGCCGTCGTCCGGCTCCTGGGCGCGGAGGGGGGGTGCGAGCGCGAGAGTGGTGAGCGGGATCGCCATCAGGCCGACAGCGATCAGGTCCCGCGGTCTCATAGCGAGCGGCCGCCCGATGGCGGATAGAGTCAGCGTCCTGCCTCGGCTTGAGGGTCCATGCCAAAACGTAGCGTGCGCGAAGGGAACCGGCGACGCCCGGCGACGTGAAGCTTCGATGCCGCCCGGAAGCGTATGACTACGGATCGCTGATGTTGCCCGTATGGCAGATGGCGCAGGACATCGTGCTTCGATCGGCCACCCGCTTCGGGTCGAAATCAGGGCCGTGCGGGTTGACGCGCCATCCGGCCTTCGCGGAGTGACAACGCAGACAGGAGTCCTGCTGATGGCAGCTCGCGCACTCCTCCATCCCCTGTCGCGCGGCCCTTCCGTGGGACAGCAGCCAGTCCGGCTGGGCGTTGTGGAACGCATCGCCACGCGTGGCCCCGGCGTCCCCGAACCCGAGGTTGGTGTGGCAGTCCCGGCAGAACACCTCTGTGGAGTGGCAGGCGGTGCAGTCCGAACGGACCGAGTACGCCTCGGCCGCGTGCCGCATCACGAAGTTGACGGGATGGAAGCTTCCGGCCGTCTCCGCCGAGGGAACGGCAGCCACGCCCGGATTCTCGCCCTCTTTTTGAGCCCGGTGGCGGGCCGATGGCACGGAGGGCAGCGGCGGCTGTCCGGTGCCTCGGAGCGCGTGGCAGTCGACGCACTCGGCCTCGGCGTGGCAAGCAGCGCAGTTCGGCAGTCCGAGCGACGCGGCCGTGGCGTGCTGGACGGCGAAGGTGAAGGTGTGTCCGGGAGGCCGCAGGGCGACGACCTGAACACCCGTCGGGCCACCCTTGACGGGCTCAGGCAGGGCCGCCAGGAAGGGCGCGCCATCGCCGTGGCAACCCGAGCAGCTCGGCCGCGCGTGGCAGTTGGCGCAGCTCTCGATCGCCCCGGCCACCTCGGTCCCGTGCACCGTCGCCCAGTCGGACCCCTCGTGGCTCGCGGGCATCGGCCACCAGCCGTCCCGATCCGCGGTCAGGGAGGCCACTCGAGCGTCCGTGGGAAGGGCGGCGATCGCGGGAACCTGCCCAGCGTTCACGTGGCAGCTCGAGCAGCTCTCCTGCGCGTGGCAGAAGGTGCAGCTGGCGTCCGCCGCCACCGCCGCCTCGCCGTGCGCGAAGATGAAGTCGTCCTGCTCGTGGCTGAACGGGTTCGGAAACGCGGCGATCTGACCTGTGGTGAGCGTCGTCGCGTCCGCCAGAGCCAGGTGGCAGAAGGAGCACTCCGTGTTGGCGGCGAGGTGCGAATCGCCGTCGTGGCAATCGAAGCAGATCGCGGGTCTCGGGGCCCCGACCTCCATGAACTCCTCGGCGTCCGGTAGGCCGTGGCACTCGCCGCACTCCAGCTCCTCGATCTCGGCGTGGTCCGGGTGGCTGAAGGCGAGGTTCGTCCCGCGGGGCCCGGGCGGGCTCCAGTCGATCTCGTCCTCTTCGTGGCACTCCAGGCAGTCTGTTTCCGTCACGGACAGCCAGGCCGCCCCGTCACCCTCCGGAATGCCCGCATGGCAGCCGAGGCAGCTGTTGAAGAGGTCCACGTGGATGTCGTGCGGGAACGGCTCCTCCTGCGGCAGGCTGAGGAGCGCGCCGCCTGCGATCAGCAGCACCGGAATCGCGAGCGCGGCCCGTCTTGCCACCAGCCTCATATCCCGCCTCCGTCGGCAAGGCCGAACCGCCACTGCAGTCCGACATACGCCCGGTTCTGCGTCCAGTCCTCGGTGCCTGGCTGGTTCTCGTAGGTGATGCGATACAGCGAGTAGCTGCCGATGATCGCGACATCGCCGAGCGCGATCGACCCGTCGATCCCGCCGCCGTTCACGAACTGCTCGCCCACCCGGAACTCACCGAAGTTCTGTGTGGAGGTGCCGCGCAGCCCGACATAGGTGCGCGGGCCGAACGTCTTGCCGAAGGTGAGATCGCCGCCGTATCTGACCGCTCCGAACCCGGTGATCGCGCGATAGCCGCCGTCCGCATACCAGCCGCGGTTCCCCCAGCTGGCGCGGCCGGAGACGGTCCACCCGTAGTCCTTGATCGCCACGAACTGGGCGCCGGCGTTCGTGTCCTCGTACTTCCGGTAGCCGCCCGCCGCCTCGAGGCTGAGGCCGAGTCGCGGCGAGCTCCAGCGAACCGCACCGGTCGCCTCGTTGAACGCCACCGGAGAAAACGCGCCCCAGATCGTCCACAGCTCGAAGAACGGAAGGTACCGCCGGCCCTGGACGGAGAAGTCGAAGCCGGCCGCGATCGGCGTCGTGATCGTGAGCTTGGCGTCGTTGAAATCGGCGTACGCCACGTCGTACTTGCCCTTGGCGTCGATCGATACGTTGCCGATCAGTGCCCCCACGTCGAAGGCGAGGCGCTCGGTGTAGAGCGCCAGCCGGTCCGTCCGGATCTCCCGTTGGTAGAGCACGCTGCCGGCCAACTTGCGACCCCACCGGGCGCCGAGCTCCGCGCCGAAGATGAGGCCGCGCCGGTCCGGGGCGAAGACGTCCGCCTCCTGCATGAGGTCGCCGTCGCGCGGCTGGTCGATGTTCGGGGAGAGGCTCCAACCGGCCCAGCCCTCCACCCAGAGGAACGGGAGGGTCTTCCAGAGGACGGCGGCTCCATCGTAATTGTAGTAGCCGAGGCCGTTCGTAAGCTGGATACGGCCGCCCCGGATCCTGACGTCCCGGGTGTCGTACGTCAGATAGGCGCTGAGCGCGTCGAACTCCTGGCTGGCCCGTGGCCAGATGTCGGAGGTTCCGACACGACCTCGAACCGCTACCGTCGCGGACAGTCCCCGTACGCCGCCCCAGGCGGTGAACCTGAGATCCTGGTTCGTCACCCAGGCGTCCTCGATCGGACCGGCCCGGTACCAGCGGCAGAACTCTCCGAGCGTGCAGCTTACGATCGTTCCGTCCGCGAGCTGTCGAACGAGCCCCTCACCGGGAACTTCGCTCTCGGGGAGGCTGTCCCGCTGCATGGTCGGCATCTGGAGGAAGGACCCGTCGATGGTCACGGTGCCGCGGACGCCCTGAGCCTGGAGCTGCCCGGGATGGAGGGAGAGCGTCAGCAGGACGAGTGGGCCCGTGGCCCACACTCCGTGACCGAACCGTCTCGAGCGAACGATGAGCGACCTCCTGCCCACGCTGGGCTCGTTTCGCTAAGACTTCACGAGCATGGAGGATCGTCGAGGATCGTCGGGTCGTCCGACCGAGTCTACAACCGCCGGTTGTCCGGCTCGGCTCGGAGAGACACATTAGGGTACTTGCGACTCGCTCCGCGCGCAATGCCGTAGTGCGCGTGCACTTAGCCGGCCGCCGTCGACGCCGGCGACACCATCCGGAACGCGAATGCCTGACACGGAAACCGACGCGGATACCGCGCTCCCAGCCAGCGATGAGACGGATCGAAGGACGCGAAGACAGGGCCTCGGATTGAGCGGGCTGGTCCTCGTCGGCGTCATCCTATTCTCCGGCACGTTCGCCGGCATCGTGACCGCGGTCTACCTCCTCCCACCGGAGCATCTGAGAATCCCGGAGCTGCAGCCCGTCGTGCGCGTGGCGAACGTGACGGACTTCCCCATCGGTGCCAGCCGTATCGTGGCGTGGGGCGACGAGCCGATACTCGTGGTTCGGGGGAGAGAGAGGTTCTGGGCCGTCCAGGGGACGTCGCCGTTCGACGGCTGCATCCTGCGCTGGGAGGTCGAGTCGCTACGGGTGGTCTCGCCATGCACCTACGTCGTCTACGACCTTCGCGGGAACGTCGTCTCCGGCTTGAGCTTGATACCGCTCAAGCCCTACACGGCGTTCGTTCGCCGCGGAACCTTGTACGTGACGGGCTGACGCATGAGTGACGGAGAGCAGAGAGAGCGGGGACCTGCCGGATGGCTGTCGCGCTTCCGGCAGGACGTCATCAGCAGCACCGACGCTCGCCTGCTGGGCTTCCTTCGGTTCCTCGGCCTCCTCTACGGACCGATCGCGCGAAGACTGCCTATCGACCAGGCGTTCAAGAAGGCGCTTCAGTACCGTCTTCCCGCACACGTGGGATGGGAGCACGCCCTGGGCGGGATCACCTACCTCCTTTTCATCTTCATGGTCATCACGGGGGTGCTGCTCTCCTTCTACTACCGGCCGTCGGTGCAGGAGGCCTATCCGAGCATCCAGTACATCGTGTCCCGCATCCCATTCGGCTGGATGCTCCGCGATGTTCACGTCTGGTCGGCCAGTCTGCTCATCGTGGCGGGCGTGGCGCACCTTGTGAGGGTCTTCTTCACTGGAGCGTACAAGCCGCCACGTGAGACAAACTGGGTCATCGGCCTGCTCCTCATCCTGACCTTCGTGGCGTTCGGGGCGACGGGTTACCTGCTGCCGTGGGATCAGTGGGCGTACTGGACCACTGCCGAAGTCGTGAGCACGGTGGATGGCTTTCCCCTGATCGGAGGCTTCGTCGCCTCGATGATCAAGGGGGACGAGTTCGTCTCCGGAGCGACGCTGAGCCGCTTCTTCGCCCTGCACGTCATCGTTCTGCCGTGGGTGACCCTGGGCCTGTTGATCCTCCACTTCGCCCTCATACGCACGCACGGCGTCGCGCCGCCGGCGCGTCCATCGACTGCAGCCGAGGGGATCCCGTTCTGGCCGAACCACCTGGTCCGTACTTTCTCCATCGGCGTGCTTCTGCTGGCCGTGGTGCTCTCGCTCGCCGCTCTATTCCCCCGACCGGTCGGCGAGCCTGCGAACCCCTACGTCGTTCCGGACGCGCTCGTCTCCACGTGGGTGGTCGTCGATGTCTGGTTCGCCCTCGTACACTACCTGGGAACCTGGGGGCTCGTCCTGTTCTCGCTCCTGGCCGCGACCCTCTTCTTCCTTCCCCTGTTCGACCGAAACCCGGAGACGGACTGGCGGAAGCGGCCGGTCGCGACCTCGCTGGCGGCCCTCTATCTCGTCGGCTTCCTCCTCGCGTGGGCAGCGGGGGCCCGCCTCGAGTCCGTGACTCCGAGCGCCGCGTTGAGGCCGGAGGTGGAGGAGAGGGTCCTCCCACCGGACGAGGAAGCCGAGACCGGGTCGATCGAAGGGGACGAACCCGCGGAAGCCGAGGCCGAATCCGGAGACGAGGGATCATGAGCCGCGCTCCGGGCGCGTGCTCCGGGCTCCTGATCCTGGCGATCGCCGGGCTCCCGTCTTCCGCGAACGGGCAGGAACGAACGGATCGAGAGATCGTTCAGCAGCTCGGCGCGGCCGCCTCCCAGTACGGCTGCGTGATCTGCCACAAGGACAAGAGACGTGCTTTCGCCGAGGGGATCCATGCTGAGCGCGGCATCGTCTGCCACGATTGCCACGGCGGGGATCCGGCGGCGGTAGAGAAGGAACCGGGTCACGCCGCACCGTTCGTCGGCGCTCCGACCAAGCTGGAGACCGTCCGCATCTGCGGCGACTGCCACTCGGACCCGAACCGGATGAGGCCCTTCGGGCTCCCGGCCGACCAGGCGGCGGAGCTGCGCACGAGCCGTCACGGGGAGCTTCTGTTTTATCGGGACGACCAGAACGCCCCGACGTGCACCGACTGCCACGACTCCCACACGATCCGCCCGCCGGAAGACGCCCGGAGCGACGTGCACCCCCTGAACATCATGGGCACGTGCGTGGCCTGTCACGACAACGAAGAGATGATGGCCGGATACGAGCTTCCGACGGGCCAGGGGGAGGTCTACCGGGCCAGCACCCACGGGATCGGCCTCTACGAGCACTTCAACTTCGCCTCTCCCACGTGCATCTCGTGCCACGGCTCGCACTCGGCACTCCCGGCCAGCGCGACTGAGGTAGCCGACGTCTGCAGCCAGTGCCACGCGCTCGTAGGACAGGCCTTTTACGACGGCCCGCACGGTCCGGCCGCACGTGCCGGGCAGATGCCCGGCTGCCTGGCCTGCCACAGCAATCATGGCACCGAGCTCGTGCCCGTCGAGGCGATAGAGACCGTCTGCAGTGGCTGTCACGAAGACGCGGACAGCGATGCTGTCGCCATGGGCACGGACATCCAGACCCTCCTCATGCGGGCGGAACTGAACATCCACGCCGCCGAGGAAGCGATCCACGAACTCACCGTCGCCGGCCGCGACACGGAAGACGCCCGCTTCCGGTTCCGGGCCGCCCTCACGGACTTCCGCCGCATGGCGCCGGCCCAGCACTCGCTGGACGTCGAGGCCCTCGAGGCCCTCGGACGCAGGGTGAGCTCCGTGTCGACCAACATCCGAAACCAGGCGGAGGTGGCTGCCGAGCAGCGCTGGGAGCACACACTGCTGCTCATCCCGACCTGGTTCCTCGCGCTCGCTGCCATCTTTCTCGCCTACCTGCGGCTCCGGCAGAGGAAGGGGGAGGCCTAGAGATGGGTAGGCCAGGACTCGACTGGACAGTTAGGGGTCCGCGATGTCGCCTCGTCGGCTGAAGCGTCTCTCGCGACCGCTCTCCATCGCGATCCAGATCGGGATCGTCGTCGCGATCGCGGGGGCGATCGGCACGGTGGGCTTCATCGAGTACAGCGCCCAACCCAACTTCTGCCTCAACTGCCACGTGATGGTGCCCTACTACGACTCCTGGGCCACTTCCTCCCACAAGGACGTGAAGTGCATCGCCTGCCACTACGCCCCGGGCATCAAGGCGGAGGCGATGGGGAAGCTCCAGGCGGCCAACCAGGTCGTGAAGTACGTGACGGGCTCCTACGGGCTGAGACCGTGGGCGGAGATTGAGGACGCCGCCTGTCTGCGCTCCGGCTGTCACACGGAGAGGCTGCTGGAGGGCGAGGTCGACTACCGTGGGGTCCGGTTCGATCACGCCAACCATCTCGGCGAACTGCGGCGGGGCAAGCAGCTACGCTGCACGAGCTGCCATTCGCAGATCGTGCAGGGGGATCACATCGCCGTCACTCCGACTACCTGTTACCTCTGCCACTTCAAGGCGGCCCAGATCGAGGAACAGCCTGTTGTCGGCTGCATCGGCTGCCACCCCTCACCCCCGCGCAAGCTCTCGTCGGGTGGCTTCGTCATCGATCACCCTCAGTACGTGGAGGACCTGACCAACTGCACCTCCTGCCACGCTGAAGTGATCTCCGGCTCCGGCAACGCCGACCCGTCGCGCTGCGTCACCTGTCACAGCGAGGAGGACCGGCTGGCGGAGTTCGAAAACACGGAGCTCCTGCACCAGGTCCACATCGCGGGGCGCAAGATCGAGTGCACTCAGTGTCACACCCTGATCTCGCACCGGATCGCTCCGTTCTCGACCGTCTCCCGGGAGCTGGACTGCTTCACCTGCCACCGGGGGGCGCACGAGGTGCAGAAGCGCCTGTACGCCGGCATCGCCGGGCACGCCACCGAGGCCCTGCCAAGCGCCATGTTCGAGGCACAGGTCGCCTGCACGGGGTGCCACGAACTGATGGCACAGATCCCCGGCCATGGCGACGTGCAGGTGGCCGGCGAGGCCACCTGCCTCTCCTGTCACGGGGTTCGTTACGCGAACATCCTCCCCAACTGGCAGCGGGAGATCGACAGGCGTCAGGCGGTGGTCGAGGGGGTCGTGCGCGATGCGGAGGCGACGCTGAATACAGCTCCGGTCAGGGCACGCGGGCGGGCGGACAGCCTACTCCGAATGGCCCGTGAGAACGTGGATATCGTTCGCATCGGCCGGGCGGCACACAACGTCGGGCGCGCGGACCAGCTTCTGCGGGCCGCGGTGGGATTCGTGGAGGAGGCGGTAGCGGTAGGTAACCTCTCCTATGGGGTTCCGCAGCTGGATCTCGGACCGGCGATGAGCGAGAACGCGTGCATGGCATGCCATATGGGCGTGGAGCGGCGGGCGGTACCGTTCCGAAGCACGACGTTCGGCCACGAGCGCCACGTTCTGTTCGCCGGCCTCGAGTGCTCGGATTGCCACACGCCGCTGGAGGAGCACGGAGGCACGACTCTGGCCTCCGAAGCCTCCTGCGATGCGTGCCATCACCCGGCGATCGGGGGTGGTAACTGCGCGGCCTGTCACCAGGGTCCGGGTGGCGCTCCGCCCGAGACGATGTCTCTGTCAGCGGGAGACTTCTCCCACACGTATCATGTGGCGATGGGCTTCGAGTGCAGCGACTGTCACTCGTCGACGCGGATGAGCACCGTGGAGACGGGCTGCGAGAGCTGTCACGAGGAGCACCACCAGCCCGAGACGCGATGCATCTCCTGCCACCGTGACGGCGCCCAGGAAAACCACGAGCGGGAGGATCACGCACTGTGCTTCGACTGCCACGACGAGCCGGCGGACCAGATCGACCGCTGGACCCGGCAGGTCTGCCTGGCGTGCCACATCGACATGGTGGACCACAACGCCCCGGACGAATGCGCCGATTGCCATCAGATGCCGCCGATGCGGTAGTAGTTCCGGCCAAAGCCGTGTTCCCGGTGAGCGCCAAGATCGCCGTACTCGCCGGCAAGGCAGCTCTTGCTGCTCTCGTGACAGCTTCGGCTGCCCTCGTGTCTCCATCCTCCGCTCGCGGCCAGCAGGAGGGTGCCTCGGCGCCGGGCCAGGAAGACGAGGTCGCGGCCGACTCGCCGGTGACCTGCGAGAAGTGCCATTCCGACTTCGCGTTTCTCTCCGGCAAGACCGATTCGGCCGCGGGCGATTCGGCTCTTCTGGTTCCCGAGGCCCTGCTCGAGGAGTCCATCCACGGGCAGGCGGTCTATTGCGTGGAGTGCCACCCGGCGTACGAGGGATACCCGCATCCGGAGCGCCAGCAGCCCGTCGATTGCAGCGAGTGCCACGACGACGTCGAGGATGACTATGCGCAGAGCGTGCACGGCTACGCGCTGACGCGGGAGGACGAGTCTACTGCACCCACATGCGTGTACTGCCACGGACATCCCCACGAGATCCTCGAGAACTCCGATCCCCGGGCGCCCACCTTTCACGCCAGGGTGCCGGAGCTGTGCGCATCCTGTCACGGGGAGGCGGGACTCCTGACGAGCCGGCTCGTGCGGCTGCCCCAGACGTTCAGCGCGTACGCCGAGTCGGTTCACGGCAAGACGTGCGCAGAGGGCGGCGCGTGCTGTACGGACTGTCACGGCGTCCACGATCTGCGGGGGCCGCTGGATCCGCTGTCGAAGATAAACCGGATGAACGTGGCCTCCACCTGCGGGGCCTGCCACAAGGAGCCCTCGGAGGAGTTCAAGAACTCGATTCACGGGCGGGCGCTCGCGGCCGGACTCAGCGACAGCCCGACCTGCACCGACTGTCACGGCGAGCATCGTATCCTCTCACCCGATGATCCCGACGCGAGCACCTATGGGGCCCGGCTCGCCACGGAGACCTGCGGCACCTGCCACGATGACCCCGAGATCATCGAAAAGTATAGCCTTGAGAGCGGCGTCGTGGGCTCCTACGTGGACAGCTATCACGGGTGGACCGCGCGCCGAGGCTACGAGCGCGCCGCCACCTGCGTGAGCTGCCACTCGGCGCACTCGGTACTTCCCAAGTCCGATCCGGCATCCATGGTCAACCCGACGAACGTCGTCCAGACCTGCCAGGCCTGCCATCCGAAGGCGAACCCTGGCTTCGCGGAGGCCTACGATCATGTCGCCGCATCGATCACGCGGAATCCCGTCAACCGGATGATACGGGCGATCTACATGGTGTTGATCACTGTGGTGATCGGCGGGATGCTGGTGCACAACCTCCTCATCTTCAACTACTACCTGATACTGTCACGCCGGGAGAGCCTCCGACGCCGGAGCGTCGTGCGCTTCGACCGGTTCCAGGTCATCCATCACATCGTGCTCGCGATCTCGTTCATCGTGCTCGCGATCACCGGCTTCGCCCTGCGCTACCCGGACGCCGGCTGGGTGCAGTTCGCCACCAACCTCGGCCTCACCGAACCGATGAGGTCGACCGTGCATCGGGCGGCGGGCGTTCTCCTCGTCGTCTTTGGAATCTGGCACGTGATCTGGGTTCTGGCTAGCAGTCGCGGGAGGAGCGAGATCCAGGCGATGCTCCCGAAATTGAAGGACTTCAGGGATCTCGTCGACAACCTTCGCTATCACACGTTCCGAAGTAAGCGGGAGGCACGGATCGGCCGTTACGGGTATCCAGAGAAGGTCGAGTACTGGTCGCTGATCTGGGGAATCGTGCTCATGGCGCTGACCGGGGTGATCCTCTGGTTCCCCGAGGCGACGGTCAGACTCTTCCCTTCCTGGACGATCGCCGCCTCGCAGACGATCCACTTCTACGAGGCCTGGCTGGCCGCCCTGGCGATCGTGGTGTGGCACTTCTTCTTCGTGATCTTCCACCCGGACGTCTACCCGATGAACTGGGCCTGGATGACGGGCCGGCTAACCGACGAGCATGTTAAGCGCCACCATCCTGCCTGGTACGAGGAGCTGACCGGCTCCGAGTCGGCGGAGACGCTGTCGCCGGTCGAGGAGGAGAGCCCCCCGTAGGCTACCTGGCGGCAGCCCTGTCGAGCACTCGCCGGAGCTCAGCCTCCCAGTCTCGCCCCGACACGCGCGGCAGGATGTCCTCGTACTCCTCCTCCACCGCTTCGAGGCTGGCGATCAGCAGAGCCTCCATCAGGAACGGATTGTGGGTCGTCGAGCCCAAGACGGTATCGGTACCGAATTCGTCGTTGCCGTGAAGCGCCAGCTGGATGTTGAAATCCGCCCCGTCAGCGACCGTAAACGGCGGATCCCGGCTCACCTCGCCCTCGGGCAGCTCGTCCAAGAGCGCCTGCAGCTCATCGACCAGCCGCTGGATCGACGCCGACTTCCTGGTCAGCGCCGAGGCCGCCGCCTCCTCCGTCGCGTGGCAGCCCGAGTCCACGCAGCCAACATAGGACCGGGCCTCCGCCGACAGGTCGCACTCGTTCGGGAACGGAAGCGGAATGCCCTGCTCGTCCAGGCACGGGATCGGGTTGAACGAGTGTCCCACCGAGTTGAACAGGAAATCACCTGAAGGATCGTCGATCTCGTAAAAGACGACGTGGCAGGTGGCGCACCAGCGGTCGTTCGACGCCGACCCGTGCGTCGCCTGGATCTCGCCCGGCTCCAGCTCCAAGCCCGGAGGGAACCACCCCGCCTCCCCCTGCAGAAGAGCAGTCTCCGGGGCGTGCGGGCCGCGAGCGGTTTCCCCTACCGGAATCGGCCGCCTGTCGTGGCACCTCGAGCAAAGGTGCAACTCGGACGACGTCGTGTTCACCGGGAAGCGCAGCTGGCCCTCGAAGGCCGCTTCGCCGTGCGGATCGTGACACACTCCGCACACGACGGGCAGCGGCTCCTCGTCGAACTTCTCGATGTAGTTCGCGTTCTCGCCCCACGCGATCAGCGTCCCCTGGCCCCTGTGACAGGCCACGCACTCCTCATTTGCCGCCGCGAAGCCGACCACATGCGAGTGCGGTGACTCGGCCCACTGTTCCACGAACGGGTGATGCGTGCCCTGGTGACATTCCCCGCAGCCGAGCTCCAGGTCCACCCCCACCGACAGCGGGGCCAGCGGCCGGTTCGAGCGCTCCGGGTTGTTTGCGTGCGTCGCGCCCGGGCCGTGGCAATTCTCGCACTGCACGTCCGTGTATCGGGGATCCTCCGTGGTCAGCCAACCGCCCTCGATCGTAGACGTGCTGCCCATCTGGTTCGTCGTGTGGCAGCCCTCGCAGAACTCCTGCGCGCCTCCACTGCTTTGCAGGCCCTCCCACGCATCGGCGTGAATCGTCGTCGCCCACGCCGACTGCTTCGAGGCGTGGCACTGGCCACAGATCGTCTGGCTCTCGTCGATCTGGCTGCTGACGTAGCCGAGGAAGCCCTCGGAGCTGACCGGGGGGTCGGGCGGCGGGAAGATGGCGTCTCGGTTGACACAGCCCGGGAGCAGCAGGAAGGTCCCGAGAAGCAGCAGCGGTAGCGAGCCGAACCAGGTGTGTCCGTTGGCAAACGAATCGTGTCTCATGGAGACTCTCCATTCGAGCCTGTTCGGAAGGCGGTGAGCCGCCTTCCATCCAGCGCGAATCCCGGCGACTGGGCAAGCGGAGAGCCGTCTCGGAGGGCCTGTCGAGTTCCGCAGCGCCAGGAGGTTGTATGATGCTAGCGCCGAGCGGCTCCGGCATCAAGAAAGAGAGGGCCGGAGATTTCTCCCCGGCCCTCGGTGCTTCGGGCGGTGCCGTCCGCCCTCCCGTGGCCTGGCCTACCGGACGCCGGCCTCCTGGAGCACTGCCTTCAGTTCCGCCTCCCAGTCCCTGCCTGACACTCGCGGCAGGATGTCCGCGTACTCGTCCTCCACCAAGTCGAGGCTCGCGACCAGCAGCGCCTCTATCAGGAACGGGTTGTGCACCGTCGAGCCCAGCACCGTGTTCGTCCCGAAATCCTCGTTCCCGTGCAGCGCCAGCTGCAGGTTGAAGTCCGCCCCGTCTCCCACCGTGTACGGCGGATCCCGGCTCACCTCGCCCTCGGGCAGCTGGTCCAGCAGCGCCTCCAGCTCATCGACCAGCCGCTGGATCGACGCCGACTTCGCGGTGAGCGCCGAGGCCGCTACCTGCTCCGACGCGTGGCAGCCCGAATCCACGCAACCGACGTAGGACCGCTCATCCGGCGACAGGCTACACTCGTTCGGGAACGGCTGCGGAACCCCCTGCTCGTCCACGCACGGGATCGGATTGAACGAGTGTCCCGTCGCGTTGAAGACGAAGCCGCCCGAGGGATCATCGATCTCGTGCATCACCACGTGACAGGTGGCGCACCACCGGTCGTTCGACGCGGACCCGTGCGTCGCGACGATCTCGCCCGGCTGGAAGTCCAGACCCGGCGGGAACCACCCCGCCACACCCTCCAGCAGCCCCGACTCCGGCGCGTGCGGACCCCGCGACGTCTCCCCCTCCGGCAGCGGCCGCCGGTTGTGACACTTCGAGCACAGGTGCGTCTCCGACGACGTCGTGTTCACCGGAAAGCGCAGCTGACCCTCGAACATCGCCTCGCCGTGCGGATCGTGGCACACGCCGCACACCACCGGCAGCGCCTCATCGCTGAACTTCTCCACGTAGTTCGCGTTCTCGCCCCACGCGATCAGCGTCCCCTGGCCCCGGTGACACGGAAAGCAGGACTCGCGCGTCGACGGAGACGCCACCACCTCCGAGTGCGGCGATTCCGCCCATTCATCCACGAACGGATGGTGCGCGCCCGAATGACATTCGCCGCAGCCCGAGTCCAGGTCCACGCCTACCGCGAGCGACGCGAGCGGGATGTTCGAGCTCTCCGGGTTGTTCACGTGTGTCTCGCCGGGTCCGTGGCAGTTCTCGCACTGCACGTCGTAGTAGCGGGGATCGTCCGTCGTCAGCCAGCCGCCCTCGATCGTCGACGTGTTGCCCAGCTGGTTGACCGTGTGACAGCCCTCGCAGAACTCCTGCGCGCCCCCGCTGCTTTGCAGGCCGTTCCACGCGTCTGCGTGAGCGGTTGTCTTCCACGCGTTCGCCTTCGTGTTATGACACTCGCCGCAGACCGTCCGATTCTGATCCAACGGATCGCTCGTGATGTACCCCATGTAGCCGGCGGCGCCGGCGGGGGGATCATCGAAGAAAGGCCGCTCGACGAAGATGATCTCCTCCGTCGTGCAGGCGGGAAGGAGCAGTAAAACGCCAACCAGGGCGGCGACTGGACGCCAAGCGTGTCGAGTTGCTTTTATGAACGAGAGTTGGCTCATGGAAACCTCCTGACCGACCTTACCGTGACGGCCGGGCCACATGAACGGGCTCTTCCCTCTACAAACTATAGAGGCTCGAAGAGGTTGAACCACCCGCACCGCGGACAGCGGCGCACGTCTCGTGGCTCTTCGCATGAGGGAAGCCGGTCGTTCCACCTCCGCACCGACCCCATATAGCGGACCAGAAGCGCGGCCTCGCCGAGCTTCGCCCCGCACAAGTGGCGATCGGGATTGCCGCGGCCCGGAGCCCGGCAGATCAAAGTCGTGAGTTGCTCGCCGGAGCCGTTGCCCGTTGCGCGATCCATCCGTTTGGTCTGCATGACCGTGGCGTTCACAGATCACCTCCGCATTCCGCTGAACACAAGCTAAGTCCAGTGTTCAAAGGCGTCTGTAGGGAGATCGAGGAAGGGATGTGGGGAGTTTGCTGCATCGCCCCGTGGGGAAACGCCCCGCAGGCCGATACGGTGCCCTCGTCAGCTGCTCGCGATCCCCACGGGGCATGCCGAGAACCCCTATCGCACCCCTCAGGTGTGGAAGAACTCCCCACAGGAGACAGCAGAGGCTCCCCGACAGACAGCCGGCGCCCGGCCTGCCTAGTCTTGAGGTTCGGCGAGCGCTGACGGCCCCGGCCCGGCCCGACGTTGGTGTCGGCGCGCCCGGCTTCACCTCTGGTGAGCGGGCCCACCCGGCCTGAGATTCCCGCCCTCGGTTCGTGAGTGCGTGGTGGCAGCAAGCAGAGACTCGAGACAGGACGACCCGAATGGGCGATAGCAGCGTGGCGGTGCGGCTCGAGAAGATCTCGAAGCGGCTTGGCTGGACCTGGGCGCTGCGCGAGATCGGGCTGGAGGTTGAGCGCGGGAGCTCCGTCGTCCTCATCGGCCCGAACGGAGCCGGAAAGACGACGCTGCTCCGCCTCGTCGCGACGCTGCTGAAGCCGACCGCCGGTACGGGGGAGGTGATGGGATTCTCCCTTCAGGGAGGCGCGGACGCCATCCGACGCCGCACCGGGCTCCTCTCGACGCGCGGCCACCTATACGGCGACCTCAGCGCCCTCGAGAACCTGCGGTTCGCGGCCTGGATGGGCGGGGTCAGCGTCGACTCGGCCCGGCTTCGAGCCGCTCTGGCCAAGGTGGGGCTGGACCCAGTGAGCGAGCAAAGGGCGCGCGAATTCTCCTCCGGCATGCAGAAGCGGCTCGCCTTCGCGACGCTCCTCACGCGACGCCTCGACCTCGTCCTCCTCGACGAGCCGTACGCGAGCCTGGATTCGGACGGCATTCGAATGGTGGACGATTTCGTGGATGACTGGAGGGCCGGCGGGGGAACCGTGCTTCTCGCCACGCATCGACGGGGCCTGGCCGTCCGCAAGGCGGATCGCGTGGCCGTTCTGCAGGCCGGCCGCCTCCATCGGTACTGCAGGCCCGAGGAGCTGGAGCCCGCGGACCTGGATCCGCAGCCCGTGCTGCCCGCCGGATGAAGAGCTCGCTGGCCCTCCGCACGTGGGCGATCCTCTGGAAAGACCTGCTCATCGAGCTGCGGACGAAGCAGAGCTTCAGCGCGATGGTCTTTTTCGCGGCGCTGGTGC
>Ga0255057_10001069_pt1 | contig 15770 bp, 26 predicted proteins | sample Cases_109_6_MG_FD_189022 | JGI IMG/M metagenome (GOLD analysis project Ga0255057, IMG submission 189022) | Seawater microbial communities from Amundsen Gulf, Northwest Territories, Canada - Cases_109_6 | ecosystem: Environmental > Aquatic > Marine > Gulf | place: Canada: Northwest Territories... | reverse complement strand
GGCGGACGTGATCGACTACGACGAGCTGCGCACGGGCGAGCGCAAGGAGGGCGCCTACTTCGCGGTCTGGAACTTCATGCGCAAGAGCGCCTACGGCGTGGCCGCAATGATCGCCGGCGGGCTGCTGTCCCTGGTGGGCTTCGAGGCCAACGCGGTGCAGACGCAGGAGGTTCGCACGGGCATGCTGGTGCTCTTCAGCTTCGTGCCCGGGGCCTGCCTGCTGGGCGCGACACTGGCCTTCACGCGCTTCCAGCTCGACGAGGAAGAGCACGCCGAGATCCGGAAGGAGCTGGACGCCCGAGCCCTGGCCCGCCTTGCGGGCTCCAGTTAGCGAATCACCCCGCCGCCGCCCTTCAGCCCGCCGGGAATCGGAACCTCGCCGGGCACGACGATGCGGGAGGCTTCGCGACGCTGCAGCTCGCGGGCCTCGTCCATGAGCCTCTCGACGGCCTCGCGGATCGCTTCGGGGAATTGTGCGGTGGCATCTTCCAGGGTTTCCGCCTCGATATGCGCCTGCACGGGCAAGGGCCCCGCCTGGGACATGAGCGTCGTCTGCCCAGTGAAGATGGGCGGGCGGCTGGGGTCGGGGGAGCCGTCGGGCTGAATCGGGATCAGCTTGCGGATCGACGCTACCCGCATGTCCGTGATGACCTCTTCGCGGTAGAGGTTCGCTGTATCGACGCTGATTTCGGTCAGAGTCTGCGGGTCGTCGCTCAAGGGGGTCTCCTCAGGGGCTCCCGGCGGGCTGCCCGGGGGGGCGCGCAACAGCGCGTGGCTCGGAAAGGCCTAGGATGCGACAGGTGGGCCGGCCGTCGCCACCCCGGGGCTATTCGAAGAGCTCGGCTCGCTGCTCGGCCAGGATCTCGCCGACGAGCGCCATCACCCGGGGTTGCACCACGGGCAGCATCTGCTCCATGCCCTGCTGGAGCAGCTGGGGCACCACCTTCACCAGCTTCTGTCCGGTGGGAGTGCGGTAGAAGACGACGACCTCCTGGAGCTCGGCAGTGCTGAAGCTGGCCTCGTACAGGGGCACGTAGATGCTCTCGAGCACCAGGGCCATGTCGATGCGTTCGGGAAAGCGCTTCCGGAAGGTCTCGGAAAAGCGCTCGTAGTTCGCGAGGTGGGCGCGCAGCTTCTGCTTGTCCTCTTCCGAGAGCTCCGTCTCCGAGAGCAGCACCTGGTTGACCACCTCCCCGAAGGCGGGGGATAGCTGCGCCAAGGTCAGCTCGACGATCTGACCGGAGGCATCGTCGACCCCCGAGAGCCGGATCAGCTCGCGGATCAGAGCGCGCTTGGGCTCGTCTCTCTCGGCTCCAGTGGCCGCGCTTGCGGCAAGCGCGAGCATCAGGGCGGCGGCGAGACTTCGAGTCGCTGACATTCCGGTTCTCCAATGCGCGGCTGTCCTGCCGGCGAAGGTACCACTCGACCGGCTAGGCTCCCCTCGACGGAGGTGCCTCGTGAAACAGGCGCTCGCTCTCAGCGTGAAGCAGCCGCTCGCTATCACTGGAAACAGGCGCTCGCTCTCAGCGTGAAGCAGCCGCTCGCTATCACTGGATGGATCGTGCTGGCTCTGCTGGCCGTCGGCTGCCAGAGCTCGCCCGAGAGCGGCTGTCGAACCGAGCCCGGGGAGAGCGGTGTCTCGATCGACTGCGACGGCACCGACGGCGCATGGTCGAGGAGTGCCGAGACGGAGGCCCTCGAGGGCTTCGAGGGGCGCGCGCCGGGCAGCCGCCCCTGAGCCCGAGCTGGGCGTTCCCCGGAGCGGGCCTCAGCTGCCGGAGGGTCCGCCCGATGCGAAGAAGACCAGCAGCGTGATGTCCTCGTCGATCTCGAAGAACGAGTGCTCCGAGGTGGCTTCGACGTAGAGCAGGGCGCCGGGCTCCACCGTGCGTTCCTCTCCGCCCACCCGCAGCCGCCCGCGGCCGCTCACTACGAAGTACACCTCGTCCTCGTCGTGGGGGCTCTGGAGATCGCTCGAGCCTGCCGGTAGAGTGTAGATCCCGCAGCTGAGCGCGGGGACCCGCAGGAACTCGAGGTAGGGTTTCCCCGAAGCCTTCTGCCGCGCGATCAGGTCGGCGATCTGGAAGTCCCGCCATGCAGAGCCGTCCGACACGAGGGGAGGGATACCCCTGAGACGGCGCTGCTGCCACTGGCACAGGCGGGGCCGGGGCTCAAGCGGCCGTTTCGGGAGGACGATGGGGGGCTACAGCCCCCTGCGAGCAGTGCCGTACCCATGGAAAAGCGCAAAGATCCTCGCTTCCGCACCCGCTTCGACGCCCTCATCTCCACGGGTCCCGCGGAGGGTGCCGGCCTGCTGGTGGACCTCTCCTACTCCGGGGCCCACATCGAGAACGCGTCGGTGCAGCCCGAGGTGGGCACCGTGGTGCGGCTCTACGTCTTCGTACAGCCCGTGGCCCCCTTCGAGGTGCAGGGGCGCGTGACCCGCAAGACCGACTCGGGCTTCGCCGTGGTGTACGCCCTGGACGACCCCGATATGCGGCGCCTGGTCGACGACGTGTCGGCGATCGTCACCGCCCCCGACTGACGGGCCGGCTCCGGGGCTCAGCGGGGCAGAACGCTCGCGAACACCAGCTGGTTCCCGTCCGGGTCCGAAAGACGCATCTCACGGTTGCCCCAGGGCTGGTTCGCAGGCTCGCCGTCCACTTCGAGGCCGGCGTCGAGTAGCTGCTCGTGCCACGCGTCCACGTCCGAGACGTAGAGGTAGACGAGGCACCCGAGCTCCCCGTCGCCGGCGTGCTCGCTCAAGTAGAGCGACAGGCCCGCCTTCGAGATCTGCATGAAGACGGGTTGGCCCGGTTCGTGTCGCCACTCCCAATCCACCTCGAAGCCCAGCTTCCCCACGTAGAAGTGGTGGCTGCGCTGGTAGTCGTCGATCCGGATGGCCGGTACCACGCGCTGCATGGAAGCAGGATAACCGCTCTGCTGGCTTCAGCGGGGCGAGTGGTGGTAGAGCCGCACCTGCGAGTCTCGCGCGAGCTGGGTCAGGCCGGTGCTGGGGCCCTCGGCGCCCACCAGTACCACCTTCACACCGCGCAGCCCCGCGTCTTGGAGGTTGAGCGCGTTGCTGAGAACCTGCTCGGTGAGATCGGGATAGGGACCGCCGACCACGATGCTGATTCCGCGCTTCGATGCCGCAGCGATGCGCTTGCCGAGCAACGCGGAGAGCTGCGAGTCCTGGTCGTGGCGGGCTTCGTAGAGCAGGGCCTTGGCGAGCATCGGCGTCTCCGCGTAGATGGGGATGACGCGCTTGCGGCCCAGGTTCGGGATCCGATCGGCGGTCGCCTCGAGCTGCTCCTCGAACTCCAGCTCGGTGACCGCTGTCACGCATCCTGCTGTCAGCAGCAGGGCGAGGAGCAGGAGGGTCAGCTGGCGTGTTTGCGGGATACCCATCTTCTTTACATCGGTCGATCGCGCGGAGGGCTTGACGCGGGCTCACGCGGGTGGCCGCCGTGCTATCCGTCTCCCGTCAGGAGGAAGTCAGGAGGAGGTCATGGGAGTCGAGGCAGAGAACAGACGGATCGTTGCTTCGATGTGGGAGGCCCTGTACCGCAAGGACTTCGACGGGGTGGCGGCTCACATTGCGGACGACGGGCACTACGAGGACGTCCCCGCGCCGGACGCGGGCGCCACGGGCCCCGCCAACGTGGTCAAGCGGCTGCGCGTCGGCCTCGACCCCGTGGTGCGCTTCGAGCACGACATCCACCGCGTCGTGGCCGAGGGGTCGAACGTCGTGGTGGAGCACACCGAGACCTGGCACTTCGAGACGGGCGAGTCGCTCAGCAACCACTTCGTCACGATGCACGAGCTGGAAGACGGAAAGATCAAGCTCTGGCGCGACTACTGGGACATCAACACGATGATGGCCCAGGCGCCCCAATGGTGGATCGAGCGCATCTCGAAGCACGACGAGAGCGAGTGGAGCTGAGGGACGACGCCGTTTCGGCGGCCCCGCGCGAGCTGCGGCTCGCGCCTCAGATCTGCAGCAGGACTACACCGGCGGCCACGCCGGCCGCGGCCAGCAAGCGCAGCCCGCCGAAGGGCTCCCCGAACAGTCGCGTCCCGATCCACGCCGCGAAGATCACGCTGGTCTCGCGCAATGCGGCCACGCTCGCCATGGGCGTGGTGGCCATGGCCCAGAGCACGATCCCGTAGGCCACCACCGCCAGGATGCCCGCCATCACCCCGTTGCGTCCGTCGCTGCGCAAGAAGGCTTGCAGGCGGCCGCGCCGACGCACCAGCACGACGGCAGTGATCGGGAGCGCGTCGAGGAAAATGCTCCAGACGATGAAGTCGAGCGGTCGCTCGCAAGCGCGGACTCCCTGGGCGTCGATGAAGGTGTAGCTACCGATCAGTAGCCCCGTGACAGCGGCCACGGCCACGGCCCGGGTGGCCAGCGGGGAATGGCCTCGGCCCGCAAAGGCCAGGCTGGCCAGCGAAGCCGAGGTGAGCGCCAGCCCGGCGCTCTGTAGCCCGGAAATCGCCTCGCCACCGAAGCCGGCGGCGAGCGCGGCGACGACGCAGGGCCCCAGCCCGCGCGCGATCGGGTAGACCTGGCTCAGGTCGCCCAGCCGGTAGGCGGAGACCAGGAAGAGCTGGTACGCGAGGTGCAGGACCCACGACGCGGCGAGGTACGGCCAGGCCTCCTGGCGCGGGAAGGAGGCGAAGGGAGCCAGCACCAGCACCGCCAGGCCGGCCGACAGCGTGACGAGCCACATGGCCAGCAGCGGGTCGCTGCTGCGCTTGGTCACGGCATTCCACGACGCGTGCAGCACAGCCGCCAGCAGCACCAGAGCAATCACGAGGCCGCGGTCGCTCATGCCTGCGGCTCCGGTCTGGAAAGGCCCGCTCTCGGTGGGTGCGGGAGCAGACCGGAAGCGCGGTGGGTTCCGGCCGCCGCGCTCATTCCCGGTGGGTCGCCTCTCGGGTCCGCCGCGCCTGCTCGAGCTCGACTCGCACCTTCTGCAACCAGACCGCTTGGCGCTCGGGCCGGAAGCCCATCGACGTGTCCTCGTCGAACTCGCGCTGGCGCTGCATCACCTCGCCCAGAGCCAGGGCCAGCTCGCTCTCCAGCTTCGTGTAGGCGAGGCTGGCGGCCTCTTCCGGGTCGTTCGAGGTGACCGTCGCGGCCCGGGTCAGCTCGGCGGAACGCTGGTCGAGCCGCTCGGCGAGGATCTCGAACAGCGCGAAGTGGATCTGCTCGTGTTCCAGCACGTAGTCGGCGGGCAGGCGAGTCTGGTCGGTGTTCCACCAGGAGCAATCCCGATTCATCAGCGCCTGAAACCCCACGCCGATCGGCGCGGCGCGGTAGACGGGTGGCCCGCTCGGCGCGCTCACTCTCGCCAGCTCGATGCGCATGTCGGGTCGCGTCACCAGGTAGGCGCAGGTGGCAGCGCCGATCTTCTCGCGGTGGGGTGCGTACTCCGGCGGAGGCTCCGCTGCCCGGAAGTCTTCGCGCTCGAGCTGGCGGTAGCGGATCACGTCGCCCTGCACGCCCTCGCTCTGGTCGAGAACGCGGCCGTGCGGAGAGGCATAGGCCGGTAGTGAAGTGCCGGGGCCGCCGCAGCTGGCCGTCGACAGCGCCACGACCGCCACCAGGTTCCCAGCCAGGTTGCCTCGCGCCCTCGATCCCAGAGTGCAGTGCACGCTCGCGCTCAGGTCTCGACGAGGTCGCCCACGCGAACGTGGCCGCCGCTCAGGATCGCGCTGCGCAGGCCGCAGCGGTGCAGCATGTCGCGCACGACGCTCTCGTGCACGAGCCCGGCCAGGTAGCGGCAGGGCTCGCAGAGCCGGATGCCGCGCAGGCTTACGCCCCCCAGCGAGAAGTCGACCCCGACGAGGTCGTTCAGGCGGATACCGCGGGTGACGACGTTGCGGCGGAAGGAGCCCGCAGCGAAGGCGAACCCACCCTCCGCGTTGAAGCGCTCGATCTCTTCGGCCTCGATCAGGGTGAGCTCGTGGTCCGGGTCCTGCTCGGCGGGCGAGAACTCACCCAGGCCGGCGAAGTAGCGATCGCCGGAGATCCCGCGGCCGGCCACCAGCTCGGCCTCCCGGACCGCTTGCATGGGTGCCCCGCCGCTGGTGGCCACGTGGATCGCTTCGACTCGTCCGCTCACCGCCTGCCTCCGTTGTGCATGGCGACGCGGCAATTCTACCAGGGGATCGTGAAGCGCCCGATGCTCATCTTCTCATCGATTCATTGCGACTGCGGCTTCGCTGATGACGGCGCAGCAGTGCGAGTGTGCCGGCTGCGGCCAGCGTGGGCAGCCAGATCCAGCGAATCTCCTGCGTCAGGATCTCGCCACCGCGACCGCGGAAGAAGGCCTCGACGCCCAGCGGCGAGACCGGAATCGGGCGCCAGGGCAGGAAGTAGCGCGCGTCGTCGAAAGGCAGCCAGAAGGCCACCCCCAGGCCGCCGTCGGTGAGGGCGTCGAGCACAGCGTGGGAGGCCGCCGCCAGGGCCAGCAGGCCGGCGACGCCCCACCAGGCGCGGGACCCGCGCCGGAGTCCGGGGAAGGCCAGCGCGGCCCCGAGAACTCCGGCCAGCACGGCGAAGGGCAGCGAGTGCAACAGGCCGCGGTGCCCGAGCCAGTGCTCGTAGGGGACGTCGGCGCGAAAGGCCAGCACGTCGGCGTCGGGCAGCACGGCGAGCAGGGCCAGGGCCACGCCGAGGCGCGCACGCGGCACCCCGGCCGGTGCTGCCACAACGAGCGCGCCGCCCACCAGTGCGTGGGTGAAGACCGTGGCCACGGCTGCATTCCTACTGCATCAGCAGGCCGACGGGCAGCAAGAGCGGTGCGAGCACGAAGAAGCCCACCAGGGTCACGAGCCCCGCCAGGCCGAGCGCGGCGAAGGCCAATACGTCGCGGGCACGACCGCTGGGTGTCGCGCGGTCCAAGCCCAGGCGGACTCGGACCGGCTCGGCGGGCGACGCCAGCAGCGCTTCGCTGAGCGGCTGGCCGTAGAGGCTGGAGCAGCGTCGGCCGCGCACGAAGGCCCGGAAGGTGCGCCGCGGTGCGATGAAGAGGCCGACGGCCATCCCGGCCAGATCGAGCAGCGCCGCGATCCAGTGGGGTCGCGTCCCCGCGGCCAGCTCCCAGGCGGAGATCTCGGCCTCGCCGCTGCTACTGGTGTCGTAGCAGGTGAGGACGTGGTGCAGGTCGTGGTAGGGAACGGCGCGGCGGCGCGGCGCGGTATTCAGGAAGTAGAGCGGGATTCGGCCGCTGGTCGCGCGCACCCAGCGCTGCGCTTCTCCACCGTCCGGCGGCAGTCCGTTCTTCTCGTAGTACTGCCCGCGCAGTTCGCGAAGGCTCGGACCCTCGGGCCGCGAGACCTGGTCGCTAGCCACCGAGGCAGCCGTAGAGCGCCCGCACCAGTCGCAGGCCCCGCGCATCGCCGATCATGTTGGCCGCCAACCGGTTGGGGACGTAGCCGGCGCCGATGCGCGCCACCGGGTCCGCGAAGCCGAAGCTGCCGCCGTAGCCGCTGTGACCGTAGGCGTCCTTGTTGGGGCCGTAGATCACACCGTGGTAGTTGCGCAGCCAGCCACAGGCCCAGTCCATCTTGAACGAAATCACCAGGTCCTTCCCCGTGATCTGGCTGGCCGAGCCCCGCTCGAGGGTGGCGGAAGACAGCAGCTTCGTGCCCTCGAGGCTCCCGCCCGCGGCGAGTGCGGCGTAGATGCGGGCGAGCCCGGCGGCGCAACCCTGGCCGTTCACCGAAGCGATCTCGGCTGCGCGCCAGGCGCGGGTGTTCGGTGTCTCCGGCTGCACACCCGGGTTGGTAAGCCCCAGCTTCACGAGTGGCGTGGGGAACTTGAAGCGCACCCCTTTGGGCTTCGCAGGCGGGGTGACCATCTCGGCCACCCGCGGCTCCTCCTCCTCCGGGAGCCCGATGAAGAAATCGGCTCCGAGCGGCTCGCAGATCTCCTTGCGCAGGAAGCTGCCGAGGCTCTCGCCGCTGACACGCTGCACCAGCTCTCCGACGAGAGGCCCGTAGGTGACGGCGTGGTAGCCCGAGGCGCTGCCCGGCTCGAAGAGCGGCTCTTGCTCGAGCAGCCGGGCCAGAAGCGGCCCAGGCTCGTAGAAGTCGGCCTCGGTAACGGGCTCGCGCAGGGCTGAGAGCCCCGCCTGGTGCGAGAGCAGCATGGCCACCGTGACCTGGTCCCGCCCCCTGCCGCCGAATTCGGGCCAGTAGCGCGCGACGGGTGCCTCGTAGTCGAGCGCGCCGCGGTCGACCAGCACGGCGCAGACCAGGGCACCGATGCCCTTGGTGGTGGAGTAGACCGTGGCCAGGGTGTCGCGTTGCCAGTCCAGCTCTGCGGCGGCGTCCCGGTGGCCAGCCCAGAGGTCGACCAGCAGCTCTCCCTCGCGCTGGGCGGAAAAGGAGGCGCCGAGCTCCTCGCCGGCGCGAAAGTTGTTCGCGAAGGCCTCGCGTACCGGCTCGAAGCCCGGGGCGACGCGTCCCTGGATCTGGTGGCTCTCGCTCATGGCACAAAAGCTACCACGCCCGGGAGCCGGAGCTTCCTGCTCGACGGCGGCGCGCCGCGCGTGATACATGCTGGTCGCATGGAATACCGGAATCTCGAGCTCGAGCAGCGGGGGGCGGTACTGCGCGTCTGGCTCAACCGACCCGAGCGCCGCAATGCGCTGGACGACCGCACGCTCGAGGAGATCGCGCACCTCTTCGAGTCCCTGGAGCGAAACTTCGAGACGCGGGTGGCCGTTCTCGCCGGCCGGGGGGTCTCTTTCTGCGCCGGGGCGGATCTGCGCAATCCGCCCGGCCGCGCCTTGCTGAGGCAAGACTCCGGTGCTGGCGAGCGCGAACGTCGCTATGCCGCGCAGATCGGCCGCCGCGCCAGCCGCGCGCTGGAGCTCTGCGAGGTAGTCACCATCGCGCGCGTTCATGGTCACGCGATCGGCGGCGGGCTGGTGCTGGCGGCTTGCTGCGATTTCCGTCTGGCTGCCGAGGACGCCATCTTCAGCCTGCCAGAAGTGGACCTCGGCATTCCGCTTACCTGGGGAGCCACTCCTCGGCTCGCTCACGAGATCGGCGCGGCCCGGGCGCGCGAGCTGATCCTGATGTGCGATCGGCTCGATGGGCGTGAGGCCGAGTCGTGGGGCCTGGTGCACCGCGCGGTCCCGCTGCAGTCGCTGGACGCGACGGTGGACGCATGGGCGGAGCGCCTGGCGCAGAAACCCGAGGTCGCCGTCCACATGACCAAGACGCAGCTTCGTGCCTACGCGCGCGCGGCGTTCCTGGGCGACGTGACGGAATCCGACGGCGACCTGCTGAGCGAGTCGTCGCGCACCGGAGTCGCGCGAGCGGCATTCGAGAGCAGCTCGGGAGGCGAGTAGGGCGAGCGGCGCCGGATCTCAGCCCGAGTCGCCCCGCCGGTAGAACTCGACATGAAAGCTCACCTCGCCGAGCGGCTCGACCTCGTGCTCGACCTCAGGCAAGACCACCCCGACGTCGCCGGCGCCGAGCAGCGTCTCGTCGTGGAAGGGCGCGTGGGTGCGGTAGCGCAACTGTCCTGCGAGAACGTGGATGCGCGCCCACACGCCGGGTTTTGTGTCGTGTCGGGAGCGCAGCGCGGCGGGCGTCGAGGCGGCATCGAAATCCGGGGTCCGGCTGTACGCGACGAAGCCTGCGGGAAGCTCGCGCCGGTCGCAGCGCAGGCAGTCGAGCGGGCTGCCCAGGCGCTGGCTGCGCCCGGCCTCACTCAGCACCCAGGGGCGTTCGCTCTGCGGCGGCTGGTGACGCGTGTGCTGGGCGTGGCCACAGTCCAGGTCCGCGACCCAATGGCCTTCGCTGTCCTGGTGGAAGCCGATGATGGCGCGGTTCACTTCCGGTATTGCGGCGGGGCGCGCCTCAAGCGCCGCTGGCGGCGTTGGCTTGCGAGCGCGCCACGAGGAACTCCGCCATCTGGGGCGCGATCACGCTGCGCAGCTCGATCACCGCGTTCACTGGCCGCATCAGCACGTCGAGCTTGGCCAGGCGCAGCTCAGCGTCCAGGGTGATCAGGTCGATGCCCTGGAGCTCCTGGCCGTTCACGCTGCCGGTGAACTCGAGCGCGAGCTCATGCCCTCGCTCCCACTCGCGCTGGTAGGTGAACTCGTCGATCGTGGCTACGACGAGGCCCAGCAGGTGGTGCACGAGGTCGCGGCCCTCGATGCGGTTCCAGTAGGGCGGGGCGCCGATCGAGGCGTTCTCGTGCAGCACCTGCCGAAGCGCCTCCAGGTCCTTCTGGGCGACGAGCCGGTGCCACTCGCTCGAGAAGTCGGCGACGCTGGCAAACACCCGGCCATTCTACTCGACGGGGCCCGGCAGCGTGCGGGCCTGCAGGGTGGAGCCGTCGAAGTGGAGATAGGTCACCTGGCCGCTCCACACGGATATGGGCAGCTTGGCCACGCGGCTGTCGAGCTGGTTTCCGAAGGTACGGCAGCCGGCGTAGGTGACGGTGGCCGAGTGACGACCGACGGGCGCTGCGAAGCGGAAGGTGGAGTCGACCGAGAAGGGCGGGCGGCCGCCCTCGGGCTCGATGGGGCTGGAGAGAACAGACAGCCCGCCCAGCTCCACCATGAGGTGGCAGGGCGGCGGCTGGCCCGAGCCGGCGCCGTCCAGGCTGATCGGGTCGGCGGGCACCTTGGTGTCCGCAAGCCGGAGCTCGATCCAGCCCCGCGTGGGGTCCGGGCGAGGCGGGGGCACGGGCTCGCTGCGAGCGGCGCAGGCGAGGACGAAGAGAGCGAGCAGCAGGGCGGCGGAGCAGCGGGCGAGCATTCGGTCAGGTGTCGACCTCTTCAACACGGGCCACGATCAGGCACCACTCGTAGGTCATCCACAGCTCTGCGTCGACTTCCCGCAGCTCCAGGCCCGTGTCGACGCCGGCACGGCAGAGCTGCCGCAGCACGATCTCGAGGGCATCGGTGCGGACGGGATCCGCGACGATGCCCAGCCACTCGCGCACCTCTCGCGGCTTGCGCCAGCTGGCGCAGCTCTCGATTCGGAAGCCCGCTTCCCGCAACAGCCGCTGCAGGCCGTCCGCAGCGTGCAGCTCGCAGTGGGAGGGGTCGCGCAGCTTCTCGACGGCGTTGTGGAAGCGCGCCGTCGCGGCGTCGGGCGAGCTCAGCAGGTCGAGCAGCGCCAGACGCCCGCCCGGGCGCAGTGCCTCCCGGATCGCGTGCAGGGCGGGCAGCGGACGCTCGAAGTGGTGGAGGGCCAGGCGTAGCACGGCCACATCGAAGCAGCCGGCGGCGAAGGGAAGCCGTTCCGCCAGCGCGCGGGCGTAGTAGAGGTTGCCGAGGCCTCCCGCCTGGCCGCGCTGCCGCGCAATGCGCAGCACTTCGGGGGTGAGGTCGACGCACACCACCTGCTCGGCCCTCGGCGAGAGCGCCGCCGAGAGTGCGCCGGGCCCGCAGGCAACGTCGAGTGCCCGGGCGTGCCGCTCGCTACCCAGCGCCGCGGCCACTCCTTCCGTGAGCTCCGGCGCCGCGAGGGTCGCGGAGGCGGCGAAGGATTCCGCCTGGCGCGTGAATTCCCGCTCGACAGTGCCGCGGTGGCCCATGCGGCTGTTCAGCCGGCCAGGAAGCAGAGGAAGGCCAGGCCGCCCGCCACGCTGCGCAGGTGGTGCAAGCGACCCCAGGTGTCGAGGAGAGCGAGCGTGTCGTCGGCGTCCGGGTCCCGGGCGGGATCGTTGAGGGCGTCGTTCACGGGCTTGATACGGATCAGCGTGTAGGGCACGACTGCGAACAACAGCAATGCGCCGACGATCGAAGCGCCTCCCGCCGAGCCCGTGACGCCGGCGAGCAGCCCGCAGAGCGAGCCGAGCAGTGCGAGCGAGGCCTGCATGGGGGCCGCGCGGGCATACATGGCTGGGAAGAGCCGCGCCGCGACGCCGGCCTCGCGGGCAGCAGGCTGCTGGACCAGCGAGATGTATACGGCGGCTCCAGTGAAGATTCCCGCGCAGAGCAGAGCGACGAAGTGCATCACGGCCACCCCCTTCCGTCGGCGGCGCAGCGCGTCATGGGCGCCTGCCTCCGGCGCTCTCATCTTATCAGCTGGGCGAGCGCTAGGATTGGCCGGCCATCTCGAGGAGGATGCGGTGAGCGACGCGAATACCTGGCGCAAGTGCAGCGCCTGCAAGAAGCCGATCGAGCTCGGCGCGGCCTACTGGACCTGCAACGTTTCCACTTGCAACCGCAAGCGCACGGGGCTCTTGTTCTGCACGGTCACCTGCTGGGAAGTACACCTCCCGGGAGCCAACCACCGAGAGGCCTGGGCCGTCGAGCAGCGAGCGCCCTCGACCGCCGAGGACGCAAAGTCGGGCGGCTCGGAGTCGTCCGGACGCCGGCGCCTCGTGCGCGAGGCTGCGACGCCGCAGGGCAAGCCGGCGGCTGGGCGCTCGGGGCCGGCGCAGGAGGTGCTGATCGTGGCGAGCCGGCTCAAGGACTACGTGCGCGCCAGCTCCGGATTCAACACGTCGGAGGGTGTACTCGGGCCCCTATCGGAAATCGTGCGGCGGGTCTGCGACGAGGCCGTCCGCAACGCCACCCGCGAGGGCCGCCGCACCGTGCTCGACCGCGACATTCCCAGGAGCTGAGGCATGCTGGGGTCGGCAGGAGGAGAGCTTGGGCGACTGGACCGTCGATGACATGTACGCGCTCGGAACCCGCCACGCCGAGCTCGAGGCAAAGCGCGACCTGGTCGGGACGCTGGCCACGCTGGCGCCGAACCCGCTGTACGAGTTCCATCCGATGCGCAGACGCATGCAGGGCCTCGAGCCGGTGCGCCGCTACTACGAGCACCTCTTCGACAGCTTCATCCCGAGCACCCGCTCCTATCGCCTGGTGCAGGAGTGGGTCAACGAGAGCTCGGTGGCTCAGGAGTACGACATCGAGGTCGAGGTGGCGGGCGTGGTCGAGCTCCACCGCGTGATCGGAGTGCTGGTGGCCGCGGGGGAGCTGCTGGGAGGAGAGCGCGTGTACGCCAGTGAGCGTTGCGCTCGACTGATGCTGGGTGGCCTCTTCGACGAGCTGGAGCCCTTCTAGGCAGCCAGAGGACTTGGAAGGCGCTCCTCGAGGAGCTTCAGGATGAGCCAGCGATCCCGCCTGCGACCCCTCGCCCCTGAGGAATGGAACGAGCGTACCCGCGAGTTGCTGGGGGGCAGCGTCGCGCCCGTGTCGGAGCTGGAGGGTGGCGGCGAGGCGAGTGGCGGCCCGCTCAACATCCTGCGCACGATCGCCCATCACCCGCGGCTGCTCGAGCCCTTCCTCGGCTTCGCCGCGACGCTCGCGATGGGGGGGACGCTGCCCCGGCGCGCGTCCGAGCTACTGGCGCTTCGCGCGGCCTGGAACTGCCGCTCGGCCTTCGAGTGGGGCCACCACGTGATCTACGGACGCGCCGTCGGGCTTGCTGAGGAGGAGATCCGGCGCATCGCGGAGGGGCCGGCGCACCCGGCCTGGTCCGACGAGGATCGGCTGCTGCTGCGGGCGGCCGACGAGCTGCACGCGGGCCAGGATCTCTGCGAGGCGACCTGGACGGCCCTGTCGCAGCGCTGGGAATCGGCGCAGCTGCTGGAGATCCCCTTCGTCGTCGGTCACTACACCATGCTCTCGATGGTGGCGAAAGCCACGGGCGTTCCCCTCGAGCCGGGCCTGCCCGAGTTGCCCGAGTTGCCGAGCCGCTGAAAGCGCCGCGGCATCAGCTCCCGGCAGCGGGGGACAGGCCCGCCGGCACCAGCCGCACGGGGATGCTGCGCGACGAGTCGATGAAGTGGCCGACCCACCAGTCGCGGATTCCGTACTTCTCGCGCAGCCAGCTGCGCAGGCGCTCCCGGCTGGCGGGGTCGGGCTCGGCCCGGTAGCGGACCGTGCGGCCCTCCACGGAAAGGGTCAGGAGGGGAGAGTGCTCGAGGTCGCGAAACCAGGGGTTTTCGGGCGTCCCGGCCTCTAGCCAGGTCTCACCCCCTGGTGTCACGAACCACACATGGGTATCCCGTCGGCCGCCGTCCGCCGTTCGGGTCTGCACCACGGCAACGCCGCCGGACTCGAGGGCCCACCAGGTGAGCGCCGTGAGTCCGGCGCCGATGACGAGCAAGGCGACGACCGCGCGCTTCAACTTGCGCGCCGGTCGCGCCCCGCAACCGGGTGACTAGTAGCGGCCGCCGCCGCCGCCGCCGCCGCCGCCGCCGCGACGCGGGCCGCCGCCACCGCCCCCACCGCCGCCGCCGCGGCGGTCGTGGGCCTCGTTCACTCGGATGTTGCGTCCACCGAAGTCCTGCCCGTCAAGATTGCGGACTGCATCTTCGGCCGCTGTGGCCTCTTCCATCTCTACGAAAGCGAAGCCGCGGGGGCGTCCGGTTTCGCGGTCCGTGATGACGTTCACCGACGCCACCGCACCGTGCTTCTCGAATGAAGCACGGATGTCCTCCTCCGTAGCGGAGAAAGGAAGGTTTCCCACGTACAGCTTCTTTGCCAAAACTCGAATCCTCGTCGCACCGAATACTGAAGCGCGATCAGTCGCCAGGCTCCCCCCCGGACTGTCCGGAGCGAGAACCTCAAGGCAGAGTCGCCGCGCAGAATACCACGCTGGGCATGAAAGGGAGATCTGTCCCTTTCGGGTCGGGACCCGGCGGGCTCTGGAGGCCGGCGAGCTGGAGCCTCGGCCGGGCCCGGGGAAGGTGTCCTGCGAGGGCCCAGCGCAGCCGGCAGAGCTCCGCCCCGTGCGCGCAGAGCAGAGCCCCCAGGGGCTGCGCCTGCGGGGGTTCCCCCCAAGACGTGGGTCAACGTCTCCCCGAGTCGCCGGCCGCCCCGGCGGTGTGGGCGATGGCCTTCAGCTCCACCGCGAGCCTGGGGTCTGGGAGCTGGGCAACGGCGACGGTCGTCCGGGTCGGACCCGAGGTATCGAAGTAGCGGTTCCAGGCTTCGTTGAAACCCGCGTAGTCGTTCATGTGGACCAGGAAGACCGTCAGGTCGACCACGTCCGACAGCGCGCAGTCGATCGATGCGAGCGTCGCCGCGAGGTTCTCGATGGCACCGGCGGTCTGCTCGCGGATGTCGAGGACGACGGCGCCGCCGGCGGTCTCATCCGCGCCCCGAATCGAGCCGTCGGGCCGGCGAGAGCTGATTCCCGCCACGAAGATCAGGTCGCCGACGCGTCGCAGCCGCGCGTAGCCAGTGAGCTCGGGCCGGTCGCGGAGATGGCCGCCGGGGGGCTGCGTCACCGGATGCTCCTCGGGTCGCTGCGTGGTCGCAGCATATCCGACTCGCGAATTGAACTCGAATCACGGCCCCGCTAGCGTCGCGCGAACGGCTCGGGCGGCGGGAGACGAACGGGTGGTGGGCGAGAAGAGCTTCCGTCTCGAGATCTTCCTCGTCGCCCTCGCAGCCATCCTGCTCGAGATCGCCTTCACCCGGATCTTCTCCTACAAGCTCTACTACTACTTCACCTATCTGATCCTGGGCCTCGCCCTGCTCGGTCTGGGTTCGGGCGGGATCTTCGTCTCGCTGTCCGGGCGCCTGCGCCGCGCGGCCCCGGAGAAGGTCGTGTCGCTCTGCTGCCTGGCGGCGGGCCTGGTGACACCGCTCAGCTACCTCGTGGTTGCGCGCATCCAGGTGAGCACGCAGGATCTCTTGACCGGCGTCGCTCCCCTGGCCGCGCTGGCCTGTATCTGCCTGGCCCTCTTCGCGCCCTTCCTGTTGGTGGGAATCAGTCTGGCCACCATCCTGAGTGCGCGCAGCGGCGACGTGGCGCGT
>Ga0255057_10001066_pt1 | contig 15794 bp, 17 predicted proteins | sample Cases_109_6_MG_FD_189022 | JGI IMG/M metagenome (GOLD analysis project Ga0255057, IMG submission 189022) | Seawater microbial communities from Amundsen Gulf, Northwest Territories, Canada - Cases_109_6 | ecosystem: Environmental > Aquatic > Marine > Gulf | place: Canada: Northwest Territories... | reverse complement strand
AATAAGTTGGTCTTAAATAAATACCATTGCGGTATTTCAGTAACGCATAAGTCTTTTATTCTTATTCCAACGCAAAACTGCATACATATATAAATGCAATCTATAAACGAGTATACGCTTGACTAACATTGAGTCAATTACTAGTAAAATTGATTAACTGAGAGAAAAGTTTGGGTGGTTGCTATATACCCTACATAAAGGGAGCTTTTCACAACAAAACTGATGTAACACTTCTATTTAGTCTCTTCTCAATTTATCTGAAATTGCGATTGGAGTTGGGTATTTTAAAACAATTAAGTAAGTTGAAAGAATAAAGCTGACAATTGTGCAGACCTGGATAAAATTCGAAGCTTTAAGCGAGATCAATCCTGCACTGAATGCTACAAAACCGAGTAATAATGAAAACTCGCTGAGTTGGCCTAATCGTATACCGATCTCTTTTGAATCTTGGGCTGCTTCGCCACTTTTATGAATCAAATATTTAAATACATATGGTTTTACGAGTAATAGTATTGTGCTTGTGATAATAGCTGGTAGAAGTAATTTCCAAGCAAGGCCAATATCTAAGCTTGCACCTAGTGAGAAAAAGAAGATAATTAAAAAGAAATCACGAATGGGTTTGAGACTTTCGGATATATAAAAAGAAATGGGTCCGACCGCAATAGATACACCTGCGATGAATGCTCCGGTTTCATGTGACAAGCCAATATAGTGAGCCAGTTCTGCGATCCCTAGACACCAACCAATCGCTAATAAGAAAATATACTCTTTAATTTTATCGAACTTAGACATCAACTTGATTAATACAAAGCGCTCAACTAAGAATGCAAAGGCAATCAAACCGGGAAGTGCAAGTGCCAGTTTTCCCAAAGCGTAAAAGGTATTGTTATCTGTACTTTGCGTTTCAATTAAAAGTAAAAGAATAATCGCCAAGATGTCTTGCAGTAATAAAATACTAATAATTATTTCGCCAACATGCTGGTGATGTAAAACGGTTGTAGGAAGAAGTTTAAGGCCAATTATGGTGCTGGAGAACATGAATGCAGCTGCAATGACTAATTGATCCATAAGTGGAAGCTGTAGTGTCATGGCTGATATAAAGCCGATCAGTGCAAAAACTAATGATGCGCCAAATGTTATTAGCGTCGATTGTTTGATTGAAGCAATGAGTTTTTGCGGGTGTAGGTTTAAGCCTAATAGAAACAACAAGAACATTATGCCGACTTTAGCAATTTGCTGAGAAAACTCGGTGTCAGGTACAAAGTTTAATACTGAAGGTCCAAGGATGATTCCTACCACTATATAGGCTACTAGCAATGCCTGTCGCGCAAAAAGAGCAATCGTTGCAAGTGCTGCAGCACTGGTGAAAATAATAAAGATGGAAAATATTATTGATTCAGAGGATGAGACATTGATGTCCATCTAAATAGCTCCAGAAGAAAGTTTTCTTTATGCTAACAGCTCAATCCAATGTTTCACTGGTATTTTTGTGCCTGTTTGTAAATGCATGAGACAGCCAATATTGGCCGTTACAATCATATCGGGCTGATGTTTTTCTAGGTTGGCAACCTTGTTCTCTAATAATTGCGAAGACAGATCGTTTTCAAGTAAGGAGTAGGTTCCTGCAGATCCACAGCATAAGTGGGGGTCTTGAACTTCTACCAACTTATAACCTGCCTGAGTTAGTTTTTCTTCTATCTTTCCATTGATTTTCTGACCATGTTGTAGAGTGCAGGGACTATGGAAGGCTATGGTTTTATTCGTACCAGAGGAATTTTTTGGTTTGAGTTCGCAAGCTAATTCAGAAAGATCGATACAGTGTTCTGAGATGAATTTAGCTTTCTCTGCGTAGTCATTATCATCTTGCATGATAGTCGTATATTGCTTTATAAAAGTACTGCATCCACTTGAATTTATTAAAATATTCTCGTAGTCGTCATTGAGTATTTGATACCAATGATCAATATTATTGCGAATGGTGGCATGCGCTTGGTCAAGCTCAGTTAAATGGAAGGCGAGTGCGCCACAACAATCAGAATTTGTCTCGTCGAGTTGAATATCGGAATTACCTAAAACTTTTTTAGTCGCAAAATTGATTTGTGGTGCAGCAGCATTTTGCACACAGCCTTTTATAGTGAGCATTTTTCTAGATAAGGAAGAACGTAGCTCTGTACCTGAAGCAGAGTCAGCCGGCAGTCTAATTTTAGCGGGTATTTTGCCTGCCAAAGTAGCCGGTAGGAGAGGCTTAAATATACGCGCTATTGCTAGTAGGATGGAAACACGCTTCGAGTTAGAAAATGTACTCAAAATCAATTTGCGTTTAATTTTGCTAACGACTGGGCGTGGAGTAGAGGTATTGATATGTTTTCTGCCGATATCTACTAATTCACCATATTTCACTCCAGACGGACAGGTGGTTTCGCAAGCCAGGCAAGTCAAGCAGCGGTCTAGATGTTTTAAGCTAGTCTCATTAGAGGAACCTTCTTTATTCTCTTCAAAATAGTTTTTAATTAAATAAATGCGGCCACGTGGTCCATCTAATTCGTTACCAGTCAATTGGTAGGTTGGGCAGGTGGCATTACAAAATCCACAGTGCACACATTTACGTAAAATTTTGTTTACACGTTCACCGTCAGCGGTTTGAATGAATTCAGAAGTAAAAGAGGTTTGCACAACTTAATTATAGCTCAGCAAACATTTTTGCTGGATTGAGAATTGAAGCAGGGTCTAACACGAGTTTAATTTTTTTATGAAGTTTCATAGATGGCTCAGTAAGCGGATGAAAGACTTGTTGTGTAACGTTGCCTCTAAATAAATTTGCATGTCCGCCAACGCGTTCGGCTTCAGAACGAATTGTATTTTCATTTGCATCGCTCTTGTACCACCTTAAAGCGCCATTCCACTCCATTACGCTTTTTCCAGGTAGACTCAACGTTTCAGTGTTTGGTGGAACTGATATTCTCCACAATGGTATATCTGAATTAAAAAAGTCGTGCGTTTGTTCTTTTATGCTGTTCCAAAATATATCGTTTTCTTCAATTTGATGACCGTCAATTATTTTCTTGCAGGCTTTAACTGCAGTAGCTGAGCTTGATAAGCGAATATATAATTCATTCCCATCATAAAATGTCGCTGAAATAGGCATAGGAGTACTGGCCCATTGGTTCATTTTATTTATTGCAGTATCGCTATCCACGGCTATTGCAATAGTCTGTTCGCAAGGGGGTTTAGGTAGTAGACGTAAGCTAACAGACATCAATACACCTAATGTGCCTAATGCGCCGCACATTAATCGTGATACATCATAGCCCGCAACATTTTTCATTACTTTGCCACCGAAGCGAAGTAATTCTCCTTTGCCGTTTAATATTTCTGTACCTAAGATACAGTCGCGCACATTGCCAGCATTTACTCGTCTAGGTCCTGCCAGACCGCATGCAACCATCCCGCCTAAGGTTGCAGTGGTTCCAAAGTGGGGTGGTTCGCAAGGTAATATCTGATTTTGATCTGCGACAGCTTGTTCTATCTCAATCAAAGAGGTTCCGCTTCGTGCGGTGATATATAACTCTGATGGTTCGTATTCAATAATATCTGTATGATTTGCCACCGAAAGCGTTTCGGCTTGAATGTTTCTTCCATAAAAATGTTTTGTGTTACCTGATTTGATTTGCAATGCTTGTTTTTGTTTAAAAGCATCTTGAATTTTAGACGCGATCTCATCTCTATAATCTGACATTATCTTTAACTAGAGTTATGAGATTAAAAACGAGGTAGGTCTGGATGAGGAAGTTTGCCATGATGCACATGCATGGCACCTAATTCGGCACAACGATGCAGGGTAGGGATCGCTTTCCCTGGATTTAGCAATCCATCTTCATCAAATGCCGCTTTAATTGCATGGAATGTACTTAGTTCCGTTTCACTAAATTGTACACACATCTGATTGAGTTTTTCTACGCCCACACCATGCTCACCAGTGATCGTTCCACCAACCTTTACACAGAGTTCTAATATTTCTCCACCTAATTTTTCTGCTGTTTCAAGTTCACCAATTACGTTTGCATCGTATAGAATCACCGGATGCAGATTACCATCACCTGCATGAAATACATTGGCTACTCGTAAACCGTATTTAGTTGAAAGGTTGCTAATACTTTCTAGCACATGCGCTAAATATTTTCTCGGAATGGTACCATCCATACAATAGTAATCAGGTGTTAAATTACCGAGTGCGGGGAAAGAGGCTTTGCGTCCTAACCATAATAGTTCTGCTTCTTGTTTGTCTTTTGCAATACGAACTTCAATTGCTTGGTGTTCAATAAGTATTTTTTTAACTAATTGAACTTGTGTTTCAAGCTCTTCATCAAAACCATCTAATTCACATATTAATATAGCTGCAGCATTTGATGGATAACCAGGGCTGCAATACAGTTCTGTAGCCTGGATGGTAAGTTGATCCAGCATTTCTAAGCCCGCAGGTATTACACCGTTTGATATTATGCCATTCACAGCGTCACCGGCTTTTTGAATTTGATCAAAAGCGGCTAATAATACTTTTTTGTCGTGCGGATAAGGAAGTAGTTTTACTGTGGCCTCTAAGGTAATGCCTAGCATTCCTTCGGAGCCTATCATTAATGAAAGTAAGTCAAAGCCAGAAGAATCGAAATTTTTTCCACCAAGTTCTAAGATTTCACCATCTATTGTAAGAATTTTTAATGCTAGGATGTTGTGCACAGTAAGACCATATTTGAGACAATGCACACCTCCAGAGTTTTCTGCGATGTTTCCACCAATGGTGCATGCTATCTGCGAAGACGGATCGGGTGCGTAGTAAAGCCCATGAGGTTTTGCAGCTTCTGAGATGGCGAGATTCCTTACCCCAGGCTGGATAGTAGCGGTTCTGTTATATGTATCTATTTCGATGACTTTATTGAGTTTGGCCAAATTGAGCAGTATTCCATCAGCATGTGGTAATGCTCCACCTGAAAGGCTAGTGCCCGCGCCACGAGCAACGATAGGGATTTTATGTTCTTTGCATATTTTTACGATGGCTTGAATTTCTTCAATATTGCTAGGTAACAGAGCTAGGCGGGGAAGTTGTCTGTATGCAGTAAGAGCATCGCATTCATAAGGCCTGAGTTGCTCATCTTTATCTAATACTGCATCTTTTGGCAGTACTTTATAAAATTGGTTTGCAAGGTCTGCAGTTGAGATTGGGGTGTGCATTAAATAAATGGTCTTCTCAAGTGATTACTATTTTGATGTATCGCAATATACCATTGATTGCTACCATTCGTGGCCAGTTATAAGCTGCCTAATAAATAATTTTAAAAGTCTCATAATGGGAGAAAAACTTTGATTCTAGTGAGTGTTGCTATTGGTGGAGCGATAGGTTCAGTATTGAGGTATCTGATACAGACACAGTCAATAAATTGGTTTGGAACCTCCTTTCCTTACGGAACTTTACTGGTAAATATTATAGGGTCATTATTGATTGGATTTCTATCATTCGCGCTAGTGGAACGCGTTATTGTATCTGAAGAAGTGCGCTTTGCTATTTTAGTAGGCGTGCTAGGTGGCTTCACAACTTTCTCTACTTTTTCCTTGGAAACTTTGAATCTAATTCTTCAAGGTAATTTTATAAGCGCTGTGGGAAATGTGCTTATAAGCGTCGGTTTGTGTTTGCTTTCTTGTTTTCTAGGCTTGAGTCTCGCTCGCGCTATTTAATTATTTTATCTCAATTACTTTATTCTAATTAATCTATGCTAGATCCAAAATTATTACGCACAGAATTTGATGAAGTTGCTAGACATCTAAGCCGTCGCGGGTTTGATCTAGACAAACAACGCTTTGTTGAATTAGAAGAGCAACGTAAAAACATACAGGTCCAAACCGAGGATTTGCAAGGGCAACGCAATAAAAATTCAAAGTTAATTGGTTTGGCAAAGTCTAAAGGCGAAGATGCCAGTGAAATTTTGGCGGCAATGGGGAAGATAAATCAAGATCTAAAAACTAATGAAGCTAAGTTGGAAGTATTGCTGGGCGAACTACATACTTGGATGCTTGAGCTACCAAATCTTCCTGATGCATCAGTGCCGGATGGAAATTGCGAAGATGATAATCTAGAAGTGCGCATGTGGGGTGAAATACCTAGTTTTGAATTTGAAGTGAAAGATCATGTTGATTTGGGTGAGAGTATAGGTGGCTTAGATTTTGAGGCTGCAGCAAAAATAACAGGCAGCCGTTTTGTTACCATGCAAGGCGGAATTGCAAAGCTGCATCGTGCGCTTATTCAATTCATGATTGATACCCATACTTCAGAGCATGGTTACAAAGAAGTCTATGTGCCGTATATCGTAAATGCTCAAAGCCTTATAGGTACGGGGCAATTGCCTAAATTTGAGGAAGATCTTTTTAAACTCACTCATGAAAATGATTATTACTTAACTCCTACTGCTGAAGTACCCGTTACCAATATCTGGCGTGATCGTATTGCAAAAGAAGAAGACCTGCCGATTAAATATGTTTGTCATACCCCTTGTTTTCGTTCCGAAGCAGGTTCTTATGGTAAAGATACACGCGGCATGATCCGTCAGCACCAATTTGAAAAAGTAGAAATGGTTCAACTTGTGAAGCCTGAATCTTCTTGGCGTATGTTAGAAGAATTAGTGGGGCATGCAGAAAATATTTTGCAAAAACTAAATCTTGCTTATCGTGTTGTTACTTTGTGCACAGGTGACCTAGGTTTTTCTTCGGCCAAAACGTATGACATTGAAGTTTGGTTGCCAGCGCAAAATACATATCGTGAAATATCTTCTTGCAGTAATTTTTTAGATTTTCAGGCTAGAAGATTACAAGCCAGATGGAAAAACACCGCTACGAAAAAACCAGAGCATTTGCATACACTCAATGGTTCAGGCTTAGCAATTGGCAGAACTTTAGTAGCAATCCTTGAAAACTATCAAGACAAAGATGGCAGCATAAAGATTCCCGATGCATTAAAACTGTATATGAACGGGTTGGATAAAATCACTAAAGAGAATTAAGTGGAAATAAAAAGCCAGCACGGGTTGGGGCGCACTGGCTTCGGAACCTACATTAAACTAATAACGTAGGTTTGGGGACTCGGTATACGCTAATTATTCTACTCTAGGTTAAATTATAGTAGCAAATGCCTTGTTAAGAATTAATTTCGTTAGCAATACAAAACACCTTGATTTGCAGCGTTATTATAGTTATTTTCTTATACTAATGGCGTACTGTAAAGCAATTTTGAATATGGCTACACTTAAATAATTTATGGTCTCAGTAGACGAATTAAAAATCAATTTTTCGCGCCCTGGAAAGATCGAGTGGATAGGGCTAAGGACCACAAAAAGTAGAGATGTATTACAAGTAGATACTGCGGAATTATTGCTTGATCATGGTTTAGTTGGGGATAAATCTGCACAAACACCAGGTAGTAAAAGACAAGTTACGCTAATTCAATCTGAATATTTTCCAGTCATGGAGTCCTTATTAAATAAAAAGAAAATTTTGCCTGAAATTTTGCGACGAAATATAGTCGTTTCAGGACTTAATTTGAGCGTTTTACTTAAACATAGTCTAAGAATTAATGATGTAGTACTTGAGATAACAGGAAATTGTGCACCCTGTAAAAAAATGGAAGAAGCACTAGGTTTTGGTGCATTTAATGCTATGCGTAACCATAGTGGGGTTAATGCGATGGTTAGAAAAGGTGGGGTAATTTGTGTCGGTGATGATGTACAGGTATTGTTTAGAAAAAATACCGATAATTCACCACAAACGGCGCTGTTTTAAAATAATTGGTTATTGGATTCTTTTTTTATAAAGGCAATAAAGACGAATAACCAAGCGATTATAAATGCTACGCCACCGAATGGCGTAACCATTCCTAGTTTTGTGATGCCGGTGAGGCTAAGTGCATATAGGCTGCCACAAAATACAATTATCCCAAATAACATCAAATAGACAGCAAACTTTAAAAGTTTAGAAATGGGGTGTAGCTTGATGAGTAACCCGACTACAATTAATCCAATCGCATGATAAAGATGGTAATCCACTGCAGTGCTGAATATAACAAGCATTCGCTCACTGATGGTGTTTTGTATTGTATGGGCAGCAAAAGCACCTAACAAAATGGCCAGTGCAGCGTTGCCAGCACCAAGAAGGATCGCTAATCTAAACATCTTGTAATTTTGCCTGAATTTTTGGCTAGGGAGAAATATAGTTTATGCCTTCATTTGATACAGTTTCTGAAGTGGATGTGCATGAATTAAGTAATGCTATCGATCAAACCAGTCGTGAAATTTCGACTCGTTTTGATTTCAAGGGTTCTAATGCCAAAGTAACTCAAGAAGAGTCTAGTATACGTATTGAAGCAAAATCTGAATTTCAACTGGATCAGGTTTATGACATCTTAATAACAAAAATGTCTAAGCGAGGCATCGATGTTATGTGTCTAGAACGTGGCAAGGTAGAAGAAGCTAATATGTGTGCTCGTCAACAGATCGCTCTTCGCCAGGGAATAGGTAAAGATTCTGCCAAGAAAATGGTGAAGTTAATAAAAGATTCTAAGATAAAGGTACAAGCTTCGATACAGGGAGAAAAGCTACGTGTAATAGGAAAGAAGCGGGATGATTTACAGAATGTAATGAGCCTGCTCAAAGACTCAGATTTAGGTATCCCACTTCAATTTAATAACTTTCGCGATTAATAGCTACACACGACCATAATGGTTAATTTAGGTTAAGAATATTTTCTATCTGTCAGAAACCAATAAAAAAAGCCTCTCAAGTGAGAGGCTTTTTTGTTAAGGGAGAAAAGGCCTTTAACGACTAACCAGCCACATCAGGCCAGCCACAAAAGCAATAACTAAAGTAATTGGTAAAAGAAAAGCTTGCCAGTCACCCTTTTCGGCATTTGGGCTATTGCTCAGCCAATATTTTGCTCTTGGGATTAGGAAAATTAGTATTCCTACCGCTAGTATAAGGTAGCCTATTTCAAGTCCACTCATACTTGATCACTAGTCGTTGGCGAAACCTAGTAAATGTAATAGCGCTAAAAAGATGTTGTAAATACTTAGAAAAATTCCAGTTGTGGCTAAGATGTAATTTGTTTCACCGCCATTAATAATTCGACTGGTATCAAATAAGATGAATCCACTAAATACTAAAATTACCGCTGCATTAATAGCTAACCATAATCCTGGCATCTGTAAAAATATGCCCGCTATTGCCGCTAAAATTACGACTATTAAGCCAGCAAAAAGAAATCCACCTAAAAAGCTGAAATCGCGTTGTGTTGTAAGCGCATAGCCAGACAAAGCCAAGAAGATAGCTGCAGTACCACCCATAGAGGTCGCAATTAACTCACCTCCATTAGCCATACTAAGATAATGATTCAAAATAGGGCCTAGACCAAACCCAAGCAAGCCAGTGAAGGCAAAGACGACTGCTATACCTGCGCCGGATTCAGCAGTACGCGGCAGCACAAACCAAATTAATGCAAGCGCACCAAATGAGCATGCAAGGCTCGCCCCATAGCCAATATTCATCATGGTAGACACCATGGCCATGAATGCACTGAAAACTAGCGTTATGGATAGCAATGCATAAGTATTACGAAGTACTTTATTGGTCGATAAAGCGCTCTCGCGGGTTATATTCTTTGTAGAAAATTGAGGGTCACTCATAGCGGATTTTTCTCCTATGTATATGTAGAAACACTATCTTATTAAGATATAGGTATTTATGGTTAATTCAAGCCCAAATTGTCAATATACTTAGATACTTCAAGGTATGGCAGTTCCCTATAGCATTCAGGTATGCTTGCCGCCTTAAAATCGCTAACACGACCATAATACGGAGAGGTGGCAGAGTGGTCGAATGCGGTGGTCTTGAAAACCATTGACTCGAAAGGGTCCGGGGGTTCGAATCCCTCCCTCTCCGCCAAACAAGTATATGTAAGGTAAAGGATTGCCTTGCATTAAAGCTTTGGGCTTAATTGAGACATGTAAGGTGAAAAGTGGAATAGATTCCTATTTAGCTGCACTTTTTGGTTTTGTAATCGAAATGTTTCAAGGAGGTTTCCATGGCCTACATTCAAAAGCGTATATTTACGTTAATGAATAATTATTATTTTAAAGTTAATTTAACTATCACAATATGAATATAAGCAAATTTATAATTCTAATCTGTTGCCTAATAATTGTGTCGCCAGTGATGGCGGATAATGCACAAGTAACTGAGCAGATTAAGCAAAAAATTGAGACTTATCACAACACTGGTCAGTTGTCGCTATCGGGCGTTGATATTGCATCTAAGCAGGTGTTACCTGATTTATATGAAAGCAGATCCTATAGTGCTGCATGGGTCAATCCAGAACGAATTGAAGACCTGATCCAAATGGTTGGGCATGCTGAAGAGGAAGGATTGATACCACAAGACTATCACTACGATGAATTAGTGTTGCTTCGTAATAAAAATAGTGATGATGCTAGCGATATTGCCAATCTTGATATTCTTTTAACTGATAGTTTAATTCGTTATGGTTATCATCAAAACTTTGGAAAAATAAACCCTGCAAAACTAGATCCGAATTGGAACCTGACAAGAAACTTAGGAGATAAGGACCCCGTCACCTTGGTTCAAGGGGCAATTGATTCAGATGGTATTCGGCAATATATTTCCGATGTTCTAGAGCGCGGACCTTATTATCGCCGCTTGAAGAAACTATTAGCAGAATACCGTGCAAGTGCAGCAGCTGAAGACAATACGGGTATTCCTGCTATTCCAGCAGGCCCCACCTTAAAACGCAACATGCAAGACTCAAGAGTTGCGTTGCTACGTAAACGACTTCAGAGCACCGGTGATATAGATGATGCATCGGTTACAAATCCCAACCTGTTTGATGAAAAGTTAGAAAATGCTGTCAAACATTTTCAGCAAACAGCAAATATCGATGTGGATGGTACAGTTGGACCAGGAACACTGGCTCAGCTGAATAGTTCATTGCAAAGCCGAATTGATCAGATTCGCGTCAACATGGAACGTATTCGCTGGATCTTTCGTGATATTAGAGACAATAAAGACTTTGTCATTGTAAATATTGCTGGCTTCGAAACCATGTTGGTGCGTAATCATGAAGTAGTATGGAAAACTCGGGCCCAGGTCGGGCGCACTTACCGCCAAACACCAGTGTTTCGTGCTGATATGGAATATGTTCAGTTTAATCCAACCTGGACTGTACCACCGGGCATATTGCAGCGGGATATTATTCCTAAAATTAAACTTGATCCAAATAGTCTGGCTGCAAATGATATGCAACTAATTGACAATAATACAGGTAAAGCGGTGGATCCCGCTTCACTAGACTGGTCTAAATTAAATAACCGATTTCCATATCGGGTTGTGCAACGGCCAGGGCCAAAGAATCCGCTCGGGCAAGTTAAATTTATTTTTCCTAATCCGCATCTTGTGTTTTTGCATGACACTACAAATAAAGAGAACTTCACTGAAAACGTAAGAACATTTAGCTCGGGTTGCATTCGCATTCAGAATCCTTTGGAGTTTGCAGAACTTATTCTTGGTGATCCTGAATGGAATCAGACGACTATTCAAAAAACCGTAGACTCCAAGGGAATTAAAACGGTCTATCTGAAACAACAGATGCCAGTGCTTTTGCTTTATTGGACAGTAGTGCCTACGGGCAAAGATGGGCCACGGTTTTTACCAGATATTTACGAGAGGGATGCACCGATCCTTAAAGCATTGAATGAACCATTTAGGTCTATAACATTGGAAGGTGTAACCAATTAATTGTTTTCGAATGCTTGAAAGATAATATCAAAGCACAAGTTACTCAAACTAATCGAGCTATTAATAATTAGCTTTCTGTTTAGCCTCCAATTGACGTTCTGAGTGTCACTTTTTAGCACTTCGATACTCTATAGAGTTTCATATAATTCATGTACTTAAGTATTAATTAAAGAAATTACATTAGTATTTTACGGGTCTTGAAAACCATTAACTCGTAAATGATTTGGATATTTTGAATCTGAGAAATTAGTAAAAGCCATATATATTGTGCGAATTAGCTCACATTTTATCTCAAACTACTGACATATGGTTGTTGCAATAATAAGAACAATTCCAAGTCCGTATGAAATACAGAACCATCGAAAATGTTGAAAATGTTCAATTACGTCGTGAGCGTCGATCTGCATTGCAAAATAATGAATTTCCATTAGAGGATCTGAATGGAAATGTAGTTAATTATAATCGCCGAGCTGCTCAGGAAAGCCAAACAATAGGCCTAGAAGTTTCTGAAACCAATATTTCACAGGCAGAATTTCAAGAATATTTCGATAATTACCAAAAAGCTAGGTAGTCCAATAATCCAAGCGGGTAATGTTGCTAACACGGGCATGCCTTTGTTTCGAAATGCAAAGCTAAGGCCTAAATCTACATTGCAGTCTGCTTTTGGTTTTCGTCATGGCAAGACTCAACAAAAGTCACAAGGATTTATGGGCGGATCATTTAATACACGTGATTTTTTTCACGGTATGAGTACGATGTTTTTTAAATCAATTAAGTGGATTAACGCAGGAATCTATTATTTTGTTGGTAATTGCGTTTGTTGTGCGATATGTCATGTCGGATTGATTGCTGAAAGATGGTTCTTTTTTGCTCAGGTTAATCACCCGCAAAATTTATATTATCAGACTATTTTGTAGATTGCTGCTATCTTCAAATGCAGAGCGAATTATTATTTTGACTTGGGCTTGTCAAATAGAAGACCAAAAACTTCATCTCTTACATATGCTTCGTCAACTTCGATCTTAGCTATACGACGATCAGGGAGCCTTCGACGATCGCCCCTTACACACACGCCATTACGTGTGATGATCGGAAATTGAGCAGCTTGCATGGAAGTACGGCGGTCGTTATGGTTACGCCTTCCCAATGTGTTAATTCCATTCATTTCATTCCCTAAAATAGCAATTAATAATGTTATTATTTTTATAGGAATATCCTACTTAAAATAGGACTACTAACATTGTGACCGAGTCCACATTTTTTTATAAAGCGATAATCTGAATAAATGTATTTATCAATTAAAACAATAAGCTGCAGAATATTTATTAAAGATATGATTAGATATCATGCATGACCTATTAGTAATTAATTGTAAGTTGGTAAATGAAGCAAATATAGCTGACTGCGATATTTTGATTTCGAATCAGCGCATAGAACATATTGGAGCTGATTTACAAAAGTTTGATGCTAAGAGAGTGCTTGACGCAAAGGGAAATTACGTTATCCCTGGAATGATAGATGACCAAGTGCATTTTAGAGAACCTGGGTTGACGCACAAAGGAGACATTGCTACAGAATCTTTAGCAGCAATTGTAGGTGGTATTACCAGCTTCATGGATATGCCAAATGTTAAACCTCCAACTTTAAGCCTTGAGCTACTCGATCAGAAATATGCAGCTGCGTATCAACGTGCTCGAGCCAATTATGCTTTCTATCTAGGTGCAAGTAACGACAATATCGAAGTACTCAAACAAGCGCCAAAAGATCGCGCCTGTGGAATCAAGGTATTTATGGGTGCCTCTACAGGAAACATGTTGGTGGATGATGAAGATGTGTTGGATGCTATTTTTAAACATGCGCCAGTACCAATTATTACTCATTGCGAAGATTCACCTCTTATTAATGAGAATCTGAAGAAATATCAGCAACAATATGGTGATGATATTCCTATAGAGCTCCATCCTATAATTCGCTCTGAAGAAGCTTGTTACCGTTCTAGCTTTAAAGCGGTAGAGTTGGCAAAAAAACACGGAACACAATTACATGTTTTGCATCTTACTACTGCAAAAGAACTCGAGTTATTTTCTCAAGGTGCAGTAATAAATAAAAACATCACGGCAGAAGTTTGTGTGCATCATTTGTTCTATAGCGAAAAAGATTATGCTGACAAAGGTTCATTAATTAAATGTAATCCCGCTGTGAAAACTGAACAAGATCGGCAAGGGCTCTTAAAGGGTGTGCTTGAAGATCGAATTGATATCATTGCAACCGATCATGCACCACATACTTGGGAAGAAAAACAGGGTAACTATATGAGAGCACCTGCAGGTTTGCCATTAGTTCAACACGCATTAATAAGCGTATTAGAACATGTACATGACGGTGTGTTGAGCTTGGAAAAGATCGTAGAAAAGACCAGCCATAATGTCGCACAAAGATTTAATGTTGTTGACCGAGGTTTTGTGCGTGAAGGCTACTACGCTGATTTAGCTATTATTGATTTCGATAAGCCATTCTCAGTAACCAAGGAAAATGTACTTTATAAATGTGGATGGTCACCATTCGAAGGATATCAATTCCGTTCTAGCATTGTTGCAACAGTATTGAATGGACAAGTTGTATGTGAAAATAATGTAGTTGTTAATGAACCTTTTTTTGGTGAGCAATTAACCTTTAACCGTTAATAATTAATTTTTAGATAATGATACAACTGATTAAGCTCCATATACTTTTTTTAGCGGTTGCAGTGTTTATTGCTTTCGCATTAATCCCACTTGATCTAATGTATTTCGAGCACTACCCAGCAGAAGATATCAAGAAATATTATCGTGATGCTTTGAGTTTTGAATCAGGTAAAGCATGGAAAGCAGTATTTACATGGTTTTTGGGCTTTTCATGCGGAAGGTTGATGTTAAGAGCACTTGCGAAATAATCAGCGTTGAATAACGAGAGTTCAAATCAGATTGGCGTCCTGTTTGTGTGTATGGGGAATCTCTGTCGTTCTCCGACTGCGCATGGTGTATTTCAGCAATTGGTGAATGAGCAAGACTTAAACAATAGTGTTGTAGTTGATTCCGCAGGTACCTATGCCTATCAGAAAGGTAAAAAACCTGATCCTAGAGCAAGCTCTATTGCAGATAAACGTGGATATAACCTATCTAGTATACGTGCACGTAAAATTGCTGATGATGACTTTAAGAAGTTTAATTACATACTTGCAATGGATGATGAAAATTATACGGACTTATTAACCCAAAGCAACGATGAGCATAAGCATAAAATTAAACGTTTTCTAGAGTTTAGTACGCAAACCAAATTACATGAAGTGCCTGACCCATATTATGGTGGCTTAAATGGATTTGAAATTGTATTAGATCTAGTTGAGGATGCTAGCAAAGGTTTGCTAGAGCATATTAAAGTCACTCATTTGCGAAGTGGTAAGTAACTATTTGCAAATGAGTGTTAAAAGTTATCGTTAACTGGTTAACTATAAATTAGTATCTGTCGTGGCTGATTCGTTTTTGGCATCGCTGCGATTTCGATTGTTTGAAGGATTGCGTGAGTTATCATTTCTGCGTCTATTATTATTATTTGGTTGATTGCGTTTTCTTTTATTACCGCCTGAACGGCTAATATTGCTTCTGTTATTGCTACGATAATCATCTCGTGAACGATTATTACTGCGACTAATTTCTTTTTTACTTTTAGGTTGATCCTCTACTTGTTCTGCAGCAAACCAAGACAAAAATCTAGTAAATAACCCCGGTTTGGTAATTCCTGTTGCTCTGCGTTGCGGAACAAAAGATGTAGCACTAATGCTTTTCACAACAGGTTGTTCTGCAGCAATGGGTGCAGGTTGGTGTAGATTTACTTCAGTTTCTTGTTGAGGAATAAGCTCATAGCTTGGTCGGTTAACAACTTCTTTGCCTTCGTCTCTCGTTCTTTCAACATTAT
>Ga0255057_10001065_pt1 | contig 15799 bp, 17 predicted proteins | sample Cases_109_6_MG_FD_189022 | JGI IMG/M metagenome (GOLD analysis project Ga0255057, IMG submission 189022) | Seawater microbial communities from Amundsen Gulf, Northwest Territories, Canada - Cases_109_6 | ecosystem: Environmental > Aquatic > Marine > Gulf | place: Canada: Northwest Territories... | reverse complement strand
CCCTTCTAGAGCGTGTTGACCCGGATCATGGAGGCCAGATCGAGACGGTTCATGCGCGCTACGTGGTCGGCTGCGACGGCGCACGTAGCACCGTGCGCAAATCGCTTGGGCTGGCGCTCGCAGGTGATTCCGCCAATAAGATCTGGGGCGTGATGGACGTGCTCGCCGTGACAAATTTCCCGGATATCCGGCTGAAATCCGCGGTCCAGTCCGCGACGGAAGGCAGCGTGCTCATCATTCCTCGCGAGGGCGGATACATGGTCCGGATCTATACCGAGCTCGGCGAGCTCGGTGAAAACGAGCGCGCCGTAGATCGGAACGTAACCACGGACCAACTGATTGCGGCTTCGCAGCGGATTCTGCGTCCTTATACGCTCGAGGTGAAAGAGATCGCGTGGTGGTCGGCCTACGAAATCGGGCAGCGTCTCTCAGACACTTTCGATGATGTTCCCGTGAACCAAAGGGCGTCGCGCTCACCGCTGGTATTCATTACAGGCGATGCCTGCCATACGCATAGCCCGAAAGCCGGGCAGGGCATGAACGTGTCCATGGCTGACAGTTTCAATCTCGGCTGGAAGTTGGCATCGGTGTTGTTGGGGCGAGCCGCACCCGAAGTGCTGCACACATATTCAAGCGAACGCCAGGCCGTAGCAAGGGAACTCATCGATTTCGACCGCGACATGGCGAAGCTGTTCAGTGTTCGAGCAAAGACCGACGACGATCCCGGCGGCGAGCCGGTGGATCAAACGGAGTTTCAGAAATACTTCGCCAAACACGGGCGCTACACGGCTGGGGTCGAGACCCAGTATCGGGCATCGATCATCTCGGGTCAGCCAACCTTTCAGCATTTAGCCACGGGCTTCGCCATCGGCAAACGATTTCACTCGGCGCCGGTTGTCCGGTTGGCCGACGCGAAGCCGCTCCAACTCGGCCATACGATCAAAGCTGATGGTCGGTGGCGTCTCTTTGCCTTCGCGGGCGCCGGCGATCCCACGGCCGCTTCGTCCGGGCTGAGCGAATTCTGCGCATTCCTTGACAGCAGCCCGGGTTCGCCGGTGCGCAGATACACGCCAATGGGTGCGGACATTGACGCGGTGATCGACGTTCGGGCGGTGCTCCAACAGAACCATCGCCAACTGGCTGTTGAAGCGATGCCCCGGTTCTTGCTACCCAAGAAGGGCCGTTTCGGCCTTATCGACTACGAAAAGATGTTCTGCCCTGACTTGAAGAATCGTAGGGACATATTCGACATCCGCGGCATTGATCGCGCGAACGGTTGCATGATCGTGGTTCGGCCCGATCAGTATGTAGCCCACGTCTTGCCGCTCGACGCTCATGCTCAAGTGGCGGCCTTCTTTGATGGTTTCATGACGAAAGGGGCTTGAGCGGCACACTTGGTTTCCAGCGTTCGTCAGAACGGCCTGAGGCAGTAATGGTTTCGCTGATCTTGACGTCCGACCTCGGTTCCCTCTCGGTCTGGCCAATCGGAGCTCTCGATGACTTCGAATGGTCCAACGCCCGGAGTCGGCCTGCGTACACCTCCCTGGAGCTGTCCCGATGTTGACGGTCCGGTGACCTAGCCGTCCCATCCCCCACTGCTCGTAAATGTCACCAGAGGAATCTTCCAGCCAGCTCGGTTCATCGCCGCGGTCTGATGGGGTGTACTCAAGAGTCGCTACCCAATGCGCAGCAGTGTTGCCAGAAGAATCTTCCAGCACCTGAAGGCGATTCCTAGTCCTTTCGAGTCGCCCGAGTTCTGAGGAACTGGATGTAGTTCGCCGGAAGCCCACACTCCTCGGCGCCGGTCAACAGGTGGTTGAGGTACTCGGCCTCTGGTGCACCGTCCTTGGGCGCCCGCATTTCATCACGCACAACGTACGTCACCGCGGGAATCTGCTCGGACCGGAAACCATCATCGGGCTGATTCATCCACTCGACGCTCACTTCAAGACGGCGGTAGTTGCCCTCGACGGCATCGAGCAGCTTCAACTGATCGTCGCTTATCTGCCAGAGCCGGCCCCACACCTCAGCGCCGTCAAGGGCAGACAGATCGGCGGCGTAGCCATTCCAGCGCCTTGACGGAAGCGTGAACGAAAGTCGATAGCCCCGCAGCACCCCACAACCCGCAGAAACGCCTTGGACCCGGCCACCAAAGACGGCGTCGGCCATGTTGCTGCCGTACGCGAAGTAGTAATGGGTGGCCACCACCGCAAATCTAGGACGCTCTCCCTTTGGGGCTGGCCAATCTCCCATTCCTGGAGCTAATTGGATGCGATTGACGACAACACCCCGCCATCCCCCAGGGAAATGATCCTCACGAGAGGGGCATCACGAGGAAGCGGTCTGGTGCTCGAACTTCCCCACGGATTGGAACGCTGCCCAACTCGTGATGAGGGCAAGGATTCCAACCGCAACGGCCGGAGGGAACCAGTAGAGAGCGAACCCCACGATGCCGGGAAGCACCCCGACTCCCACGAATCTGGCGCCTCGCACTTGGTTTTGGCGCACGAGGACCAGACCAAACAGGATCAGGGCAGCTCCGGCAGCCATAACGGCGAGCAGAATGATTTGCGCATAGATCGTTCCGTTGTCGTCGGGATCGACGAGAGTGCCGATACCCAGAGCGAGCATGCTGGCGCCAATGAAGCCAGCGCTGATCATCCACCATCGGGTCGTCATATCGAGGTCCTCCTCCGAGGGGTCGCGTGTCGACCCCACTCACCCAGACAGACGAACGACACTCCCAATCAGGTGACACCCCATCGAGAACCGTCCCATCCCCCAACGTGACGAAATGTCACTTGAAGAATCTTCCATCGGACCGGGATCAGTGGCCGTACACTTGCGGCAATGGGCTTGCCAGATGATGCCATCGAGACCACAGCCTCAATCGTTTGGATCGAAGACGGAATCATCCACCTGCAGTCGAAAGGCATCACGAGCACGACAGACACGGTGACGGAAGAGGTCGCCGCCGTCCGTGACCTAACCAACGGTGTACCCATGCCCGTTCTCTTCGACGTTCGAGGCTGGCAGAAGGCAGACCCCGAGGCCTGGTTAACCCTCATCTCCCATATGTTGTCGCTCTTTTTGGCAGCGGCGTTTGTCGTCGATCCCAAGCCGTCGCCCCAATTGAAAACGTTTCCGGACGCCATCGATCGGATGCTGATTCCGGTGATGATCTCCACCGTTGAAGCCGAAGCCGTGGCATTCCTTCAGGGCTACGCCGGACCCCCGCCGAGCGAGTAACGGGTTGGGCGGGATTACACGATTCCGCATGGCATGGTCCCCGCTTATGCGTGACAGCACGCCACCCTCGGCCAGCGTACGAAAATGTTATATAAGGGCAGGTGAGGAGGTCTGGGGTGCTGACCCACCCGTGGTGAACACCGGAGGACCAGTTAGTTGGCTGGCCGCTTCTGCTTAATCTCGAAGACATTTCCTTCGGGGTCGCGGAAGTACGCCCAGTCGCGGCTGGGCGCTGCAGCATCGTGGACTTCTGTTATCGCCTCTACTCCCGCTTCAACCAGGCCAGCGCGGGCACTGTTGATGTCGTCGACGTCGAAGCCGGTCTGAACGCGAGGTCGGTCATACTCCGGGGAAGTGGGATCGACGGCCACGATCTCAAACATTCGTCCCTCACCGAGGTCGTATTGCACCCAGTCGGCACCTGAGTCGACCTCGTCCAACCCCAGAACTGCACCGTAGAAATGTCGCTGTGCTTGGAGGTCGGCCGCGACGACACCGATCCAACTCGGCCACTGCAATCGAGGAGCTTCTGTCATCTGTGGAGTCTATGCGGAACACCCAAGGAGGGTTTGGATAACCCATGGCCAGGTCTCGGCAGCGTCGGCGTGTCGGGTACTTCGGATCGGTTCGCCTTTCGCAAGGCTCGTTTCCATCCGGCGTCGAGGTCTTCTTCGGTTATCCCAGCGGAGTTGGGCAACTGTTCCTCTCACACGTGCCCCAGATAGTACCGGCGGCTAGGTAACGCAACGTTCTAAGGCCAATTCATACGCGGCGGGGAAGGAGGGAGACAGCCCTAGTCGCTGAGGGCGGGCCATGGAGCGAGTCTCCAGCCAGGGTCGGCCTTTTCCACTGACGGCTCCCCTTCAGGAGGGGTGTGGTTAAGAGTCCTTACCCGAACGTGACGAAACGTACCTGGAGGAATCTTCCAGTGACCAGGCCGGATCAAGGTCCTATGGCCCTATCGCCAATCGACGATAGGCCGATATGCGTTGGTCCCGTCACGAATCGGTCAGCGGCCAATGCTGCGTATCAGGGACTTCCCCTATGGAAGGCCCCATGTTTAGGCCATACGGTCGGGACAAGGCTCAGAGGTAGACGACAAAGGAGGTCCTCTGATGCGGCGACCCTTGACGATCATTGGCGCAACATTCCTGGTGATAATGATGGCGCTACCAGCATCGGCGGATGCCCCCCCGATCCTGGAAATCGACCAACCCACGACCCTGACCGAAGATCACGTCGGCCAGATCGAGATCATCGCTAGCAATGTCATTCTCGACTGTGCTGGCTACTCGGTGATCGCGTCCGGAGAGGAGGGAGAATGGAATGCCGGGATCCTGGCTTCCGGCCTGGAGAATGTCACCATCCAGAACTGTCGTGTAGACGGCGGTGATACGAACCCCGGGGATGAGGTCTTCGAGGGCTTTACCTACGGCATCCTCGTCGACTCTGTTGGGAGCACGATCAGATGGAACACAGCGACCAACAACGAACACAGTGGCATCTCTGTCGGCGATTTCGGTAACAACAACAACGTGAGTGAGAACTCGGCGTTCGGCAACCTGTTCGGGTTCGTCGTGAGTGGTGACGACAACACTTTCACGAACAACACGGCGTACAAGAACGTTGACGGTTTCGTGATCCACCAAGCCGACAACAACGTGTTCCACGGTAACGAGGCCGAGCGGAACACTGAGTTCGGATTCGCGTTCCATGAGTCATCGGGAAACACGATGACCGGTAACACGGCGAATCACAACGCAGTCTTCGGTTTCTGGGTTCCGTCAGGCTCCGAGGCCAACCTCTTTGAGGAGAACGAGGCCTGTCACAACAAAGTGTCTGACGCCGAGTTCGAGGATGCCGCGAATGTGTTGATTAACAACGTGTTCTGCGACCAAGTCGATCATGGCGGCGTCGGTGAATTGAACCCCGCGTTCCACGCCGGACCGAACCTCGGCACCCAACCGGAGGGCCGGCTCGTGCCGTGGCTTGATGACCCTGACAGAACCGTCTGCGATCAACTGGTCGTCGGAACCTGGGCCGCTATCCCAAACTCGGATCGAGAGTGGCTCGATACGGTGACGACCGAGTTCAAGTTGGACGGTGACGTTCTCGAGACAGTCCGCACACCGAATAGCCGCATCCCTTCCGGGGGTGACTGGTGGTTCGCTGAGGGTGTACCGGTCCTCGGACTGCTTGAGCCGGGACTGCACGAGATTGAGCTAACCATCTGGATCGACAGCATATGGAACTCAACGTACTCCATGTTGGTCGATGTCGACGCGGCATACTGCTGAACGCATACGTCTGCGATCTGTTGGGACCCTCGCCTCGGTGGGGGTCCCAGCGCGTTGGAGAGCAGACTGCTAGTTCGCCAGAAGGGTCATCACGTTGACATCCCCCACTGCTCGTAAATGTGCCCTGAAGAATCTTTCAGGCAGCCGGAAACGTGACCCCGGGCGTCCTAAGGCGTCGTCACCCATACCGCCGCATGAAGGCTGTCGTAGAAGTCGTGGAACTCCGCTCCTACTTGTCCGACTGCCACCAGACCGGATCCCCATACCGTCACGCTCAACATCTCCTGGTTGTCCGGCGAGCCGTAGGCCGTCCCTTGGTGGGAGACTCGTGTCCAAGTGATCCCACCAGTAGATGTCCATACCGTCGCTATCTCCCCCTGAGGTTCTTCGGAAGCCAGGATCCCTGTTAGCGGCACCGGTTTTTCGAAACCGACTGCCACGAGGCCCGACTCTGTGGCGGTGACAGCAGTCATCCGCAGCAGGCCCGGCTCGCCGAAGACGTCTTGGTGGTCGAGGATGCGGGACCAGGTGATCCCATCAATAGAGGTCCATACCGCGGCGTCGGAGTTGTCGGATCCGACGGCGACTAGACCGGGGCCTCCGGCAGTGACGCTGACCATCGAAGGTCTGCCGACAAAACCGAATACTGATTCGTCGTGTGGGACTCGGGACCAGGTGATCCCATCGACAGAGGTCCATACGGCGGCGTTGGTGTCGTCCCATCCGACGGCGACTAGACCGGGGCCGCCGACTGTGACGCTGACCATCGATTGGTTGCTTGGCCCTCCGAAGACAGCTTCGTCGTCGGGGACTCTCGACCAAGTGATCCCATCAACAGAGGTCCACACCGCTGCATCCCGGTGACCTGGGCGGCCTTCGTCGGTGTAGCCGGTGCCTTCTTGGCCGACGGCCACGAGGCCGGGGCCTCCGGCGGTCACGCTTCGCATCACGCCCCCACCAAAAACGTCCATGTCGTGGGGGACCCGGGACCAGACGATCCCATAAACAGAGGTCCACACCGCTGCATCCCGGTGACCTGGGCGGCCTTCGTCGGTGTAGCCGGTGCCTTCTTGCCGACGGCCACGAGGCCGGGACCTCCGACCGTCACACTTCGCATCTCGGCCTCACCAAAAACGTCCATGTCGTGGGGGACCCGGGACCAGGTGATCCCATCGACAGAAGTCCACACCGCGGCATCGGTGTCGTCTCCGCGAGAGATTCCGACCGCCACCAGGCCGGGACCGCCGGAGACCACACTCCACATTTCCTCACCGCCCTCGTCACCGAAGACTGCTTCGTCGTGCGGGATACGCGACCACCCAATCGGCAGCGGTGCCTCCCGGGGGAGGCGGCCGCTTAGAGCCGCGATCTCCTCTTCGAGGATCTCGGTCGCTTCTGGCGGCGGAGTTGATGCCAGGCCATCTGCGCGGTCGACCGAGGCTGCCAAGCCCTTACTGCTGGCCACTGAGGAACAGGCACCCAATACGAGCAAGAGAGCGAACAGCCATCCAAGTGTGCTTCTCATCGAATACGACCGCAGGTCCATCGACTCGACGAACCCCCTCCCCTCGGGAGGCTAGCGAAGCATCACACGGCGCAGCCAATGTCCGGTAATGGTTGTTATCGGTCCTGAGTGACATCGCCGTGCCATCCCCCAGTGTTCGAAAATGTTACATGGATAATCCTCCAGGTATCTGAGTCTCATGTCGCCTATTGGTCGTTATCGCGGGTGAGAACTCAAGTCGTCAGTTAGGGTGCAGCCGTAATCGAGGTCGGGCCTGCCCGGTCTGATCCATCCAATCGGAGGGGGATCCGATGCCTTTGTATATGGACGTCCACCACATAGACGGCACGGTGTCTGCTACTGATGTCGCCGAAGCACACCAAAAGGACGTTGAGACCCAAGGAAAGTACGGCGTGAACTACCAGCGGTACTGGGTCGACGAGAGCGCCGGCAAGATCTTCTGCCTGGTTGACGCTCCGGACGCTGACACAGCACATACGGTGCATCGTGAAGCGCACGGCCTCGTGGCCGACGAGATCTACGAGGTCAGCGAAGGTTCCTAACCACCTCCGGGTACGAACGCATTGATGCCCGGTCCCCAAGGCAGGGCATCAACTTTGGACGGGACTCTTCCTTGAGGAGGCTGCGCGCGACATAACCACCATCCCCCAGTGTTCGAAAATGTTATATGAGGCGAGACGCGGGAGATCAGGGGTGCTGAGGGGCTGAAGAGGTCACCATCGCATCCCCCAGTGTGCGGCGATGTCATTGAAGAATCTTCCATGTTTGTTACCACTGCTGGGCGGTGTCCGTTGGGTTGGGTTAGACGTCTGAACTCAAGCCTGCGATACGCCTGAGCGGTCCTTCAAGTCGGTTCATGAGCTCCATGTCATGCTCTCGCAGTACCGTTCGTAACTGCTCGTAGACCGGCCAATGCTCAGCGCGAGCCTTTCGGTTGTCGGCAATAGCGTTGCGATAACGATCCAAATCCGCACCCAGGAACCAGAACTCATCATCCAACTGCTTCTCAAGTGAATGCTGAGCTGCAGCCTGGAGCTTGAATACCCGGTCCAGAATGACGAAGGCCGAAGCAGCTAGCTCTCGCCTGCTGCGGCGCTCCTCTGCCCTCCGGTCCTCAAGGAGACTGAATACCCAGCCACCCATGATGCCCGCAACGGCTCCGACTATCGCTGCAACGATCGCTTCCATGTTTCTCCCCACCGGACTCGCGGATCAAGCCTAAGGATGGCATCACCGCATCTCCCACTGCTGTCACATCAGACGATGACTGCTCGAGGGGGTGTACTTAAGAATCATTCCCCCACTGCTCGTTAATGTCACTGGAGGAATCTTCCAGTCAACTCGGTTCGAGGGTACGATGCTGGTTCGTAAGCTGGAACCGCTACCGTGCTTGTCGCGCACGCCGATTCGCGTGCAGCGCCCGTCTTTGCTTCTTCTGTTCCGTCGAGTGAAGTCGCCGCAGAACCCCAGCGCCTTCAGTCGACAACAAACGTCGGCCAAAGACCGGGGTCCACCTGTGTGGCGTTCCATCCCTGACGGTTCAACGCTTCAGAAGGAGCACAACAATGTCCACCAATATCTATGTCGGGAATCTCGCGTTCTCTACCGACTCTGCCGCGCTGCGGAAGATCTTCGCCGAGCATGGCGAGGTCACCAGCGCTCAGGTCGTCGAGGACCGCGACACGCAACGTTCCCGCGGGTTCGGTTTCGTTGAGATGGCATCCGCCGATGACGCCCAGAAGGCGATCTCGGCGGTTGACGGCTCGACCGTCGACGACCGCCAACTCAAGGTCAACGTCGCCAAAGAACGCGACCGTTAGAGCAGCCCGCTCAGATGGAAGGGGCCGGGGCTTGTCTCCGGCCCCTTCCTCTTGCACGCAGTCGCCGATTCCGTCCATGTGGTGCTCGGAGCATTGGTTGAGCGGATGGTCGCGGCCGATCCTCTCGGATCACCGGACGAGCGGCGGAGAGCAGCCGCGGGGTGCTGCTGACAACCTCGAGGAAAGCAAACTGACCCCTCCGCCAGCGTGCGATATTCTTACATGAGGATTGATGGGGGGGTCACGGGTGCTGAGAGGCTGGTGAGCTCCCCGTCGCCTCGGCCAGCGTGATCACACGCGTCCGGCGTAGGTGGAACGCCACGGGAATGGGATCAAGCCCGCAATGACGCCTTGATCTCCCCAATCTGACCACGATGCTCTGCCTCATGCTGCATCAGATGATGAAGAATGAATGCTCCTCCGACCTCTTGCTCTGGATCGCCCTCGTTGAAAGTCGAGTCCAGGTTGGCGTCGGACATTTCTCGCAGTGTGTCGAATAGGTGGCCGCGCACCCACTCCAAACGGCCCTGGTGACGTTCCATTGGCTCGACAACTTGCGAAAGTCTCCCGGCTTCCTCCCTGACGTCGATGGGAAACCACTCCCGGGTACCCGTAGGAAATTCGGATTCATCACGTCCCCGCAGGTCGGCGAACGTCCAGTCGAGTTCGATGGCGGCAACGTGATAGAGGAGTGTTCCGATCGAGTTCAGGCCCCAGCTGGGTATGGCGTCGAGCTCCTCAGGATGGAGATCTTCGAGATCGCGGTGGAGTCGATGCCGAGCATCGACCGCCATCGCCACGAAACGACCCACCAACGGGTCGTACCCGGAAGGCGGATCGAGATGCCGTTCCCTCATTCGATCCGCACGCCTTCGTGGTCGATGACCAGCTCCAGCACCGAACCTCGGCCCCCCAGCGCATCCTCCAATGCAGCCGCCACCGGGTCGATCGAATCCTCCAACACGAACCCGATCACCGACGGGCCGGCGCCACTCCACGCCGCATAGGCCGCCCCGGCTTCGAGGGCAGCCGCGATCAGTCGTGCCGGCGTTTCGGTGATCGACCGACGCGGCGCCTCATGCATCTCGTCCCCCAGAGCCGCCGACAGCGACACCGGATCTGCCGTCCTCAATCCCTCGATGAGCATCGCCAACCGAGTCGCCGACCGAACCGCCACCTGGCGCGACACCTCCGACGGAAGCACCTCCCTCGCTTCGGCGGTGGAGAGCACCTCGTCGGGAACGGCCACCACCAGTTGCAGCGACGGATGGACCGCGAGTTGGTTCACACTGCCATCGGCGCCGACCGCGACCAGCCCGCCGAACACTGCCGCCGCGACGTTGTCCGCATGACCTTCGACTTCGGCGGCGGCTTCGAACAGTTCGTCGCGCCCCGCCTCTCCTGTGATCGCGGCCGCAACAGCGACGAGTACGGCTGCGCTCGACCCCAACCCACGGCCCATCGGGATGTCGGAGTCGATCCTCACGGAATGCGGTCCGGTATCTCCGGCAACCGATCTCACCATTTCGATCGTCGCGGCAGATGCAGATTCATCACCACTGAGCACCGACCATTCGTCGGCTGGCTCAGCGCTCACCGTGCACCGTCGGTTCAGCGCCAACGCGAGAACGTCGAAGCCGGGTCCGAGGTTCGCCGACGAAGCGGGCGCCGAGGCGGTGGTCACGGGCCGGGGCCCACTTCGACGAAGATCCGGGTTGCCTCCGGAACGAATTCACGAATCTTGGCTTCGATCGAATCCACTATCTCCTCGACCTGGCGACCGCTCAAGGCTCCGTCCACCACAACATCCATGTTGACCAGGATCTCGTCCGGACCGAGGTGCATGGTGAGCAGCCGATCAACCGTCTCGACCTCAGGGATCGACAAAGTGGCCGAACGGATAGCAGAACGAGTGCGTCTGCTTGCTCCCTCACCGACCAGCAGACCTTTCGTCTCGATGGCCAGGATCCACGCACTAAAGGCCAGAAGCACGCCGATGACCATCGAGGCGACGCCGTCCCAAACTGCATTTCCGGTCACATCTCCGATGAGGAGGCCGGCCGCCGCAACCATGATGCCGACGACCGCCACCGAATCCTCGAACAACACGACGATCAGCGCCGGATCCTTCGATTCTCGAATAGTCACCCAGACTTTGCGACCTCCGCGACGCCGGTTGAATTCGCGAACTGCCGGGATGAATGCGATGAAGATCTCGAACGAAGCCGCGATGCCGAGCACGATGAGGTTGAACATCAACCCACCTTCGAGATGCTCCGGATTCCTGACCCGATCGAGACCCTGCATGAAGGCCACGACGCCGCCACCGACGAACAGGACGACGGCAACCATGAAGGCCCAGAAATAGAGCTCCTTGCCCCTGCCGAAGGGGAACTGAACCGACGGCTTGAACTTGCTGGCGACGGTGCCCCGCAGCAGGAACAACTGATTGCCGGTGTCGGCCACCGAATGGAACGCCTCGGCAAGCATCGCCGCACTTCCGCTGACCCCGGCGGCGATGAACTTGAAGACGGCGATCAGCGCATTGGCGGTGAGAGCCAACAGGATGAGGATGCGAGAGTCGCCGGAGGGCATGGCGCTGGATTCTAAGGAGAGCGTGCAGCTTGCAGCTGGCAGGCATCCCCCCACCAATCGGCTCCGCCGATTGACTCCCCCCAAAGGGGAGAGTGATCAGAGCCCCCCCAAACCAAAGAGAGAGCGGTTCTGGGCTAATTGCTAGTTGCTAATCGCTTCTTCACTCACACACCGCGCCCGACTCGGCCGAGCCGACCAACTTGGCGTACTTGGCCAGGGCTCCGGTGGTGTAGCGGGGCTCGCGCGGCTTCCAGTCCTTGCGACGCTCCTCGAACACGTTGTCATCGACCAGAAGGTCTACTCGGCGGTTGGGAATGTCGATCTGGATGCGGTCGCCTTCCTCGACCAGCGCTATCGGACCGCCGACGCCGGCTTCGGGTGCGATGTGGCCGATCGATAACCCGGTCGTGCCTCCCGAGAAACGCCCGTCGGTCAACAGGGCGGTGGTCTTGCCGAGGCCGGCACCTTTGATGCCGGCGGTGATCCGGAGCATTTCCCGCATCCCGGGACCGCCGCTAGGACCCTCATGGCGGATCACAACCACATCGCCTTCATGTAGGGCGTGGCGGCCGAGTGAGTCCAGCGCGTCCTGCTCGTCATCGAATACCCGGGCCGGGCCCTCGAACACCGACTGATCGACCCCGGCAACCTTTACGACCGCTCCTTCCGGAGCCAACGAGCCGCGCAGCACCGCGATCCCTCCGTCGGAAGCGAGCGGAGCCGACAGCGGCAGCAGCACATCCTGCTCTGATGTGAACGACACGCCTTCCAGATTCTCGGCCATCGTCTTGCCGGTGACGGTCATCGTGTCCCCCACCAGCAACCCCTCATCGAGCAGCGCCCGCAGAGCAACCGGAACTCCGCCGATCCGGTCGAGATCCACCATGTGGTACTTCCCGAACGGACGTAAATCGCCGATGTGTGGGGTCCTGCGGCTGATCCGATCGAAATCCTCCAACGACAGCTCCACCCTCGCCTCGTGGGCGATCGCGAGCAGGTGAAGCACGGCATTGGTCGAACCGCCGAGGGCCATCACCAGAGTGATCGCATTCTCGAAGGCCTCCCGCGTCATGATCTGACGGGGGCGCAGATTGACATCGAGCAACTCCATCACTGCTGCACCGGAAGCCTTGGCGAAATCTTCGAGGCGCGGGTCGATCGCCGGGACTGAAGCACTTGCCGGCAGCGACATGCCGAGTGCCTCACCGACCGAAGCCATGGTGTTGGCAGTGAACATCCCGGCACACGAACCTTCGCCGGGGCAGGCGGCACGCTCCAACTCCAGGAGTTCGTCGTCGGTGAGTTTCCCTTCGGAGTGGGCACCGATGCCTTCGAAGACATCGACGATCGAGATGTCACGATCGCGCCAACGTCCGGGCATGATCGTCCCGCCGTACAGGAAGACTGAAGGCAGGTTCAAGCGAGCCGCCGCCATCAACATGCCCGGAAGTGACTTGTCACATCCTGCGATCGATACCAAAGCGTCGAACCGCTCGGCGTGCATGACCAATTCGACCGAATCGGCGATGACTTCACGCGAGACGAGGGAGGCTCGCATCCCCTCGGTCCCCATGGAGATTCCGTCGGATACTGCGATCGTCGCAAACGTAAGACCGACGCCGCCCGCCTCGGCTACGCCCACCTTGGTCCGAGCCGCCAAACGCGGGCCACTGGTATTGCAGGGGGTGACCTCGTTCCCGGCAGAAACGATGCCGACTTGGGACTTGGAGAAGTCATCGTCACCCAGTCCTACCGCCCGCAACATGGCTCTGGAAGCGGCTGCCTCGGGAAACCGGGTCACATCGTCGGAACGGAGCTTGCGGGTCATCGGCGGCATCCTAGAGACAGCATCCCGATCCTCCGCACTGCGGCTCGAAGACAGCCTTTATGAATGGGCTTGACAAGCCGATAAGGCTTGCAATACTCACCTGCCACATGTCAAGAACTCCCAACACCCTCGTACTCGTCATTACGTAGCGCATACGCCTACATAGATGCGTATGCGCCACCCTCCCAGCCCGGGAGGGTTTTTTCGTACCCGAACCAGGACCGCCAGATGACCAAGATGACCGGAGCAGCAGCCCTCATCAAGTCCCTCGAGCACGAGGGGGTAGAGGTCGCGTTCGGCGTGCCCGGAGGTGCGATCCTGCCGGCATATGATCCGCTGCTCGACAGCCCGATCAGGCACATCCTGGCTCGCCACGAACAGGGCGCCGGGCACATGGCGGAGGGCTACGCGCATGCCACCGGACGGGTCGGCGTCGTGATCGCAACGTCGGGGCCGGGCGCAACCAACATCATGACTCCGCTGCAGGATGCCCTGATGGACTCGGTGCCGATGGTTGCCATCACCGGACAGGTGGCCCTGGCATCAATGGGCAACGATGCCTTTCAGGAGGCGCCCACCACCGGCATGGCGATGCACTGCACCAAGCACACCTTCCTCGTCACCGATGCCAACGAGATATGTGAGGCAGTTCATCAGGCATTCCACCTGGCGTCGACCGGCCGCAAAGGGCCGGTGTTGGTCGACATCCCCAAGGACCTGCTGGCAGCCGAGATCGAATGGCATGAACCCGGACCAGTAGACCTACCCGGGTACAAGCCGTCGCGAGCCGGACACAGCCGTCAGATCGAACGTGCCATCGACCTCATCATGAAAGCCCGCCAACCGGTGCTGTATGTCGGTGGAGGAATCATCGCCGCCGGCGCATCCGAGGAGTTGCTCCGATTCGCCGAAGTACTCGACGTTCCGGTCACCACCACCCTCATGGCCCGCGGCGCCTTCCCCGACGCCCACCGATTGGCAATGGGCATGCCGGGCATGCACGGCACCTACACCGCCGTCACCGCCATGCAGGAGTCAGACTTGCTGATCGCCCTCGGCACCCGGTTCGACGATCGAGTAACCGGCGATCCGGCGACCTTCGCTCCGGGGGCGAAGGTGATCCATGTAGACATCGATCCGGCCGAGATCGGCAAGGTGCGCGATCCTGAAGTGCCGATCGTCGGCGACGTCAAGGTCGTTCTGGAGCAACTCGGGTCTGTACTCGAAGCACGACTTGTCGATGACTCTCTGCCGGATCGCTCACCCTGGCTCGAAACGATCGCCCGCTGGCAGGCCAAGTACCCGCTGCACTACGACCAGGAGCCGGACGGCCCGGTCAAGGCGCAGTACGTGATCGAACAATTGCTCGAAGCCACCGATGGCGACGGAATAGTGGTGTCGGGAGTGGGCCAGCACCAGATGTGGGCCAGCCAGTTCTGGTCTTTCTCCAAGCCCCGCACCTGGATCAACTCCGGCGGGCTGGGAACCATGGGCTTTGCCGTCCCCGCCGCGATCGGCGCCAAGGTGGGCATGCCGGACGAATTGGTGGTCGCCGTCGACGGTGACGGCTCGTTCCAGATGACCTTCCAGGAGATGGTGACGGCGGCCACCGAGGACGTGCCGATCAAGGTGGTCCTGATCAACAATGGAGGCCACGGAATGGTGCGCCAGTGGCAAACGCTGTTCTATAACCGGCGCTACTCGGCCACCGATCTGAGCGGAGGCTCCCCCAACTACGCGGCCCTGGCCGAGGCTTGCGGATGGGTCGGAATGATGGTCGACACCCCTGCCGATGTCGGACCGGCACTGCGCAAGATGCTCGCGACCAACGACCGGCCGGTGCTACTCGAAGTGCGAACCGACCCCGATGAAATGGTGTGGCCGATGGTGCCCGCCGGTGGCTCCTGCAGCGACATCGCCCTCGGACCGGAGGATTTGTAGTGATGCATCACACCCTGTCGGTCACCGTGCAGGACAAGCCGGGCGTGCTGGCCCGGGTCGCCTCGATGTGTTCGTTGCGGGGTTTCAACATCCGTTCACTGGCGGTCGGTCCGATCCACCAGCCGGGTCTTTCGAGGATCACACTCGTAGTCGACGATGTCGCCGTCGAGCAGGTAACCAAGCAACTCCACAAGCTGGTGAATGTCCTCAAGGTGTCGGAACTCGACCCGAACGACTCGCTCGAACGTGAGGTCATGCTGGTGCGGGTGTCCGCCGACCCCGGGAGTCGGCGAGAGGTGCGCGACACCGCCGAAGTATTCGGTGCCACCACGATCGACGTAGGAGCCAAATCCGTCACATTCGAACTCTGCGATCACCCCCAACGCCTCAACGACTTTCTCACCCTCATCGGGCACTACGGGGTGGTCGACCTGGTCAAGTCGGGACGAATCGCGATGGCCCGTGACGCCAAGGCCAGGACTAAATCCGGTGAACAGTAGGAGCACGCCATGACAGTCAACATCCACTACCAGAAGGACGCCGA
>Ga0255057_10001062_pt1 | contig 15824 bp, 18 predicted proteins | sample Cases_109_6_MG_FD_189022 | JGI IMG/M metagenome (GOLD analysis project Ga0255057, IMG submission 189022) | Seawater microbial communities from Amundsen Gulf, Northwest Territories, Canada - Cases_109_6 | ecosystem: Environmental > Aquatic > Marine > Gulf | place: Canada: Northwest Territories... | reverse complement strand
GGTCCTCAACCTTTCCATCGCTGATGAGTACGGAAGCGACCTGACGAGCCTGATCGACTCGGTCACCGCGAAGATCACGACCGACGTGCTCCTCGAGCTCAACGGGGAAGTTGAAAACGAAGGATTGGATCCCGACGCCGTCGCCAAGGATTGGCCGACCAGCAACGGTTTCCTCTAAACAACCAGCGAGAAAATGCCCCGGGGCGGACCCGGGGCATTTCTCATTACCTAACTCGTTGGGCTGCCCTCTGGAACCGCAGGAAGGCGTGATAGGTGCCGACCACAAGAACGGTGCCGAGCAACACTCCGGCCGTAGCGTCGGTCGCCCAGTGAACATCAAGATAAGGCCGGGAAATTGTGACTGCCACGATCACGAGGAACGAGCCGATCACTGCGAGGAGCCGCGCCCAGGCGTTGCGAGTCGTCTCCCAGGTGAGAAAAGGAACCAATCCGTAGAACCCGACCGACGCCAGGACGTGCCCAGACGGGAAAGACGGGCCATTGCCGGGTACCAACTGGTCGAGCGATGGCCGCACCCGGTCCACAAGCTCCTTGAAGCCAACCTCAAAGAGCGGATTTAGCAACACGGCCACAGCCAGCACCATCACAAACGTCCGGTGCCGTTTATTGACGAGTGACCAGACAACCAGACCGAGTGTGGCGGCACCTATCGCATATCGGGTGCCCAGGAAAGTGAGCCACACCATGGCAGTGTTGAGCCATCCGGTCCGAACGCTCATCAGCGCCTGCTCGACGGCCACGTCGAAGCGCAGCAGGCTTCCCTCGTTGACAATCGCAGTTGTGGCCAGGCCGAGGAACGCTGCCATGGCGACCGACACGAGCACCAATGCCTTTCGATGGCTCCGAAAGAGATCCACGAAGTGCGCCGGGAAGTCGTTGAGGATCCACCGTCCTAATCCCCGGCCGACCTTGTGCTCCGGACGCAGCCTCGAGGTAGTTTTCGCCTGGTCGTTCATCTGCTGTCTCCGATGACTCTGATCTTCTCTAGTGAGTATGAGCGGGACAACCTGAAATCTCCCTGAGAGACCCTGAGAACTTTCTCAGGCTCGCACGCCCGGGAATTCGCCGGTCAGGATGAGAGGACCGGCTTCACTCAAGAGTCCTCAGCCGGGCTAACTCGGCCGGCCCCGCCGCTGTCGGACTGCCTCGAAAAGGACGACGGCGGCCGAAACCGAGGCATTGAGGCTGTCGGCCCGGCCCGGCATTGGTATCGAAACCCCGGGTTGCTCGAGCCAGACCTCACTCAGCCCATCCGACTCTCCCCCGATAACCAGGGCACACGGGCGTGTCAGGTCCGCATCCCACAGCACCTTCGTGGCGGTGGGCGACGTGGCAAACACCGCTACCCCTCCTTGCTTCAGCCAGGCCAGGGTGTCGTCGGTGGACGCCACCGCCAACGGGACCCGGAACAGGGCACCCATGGCCGCGCGCACTACGTTCGAGTTGAAGAGGTCCGTGGTGGGCGAAGCCACAATCACCGACGCCCCCGCCGCCTCGGCACTGCGCAGCATCCCACCGAGGTTTCCCGGTTTCTCGATCGACTCGACCACCAGGATCAAGGCGTCAGATACCGGGATGGCGCTGAGCGGCATCTCCCATTGACGAGCGACGGCAATGAATCCGCTCGGATTGCCCCGGTACGCCACCTTGGCAAGCACGGGCGGCGCCACAGTCGTGATCGACAAGCCCGCCGCCGAAGCCTCAGCCACTACCCGCTTTCCGTGACCGGTCAGCAGCTCCTCGGACACGAACAACTCGATGACTTCCCTGGACTCGAGGGCCGCCTCCAACTCGCGCTCACCCTCGATGATGAACGTGCCGGTCTTGTCTCGCTCGGATCTCTTGCGCAGTCGTATCAGCGCCTTGATCCGTGAGTTCGCCGGGCTTTCGATCTGTGTCATCGCACCCGAGTATGCACCGCCGCCGGATCGGGCTCAACTCGCAGTGACGAGGACCTTGCGTCGAACGTATGTTCGCTCTAGGGTGAGAAGCCCCGAGGAAAAGAGGCGCCGTGACCCTCACCCAACGCAGCTTCGCCGACCTGGGGACCCACTTGTCAGACGTCACTTTTTGCGTCCTCGACCTCGAAACCACCGGCGGCTCCCCCGCCGACTGCGAAATCACCGAGATCGGCGCCCTGCTGTTCCAGGGCGGCGAGCCCGCGGGGACGTTCCAGACGCTCGTCAACCCGGGGGCGCCGATTCCCCCTTTCATCACGATCTTGACCGGGATCACCCAGGCGATGGTCATCGAGGCACCGCCTATCGAGGAGGCCCTTCCCGCATTTCTCGAATTTCTCGGCAGCGCGGTGATCGTCGGGCACAACGTCCGCTTCGATATCTCGTTCCTCAACGCCGCAGCCGAGCGACTCGACTATCCCCGGCTCGCCAATCCCTGGGCCGACACATTGAAACTGGCGCAGCGCCTCTGCCGCAACGAGATCCGCAACCTCAAGTTGCACACCCTGGCCGCCCATTTCCGGTCTCCCACGAAACCGACTCATCGCGCCTTTGACGATGCCGCTGCCACCGCTCACGTGTTCTGGGCCCTGCTGGAACGAGCAGGCACCATTGGGGTAACCCATCTCGACGACCTTCTGGCGCTTCGTTCGGCACGAGGAGCACCCAACTATCAGAAGATCGAACTGACAGACAAACTGCCTCGCAGCCCCGGGGTCTATCTGTTCAAGGACCGTCTCGACAACGTCATCTATGTCGGCAAGGCCAAGAACCTGCGCTCGCGAGTGCGGTCCTATTTCTATGGAGACCAGCGTCGCACCATCCACACCCTGCTGCGAGAGCTGGACGGCCTTGATTTCCGAGTTTGTGAGACAGAGCTCGAAGCCGAAATCACCGAGCTTCGCCTCATCGCCGCCCACAAACCCCGGCACAATCGCAGATCAAAGCCGCCCCGCTCCCAACACTGGGTGAAGCTAACCGCCGAGCGATTCCCCCGGCTATCCATTGCCAGGGTGCAAAAGAACGACGGGGGGCTCTACCTGGGGCCGTTCCGAAGCAAGCGAGCCGCCGACCTGGTGTTGACCGGGATTTGGGATGCCTCACCGATTCGACGCTGCCGAGGCGGTGCCGGCAAACGCCGGGCTCGTTGCGCTTTCGCCCAGATGGGCGTTGCGCTCTGTCCGTGCGACGGTGAGCTGACCGAGGGCGAGTACTCCGAGGTGGTGGCCAGGGTCCGAAGTGGAATCGAACACGACCCGACGCTGCTACTCGAGCCCCTGGCCGAACGAATGGCGGCCCATGCCAGGGAGCAGCGCTTCGAGGAGGCTGGATGGCTCCGGGACCGCTACCAGGCCCTGGCCCGGGCGATCGAACGGCGGCGAGCATGGACCGCCTTGCAGCAAGCCGGCACTCTGTGGGCGGAGAACCCGGACGGCGAGGGGGCCCTCATCGAGCAAGGCCGCCTGGTAGCCGCCTGGCAGGCCGGCGGCCAGGCTCCACTGCTGGAACCAAGCTCCGCCGTCGACGACACGCCCCCCACCCAGACCCCATGGTCGGTTGCCGAAGCCGACGAGGCCCAGCTCATCTGGCGCTGGCTGCTCCGTCCCGGAGTACAGGTCATCAACAGCACAGGCCCGCTGTCGCTGCCCCGTCACCCGATACCAGAACTAGGCCGCCTCGACGCCGCCTGAGAGACCCGGAGCAGCCCTCCTCGCGACCCTCTTAGACTCGCCGCCATGAGGTTCACCGTCCGGCCCGGCTCAGATCCTTTCGCTAGAGCCGACGGCACCCTTCTCAGCGCCATGGGGATGCCGGGGGGCGGTGTGGTGAGGATCGGCAACACCCATGTCCTGGTCAGGCCGGGCGAGGTGACGGACTCCAGCGCCATGCTGCTCGGAGAACGGACGATCGCCAATGCCGGGGTTGCGTATGGCCAGTCGGTTGATGTAACTCGGAGCATCCTCCCACAGGCGCAGAGAGTGATCCTGTCCGGAGATCTGCCGCTCGAGCCCCGCCAGCTCGCCAGGGCCCTCCAGGGCATACCGGTTACCACCGGCGATCAGGTGGCAATCGATCCGTCATATGGCGACACCGACGAGACCGAGCCCGTCGTGGTGAGAGTGGAACAAGTCATCCCCGGCCCGGCGGGAACAGTTGGCAGTGGCTCGGTCGTGGGCACCGAGGGCGATGCTCCTCCGCAAACTCCCGTCGCCCAGCCGGAGGGACATCCCACCGGACAGCCCCCGACAACGGCTCAAGCGTTGCTGGCCGGGCTCGAACGCGAGCTCGAGACCCTATCGGGTTGGCTGTCTCTCCTCACCGCTCCTGGAGATCTGGCCGGCACCTGGGGACTGCCCTCAGTGGCCGGTGTCATACTGGCCGGTCCGGGCGGCGTCGGCAGATCGGAACTGGTGAATGCGGCAGCCGGTGCATCCGGCGCCAGGGTCGAAGAGGTCTCGCTCGAGCTCGTCTTCAAGCCAGAAAGGCTCCTGAACCTCGTGGAAAAGGCCGTCAAAGGTTCCACCGGGCCGACTGTGATTTTTCTGGATCGGCTCGACGCTGTGGCCGGCGACGAGGGGATGTTCAAGTCGCAGACCGGAGCCATCCTGCGCTGGTTCCTCGACAGCGTGGCTGAGAAGCCCCGCACGGCTTGTGTCCTCGGCGTCTCCTCTGTGGAGGCAATCGACGACGCCATCGCCACTTCCTCGCTGCTCCCGCGGACCCTTGTCATCCCCCCTCCCGACTTGAAGCGTCGTCGCCTGCTATTCGAAGCGGCGCTGAGCAAGGTACCGACTGATGGCAAAATCGACTACGGCCTGTTAGCGGCCAAATCGGCCGGTTTCTCGGGCGCCGACATACTTGCCGCCATCGTCCACGCATCCGCCATGCTCGTACAGAGCAAGGGGAATGCCACTACCGAAGCTGTCCTCTCAGCCATCGGAGAGACCACCCCGTCGCTTGGCTCCGTGTCCCTCGGAGAATTGCCTTCCTACGGGTTCGAGCGGGTAGCGAACCTGGAGGACGTGAAGCAACGCCTCACCGAGGCAGTCATCTGGCCGATCCAAAACCCGGAACGCTTCGAGTCGATGGGCATCGAACCACCGCGAGGACTGCTGCTGCATGGGCCACCCGGCACAGGCAAGACCTACGTGACGCGGGCGCTGGCTCACGAAGCCGGGGCAGCATTCTTCTCGGTGAAAGGAGCCGAGCTGCTTGACAAGTTTGTCGGCGAGTCGGAGCGAGGCGTTCGAGAGCTCTTCGCCCGCGCCAGATCGGTCGCGCCGTCGATCATCTTCTTCGACGAGTTCGACGCCCTGGCGCCGGTGCGTGGCAATAGCAACAACTCGGTCACAGATTCGGTTGTGGCCTCGCTCTTGACCGAGATTGATGGAGTAGCCGACAGAGGTGACGTGGTGGTGGTTGCGGCCACCAACCGTAAAGACCTCATCGATCCCGCCCTGCTGCGAGGCGGGCGCCTGGAGACCCACATCCTGTTGGATCTGCCGCCCAAGGAGGGGCGGCTGGCGTTACTCGAGATCACTGATGTCCCGTTCGCCGACGACGTGGATCTCGATCAGCTGGCCGAGGTCACCGAGGGGCTCTCGTTTGCCGACCTTACGAGTCTGCTGCGCGAAGCAGCTCTCAACGTGTTGCGGACCGACGCCGAGGCACTCGCGGTGACATGGGCCGACCTGGAGGTTGCCCTAACGCGCTTCAACAAGGAAGTAGCTTGACCTATCTCTCGGTGATGGTCACCGAGTTGATAACACAATCTTCCGTCGGGCGGTCGCCGGCGTCCGTTTCACCCGCGGCGATGGAATCCACTGCGTCGATTCCTGAGGTCACTTTCCCGAAAATCGTGTATGAGTGAGGTAGCCCGGCGTCGGCATGGCAAATGAAGAATTGTGAGCCGTTGGTGTTGGGCCCCGAATTGGCCATGGCCACGGTGCCGCGGCTGTAGTCGCCGGGACCCTCCAATTCGTCCCGGAACTGATAGCCGGGTCCACCCCGGCCCGTGCCGGTTGGGTCGCCTCCCTGAATCATGAACCCGGAGATGACGCGGTGAAAGATCACGCCGTCGTAGAACCCGTCCCTGGCAAGAAACACGAAGTTGTTGACCGCCTGTGGCGAGGAGGCGGGGTTGAGATCGATGCCGATCTCGCCATGATTTGTGTCGAGCTTGGCCGAAAAAGACTTTGAAAGATCGATGGTCAGCTCAGGAGCTGAGTTGTACTGCTTGGACATGAATCACCTTCGGTTTCGAGATCGCTAAACCCTAGACAGCGGTGTCGGCGTCGCCTAAATTCTCCACCGCTCTACCGTAATCATTCGCGAACTGACGGCGGCCCTGCGGCTCATTCCTCTCGAAAAAGCCACTCAGGGTGGTGGAGAGAAGCGCCGAAGTAAGCAAAGAGACGAAATCCGGGCGGAGATAGATGCAGCAAGCTCACGACATGACCGGGCGCCTATTAGCGGTGTTTCGGGATCATCGAACGGCGCGCCGTTTGGTATTTGCCTGCCTCAGCATCTTCCTCCTCCTGGCCCTGGTCGCCATCAACGCCGAAAAGCTCCTGCTCGGGGTTGACACTGCAGTCCAGGGAGGCACCATCGGGGCGCGTACCGGCTGGCTCAACACTGCCATGGTCATGCTCACCGAGCTGGGTACCCGCTATGTAATTGGCGTATTGGCTCTTGGCCTGGCAGCGTGGGCGTGGGTCACCGGCCGCTGTAAGACCACGACGCTGGTCATCATTGCCGCATTCGCCATCAACCCGGTCTTCGAGATCCTCTTCAAAGAACTGGTGGGGAGGGTTCGGCCGAATTTGGACCAGATCCTTCCCGGCAATGGGCCTTCCTTCCCCTCGGGGCACGTTCTGGCAACAGTGGGCTTCTACGGATTGATTCCGCTGGTTGTTTGGGAAGCCACCAACAAGCGATGGCTGCGAATCGCCTCCCTCGTAGGAGCACTCAGCGTGATACTGGGAGTGGGCTTCTCCCGGGTATATCTCGATGTGCATTGGACCACCGACGTTCTTGCCGGCTACTTGCTAGGGACCGCCCTGGTCGCCGCCACCTACCATGCCCTCAGTGGCCACAGCCTCCACGAAGCGCGCGCTTGCTGCGCTAACCGTCGCTGACCCTGGCCCGATAGGCAGACACAGCCCGCTCAGCCACTCGCTCGGGTGCTTCATTTGTCAGCTCACCTTGCTCAACCAGCCAGTCCCAGAGGTCTGACCGGAACCGCACCTGCTGGCCGCGGTTCACGATGTTGCCACGACTGACCGCCACCCACAGGAGCACCACCAGGCCGATGAGAAACAGGACTGAAACGAGAATCGCCCTGGCGAACGGATCACCATGCCACAGTTGCACGTAATCCCCCGTCACCGGTTCGTCGATGCGAAAAGCCCGGAACAAATAGACGAAGATGTAGATGCCGGTGTAGATCAGGAAGCTAATCAGCCCCAATAACCCGACAAGTGCCACGGCCGGAAGTTGACGTTTCACAGTTTCCCCTCTCTGCCGACCATCCGAAGCGTGGCGGCAAAATCTACAGCGCTGGCCGGCGGCGCCATAGGACGCCCGAACCAGGTGGTTTGTACAAGCAAGTGGGCGGCCGCAAACGATCTCTCGTGTACCACCGCAAAGAAAAGTAGCTGAATGGCAAGCAGGCCAAGCACGGCCCCCACCGAGACGGCGATTCCGATGACCATCCCGTTCTTGTACAGCTGGCTGGCCTGGTTGCTGACCATGTTGATGCCGAGCGCCAGTACGCCAACGGCTATCGCTGCGAAAACGGCGGAGGACATCAAGTAAGCCGGCCGGCTCCTGAACCCGCGGCGGTCGAATGCCGGGCCCTCCACCTCGTATCCCGCCGCCCGGGCAACGCTTGCCACTACGCCGTGGGCACCTCGGGCGATTCGCTGTTTGCGGTGCACTCCACGGCTGGGAAAGAGTTTGCGCACGAAATCAGCCACCACCAGCGCTCCCGAGATCAACATACCGACCCCCATGAGAGCCGGAACTATGACGTGGAGTCCATCATCGATGACTGGATCGCGTCGGTGGGACCTGTCGCTCATGGCTTCTTCCCCATCCGGCGCACTTCTCCTTGAGTGCCGTCAACCACCACCTCTTCGCCGTCCCCGATGACGGCAGTGGCGTCGGCGACGTTGAGCACAGCGGGAAGGCCGAACTCGCGGGCCACGATCGCAGCGTGAGACAACGGTCCCCCCTCCTCGAGCACGATGCCACCCGCCGTCAGGAACAGCGGTGTCCATGATGGATCGGTGCTGTGAGCAACGATTATCTCGCCCGGTTTCAAATTGACCCCGTCCTCGAGCGAGCCGAGAACTCGAGCTGCGCCCCGGATCGTCCCGGGGCTGGCAGCCCAACCCTGCAACACAGGGCCGGCTTCCACTTCCGACCGCTCGACGACGTCAGGGTGGCCTGTAAATACCTCGGGCAACGGTCCTGCATCGCGGGCACGTTGCAGAGCACGGCGGCGCCGCTCCAGCTCCTGGCCGAATACCGGCTCCTCGCCGAGGAGCATTCGCTCCAACTCGCCGTCGGAGAACAGTTCGACATCTTCGCTGGCCCGCAAATGCCCGGAAATCACCAGGCGGTCGGCGCTCTCGAGAATCCCCCTGCGCTCGACACCTCCCAGAACCAGCAGGGCGGCTTTTGAATCTTCGCGATTGCGCAGATGGAGAGTGGCCTCTTCCACCAGGCGTCGCAGGAGTCGCAGCCGCATATCTACCAGCTGACCGGTGATGACCCGCTTGATCCGCCAGCGCGGCGAAGTCTTGAGCAGCAAAATCAACTCGCCGAGGGCATCCTCCGGTGCTGAGGCGGCCATTCGCTCCGAGGTCTTGGCGAAGGACAGCAGCTGGCTCCAAACGCCGACTATGTCTTCATTCCAGGAGCGTCCGGCAAAAACGGCCTGAGAACCAAAGGCCCGCACACAATGATCCAGTTCTTCGAGGAAAGCCTCGCCCTGGTTCCCGAGGGCCTCGATGGGCATGCGGGGGCGGTCGCCTCCATGGATAAGGGCCGTTCGCAGGGTCGGGTTGGTGGCAGCGTGTCGATCAAAGATCTCGCGCAACCTGGCGACTCTCGCGGCCCCCACCGCCGACTCGGTCAGGGTTCCGGCGGTCAAGCGCTGAGCCCAGCGAGCGCCCTCCTCCTCGCCAAGCCACTTACCCACTTGCAGCTCCAGAGCCCGGTAGGCGGCTGCGGCTGCACTAGATGAGGCCACCTCAGTGGCGTAGATCCGCCATGCCAGGTCGCGAATACGGGACCGATAGGTCAACAACCTCTCCACCGGCAGAGAGGACAGCTCGATGTTGAGATGGGCAATACCTTCCACCGCTCGTTTGACCAGCTCCACTTCCTCCCTCACGAGCTTGTTGGCTCGCCAGTTGCGGATGGACGCTCGGAGTCGTGTTATGCCACCCCCATTCGAAGGCTGCGCCTCGTCTCCCTGGCGATCCAGTGGATGACCGAGATACTGCCGCTCCACCTCCTCCCCGGACCCGCCGGGAAGTGAGGTAGCGACATCACGCAAGACACTCAAGTTGAGTGTCGCGCGGCCCCGGAACCGGCCGAGAACATGGCGGCCCGCCGCGATTTGCGAAACCCCGATCGAGGCAAAGAGCGATCGGAACGCGTCCTCGAGCATGGGCGCATTGATCGACCACAGCAACGGCGACACGACGCCGGGAAGCATCTCGGCGACGCCACGCGGCGTGTACTCATCGTCACCTACAACCGGGGTGTCAAAGCCGTCGTCGTGAGCAGCCAGAGGGCGAGTGACGGTGATGGGACGTGCTTGCAACACGCTGATGCCCCGCTCCGTGTAGGCCCACTCGATGTCCTGCGGAGAACCGGCCCCGCTTTCGATGCGAAGGCTCAGGCGGGCGAGATCTTCCAGAAATGCAAGAGGGGTCCGCTTTCCACCGACTCGCACCGTCAGGGTGTCGCGGTCGACGACGAATCCGCGCGGGGTAACCCGGCCAGACACCAGGTCGTCTCCCAAACCCGGCACAGCTTCAATTTTCATGTCGTCCGGTCTTCCCTGTGGATCCCTCGTGAAGATGACGCCGGCCCAAACAGCATCAGCCATGGCCTGGATAATCACTGCCATAGCCAGGTTTTCCTCGGAGATCTGCTCACGGCGCCGGTAGGCGCGGACCTGCGGGGACCACAGCGACGCCCAGCATCGTCGGATGGCGTTGAGTGCCTCGCTCGAGGTCTTGACTCCGAGAAACGTTTCGTATTGGCCGGCAAACGACGCCGTCACCATGTCTTCGGCCGTGGCCGAGGAACGGACGGCAATCGGCGACCGACCAAGAAAGTCCTCAACCAGTTCGAGGATGTCCTGCTCGAGCTCGCGAGACATCGGCGCATCTATGAAGGCCTTCTCCACTCTGGCAGTTTCCGCCGCCTGGGCGTCTGGAGTCGGCAGGTCGGATTCCTGTAGCTCCTTCAGGAAAGAGCCCAGATCGGCGTAATCTACGAACGCCCGATAGGCGTCGGCAGTCAACACGGCGGCGCGTGGGACCGGGAAACCGTCGGCTACGAGCCGATCGAGCGATGAGGCCTTACCCCCGACGTCGGTAGCGACGCTCCCGAACCCTTCCAGGAATTGAGCGTATTGGTATTTCACAGGCATTGTCAGATTACGACCGATTGTGTATTCCTGCTTCTACAACCACGGAACGCGCCGAACCTTTCCTTAGGAGGCCGCTGAACAACGCATGCCACGTGTCTCACCGGCTAGTCATCGCCACTCGCCAGCGTCCTCGGCCCCGCCATTCCGCTCCGAGGACTGGCAAAACCTCGTCCTTGCGACTGGCGCGTCTGGCCGCCGATCTACGCAACGGCATTATTCAACAACCTCCTACAACTCCTCCCGCCGCCAGGCGTTGGCTAAGGAATCGGCGTATTCGTTCCAAACCGAGCCATCGTGGGCCCGGATCCACTCCAGGGTCAGCTCGGGCCGGCCCTGCAGTTTGAAGAAGAGCTCCTTCACCAGTTCGAGGTTCTGGATAGGACCGGTTTTGCGTTTCCAGCCTCGCCTTTTCCAGCCGCGAGCCCAATCGTTCATCGACTGTACCGCCAGGTTGGAATCTGAATAGAGCGTTACCGGGGTGCCGGGTGGTACCAGATCGCACGCCTGTATGAGGGCGGTGTACTCCATTCGGTTGTTGGTGGTGTCGGAATCCACGCCATACGTCTGGTCGATGAGCTCTCCGTCCGCAACGTAGACGGCTCCCCACCCTCCCGGGCCGGGATTGGGCACAGAGCTGCCGTCGGTGAAGACCCCCGTCTGCGGTCCGCCGGAGTATTTCTCGAGAACCTCTTCGAGAGTTAGCAGATCATCAGAAGCCACGGCGCCTGAGAGTACTCGGGCCGAGCCCCATCGAGCAGTCGATCTTCGGCGTAACACGGGCTGCTTCGGCTCCAACTCGTGGTCTACTAGCGGGATGCGGAAGTGTCTGATGCCGGTTGTCGTCGCCCTCCTGGCGGCCGGCTGTTCCGCGGCCGGTGACCCGGGTGATGTCGGTCTCTTGCCCGCCATCACTCCCGGGGAGGCCCAACAGCTCCTGGCAGGCTCAACCGAGCCCGTCGTACTGAACGTTTGGGCCTCGTGGTGCATCCCCTGTCGTTCGGAGGCCCCGCTCTTACGAGAGGCGCAAGCCAGCTTCGGCGGGGAGATCCGGTTTGTCGGCATCAATGTCCGCGATTCGCAACACTCGGCGCGGTCGTTTCTCAACGAGTTCGGCCTAGACAGCTTCGAACAGTTCTTCGATCGGGATGGCGTGGTGCCGGGGACCCTCGGAGGCCGTGGGGTGCCACACAAGTTCTTCTTCGCGCCGGGTGGAGAGCTGGTGGAGCTCCATTTCGGGGTCATCGACGAGCGCACCCTGGCGCTCAACCTCGACGAGCTGCTGCGGCGGGGCAGTTAATGGAGTTCACATTGCTGTGGGGCGCCCTGGCCGGCGTCGGTGGCCTGTATCTCGCCTTGCGGTGGATGGCCAAAAAGGACACGACTCTCTGCGTTGGTGACCTGTGGGATATCGCGCTCGGAGCCGGGCTCGCCGGCCTGGCGGTAGGCAGGCTGGCTGCCATGATCCGCCAGGGTGTGAACCCGCTGGCTCACGCCGGCGACGTCATCCTGATCCGGGCCGGAGTGGACACGGTGGCCGCATCAGCGGCAGCCCTGGGAACTGCCGCATGGCTCGGGCGCCGCAATCTGCGCGAGCAGCTCGACGGGATGGCACCGGCCGTCCTTGTCGGGCTCGCGGGTTGGCATCTCGGCTGTCTCCTGCGGGAGTCGTGCCTGGGAACCGCCAGCTCGCTTCCGTGGACATGGGCGCAATCCGGCAGCGAGATCACCCGCCATCCGGTGGAGTTGTACACCGCGGTAATCCTGATCATCGGCGGACATTTCCTGTTCCGGTTGCGACTGCGCTATCCGGCCCCGGGCACGATTGCCGGCGCCGGCCTGGCCGTGGCCGGCCTCTCTCGCCTGGCCACTGAGCCCATGCGGGTCTCGTTATTTGGGGGTCCGGTGGGCTGGTACCTGGTTGCGCTCATCGGTGGGGCAACAGCGGCGATCTGGGCGGCAACCAGGCCCCGGCCAGAGCCGGCGGAGGAAGGCTGAGACTTGGGTCCCCTAGCCTGCCAGCATGACTGAGCCACAGTTGCCCTCCGTTCCCGAAGTCGGACCCGACGAAGCCGCCGCCATGATGGAGAAGGGGGCGATGATGGTGGACGTCAGAGAGACCATTGAGTGGGAAAGCGTCCGCATCGTCGGTGCAGTGCTAAAACCGATGTCGGGAATCCAACAGTGGTGGCAAGAGCTGCCCGGCGACGTCGACCTCATCATCCAGTGCCGCTCGGGAGCCAGGTCGGCCGAAGTCACCGACGCCCTCATCCACCAGGCAGGCTTCGAGAGGGTCTTCAACCTGGCCGGGGGCATCACCGCCTGGCACTCCAGCGGTTTGCCGATCGAGAGGCGCTCTGCGGCCGACTGAAGCCCGTCCCGACATGTCCCGCCGGCCGTACACTCCATTCGTGAGCGCGAAAACACATCTGGTGCTGTTGGAGGACGCCGGGCTTCGAGTGGGCCCCACGGTGATCCTTCAGCGTGTCAAATTGTCACTCGACGCAGGAGAAAAAGTCGGATTGCTCGGCCCGAACGGGTCTGGCAAGACAACCCTCTTGCGCTTGCTGGCCACGCTGCAGCGGCCGACCTCAGGCGGCGGCACGGTCCTCGGGGCCGACCTCATGTCGAACGACATTTACCGGATTCGACCCCACATCGTCCTCATCGGCCATGAGCCGGGTCTCTATCCCGAACTGACGCTGGCAGAGAACTCCCGCCTGGTGGCGAGCCTGGCCGGACGCGACCAGGAAAGAGCGCGGACGGCACTCGAGCTCGTAGGACTGGCCGGAGCCGCCGACCGTCGCGCCCGCGATTGCTCCCGGGGCATGCTGCGGCGCACCGAGCTGGCCCGCGCCCTGATCGTCGAGCCCCGGCTGCTGCTCCTGGATGAGGCCCATGCCGGCCTGGACGAAAGCGCCTCAGCGCTCGTGGATCTAATCGCAGCGCGCGTGGCCGAAAGAGGCGGAACGGCGGTGCTCGTCAGCCACGACGCCGAACGGTTGAACGTCGATCGGTCCGTGCGAGTGGTCGGGGGCATGGTGGAGCAGGCATCGTGACGTTCTGGAGGCAAGCAAAGGAAATTGCCCGCAAGGATCTCGTCGTTGAAGCCCGGACGTCGGAGGTCGTCCTGATGACGGCTCCGTTCGGAGCTGCCGCGCTCATCCTGATTCCCCTGGCTATCGGGACCGACGCACCCTTGTTGAGCCGGCTCGGAGCCGGCATGTACTGGATTGTCGTCCTCTTGTTCGGTGTGCTGGTGATCCTGCGCAAGAGTGCCGTTGATGGCCCAGCCCAGACCGATGTCATCAGGCTTCTCGGGGTAGACCCGGCCGCCCGTTTCGCCGGAGCCACCGCGACAACTGCCTTCCTTCTCCTGCTTTTCGAGATCATTCTGGCCCCGGTCGTCATCGCGCTCTATAACCCCGACCTCAGGGGCTGGCCCTGGCTGTTGTTGATCCTGCCGCTGACGGCCGCCGGCCTGGCTCTCCTCGGCACCATCGCCGCGGGCGTGACCACCGGACTGGGAACCCGGATCTCATTGACTCCCCTGCTGATAATTCCCCTTTCCCTTCCACTGCTTTTGGGGGCAACCCAGGCCCTGGAGGGGTTGCGCCTGGGGCGAGGTATCCTGCCGTGGCTGGTATTGCTGGCAGCCGTCGACCTGGCCCTGGCCGTTGCAGGAGTCCTGGCGGCAAGACCCATCGAGGAAGCAACTGCATGACCGCTTTACGAAGCCGCTGGCTCGAGCTCCTCGCCATCGTCGCGCTGGCAGCCTCCCTCGTTCGCAGCTTCACCGTGCAAGCCGACGTGACTCAGGGCGATGTCCAGAGGCTGATGTACGTTCATGTGCCGAGTGCCTGGCTGGCTTTTCTCGCATTCGGGGTCACTGTCTTCGCGTCGGCCGCGTGGCTCCGTACCAAACAGGACCGGTGGGACCGTCTGGCGGCAGCATCGGCCGAGGTGGGCGTAGTGTTCACGGCCCTGGCGATCGCGGCCGGCATGATCTGGGCCCGTCCGGTGTGGGGCCAGTTCTGGACCTGGGAGCCCCGTCTAGTCACGACTGCCCTGCTGTTTTTCATCTATCTCGGCTATCTGTCCCTGCGTAAGGCCGTCCTCGATCCCGCGGTGCGAGCTCGCCGGGCGGCCATCATGGGCATCATCGCCTTCATCCAGGTACCGATTGTGTATCAGTCGGTCAACTGGTGGCGCAGCCTCCACCAGACCTCGAGCCGCAACAGCATCGACACGCCACTGCGGTTGACCCTGTGGCTTGCAGTCCTCGCTTTCACCTTCGTCTACCTGGCATTGATGAGGCGCCGGTTGGAATTGGCGAGGCTCGAGGACCAACTGGAAGCTCGCCACGCGGATTCGGCTTCCGAGCTGGCGGGAGACGGCGTCACCATTCCGACGCTGGACCGGGTAGGCCAAAATGTTTGAGTTGGTCGCCGCCCAGGTTGCCGGTGCCTGGTGGTATGTCGCCGCCGGGTACACAGTAGTTCTCGGGGGCATGGCGGTGTTCGGCGTGGCGCTGGCCTTGCGGATCAGGCGGGCCCGACGCCGGCTGCAAAACATGCCGTGAGATACCGGGCATTTCTCATCCCCGCCGGTGGGGTCCTGCTAGTGCTTGTCGGGCTCATCGTGTCGTTCAGCCTCAACAACAACTTCGTCTATTACATGACGCCCGCTGAGGCCATAGAGAGTCGGGCCGATTTCCCGGACGGGCGCCGGTTCCGGCTTTCCGGGGTAGTTGTCCCCGGCTCGGTCGAGCCGCTCGACTCCGGTGCCAGGTTTGAGGCGATTGACGTGGAGGGCCAAACCAGGATCTCGGTCGTACATACCAAGAGCCCGCCCCAGCTTTTTCAGGAGAACATCCAGGTCGTGCTCGAGGGCTCATGGAGCGGGCAAGTATTCCACTCCGACTTCATGCTGATCAAACACGACGAGGAGTACCGGGTCCCGACTGAGGGCAATTACCTGGACGGCGACGGCACGTGATAGCGATTCTCGGCTACCTGGCCGTCGTCACTGCACTTGGGGCGGGGGTGGCACTGGTCGGAACCGCCATTCGCCAATACTCGAACCCCTCCCCGGCCGCAATCCGGCTTCCAGTCACGGTGCTTTTCGTCAGCAGTTTGGTGGCTTTCGGCGCCCTCGAGCTCGGCCTGCTCACA
>Ga0255057_10001061_pt1 | contig 15827 bp, 20 predicted proteins | sample Cases_109_6_MG_FD_189022 | JGI IMG/M metagenome (GOLD analysis project Ga0255057, IMG submission 189022) | Seawater microbial communities from Amundsen Gulf, Northwest Territories, Canada - Cases_109_6 | ecosystem: Environmental > Aquatic > Marine > Gulf | place: Canada: Northwest Territories... | reverse complement strand
TGATCTCAAACGAGGGTGCCACGATCTGGATCGACAACATGTCGGTCCCGGTCACGGCGGAGCATCCCTGTTCGGCACACACATTCATCAACTTCCTGTTGGATGCGGAAAATGGCGCTGCACTGACCAACTGGAGCTTTTATGCGAGCCCCAACCTGGCCGCAGAAGCCTTTATTGACCCAGAGATTCTGGAGGACGAAACCATCTACCCCTCAGAGGAGTTGTCGGAGCTTCTCGAGATCATCACCGACACCGGCAATTTCGAGGTCCAGTACACCAACTACTTCGCTATCGCCAAGACTTGAAATGGTCGGTCTCTTGTCGAGGCCCACCATTTCTGTACCGTGTAGTTCGTGTTTGGCGGACAGCTAAGGGTTCTTGAGATCTTCGGCGACTCGGCTGATTTGGGTCGCGGCCACGGGGCAGCTTGCGGGTCGATGATCCGCAAATACCTCGACGACCGGCTCGGCCTGACCGCCCAGGAGCAGTGGAGTGGCGGGGCATCCGACGTCGATGTGATTCTCGACCTCGCATCCCAAACTCTCCCTCATCACGAGGCGTTCTCGCCCTCCCTGTATGCCGAAATGGTGGTGATGGCCGAGACCGCAGCCATCAGCCCGGCTGAGGCTGTGGTTGTCGGTGGCTTTACCGACATCGTCGATGTTGTGCGGAGCCAGGTCGGATCAGCCCCGGACGAGCACAACTGCACTGCGGTCATCAACCCCGAAGCGGGCTTCTACGCCCAAACATGGGACATGCATGCATCTGCAGGCGAATATGTGATTCTGTTGAAGCTCGACCCTCTGATTGGCCCTGAGGCAATCGTTCAAACCACAGCTGGTTGTCTCGGTCAGATCGGGTTGAACGAGGCCGGCATCTCGGTCGGGATCAACAACTTGAACTCGATGGGGAAGCCCGGGGTCACATGGCCTTTTGTAGTGCGCAAGGTCTTGGAACAGGACAACCTCGAGGATGCAGTGGAGGTGGTGACTTCCGCCGACCTTGCTGGCGGGCACAACTTCATGGTCATGGGCCCGGAAGGACGGGGCGTCAACATCGAGGCCATGCCCCATCATCAGCGGGTGACCACCGTTGAGAAAGAGCCGTTCGTCCATGCCAACCACTGTCTCGATGAAACGACATCGCGCGAGCACGGGTATCGCGAGCCTGAGCACGTTGCCAACTCTGTGCTTCGTCTCGACATTGGTCGAACGAACTGTGCTGATGCCGAAGTCTTCTTCAAAGACCCCGAGATCAGCCGTCACGCCGACGACCTCCACGACGTCGCTACCTGTGGTGCCGTCATCATCGAGCCGGCCCGTCGGAGGATGCGGGCCCTATGGGGTGTTCCCGGTGACCACGCCTGGGAGACCTTCCAACTTTGACCAACGTCGAGGTCGTCAATCTCGACGTGGAGCTTGCCTCCGAATTGGCAATGATCGAACTGGCATGCTTCCCGAAGGCGAACCCCGACGGTCTCCTATCGGAGGAGGACATCCGCGCCTATGCCACTGTTTTTCCCGAGGGCTATTTCGTGGCGATGGTCGACGACCGACCCGTCGGCATGGGAGCTGGGATTTACCTCGACTTCGACTTCCAACAGCCTCAACACACACTGGCCGACATAAGCGGGCAACATCAGTGCGGCAATCATGATCCCCTTGGGGAGTGGTATTACGGGACTGACATCACGGTTCATCCCGACTTCCGAGGGAGAGGCATCGGTCGGCTGCTCTATGAAAGACGCAAGCGTCTAGTGATCGCGGACAAGAAGAGGGGGATCGTCGCCGGTGGATCGTTACCCGGCTACTACGAGCACAAGACGACACTGCCGATCGAGATCTACGTAGACCGGGTGGTGGCTGGAGAGCTGTTTGACCCCACACTCAGTTTTCAGTTGGCCAACGGATTCGAGGTTCGTGGGCTATTGGAGAACTACGTCGAAGACGAGGTCGACGATGGTTGGGCTGCCCTCATCGTGTGGGAGAACCGCTAGCCCCCTCTATCTTGCGCTCCGCCATCCCGTTGAGCATCTCGAGGACCACCCGATTGGCCAGATAGGCGGTCTGTTCGCCGGGGCCGTCGTAGGGGGGAGAGACCTCAACAATGTCTCCGCCCAGCACGTTCAAGTCCTTGGATAGTCGCCGGACAGTGTCAAGCAACTCTCGCGATGTGAGTCCACCTGGTTCGGGAGTGCCCGTGCCCGGCGCGAACGCAGGATCGACGACATCGATGTCAACCGAGATGAAGACACCTTTGGCGCCACCATCGAGCGCGTAGTCCACTGCATCATCGACCACGGCTTCGAGACCACGGTCCACGATCTCATTCATCAGAAACGTTCGCATCTTCTGCTCACGTCCCCACTCCATGACTTCCGGTTCCGGCCAGTAGCCGCGCAGCCCTATTTGCACGAAGCGATGACCAGGGACCGCACCGGACTCGACGAGTCGACGCATCGGGGTCCCGTGACCGACCAAAGCCCCCCTCTGAAGGAACCCGGTGTCAGCATGAGCGTCGAAGTGGATCAAGGCGAACTCACCAAACCCGTAGACACGGGCGATACCCATAGCGTTGGGCCATGTAATCGTGTGATCACCTCCGAGGATGATGGGGACCTTGCCGGCATCGGCGACGTAGGCAACTGTGTCTGCAATCTCCTTCACCGATTCGTCGATCTCACCGGGGTTGACGAGAACATCACCAACGTCGACCACCCCGAGAGTCTCAAACGGGTCAATCCCGGTTGGGAGATGGGGCCGGTATCCATCCATCGCCCCGTAGTCGGCTCCTCTAATGGCGGCTGGGCCGAACCGGGCACCCGGTCGAAAGGTGGCTCCCCAGTCGAAAGGCGCACCGAGGATGACCACGTCTTCATCGCCGAGTTCACTCATCGGACGAGCTGGGCAACCGAGGAACGAACTGCGGGACGCAAACGAGAAGTACTCGGATGACGCGAACGGAACCTCCGTCTTGCGTTGGCTGTAGGGGGTGTACATCGATCCGATACGCTAACTCGCCCCAACCCGCAGAGTTCCTATGACACCTGAGGATGTTCAGCGCACGTATCTGACGTTGCTCCTGCTTCAGACTCTGGCCGCATCTTTGATCTGGGGAGTCAACACCTTGTTCCTTCTCGACGCGGGGCTCACCCTGACCGAAGCATTCGTGGCTAATGCCGCATTCACCGCGGGAATGGTGCTGTTCGAAGTGCCGACGGGAGTGGTTGCCGACGCTGCCGGCCGCCGGATCTCATTTATTCTGGGTGCGGCGACCCTCCTGGTGACGACCGTCGCCTACCTAGGCTTGTGGTGGGCAGAGGCCGACCTGCTGTGGTGGGTGGTGGTATCGATCCTCATCGGGCTTGGTTTCACCTTCTTCTCTGGTGCAACCGAGGCCTGGTTGATCGATGCCCTCGAGGCGACCGGTTTCGACGGTGCTGTCGAGACGGTTTTTGGCAAAGGACAAATGGCCAGCGGGCTGGCGACTCTGGTGGGCACGATCCTTGGCGGATTCCTCGCCCAAGTGAGTCTTGGTGTTCCCTACGCCGTCCGCAGCGCAATGTTGGTCATCGTGATTGTGGTGGCTTATCTGAAGATGCATGACATCGGCTACACGCCGATCAAAGGACAATCGATCCGGGAGGAGATGACCACCATCGTCAAGGCGTCGATGAAACACGGCTTCGGCAACCCGCCAATCCGGATGTTCCTGCTGAGTGCCCCCTTCGCGATGGGGATCGGCATCTGGGTCTTCTACGCCTTTCAGCCCTACTTGCTGGAACTCTTCGGTGACAAGAGTGCCTTTTACCTATCCGGTATCGCGGCAGCCATATTCGCCACTGCCCAGATGGCTGGTGGCGCGTCGATCAATCTGGTGCGCAGATTCATACGGTCACGGACCGCGATCATCAGCTTCGAAGTCGCCATGGGAGCATTGGCAATCATCGGCGTTGGTCTAGCCGAGTGGCTGGACAGCCCGCTCGGCTTTTGGGTGGCGATCGTCCTGCTCACCTTCGTGGCGATGCTCTGGGCCGTCTCAGGCCCGATGCAGCAGGCCTACATGAACGAGATCATCCCGTCGGAGCAGCGGGCAACGGTTCTTTCCTTCTCCTCGTTGATGGGTAGTGCTGGGGGAGTCGTGGCGCAGCCGGCGCTGGCCAGGGTCGCTGACGTGTGGTCACTTGGTGTCGGTTACATCGTCGCTGGCGTCATATATGCGATTCGATTGCCTTTCATCCTGGCGATCAAACGGATGGATCTTCCCGCTGACCACATCGAACCCCCATCGGATGTGGTGGAAGCTGACGTTCTGGCATGATGGCCGCTATGCCAGAGCAGACCGTAGACACTGAGATCACTCCGGCGGCCCGAATGGGCAAGGCCATTGTGCGGGGGGTGAAGATAGGGTTCCCCACGGCCATCGTCGGATTGACTCTGGTGGTTTGGCTGATCACCGATCTCGATTTTGGCGACTCCTTTGCGACGGCCTTGTTGCCGGGTGTCCTGCTAGGTGGTTTTGCCGGCGGTTTCGTGGGCATGGCTCGGACGATGGACTAGTGACACACCACTAATCCGAATACCGTAAAACCTCAGGAAGTAACAGACCGAATGTGGTCCGAATTCGGTCACCTTCGCCACGTGGCGCGGCGAGCGCCGACCTCTGTAATCTCCCTTGAAGAAGGAGTGAGAATGAGTCTCCAGGGCAAACAAACGACAGCATGGTTCCAACGAGCGTCCGGGACGCTCATAAGCGGTGTTCCCTCTCAATTCCGTTACTGGGGCGATGAGGACGCGGCAAAGACACTTCATGTGTTCGAAGAATCGTTGACCGAAGCACTGGGCGAAATGTGACCCGAGTCGCTGTATCGGGGGCTGGAGGCAACCTCGCCGGCCCCATCATCGCCGCCATCGATGAGGCCGAAGATCTCGAACTGACCGGTCTCTACAACCCCAACCGAGCGGGTCAGGAGATTTCAGGTGTCGTTGTCGTGCCCGACGCCCTGCGTGTTGAAGCCGACGTTTTGATCGAGACCGCTCATCCCGATGTGGTCTTCGACAACCTGGAGGCATGGAACGAGCTCGGGCTTGCGACGGTGGTGGGCACGTCGGGGTTCACTCCTGACCGTCTCGAACAACTCCGTGAGTCCTGGGGTAGCGACCAACCTTGTCTGGTAGTGCCGAACTTCTCCATCGGTGCCGTGCTGATGATGAGGTTTGCTGCTGATGCTGCGCCGCACTTCGAGGCTGTGGAAGTCATCGAGCGACACCACTCGACCAAGCCGGACGCACCGTCGGGCACTGCGCTGGCTACGGCCATTGGAATCGCTGGGACTGGTGGCACCTCGGCCGAAGAGTCTGAAGAGTTGGTGCCGGGCGCCAGGGGGGCTTCGGTGGAGGGGATTCGTGTGCATTCGCTCAGACTCCCGGGGCTGATCTCGCAGCAAGAAGTTGCGCTTTCCAACGTGGGTGAGGTTCTCTCGATCGAGCACCTCTCAACCAGCTACGAATCGTTTGCAGCCGGGGCGATGCTGGCCGCACGTCGTGTCCAGTCCCTCGACGGCGGTGTTCATCTCGGGTTGGACACGGTCATCTAACGCGACCAATGGCGAAGATTCACGGTGGACAGATAATTGCTCGGGCTCTCAAGAATGAGGGCGTAGATGCCCTTTTCACCCTGACAGGTGGTCACATCATCCCCATCCTGGACGGTTGTGCCCACGAGGGAATTCGGGTTGTCGACGTCCGTCACGAACAGACGGCGGCGCACGCTGCTGAGGCGTACACCCGTCTGACCGGCAAACTCGGTGTGGCTGCCGTCACAGCTGGTCCCGGTGTCACCGATACCGTCACTGGCATTGCCACTGCGTTCTATGGGGCAACGCCGATGTTGGTGATCGGTGGTCGTCACATGATTCGTCAGGAGATGAAAGGGGGGCTCCAGGAGATGGATCACACCCGACTCTTTCACTCGATCACCAAATGGTCGGCCACCGCGTGGGAGGTCGACCGTCTCGCTGACTACATCTCTACCGCAACTCGTCACGCCTTCGAAGGTCGCGGTGGTCCTGTGTTCCTCGATGTGCCCATGGATGTCCAATTCGACATGGTGGAGGAGACCGCGGTCCGGTTCCCGACATCATCCCGGGAGTCGGCGGGTTTTGGAGCCGACCAACCTGCGTTGGAGTTGATCGTCGACTCACTCACCGGCGCCGAGCGGATATTGGTCTTTGCCGGCGCCGGCCCTCGCCGGGACGATCCCAATCATCTCGTCGACCTGGCCGAAATCCTTCAAGCGCCGACTTACGTCAACAGCAGAGCACGTGGTTCGCTCCCGTATAGACACCCCCTGCTGGGCTCATTTCAGCGTTCGAAGGCGATGGCCGAAGCTGAGGTAGTTCTGGCGCTAGGTGTCGATTGGGATTTCAGAACGTCTTACGGCGAGAAGATCTCGCCCGATGCGACGGTGATCCAGATAGATGGCGATGCCACCAAGATTGGCTGGAACCGACCCGCCCACATTGGGGTCGTGGCCGATCCGATGACAGTCGTGTCCCAACTCGTCGACATGGCGGACCAAATAGAACGAAGCGAAACACCGGCCTGGACCAAAGAAATCATGGAAGCGGAGGCTGGGAAAGCCGAAGCGGCCCGGGCCGAAGCCGACGACAACTCATCGCCGGTGATGCCCCAGCGATTTGCCAAAGAGGTTTCGGAGTTCTTCGGCGCCGACGCCATCGTCTCGGTCGACGGTGGCGATATCGTTTCCACCACGGCACGCTGGCTACAGACCGCCACGGCGGGCCATGTGCTCGACCCGGGTCCTTTCGGCACCTTGGGAACCGGGGCGCCCTACGCGATCGCAGCTCAGGTTGTGTTTCCCGAGAAGCTGGTCGGCATTGTGTTCGGGGACGGTGGATTCGGATTCAATGGCATGGAGTTCGACACCATGGTCCGGCTTGGTCTTCCCATCATCGGGGTGATCGGCAACGACGGCGTGTGGTCGAACATCAAGACGTTCCACCGGATGGCGTTCCCCGACCGTCTGGTGGCGACTGATCTCGGCGTAAGGCCTTATCACGAAATGGTGAGGGGCCTGGGAGGTTACGGCGAGTTTGTCGATGACCCCGATGAGATTCGCCCTGCGTTGGAGCGAGCCAAGGAGTCAGGTCTCCCGGCGTTGGTCAACGTCCACATTGCCGAAACGATGCGGATGTCCTCCAACTACGCCCAGTAGTTTGTGAAACCTCAGGTAGTAGCGCCCACTTCCTGGGCCTAACGTCCGTTTTGTGGGGCGCGCCACCTCATCTAGTCAACTCACCGGGGTGGTCGGGGACATCGACTGCGTACTCCTGCAAGGTCTGCAACGGGACCACCTGGAGGGCACGCTCGTGGGTGGCGGTCAACACGACGGGAGAAGCCGCGCCGTCCTGGTGGGATCTCAGCCAGTTTCCCGCGGTAACACACCACCGGTCTCCCGCCTTGAGTCCGGGAAAGTGATGCATCGGCATCGGTGTGGTCAGGTCATTGCCGATCGTCTTCTGATGTTCCAAGAATTCCTCGGTGACGACGGCACAGATCGTGTGACTCCCGGTATCGGTCGGCGCAGTCTCACAACTGCCGTCCCGGAACCAGCCAGTCACAGGATCGACCCCGCACAACTCAAGATCGCCGCCAAGCACATTGCGTTCCGGCATCAGAACACGATGACGGTGAGCAGACCCACAGCCAGGCAATAGGCGGCAAACGGCATAAGACCCACTCGCTTCAACGTAGCGAGCAAAAACGCGATGGCGAAGTATCCAGACAAGCCGGCCACCACCATCCCGACGATCAATTCGGGACCGAACTCACCCGATTCGATCACATCGGGTAGCGAGATGATTCCAGCTCCCGCAATTGCAGGTATTCCAAGCAAGAACGAGAACCGGGCAGCCTGAGTCGGCTCGAATTTGCGGCCATTCCCAGTCGAGATGGTGATGCCCGACCTGGATATCCCGGGGATGAGAGCGAAGGCCTGGGCAATTCCCACCCAGACCGCATCGGGTAGCCGTCCATCAACCAACTGGCGGGCCCCGGTGGCCAATCGTTGCCCGATCACGAGAATCACGCCGGTCGCCATGAGAGTCCACCCGATGTTGGAGACCGTTTGCGCAAACGTCTCCAGCGAATCCTTGAGGGGAAGACCGATGATCGCCGGGATGCTGCCGACAGCAACGAGTACCGCGATAGTGCGACCTTGGCTGTCGCTGCGGAGTCGGAGCACTCGCATCACGTCTTTGCGAAAGTAGATCAGCACTGCAGCCAAAGTCCCCAGGTGAAGCACCGCCGAAACGGCCAGACTCGGCGGAGCGACGTCGAAGCCAAACTTCTCCAAGTAGGCCGGGATGATCACCAAATGGCCCGAGGAGGAGATGGGGAGAAACTCGGTGAGGCCCTGGACGAGGCCCCAAGTGATGGCGGGAAGCACGGCCGGCACGGTAGCGGTCGTCGATTGATCCTCGATTGGTCAGCCGGTGGACACGAGTACCGCGATCTGACCATCGGCCGCCGCCATGGCCACCTCACCGGCGCGGTTTGGCTCCACCGCGATTGCGCCAGATGTGGCGGCGAATGGATCGTCGTCGGACACTGATGTCACTACCCCTTCGACCACCTCACCGGTCGTCAATAAGACCACCCTCACCCGATCTCCCGGACTGGTTTTGGTAGGGACGTCAGCCGAGACGATCCACCATCCTGATGGGATGTGGGATTGCTTGTCGGTGACGTCACTGGCGAGCACCGGGTCGCCGGGGAGAATCGATCTGGTGGCAACACCGGTCTCGACCGGTTCGAGCAACCCTTTGGGGATTTGGCGGAACTCGGTGTTGACCGTGTCGACCTCGTCTCCGATAGCGATTGCTGTGATCGCGAATGGGTGTTCGACTGATGGATCTGGACGAAGTTCGATCCACAGGGCGAGAGTCGCTAGGAGACTCGCTATCAGCCATCGGCCCCACGGAGGGGTTTGGAGCCAGAGCATGTTCCGACCGTACGGAGTGCGTTCGCCGGTTTGAAGGGGGACGTTGTCTGTCGTGCCGACTGGTTTGTTTGTCGTTACGACAGATTTGTCCGTCGTGTCGACTGGTTTGTCTGTCGTTACGACAGAGGTCAGGACCTATCTGAGCTCGAACTAGTGCTCTTTGCCTTCTCTTTGGTCTTCGATTTCGAATCAGACTTTGAGTCGGACTTTTTGGCATCTTTCTTATCCCCCTTCTTGGAAGGGGTCTTCTCGGGCTCGGTGGAAGTCTTGGAATCGGTGGCGTAGAACCCTCCACCTTTGAAAACGATGCCACGTGCGTGAAACACCTTCTGGAGCTCGCCACCACAGATATCGTGCTTCTTCAGTGGTTTGTCCGAAAAGGACTGATGGACGTCGAAGTTATCGCCGCAGTTCTTACAGACGTATTCATATGTAGGCATGGATGTTTGACCGCTCGTACAGAAGTGGAAGTGGCAATGGTAGAACCGGGGAGACCGTAGCGGGAGTGTCCATTGGGACACTCCAACCTCTTCAGCGGAGCTGAATAGGCATTTTCCATTCCTTCAACAGTCAATAAGATCGTCTTCGTGCCTCTTGCTCTCGCCCTTGTCGCCGCCTACGTCGTGGGTTCCATCGACTTCGCTGTGATTATCGGCCGAATGCACGGAGTTGATATCCACGAGGTGGGTAGTGGCAATCCCGGCACTTCGAATGTTCTCCGAACGCTGGGCAAGGGCCCGGCAATCATGGTCTTGTTGGGAGATACCTTGAAGGGAGTTATTGGAGCCGCCATGGGTTGGGTGGCTTCTGGTGACGCCAATCCGTTGGGGCCATGGGTATTCGCTGCCGGGCTGGCTGCAGTGATTGGTCACTGCTACCCGGTCTTCCACAAGTTCAGAGGGGGCAAAGGTGTGGCCACCGGGTTCGGCGTCCTCATCTTCACCATGCCTTTGGTTGCCGTGATCGTTGGTTTGTCTTGGGCCATTCTCACCAAAATCACCAAGACCGCCTCGGTCTCTTCGATGATCGTGGTCTCGGGGACCATTCCGCTGGCCTTCTGGCAGGGGGTTTCGGGAATGGCGTGGGTCTGGCTTCTGGCCACGATCGCTTTGGTTGTTTGGCGTCACAAAGCCAACATTCAGCGGATGGCAAGAGGTACCGAGGAGAAGGTCACCACATGAGCATCGATGTTGCCCTGATTCCAGCAGCGGGGCGAGGCACCCGGATGCGTCCCGCCACCCGCGTTGTTCCCAAAGCTTTGCTCACGGTTGTTGACCGGCCAGCCATTCAATATGCCGTCGAGGAGGCGGCCCGCGCCGGGGCCAAGGAGGCGATCGTTGTTGTCGACCATGACGTTGGGCAGATGGTCTCCCAACACTTCAGCCTCGAGGACCCCCTCCCCGGCCTCGGGGACATCGTCATCCGGCCGGTGACCCAAGAGGAGCCGCTGGGGCTCGGACATGCTGTCAACGAAGCGGCCGATATGGTGGGGGACCGACCCTTCTTCTGTCTGCTGTTCGACAACATTGTTCGACCCGGGGGTGACGTGCTCATGCACCTGGCTGATGGGAGCCAAAACGGAACGAGGTCGGTGATGTGTCTTCGCGAACTGAGCGACGAGTTCCTCTCCAGATATGGTGTTGTCGTGCCGGCATCGAACGTCGACGACGGCTATCTCGATCTGGCAGGGGCCGTGGAGAAGCCGGGTCCAGAGAAGGCACCGTCCCGTTTTGGTCTTGTTGGACGCTACGTGTTCACACCTGAGGTGTTTTCGATCCTGGACGAGACGACGCCAGGTGTTGGGGGAGAGATCCAACTGACAGACGCCATCAACGAGCTAGGCAAGCGGGGGCGTCTCCGCGGCTGGGTTGGAGATCAGGATCTGCTCGATGTAGGCACCCCAGAAGGCCTCCTCCATGCCACCTACCGGTTGGGGTCACACCAGTTCGGGCCGGAGGTGTTCGAGGACCAATGAGACCACTAGAAGACGTTCGCGCTCACGTCTTGTCAACCGTCGGTCGTCTCGAAACTGAGCAGATCGACTTTCGAGACGGATTGTGGCGTGTCCTGGCCGAGCCGGTGGTCGCAACTGAGAATGTGCCTCCTTTCGCTAATTCGGCTATGGACGGTTTCGCTGTACAAGGAGCCGACGTAGAAGACGCCGGGGCGGAGCTTCTCATTCTCGAGGATGTCGCCGCGGGACAGGTTGCAGGTTCAAAGGTCAGTTCGGGTGATGCGATCAGGATCATGACCGGGGCTCCAATGCCCGACGGTGCCGACACGGTGGTGAGAGTTGAGGACACTGCTGCAGAGGACGGAAAAGTTTCTGTCAGCGTCTCGGTGCCTGGAGGCACCTACGTCCGACCGGCCGGGGGAGACGTCGCTGCTGGTCAAAAAGTGTTCGACGCCGGTGTTCGGATGGGTCCGATGCACGTCGGTGTCCTGGCCACACTCGGGCAGGTGGCACCCGTGGTGTCCCGTCGGCCCAAGGTCGCAATCATGTCGACCGGCGATGAGCTTCAGCCACCCGAAACTCGCGATCTCGGCCCAGGGATGATTCGCGATTCGAATCGACCGATGCTCCGATCGATTCTCCAGGCGGTTGGGGTCGACATCCTCGACATCGGAACTATCCCTGATGACGCCGACGCCTTGAGGGCCGCGCTTGGTCGTGCCGCCGTCGAGTCCGACCTCATCGTCACGACCGGTGGTGTCTCGATGGGTGATTATGACGTGACCAAGGCGGTGCTCGAGGATGACACCGGGGTCGAATTCATCTCGGTTGCCATGAAACCCGGCAAACCCTTTGCCTTCGGACAGCTTGGGGGTACCCCTTTCTTCGGTCTGCCCGGCAATCCGGTTTCGGTCATGGTGTCCTTCGAGCAGTTTGTCCGCCCGGCGCTGTTGTCGATGCAGGGAGCCGTCCGGGTGCTTCGCCCCCAAGTCCTCGGGATCGCCGGGGAGAATCTGCTCACCGACCCCGAGAAGACGGTATTCCTGAGGGTTGAAACTTCATATCGCGATAGCCAGCTCGTGGCGACACCCACCGGTAGTCAAGCCTCCAACGTCCTCTCAGGTGCGGCAGCGGCTGATGCATTCGCCGTGGTGCCGCGTGGTGTGGCCGACATCGAGGAGGGCCGTCCTGTGATTCTCGAGTTGTTCCGTGCTCTCGAGACGAGAAAGGTCGACGATGCCATCTGATCAGGAGTTCACCCATCTGAACAAGACAGGAGAGGTGCACATGGTGGATGTTGGCTCGAAGGATTCAACCTCGCGAGTGGCGGTCGCTGAGGGACTGGTGGCCATGTCGTCGGATCTGGCGTCGCGGTTCTTTGAGGGAGATCTCCCCAAGGGTGACGCCGCCGCGGTCGCCAGGATTGCCGGTATCACCGGAGCCAAGAAGACCTCGGATCTGATACCGCTTTGCCACCCGATTTCGCTTACCGGTGTCGAAGTGACGCTAGAGCCGGCTTCACATGGGGTGCGTATTACGGCTACCGTTTCCACCACAGGCCAGACCGGTGTTGAAATGGAGGCGATGACAGCCGTTTCAACCGCAGCCCTGACGGTCTACGACATGGTCAAAAGCGTCGAGCGCGGCGTCACCATTGAGACTGTCCGTCTGATTCACAAAGCGGGTGGAAGATCGGGCGAATGGACCCGGCCAAAGGTCGTTGATTGAGTGTGGTCATCACCACTACGCTCAGTGTTGGACGGAGCAACTAGGAGACATGGAAACTAGCGTCATAGTTGGCCTGCTTGTCATAGCAGCCGTGTGGAGCGTCTACCTCCTCCCTATGGTTTTTGGGGAGCGCAAGGAAGCATTGAGTTCCACCGAGGAGTTCGATCGCTGGACCCACTCGATGGCTTATGTCCAGAAGCACACCGCATCTGACCTGGCAGCCAGCCACCGTGACGGGGTCCAACGTCGGAGACGGCGAACCCTCGCTGTTCTACTCGGGCTGACAGTTCTCAGCCTTTTTGGGGCCTGGTACTTCAACTCGCTCCCGTTGTTGTTGTCTGGACTCTTCTTTGGCTCTCTGGTCACCTTGTATTTGCTGGTTCTGGCCCAGCTGAAGCAGCGGCGCAACCTTCGCCTGAAGGTCACACATGTGGCCGAACGCACTCCTGAATGGGAGGAGCCGCAGGTCAAGGTCGTCGGTAGTTGAACCTCGATTCGATCGGTCAGATCCGCACAATTCTCGATGCTCGGTTCGCCGCGCGCGAGAAGGGAATCACCGGATCGAGACGGGTGATTCGAGCATCGGCAAACGGCATCCGCGCGCTGCATCGACGTGAATGGGACCAGGCTGCCGCGTTGATCGACACGGCAGAGGCCGAGTTGGCGGAAATCTCCGACGCTCTCGTAGACCACCCCGAGATGAAACACGCCGGTTTCGTAAGTGACGCCGCCAAGGAATACGCCGAGGCCCGGATCACCCAAGCAGTCTTCACGGATTTGGAGATCCCAACCTTCGAGGATTTGGGAATGGACCCTGTGCCTTATCTTCATGGGCTGGGTGAGGCCGTGGGGGAGATGCGTCGTCGTATGCTCGACCTTCTCCGCGATGAGAAACTGGTCGAGGCGGAGACAACCCTCGAGGAGATGGACGACATCGTCGACATGCTGGCCAGCATCGACTACCCCGACGGCATGACCAACGGTCTGCGTCGAACAACCGACGTGTTCAGGTCACTCGTCGAGCGCTCCCGCTCAGACCTCACCGCGACAATCGTTCAGGAGCGCCTCCGCGAAGACCTCGCGAACCTCAGCTAGTACGACCCGTATCCGGTCCGAATCAGCTCATCCTCGCGGCGCCGATAGAATTCCCCGCTCCCGCAAAGGGGCTGTAGCTCAGCCTGGCAGAGCACCTCGTTCGCAACGAGGGGGTCACGGGTTCAAATCCCGTCAGCTCCACAACAGAAATGCATGCTATCTGCTGGCGAAAACACTGGTCTGCTCCTTTACGCCTCTTGTCCGCGGAGTTATTCGTCACATTTCCGTCACACGAGCTATCGATTCTTAAGATTTCGCTATCTCTGAGTAGTCAGGCGTGGCGTCGGCTGCTCCTGAGTCATCCGGCTGTATCCACTTCGCATACACCTCGGCCGTGACCCGAGGAGTGCTGTGTCCTAGGCGTGCTGCCACTTCGGTGAGCGGTACGTGATTCTCCAGCAACTGAGTCACGTGCAAGTGGCGAATCTGATGAGGTGTTACACCTTCCCATCCCGCTCTCCGTGCTGCCGGTCGCCAGTAGCGACCCGAAAACCGTCGCGGCGGAAGAGGTCTGCCCTCAGGCGATGGAAAGACCATCTCGGAGTGTGATTCCGCTATCTGAGATTCCAGAATTCGTACATACCATTCGGGCAGTGTGACCGTCCGTGACCTCCGCGACTTCGTAGGTCCAAACGTTCCGTCGTCGTGAAGGGTTCTCTGGATACGTACCGCCGGGCGTGGAACCTGCACCACGTCCTCGGTCTTCAGTGCCAATGCTTCCCCTATTCGAGCTCCTGTAGCGACCAAAAACTGAACGAGAGCTTGATATCTCGGATCAATGGCGCGAGCAATAGCTATGACGCTTTCGGGGGACGCTGGGCTGATCTCATCCTCAGGTCGCCTGCGAGGAAGAGAAATGCGAATACAAGGACTTGCGGCAACGAGACCGTCGGATACCGCGGTCGTGAAGACAAAAGCAACAAGCCCGTAGGTGTCCCGTACCGTGGATGGGGCATAGCCAGCCCCATCGAGAGCGGAGATCATGGATCTCACATCGACCGGGGCAACTTCGTTGAGCTTGAGCCCGTCGAAGTGAGGGGCCACCCGATTTCGCCAGGCGGCAGATTGGTCCTTCTGGGTCTTGGGACTGACAGTGCGCGTCATAAGAACCGTCAGTCCATAGTCAAAGAGGTAGGGGAGTTCTGCAGGCGACGCGGTTGCCCAGGGTGTACGTCGTGCGTCCTCCTCCATACGTCTCGCGTACTCCTTGGCCGCACCTTTGGTCCAGGCTTTTTGGGTCTCTGCCTTCCACCTGCCATTTGACAGCTTCCACCGGGCCTGCCAATGACTCCCTTTGTTGACCACGTAGGGCATCAGCTCTCGACCTCATCTGAGACCGGTGGTTTGCCGTGCGTTTTCTGGTCTTCCTCCGGAGTCATCGAGAAATCAAGCCCCTTCAACCAGTGCGACTGGTAGACCTCCCAGATATTTTTCTCGTCCGTCCCAAATATCTCACCGATTCGCTCACGAGGTTCGTTGCCAGCAATACGCCCTATCGGTTCGATGTCGACGACGCGAGGCGGGGCCATGAGTTCCGCGATGTTGAGATCAAAAACGCGACACATGGCGTAGATTTCTTCGATTGTGAAAGCCTTCAGATGACCGTCGGCACGAGCCGACTCCCACGCAGATATCGTTGAAGTTCTGAGATTCCCCATGTATGGACTCAATCTCTTGGTCACCTCGTCGAGGCTCCACCCTCTCCTCATCCGGTGATCACGCAGGTTCGCTCCGATAACCCGTCTCAACTCATAAAAGCCAGCCGGCCTATCAGCTCGACGCTTAGTTGGAGGCACAGTGGTCCCCTTTCACTGAGGCTCGCTCATCTAGACCTCATCTTACACTATATCCATGAATCATGACAATACCTTGATTTTTTGTCACACCAAAAAGTGAACAGATGTTTACCCGAAGGTGACATTGAGAGATCGAGGTATAGTCAAAGGATCCATGAATAATGAATATCCGGTGACAAGTCTCAGAGAGGAGGTTCTGACGGTCGCTGACCTCTCTGGTTTGCTTGGCA
>Ga0255057_10001060_pt1 | contig 15829 bp, 12 predicted proteins | sample Cases_109_6_MG_FD_189022 | JGI IMG/M metagenome (GOLD analysis project Ga0255057, IMG submission 189022) | Seawater microbial communities from Amundsen Gulf, Northwest Territories, Canada - Cases_109_6 | ecosystem: Environmental > Aquatic > Marine > Gulf | place: Canada: Northwest Territories... | reverse complement strand
GATTCGCTCGGCGGACAATTCCGCATCGCCGAACTGACCAAGCTGCTCGACGACCTGCCCGCGGTGGCGCAGGTTCGCAGCCTGTATCGACCAACCGGGGCGCCACCCGGAGCCGTGAGCGTTTTTTCCACCCAGGGGATTCAAGAACTGGCCGCCCCGGGCAGTCCGCTCACCAAGGCCGCTTTCGTGGCGCAGACCGGCCCGCTGGCCGGCAAGGTGACGCGGCTCTTTCTGATTCTCCAGCAAGAGCCTTTCTCCGCCGAGGCCATGGAAACCTGCGTCCAGGTCCTTCAGGTGCTCACCAGGCTCAGCGAAGATCCTGACTCGCCTTGGCATGACGCCAAGTTTGAACTCTCGGGCACGACGGCGGGACTACGTGATTTGAAGCGGGTGACGTTGGCCGATCGGCATCTGATCCAGGTGCTCGTAGCCGGGGCCGTGTTGGTGGTGATCGTCGTACTCTTGAAGCGGCCTCTCATCTGTCTCTTCTTGATCGCGACCGTGCTGCTGAGCTACTTCATCACGATGGGTATCTCGGACTTGGTGTTTCAGGCGATACGGGGCGACGCCTACGTAGGCCTTGATTGGAAGGTGCCGCTCTTTCTGTTTGTGATCCTCGTGGCAGTCGGACAGGACTACAACATCTATCTGGTAAGCCGGGTGCTGGAAGAACAGCGGGCCCTCGGCGAGCGCGCCGGCCTGCGCCGGGCCATCATTCAGACCGGCGGCATCATTACCAGTTGCGGCGTAATCATGGCCGGCACGTTCATTTCGATGACCACGGCCGAGTTGCACGGCATGGTGGAACTCGGCTTCGCACTGTCGTTGGGGATTTTGCTCGATACGTTTATCGTCCGCACGATTCTGGTGCCGGCCTTCTTGGCACTTGTGGCGCGAGATTGAAGGAATAAGACCCTTTCCCAAAAGCCAAAGCCCAGGGGTTGCAACCCCTGGGCTTTGTGCGTTAAACTCACGATCTCACTGGTAGTGTACATATGAACCCAATTCGGTAAAGGCGACGACATGCCCATTTCGCGAGACGATTTCGGCGGCTTTGGCCCTGAGTTGCCACCGGAAGACTTTTCCTGGTATCACGTCGTTCTCACCACTTATGGCGCTTGGCTCCCAGGCGACCCTCGCGGGTTTCGCACTCGACATCATCGGGAACACGTGCCGGGCGATTACAAATCACCTCCTCCAGTGGGAATGTTCGTTGCCAAGCACGAGCGCAGCAAAGCGTTGCTACAGCAACCGACCGTGTGGTTCGATCCGCAGTTCCGTTCGCTTGTGGGATCCGCACTGGTCAGTCGATTAAGAAACATGGGGAGTTTTGTCTATTGTGCCGCGGTCTCCAGCAGTCACGCACACGTTCTGGCAAAGTTGCCGTATCGGGAGACAAGAATCTGGTTCGGCCAGGCAAAGAAGCATGCTTGGTTTGTGGCTCGCCAACGAGGTTGGCATACGAAGATGTGGGCGAAGCGTGGGAAGTTCGCGCCGGTGAAAGATCATCGTCATCTGGAGAATGTGCTGCGCTACGTCCTCGATCACGAAACGCAGCACGCTTGGGTGTGGGTCTGGGAGGGCCTGTCCGACGCGGCCCTCGAACGACTGCGCTACAAAAGGTAACTCCGCGTCCATCGCCTCCAAAGCCCAGGGGTTGCTTTCCAAAAGCCCAGGGGTTGCAACCCCTGGGCTTTGTGCCTGGTGAAACGCACACAACAAAAAACGGGACGCCAGGTGGCGCCCCGTTGGTGGTGAACCGGGATGTTTACGAAAGTCATCAATAGGCGTCGTCTGCCGGTGCAGGAAGATTACGCTCCGACACCCCAGAACCGTTCTCCAAGTCCGACTTCTTCTGATTCGAGGTCATCAATTGGGCATACACAAACGGATCAATCTGATCCGAGATAAAAACAACTTGCCCGCCCACAAAAGCGACGTTCACTCCGGCTGGATGATAACTCGAGGGAAAGCCGTAATTGGAAGTGCCGTTGCTCAATTCCATGGCAGTGCCAATCTCGGACTCGAGGAGTGGTTCTTTCACACCGTTAATACGGCGGAACCGAGGTTCCATTTCCAGATCCGGAGTGCCCAAGGGGCTACCGAGAGAAGCGATGATCTCTGCCGGTTGCTCCCAGCAAAAACCGAAGTGATACTTCGCATCTGGCACATTGGTGACACCAGTCGTGCTGAAGTAGCCCCAGTGCGTGGCATTCAGATTTTCGCTTAGCATCATCGTTTTCGTCGAGCCGTCTCCTTTTCCTAGAGCGGCAACCGTCATCGCGATTTCTGGTTCATCCAAGCTGGAATTAGAATCGTCGCGATTGTCGCTAACAACGCTAGCCGCAAAAGCTCCGTCACCTGGGCCGTTTCCTAAAGCCGTCCGCGTGCGGTCAAAAAAGAAGCCATTGGCGGACAACTCCCACTTGAGATTGTCACCCGTGTCGCCACTCCGGTTGATGTTTCCAGCATTCGCCACGTAAGAATTGAGAGGCTGGCCGATCGTCTCGGGAGGATTGCTGGGGCAAACCAGGATCTCTATCGAAGAAAACTGTCCGTTGCCATCCGCAAGGCCGTCAAAGCCACTGGGCCCGCTTCGATTCCAATCGTCCCACAGGGCCGTCTGTTCGATTTGCGGGAAAGTCATCACAAGCCAGCTGGCTCGATTCTGATTCAGCGGTGCATCGCCGGGGATCCCCAGTTTGTTGATGTATCCTGGGAATTGCCCCAGCGAGGTCTCGCGAATCGAGAGAGCCATCTGCAATTGCCGGAGGTTGTTCCGACATGTGTTGCTGCGAGCCGTTTCGCGGGCCGACTGCACGGCGGGCAACAGCAAGCCCACCAACGTGCCGATGATCGCGATCACGACCAACAGCTCCACCAGAGTAAAACCGAGTTTTGATGTGTGCCTCATCTCTTGTTCTCCAATTTTATGATAAGACCGACGAGTCGAGCCGCGTGTGCCTCGCACGCCGCCTAGCCCCTAGTGCCTTAATTGTCTCAAATCTGGGCCGATTTGTCCAGCAAGTCCTGCTCGAGTAAATCCCTGGTGAAAGCACCGCGAGCTATAAAAAACCCTTGTTTGGCACTGTTTATGTCAGAGCGATGGGGTGGTTGATATATGTCCGTCCACAGTGGTATCTTGACGGGCTCTCAGCCATTTTCGTGGAACGCCCCCCGGGAACGCGGACCGAGAGTGAATGCCGCGGCCAGAGCCACCAGCAAACGGGGCGAAAAAATCCAGTTTTGGATAGCAGTTTGGAGAACCGATCCATGTCGATGTTTATTGGAGAAGCGCTAGCCGGCGACGGCAACGAAATCGCCCATGTCGATCTTTTGATGGGCTCGAAAGATGGTCCCGTAGGCTATGCCTACGCCAACGCACTGGCGCGCCAAAGCGAAGGGCACAGCAATCTCCTGGCGTTGCTCGCTCCCAACCTGGCCGTCAAACCGTCTACCGTGATGATCACCAAGGTGACCATCAAAGGCATGCGCCAAGCCGTGCAAATGTTTGGTCCCGCGCAGTCGGCGGTGGCCAAAGCAGTGGCCGATTCGGTGGCCGATGGAGTGATCAACAAGGGCCAGGCCGAGGAGTTGGTCTGCGTTTGCGGCGTGTTCATCCATCCCGAGGCGGCCGACGACAAAAAAATCTACGAATACAACTACGAAGCGACCAAGATGGCCATCAAGTGCGCGATGGAGGGCAAACCGACCGTCGACGAAATGTTGGCCGGCAAGGAGGAAGCGGCGCATCCCTACCGCGGTTTCTAGTGGTCGATGACTTTTCGTTTTGTGGGTAGCCGCGATCTTACAGATCGCCGGAGCCGGCGATCTGTAAGATCGCGGCTAACTTAACCGACGAAATTGGATGTCATGAGATACTAGTTGCCATGAAAAAGATTCTTCTGTGCCTCAACGCTGATCCGCAGCCGAGCGTGTTCGACAGCGTCGTGGCCATCGACGCGGGCGTCGACTGCCTGCTGCGCCACAGCGGCGTGACGCCCGACCAGGTGCGCCCTCTGGTGCACGGTGCGATGTTCACCCGGGGCGGCGAAGCGCTGCGCAATACGGCCGTGTTTATCGGCGGCAGCGACGTGCACGAGGGCGAACAACTGTTGGCCGCAGCCAAGCGGGCGTTTTTTGGCAAGGTGCGTGTGTCGCTGATGCTCGACACGGGTGGGGCAAACACCACCGCCGCGGCGGCGGTGATCACTGCCGGGCGACATCTCTCGCTCGGGCCCGAGACCACGGCTGTTGTTCTCGGCGGCACCGGGCCCGTGGGACAGCGCGTCGTACGAATGCTGGCTCAAGAGGGGGCCGAGGTGCGGGTCGTGTCGCGGAAAATGTCCCGGGCCGAGGGTGTGTGCCATCGGGTTTCCCAGACGATCGGCGGCGCCCGTCTGACGCCCCACGTGGTCGAAGACGCCGACGTCGAACCGATAGTTGCCGGCGCGCAACTGGTGATCGCCGCCGGGGCGGCGGGTGTGGAACTCCTCAGCCAGGAAGCGCGGCAGGCGTCCGCTGCGCTGCGCGTGGTGATCGATCTGAATGCCGTTCCCCCGGCGGGCGTTGGCGGCGTAGCGCCTCAGGACAAAGCGGTGGAACACGACGGGCAAATCTGCTACGGCGCATTCGGCGTGGGGGGATTGAAACTGAAGCTCCACAAGCGGGCCATCTCGCGGCTGTTTCACACCAACGACCTGGTGCTCGACGCAGACGCAATCTACGCGCTCGGCAAAAGCTTGGAGTTGGAGCCGAAGTGAGCTGGGAATGTCTAAATGACCAAATACCCAAGCACGAATGAATGACTAAGCAAGAATGACGAAAGCGTGTCATTCCGAGGTCCGCCGAGGAATCTGTACTCCAATCGTGTCCAGGTGGCTAACCAGATCCCTCGGCGGACCTCGGGATGACAGTTATTTGACTTTCGACATTCGGAATTCGTCATTCCTTCGTCATTGGGTATTTAGTCATTCGTCATTTCATCAATGAGACCTATGGCCAAACGATCTAATCCTCGCGGCTCTGGTTCCCAAGGGATCTCGGTTCAGCGCGCCAAGAGCGGCAACGGTTGGGTGCTCGTGCATCCGCGCGTTGTGCGCGAAATGGCCGAGGACCTGGAGGAACTGCGGGTAATGATCGACGCCGGCGAGACAGATGTGGCTATCGACGAGCTGCGCTGGCTGTTGGGTACTTGCCCCGAGATCATCGAAGGGCATTTTCTATTGGGCAAGCTTGCCGCCGAGGTCGACCAAGACGTGCCCTTGGCCCGCGGACATTTTGGCACGGCCTATCAATTGGGGCTCCAGGCCCTGCGGCGGGCGAAACTGCCCACGCCCGTGCCGGCGCTGCACCCGGCCAATCGGACGTTTTACGACGCCGGTCGCGGGCTGGTCTGGTGCCTCGATAAACTCGGCAAACACGACATGGCCCTGGAGGTCGTCGAGCAAATGCTCGCGCTCGACCCTGACGACCCGCTCGGTTTGGGGAAAGGGGGACGAGGGAAGGGGGAGGGGGGATAGGAGACGGGAAACAGGTAACAGGAGACAGGGGACCAATGATTGTCTCCCGTTTCCTGTTTCCCGTCTCCTGTCCCCCTTCCCCTTCACGGCAACGGAATGTCCTTCAACTTATATTCGATCGGCACGCGGACGATCGCGGCGGGGGTGCGATAGACCCAGGTGTACGCGCCGATCTCGTCGTCCGGCAGGTCAAAGAAATACGCCAGAGAGACTTCTCGCTTCGACTGTCGGGTGGTCTCGAATCCCGCGTGGTCAATCACCTCCCCCGCGCGGTTCAACAGATAGGTGATGTTCTGAAACACCCAGCCGCGATGCGACTGGAGTCCGGCCTCTTCGCTCTCGACTTGCACGCGCATGTGGACTTCCCAGAGAGCTTGGTTCTTGCGTGTGCCGTCGAGGATCACCTTCACGCCGCCCCGTTGTTGGCGGACCCCTTTGGCCTGAGCGAGATCAGTGAATTGAAACTCGACAACTCGCCCCGGCACCAGGGCGGACATCCGGCCGCGAAACGTGGCGAGCGCAGTCACGTTTCGAGGCGGCAGAGCCAGCGGGATCGTCAATTTGGTGGAGTGACTACCGGGCTGCACCTCCACGTCGAGCACCGCCCGAGGACTGGCTGGCAAAATCGCCGAGCCGTCGTCCCCCGTCACTTCGATCGCCTCGATCGGTTGTGACAAGGCGATCGGCCGTAGTCGTGGTTCCCAGGCGATTTCCAGTTCGACGCGAACGCCTTGCTGCGCGGGGGTGCGCAGATTTCGTTGGGCGACAACTTTGGTCGCCTCAATGCGGAACGGACCGGCATAGCTCGCCTGTCCACTGCGCTCGGCGGCGCCCTGTTCGCGATCAACGACCGCCAGAGTCTTCTCGCCCGAGAAGCCGTAGAGAGACAATTGCGCCTGGTCCAGAATCTTGTCGACCGCTGGCCAAAACTCTTCATCATCGATCTCGATAGTCACCGGGCGTGGCGTGGCGTTCTGGCCAAATTGATCACGGTGGTCACTCAGGTGATTTGCAGTCTGGGCGCGAATCGCTTCGAACACCGCCGCCAGATCCATCCCGTCGGCGGAGAGCGATAGCCGACTGGCCGAGAGTGCCTGGTTGGCCTGCCGAGTTTCAATCTCGCGCCTGAGCCGCGTCAGCCGTAGGCGCACTTCCTCCGGCATGCCCTCCAGCGGTTGAGGCAGGAGTTCGAGAAACGCGTCACACTGTTCGGCGTTGTCCACGGGCGCGAGTTTCAAGAGGGCTTGCTCCGCATCGTCACGGCGGTTGGCCTGATCATCGTTGAGCTGACGAGTGAGCCGCTCGATCTGCCCATTCAACGTCGATTGATCATTCTGGGCATGCAGGAGGCCGGCGAACACTAACGCGAGCACAAACGGGGCGAACCCACTCCGGAGCCAAACGGCCCGAACTCGGCATTTGTCTAGGGATGGCATTTTCAGTTTCTCCTGATTTAGAAGCCCGGTTTCTCCGAATTTAGAAGCCCGGCTTCTCCGAAGAAGCCGGGCTTCTTTACGGACGGGGCCGCCGGTTCTATTGTAGCGAGCGTGACGTTCGTGACGACTGCCGGCTCCCACGGTGAGCTAAGCTTGCGGTGGACGCTTGGCACTACGGGGCGAGCACAGGGCATGGCAAATGGTTGGTCGACTTTTCCAGTGGGTAGTGCGAATCTCAGCGGTCGGCGGCTGGATGGCCCTGACGGCCACGAGCTTGCCAGCCGGAGGTCCCGCCGATTTCATGATGCTCACGCGAGTCGACGGACGCACGTTCGAAGGCCAGCCGCTGGAGTGGACCGACCGCAAAATGTTTCTGCTCGGCCGAGACGGGCAACTCCATGAGTTCGCACCTCAGGACGCTGAGCAGTCTCGAAAGACGGGCCCAGCATTTCGTGGTTACACGACCGGCGAAATGCGGACTGCTGCACGAGCAGTTCGACAACCAGTTTGTAATCAGCACGACGCCCCATTTCGTGGTGGTTCACCCGCGGGGCCAGTGGAACGCTTGGGCCGAGCGCCTGGAGTCGCTCTACCGATCGTTTACACACTACATGCAGGTGCGGGGTTTTCGCATCGCGCCGCCTCAGGTGCCGCTGGTCACCGTCGTCTTCCGGACCCAGGGCGAGTATTACAGCCACGCCGCCGCCGGGGGAACGCCACTGATGCCGGGCACGCTGGGACATTACGACCCCAAATCGAATCGCATCTTTCTGTTCGACGCCAGCCATGCCAATGGCGACGACTGGTCGGCCAACGCCGAGACGATCATCCACGAAGCGACCCACCAGACGGCCTTCAACGTCGGCGTACATCGCCGCTTTGCGGAGCAGCCGCGGTGGCTGGTCGAGGGACTGGCGATGATGTTCGAGGCCCGCGGCGTGTGGGACGCCCGCTCGATCTACACGCGCAGCGATCGCATCAATCGAGGGTATCTCGACGACTTTCGCCACTACCTGCCACAACGGCCCGACGGAGCGATCGTTGCCCTGGTGGCGTCCGACGGGCTCTTCCGCGTCAGCCCGGGCTTCGCCTACGCCGAGGCCTGGTCGCTTAGTTTCTTCCTCTGCGAAACTCGGCCGCAAGACTATTGCCGGTATTTGGAGATCGTCGCGGCGCGGAAAGCATTTCGCGAATATCCGGCCAGGCAACGTCTGACCGATTTCACTCGCTGTTTCGGCAACGACGTGAAACTACTCGACGCACAGCTCAAACGGTTTGTGGCCGAACTGAAGTGAGGGCAACTAGCCGCGACGCGCCAGCGGAGCGCTTCGCAGGAGCGAGGTGACTGACGCTCCCGTCAGCGCTGGTCGATGGGCAGAATATCGCGTTTGTTGTGGCCCACGTAGAGCTGCCTGGGACGACAAATCCGCTTGGTCGGGTCGGCGTGCATCTCGCGCCAATGGGCGATCCAACCGGGCAACCGGCCGATGGCGAACAGCGCCGTGAACATCTGCACGGGAATGCCGACGGCCCGATAGATAATACCCGAGTAGAAGTCGACGTTCGGATAGAGCTTGCGCTCGATGAAATACTTGTCCTTGAGGGCTACATTCTCCAACTGCTGGGCGATGTCGAAGATCGGGTCGTCGATGCGGCGTTTTTTCAGCAGCTTGTCGCAGGAGGCCTTGATGATGGTGGCGCGCGGGTCAAAATTCTTATAGACGCGGTGACCAAAACCCATCAGTCGGAAGCCGCTGTCCTTTTCCTTGGCCAGGTCGACGTATTTGGAAACGTCCCCGCCGTCTTGGCGGATCTGCTCCAGCATTGCGACGCATGCTTCGTTAGCCCCGCCGTGCAACGGGCCCCACAAGGCGCTAATTCCCGCGGAGATCGAAGCGAACAAATTGGCGTTCGAAGAGCCAACCATTCGCACGGTCGAAGTGCTGCAATTCTGCTCGTGGTCGGAGTGTACGATCAAGAGCAGGTTCAGCGCTTCGACGAAGTCGGGATCGATCTCATACTCCTCCGTCGGCACCGCGAACATCATCCGCAGAAAGTTTTCGCAGTAATTCAGATCGTTCCGCGGATAAACAAACGGCTGGCCCACCGATTTCTTGTAGGCAAAGGCCGCGATCGTCGGCAACTTGGCCAACAGGCGGATGATCGATTCGTTTACCTGGGCGTCGTCGTGCGGGTTGAGTGAGTCCTGATAGAACGTCGACAGCGCTCCCACCACCGAGCTGAGAATTGCCATCGGATGAGCGTCGCGGGGGAACCCGTCGTAGAACAAGCGCATGTCCTCATGCAGCATCGTGTGGCGGCGCAGTTTCGTGCGGAACGCTTGCAACTGCTCGGCAGTCGGCAATTCTCCATAAATTAATAGATAGCCGACTTCCACGAAGTCGCACTGCTTAGCCAAATCCTCAATCGGATAGCCCCGGTAGCGAAGAATGCCTTCTTCCCCGTCCAGAAACGTGATCGCGCTGGTGGCGGAGCCCGTGTTCACGTAGCCTTCGTCGAGCGTGATCGCCCCGGTGGCGGCGCGCAGCTTGGAAATATCCAAGGCGCGCTCCTGCTCGGTCCCCTCGACGACTGGAAGCTCGATCTCGGAATCGCCAATCGTCAGTCGGGCGACCTCGCCGACCGAAGCAGTCTTAGCCGCCGTGCTACTCATTGGTTCTCTCGTTCTCTCGACTGGATTCTCTCGAGTGGGGGGGAATTCGCGGCTGCGACCCTTCCTGGAATGCCCTGGCAATGGCACAGAAAGCGGTCACCAAAGTGTAGCGGTCAGCGGGCGGAGAGTCGAGAGTCCAGAGTCAGGGGCCTAGAGTCAAGAGTCGAGAGCCAGAACGACTAGGGACGTTCGCATTCTGGCTCTCGACTCTTGACTCTGGACTCTACGCCGCTAGCGTTTCTTCGGCCGATCGAGCAATTCGGCGAGGCGCGGTCCCGATATGTCGCCGTCGAACACGGTCCACACGCGGCTATCTTTGCGGAGTCTGACCAACACGGCTTTGATGAGTTCTTGTTTCTGTTTGCCTTCGAGTTTCTTGCGAATCGCAGTCTGCGTTTCGGTAAAGGGCGTCCGGCCAGCCTCTTTGCGCTCAAGCACGCGGACGATGTAAAACGCCTGATCGAATTCGATGATGTTGCTCATCTGGCCTACTTCGAGGCTGAACAGTACTTCGTCAATTTTCTGATTGCGCAGGGCGCCTTTCGTGGTCCAATCGTGCGCACCACCTTGCTTGGCGGTGAAGCCGTGCGATTTCTGCTTGGCCAGTTGTGTGAACACCGCGCCCCGCAAGTCGGGATTGGCCGCCACGCGCTGCCACACCTGGTTGCCCATCTCGGCAATGGCCCGCCAAGCGGCGGCCCGGTCGCCGCCGAAGCGGTTGATCCGCACCATCAATTCTTCCCACTTGGCCTGGGCCGGATTGTCATACTCCCCTTCCTCGACGTGTTGGCGGTAGTAGGCCACCAACTCGTCGTAAGTGACTTCCTCCGGCTTAGGGGCCAGTTGGCGGAGCCATTCGCCGGCGATCGTGCGTTCGTTGAACTGGCGCTGCATCTCCGGCAGCGAGGTGCCCAATTTTTGCAGCTCCGCGACCAGCTCGCTCCGACTCTCCATTTCAAGCATTTTCATCAATCGGGGAATTTCCGTTTCCTCGAACGGTGTGACCAGGTTTTTTTCGACGGTGGGAATATTCTCGGCAGGTACTTTGCGCCGGAAGTCGGCATAGAGCAACTTGGTATCGATCAGACCCATCACCTGTTGGCGCAGCAGCATTCGACGCACCTTGTCTCTTTCCGCCGGTGGAATGCGGTCGATGTTGGCCTGGAGGATCTTGTTCACTTGCCACAGCACGTCGCTGGCCAACACGATCTGGCCGTCGATCCGGGCGACAATTTTGCCCCCTTCCAGCGGCTGGGCGTTGCCCACGGATTTCGAGGAACTCGACTCCGCGCCGGTGATCCCGAGCGGCGGTCTGACCGGGGCAGTTACGATCGTCGCCGGCGAGGTCACGTGTTGGGCCGGATTGTGCACGGCGCGTACGGCCGAAGGCTGCGCCGTGGGCGTCGGCGGGGGGTTGAACACCGATTGTGCCTGCGTGGTCGAGACGAATGCTCCACAAACGCCAAGCAGCACAGTGGCAAAAAGAAGGGGCCACGGTTCAAGCGATCTGTGATGGTCGAATGTCTGCACGTTGTCTGCCTGCGGTTGGCGCTTTGGTGAGAGACAAGCTTGCCACCAAGCTCGCAGCTGCAATAGCCGGCAAGCCTGAGCCGTACGCGCTAGCGTCGGGTGGAGTTGCAAAAAACCCGAGGCTAGCGCCTACGGCTCAAATTGGAGCACTCGGAGAAAAGCGGCGGAATTCTAGTGGCCGGCAGAGTCTGGCCGCAAGAGCGATTTCAGCTCGGCGAAAATTTCATCAAAGCCGCTAATCTGTTGGGGCATCGGCAGATACGCGCTGCTGGCATCCGCCAGTCGGAGCCGATTGTCGCAGCGGCGGCGCAGAACGTCGATTTTCTACCGGTCGGCAAAGCCCAGCACCAAGTACTTTCCCTCCTGGTGGCCCTCTTGATGAATCGAGCCGACTCGCCACTGATGGGCCCAAATCCGCAGTCCGCTGTGCGCGGGTCTCCCCATCCCGCACATCTGCTGACCGCCAGGTCTCCTGCAATCCCTCACAGTTGGCGGCTGCCTGGAGACCTTCGGTAGTCTCAGTCTCGGCAGCCAACTATAATTGACTCAATGGTTGACAACGGCCACAGGGAAGATGTGCATGGCACGGGGCAGACATTCCAACAAGGAGATTGAGGCCTCGCTACAATATGCTGAGAGTCGGATTTGGGAACGTCGTCGAATCGGCACGAGGGCATTGTTGGGGAGTCATTCGTTGCCCGCATGGCCGCGGCGGTTGTCAGAAATCGATTTGGTCGACGCCACGCAGTCCAGAGAACCACGCCCGCGAGATTCGACGCTTTGTCGATCGCTGTCCGCACTAGATTAGCGGAGTGAGGAGAACGATGGAAAACTGTCAGTTTACATTGATTCTCTCCGGAGTTGCCGAGATTACTCCCGAGTTAGCCGACTCACTCTATGCGGCCACTGGGGGCGATATCGAGTTGAACATGTGCGATGACGTTACCTTTCTTGAGTTTGATCGTGATGCGGATTCGTTGGAGGATGCCGTCCACTCTGCGATTACCCAAGTAGAAGGCGCCGATGTTGGGGTGCGCGTCGTGCGTGTCGAATCGGCGGCAGCAAACACGATTGCCAAGATCAACGCCGACCTGCTAGGCATTGACAGTGGTAGCTGAGCGCGTTCGCGGCGTTTACTGCTGGACCAGTCGGAGACGGGCACCTAAGGAACCATTCGTAGGATGTGCTAAAGCGAAGCGGGGGCACATCAATTCGGTTGACATCACATCCAATAAGGCGATGGGCCTGACGGCGCCATCCTACCGTCGGTCCAAACTCTCCCGCTTCCGACCCTTTTGCGGAAAGTTTGAGAACTTGTATGCCGAGATCTGCGGCGTATGGGCGCCTCACAGAAGCGACGCCAAGCGCCGTTTTCCGAAAAGTTCGGCATACGCGAAGGACGAATACCAGATAGTCCCGGAGGGACGGCCCCAAGCCAGCCCGGGGTGGAGCAAATGCGAGCTCTGCGAGCATTTGCGCAACCCTGGGGCATGATGGAACAACACCAACAAGAACCCCAAAGGGGTGGCCCTAATCCGCGCATGGATTGTGTTGTCATTCCCACACGTAACGTTCGTCGATTTCAATTCCGTGCCGTCTACAAATCTCGCGAAACTCGTCCTGAAAGGTCATCTTTTTGTGGTGTTCCTCCTGGTTCGCAATATATCGTTTGACCTGCCCGACGTTTGATTCACTCACAGAAAAGATTCCATATCCACTCTGCCACTGGAATTGCTTCAAACGTGGATCCTTCTTCTTGATCCACTTGGAGGTTTCGGTTTTCGACGCCTTGATCACGTCCTTGATCGGGAATTTGCGTGAAAGATGGCACAAGATATGGATGTGATCCCCGACGCCGTTGATGAGGATCGCGGGCGAATCGACATCGTTCTTGAGGATCGTTGCATTGTACGCATACAGTTCGGTGCACAGGCCAGGGTCTCTTAACCACGGCTCGCGATTCTTCGTGCTGTAGACGATGTGAACGATGACTTTGGCTAATGATTGAGGCATGATTCTGACTCCATGGTAGGGCCACCCCTTCGGGGTTTCTGTTGCCGAGGTGATTCGTTACCCAGGGTTGCGCGAATGTTCGCTGGGGCTCACATTCGCTTCACCCTGGGCTAGCCTAGGAGCACCCCCTCGGGGTTGGTCGATTTGTTCTGGCCGCAAGAGCGATTTCAGTTCGGCGAAAATCTCATCAAAGCCACTAAGCTGTTGTGGCATCGGCAGATACGCGCTGCTGGCATCCGCCACTCGGAGCCGATTGTCGCAGCGGCGGCGCAGAACGTCGATTTTCTGCCGGTCGGCAAAGCCCAGGACCAGGTACTTTCCCTCTTGGTGGATCGAGCTAATGCGCCACTGGTGGGCCCAAATCCGTAGTCGGGCCAATTCCACCATTTGCAGCACGGCCGCCGGCGGGGGGCCGAACCGGTCGGCAAGCTCGGCCTGGAAATCGTCCAACACAGCTTCGTCGGCAATCCGCGTCAAGCGGCGGTAGAGATCGATCTTCATCCGCATGTCGGGCACATACTGTCGCGGGAAATACGCCGCCACGGGCAAGTCGAGCGACACGTCGACCGACTCAGGCAGGGGCAAGTTTTTCAACTGCCGCACCGCACGTTCCAACAGCGCACAATAGAGTTCGTAACCGACCGTTGCGATGTGCCCGCTTTGCTGGGTACCCAACAGATTGCCCGCGCCGCGCAGCTCCAGGTCGCGCATCGCCAAGGCGAATCCCGCACCCATTTGGCTGAACTCCTCGATCGCCCGCAGCCGCCGTGCCGCCTCTGGCGGTAGGTGGCGGTCCTCGTCCACCAATAGATAACAATAGGCCCGATGCTTGTAACGGCCCACCCGACCGCGCAGCTGATGCAAATCGGCCAGCCCGTAACGGTCGGCGTCGTCAACGAACATCGTGTTGGCGTTGGGAATGTCCAAGCCGCTTTCGACAATGGTGGTCGCCAACAGGATATCAAAATCGTGGCTGACGAAGCCTAGCATGACCTCTTCCAGCTCCGACTCTGGCATCTGCCCGTGGCCGATTCTGATCGAGGCCTCGGGGACGATTTTTGCCAACCGGTCGGCGACGGCATGGATGTCGTGCACCCGGTTGTGGACGAAAAACACCTGCCCGTCGCGATTGAGCTCGCGCAGAATGGCGTGGCGGATCAGACCTTCGTCGAAACGCGACACGCGCGTCTCGATCGACAGCCGATCCTTGGGGGCGGTCTCCAGGTTGGAAATGCTGCGCACACCCAAGAGCGACATGTGCAGCGTTCGTGGAATCGGCGTGGCGGTCATCGTCAGCACGTCAACGCTCGCCCGCAGGGCTTTGAGTCGCTCTTTCACCGCGACGCCGAAGCGTTGCTCCTCGTCGATGATCACCAGGCCCAGGTTTTGAAACTGTACGTCGGACGAGACCAGCCGATGGGTGCCGATCACCAGATCGATCTTTCCCGCGGCGGTCCGTTCGATGATCTGCCGCTGCTCTTTAGCGGTGCAGAAACGGGAGAGAGCCGCAATCTCGAAGGGAAACTCCGCCATCCGTTGCGAGAAAGTCCGTTTGTGCTGTTCGGCCAACACGGTCGTCGGCACCAAGACGGCCACTTGGTAGCCGGCGTCGATTGCCTTAAACGCGCTGCGGACCGCCAGTTCCGTCTTGCCAAAACCGACGTCGCCGCAGAGCAGACGGTCCATCGGCTTGGGATCCTGCATGTCCTGCTTAATCACGGCCAGGGCCCCCAGTTGGTCGGGTGTTTCCTGGTAGGGGAACGCCGCGTCGAATTCCTGCTGCCACTGGCTATCGGCGGGAAACGCGATTCCCGGCCGGGAACTACGGGCCGCCTGCAACTCGAGCATTTCGACTGCCAGATCGGTGACCGCTTTCTCGGCCGCCTGTTTCTGTCGCAGCCAGGTCTTGCCGCCGATCTTTGCCAGTCGGGGCGTAGCCTTGCGGCCGCCGACGTACTTCTGCACGAGGTCGATCTTGCTCACTGGGACGTAGATTTGTGTGCCGCCGTCGAACTCGACGGCCAAGTGCTCTTCGGCCCCGCCCTCTTTGTCCAGGAGCTTGAGTCCGCGGTAGCGGCCAATGCCGTGGGCCAGGTGCACGACCAGATCGCCTTCGCGAAGCTGCAGAAAACTGTCGATCGCGCGACCCAACTGCCGCTGCGCGGGCCGGGCGATTTCTTGCCGTTGGAACAATTCCAACGCGCTGACCAGCACCACCTGTTGGTGCACCAGCCGAAAACCACTCGCCAACCGACCGAGCACAAACTGCAAGCGGCCTTCGGCTACGAGTTGTGTCTGGTCGAATAATTCGGTCAGCCTCTGCACCTCGGCTTCCGTCTCTACCACGAGATACACACGATGTCCCGCCGCGGCTTCGTCGAGCTCTTCACGCACTCGGTGCACGTCGCCGCTAAAGCGCTCGATCGACTCAAACTGCAAATGGGCAGTCGTCTCGAACGAACCTGCGGGGATGCCCGAGGCGGTGACCGAGGGGAACTTGTAGATTTCGCTTAATGTGGTCGAGGTGGCGAAGAAGTCCTCAGGATGCTCAAGACGCTGGTGGTAGTAGCGGCCTTCTTCAGTCAATTGATTCGGCTCGACCAACAAGAACCAACTTTCCGCTGGCAGGTAGCTGGTAAAATGCGTACGGTTGG
>Ga0255057_10001059_pt1 | contig 15837 bp, 15 predicted proteins | sample Cases_109_6_MG_FD_189022 | JGI IMG/M metagenome (GOLD analysis project Ga0255057, IMG submission 189022) | Seawater microbial communities from Amundsen Gulf, Northwest Territories, Canada - Cases_109_6 | ecosystem: Environmental > Aquatic > Marine > Gulf | place: Canada: Northwest Territories... | reverse complement strand
CTAGTGAGGCTGAAACTTCTGCTAGTAACCCAACCCGGTCCATATGTGCGACCTCCTCCCGGCGTTTCGCGGCAGCCTCTTCTGCCTGCCTGATTTCGCTGATGTCGCGAAGAATGACTGTCAACGTAATCCTGCCATCATGCTCGAGCCTGGAGATTGAGGCCCTGGCCGGAAACGTGCTGCCATCTTTTTTCAGCCCCACAATATCTGCCCGCTCGTTCATCAGCCGACTGCGGTTCTGTGAGCCCGCAAAATTCTTTACAAGATTTTTGTGGCTGCGTCTGATTTCATCCGGAAGGAGAGCTTCCACGAATTCTCCGACCATCTCACGAGCGCTGTACCCGAAGATTTGCTCCGCGCCTTGGTTGAAGAGGATGATCCGTTGATTTTCATCAATCGAGATGATGGCGTCGGCTGCGATATCGACGATGCCGGAAAGCAGCGATTCCTCGTATCTGATGTCCTCATGCTCGTCGGCCAATGGTTGCTTCGTTTTGACCACATCGATCTTTGCGAGGCGAAGAGATTTCGGCACTCACTCCTCCAATAGTCCAGTGGCTGGATAGAATTGATTACTCAGTCGTAAGGCAATGCTTGCATCAGGCTACTTTGGTTTTCCGGAATTGTTGGCCTGAGCGCATTCTCATACTGGCGCAGAAATACATTTTAGTCAATATTTTCAATGACGTGCCCAAAAATTCCAGAGCGACCACGAGGCGAGCGTCATTCAAATCGGATACCTTTTTGATCTCATCTACCTCGTTAATGCTGCCTTTATCCATGTAAGTTAATTCAGTTTTTGGGTCGTCTTGTCGCCAGATTTGGGTAAAATCGGCCTAAAAATAATACATACATTTAGAAGGGGGCATGGCCTCGGTTTCGAGGATCGTGAATTTCCAAGGTTTTGGACGAACTAGATAATTTAAAAACGAAGATCGGGGCCCAGAAGAGCGGCGTCAACGAGCTATCGCAGGTTAATGAAAAGCGCTACCAGCGCCTGTTGGAGGCAACCAACGTCATTCCTTTTGAAGCGGATGCTCAGACGTGGGAGTTCACCTATGTCGGTCCTCAGGCTAAGACGGTTCTAGGGTATCCGCCTGAGCAATGGTACGAGAAGGATTTCTGGGAGTCTCATATACACCCCGAAGATCGGGATGTCGCCATCGAATTCTGTGAGACGTCCTCTAAGACACTTACCGATTTCGAGTTTGACTACCGCATGGTCGCGGCAGACGGGCGTACCGTATGGATAAATGACGTTGTAACGTCGTTACCGAGAACGGTGCGCCACTGGTGCTTCGGGGTTTCATGAAGGACATCACCGAGCCAATGCAAGCTAATGAGGACAAGGTAACGCTTCTTCATGACGTCAATAAGCGACTCAATGAACTCGAGTGCATGTACGCGATATCTAATTCGATCAGGATGAGAAATTCAGTTGATGGGATTTTTCAGGATGCTGCAGCTGCAATCCCATCTGGATGGCATTATCCCGAGATTACGCGTGCCAGGTTGCGTTACAAGGAAAAAGAATGGGTATCCAAACCTTTCGAGGAGACCGAATGGAAGCAGTCAAGTGATATTGTTGTTGATGGAAAGTGCTGTGGTTGCGTGGAAGTCTACTACGTCGAAGAGCGCCCAATGCTGGATGAAGGGCCGTTCTTTGCTCAAGAGCACAACCTGATAGTCAATATTGCACGCATACTGAGTGAGGCGCTGGAGCATAAGCGAGCAGAAGAATTACTCAAAAACAGTGAAGCCCGTTTCAGAATGATATATGAATACGCGCCGGTCATGATCGATGCGTTTGATGCTAGCGGTCGCTGTTTCATGTGGAATAAAGAGTGTGAAAAAGTTTTCGGTTGGACAGCAGAGGAAATGTTTGCTCACGAAAACCCTATTACGTTGTTTTATCCCGATCCGGACATCCAGGAACAGGTAGTTGGAACGATCTCACGAAATCCTGGATCTCAATTTAGAGAATGGCGGCCACTAAGAAAAGACGGGTCAGAGACGATTTGTCTATGGGCTAATTTCAAGTTGCCAAATGGAGACGTCATTAGCCTTGGACAAGATATCACCGAACGCAGGCAGGCAGAAGAGGCATTGCAAGAGACCAGGGCTCAGCTCGATTCCTATATCGCCACAGCCCCTGTCGGGATGGCCATATTTGATTCCGAACTTCGTTACATCAACGTCAATGAGACATTAGCGGACATTAATGGCGTTAGCATCGACAACCATATCGATAAACGTCCCCGTGACATATTGCCAGAGTCGCTCGGACACGCCGTTGAGAAAAGATTTCGGCGCATACTGCGGACGGGTCAGTCCATATTACATGAAGAACTCAGCGGCGAAACTTTGAGCCAACCCGGTGTAACCCGTCATTGGCTACATTCATTTTTCCCGATACTCGGAGCAGAGCAAGAACCAAAGGGCATTGGGGTGACAGTAGTCGAAATAACCGAAATTAAAAAGACAGAAGAACAACTCCGTCAATCACAGAAGATGGAAGCCCTCGGCACACTGTCCGGGGGGATCGCTCACGACTTCAATAATATTATCTACCCGATTTTCATATATGCCAATTTGCTCTTGAAAAAATACGATGCTGACAGCGAGGAATATGCGGATCTGAAAGAAATCACCAGCGCCGCACAAAGGGCCAAGGATCTAGTCTCACAGATCCTCTTGTTCAGCCGGCATAGTGAGGGCGTCAAACATGTTTGCGATCTTGTTTCTGTCATCAAAGAGGCAATGAAACTGATGCGCGCGGCCCTCCCCGCAATCATTACAATCGAGGAAAAATTACCTGACGATACAGTGCCTGTGTTCTGCGATTCCTCCCAAATTTACCAGGTAGTGGTGGATATCTGCACGAATGCGGGGCACGCGATTTTGGACAGCGGAAAAATCACAGTAACTCTGGATTCGTCAGAAGTAGCAGGGGTTGTGTGCATTGACGGCACAAAAATTGATGGCAATTACTGTCGCTTGACCGTGACCGATAGCGGGGTTGGCATGGATGACGAGACCCAGGCGAAGATATTCGACCCGTTTTTCACCACGCGGGAGGTGGGACAAGGAACGGGCCTTGGGCTTTCCACCGTATTCGGAATTGTCCAAGACCATGAGGGGGGCATTAAAGTTACCAGCGAAGCAGGCAAGGGAGCGACCTTTACGATCTTCTTGCCACTTGCTGAAGGGCCTGTAGAGGAGCTACCGGAAGGCCAAGCTAGTGTGCAGGACTACGCTGGCACCGAGAATATTCTATTCGTAGATAACGAGAAATCGATCAGAAATAGTGTCAGGAGTTGTTTGGAGAGAGTCGGCTACAACGTAACAGCTGTTGCGGACGGGCAAGATGCTCTGGACATTTTTGCAAAGGATCTCGACCGTTTCGATCTGGTAGTGACTGACCTGACCATGCCCAACATGACAGGAGAACAACTTTCGCATGAGTTGATGAGGCTGAGGCCAGACACGCCCGTCATTTTGTGTACTGGCCATGGCGCGACTATTACGGCCAAACGATGCGACACTGCAGGTATCAATGCCTTTCTGCAAAAACCCTTAACGCCAGATGAGTTGAGTCGAGTGGTGCGAGACGTTTTGGACGAGGCAAAAAAATCGGCAAGGGGAAATCACTGATTATGTCGATTTTGCATCCATTATTGATCCGTTAGACTCGGGAATTTCGCATTGAAGTTACACCATTAGTAGTCTTGAATCGGTTTTTGCGCCCTTCAGCTTCAGCCAAATCTCTCGATGGCCAGAATAAACGCCGAGAAGACTCCTGTCCCGATGATAAACGCCCCGTACTGCATTCGACTCCCAATATGGGGAAGCTCGATGACCGTGGTGATGACAATCAGCCCTCCGGCCAGGAACGCATACCAAAGAGTAAGGGTTGCATCGGAGATCTCCAGTACGATCCCGGTGATCCAGCCGATATACACGCTGGCCACGAACATGAAACGTACGGAACGATCGTAATGATTCGGAACTTGCTCATGTATTAAGCCATCGATCCCCGCAAAGTGCATGGCCATGGCAGCCCCAAAGAGCAGCACAGGTTCGGGACGATGGGTAACCTGCTCCGACAGCAGGTAGCCGATCAGAAAACTGTATGCTACGAGGCTGGCATTTACTATTTTAATCGGTGCAGGTGGTGAATCAAAAGAAATTTCACTCAAAGCCCTGCCCGCCAGATATCTTTTCACCGAAAGGAAAACACCGAGGTAAACGGCAAATCCGATGAGACAAACGAGATACGCAATGTGGGTCGGGGAACCGTAGACGTCGCTCTCGAAGATGGTAGGTAGTTTCGACTGCATTTTTGCCAGGTGAGGAAATATGTCCATGAGGACATAGGCCAGCGCAATACCTGCAGATGCCGGCACCCATGGGTTGTTGGGTTGTCGTATAAAACGAAAATGACTCGTCAGCAGATGAACAAGGGCGATCAGGGTCGCGCCGACGAAGGAAGGCCAGAATACCAAGATGTTGTCGCTTAATATTTCGCCGCCGGCTTCCATATTATGCCGTCACTTGGGTTCGTCGGTCATAGCATTCTGGTCTTGAAACCCCAAGTCAATCGGGCATGAAAATAAAAAGTATGCTGTTTCCTGTCAGCCGACACTAGCTGTTCGAACTCCACGCGCCAGCGGGCGCGAAACAGATATTCATACTCGCTGATCTGATACCGCCTGCCCAGACCCGCTTTAGTCCTTTAAGCGGCCCGGCTTCAAGCGGATGCCATCAACAAGGCTGTATGACTCGCCCACACCCAGAGCTTGGTCGCAGGCATCTCATAACACCATTGGACCAAAGTCCTATATCGCCCCGTGCTGCGGCGATGATAGGGTCAATGATGGCGGCAACTTGATGTTGTTTCACCGAATTTATCCGGTGGCGCCGTCGCTGGCGCGAAATCCAAAGACAATCGTCGTGGGCCGCCTGGAGTCGCACTCTAGAATTCGCTTATGCCGCAGAATATAGCTGGGAGACAGCAGTCCCGAATGCTTATAAAAATCAACAAAGGGCTACATATTCCGCTTCCCGGTACGCCGGCAACCACGGTGGATTCCGGCAATTCGGTGAAGTCGGTTGCGGTGCTCGGCAGGGACTACGTCGGACTGCGGCCAAGAATGATGGTCGAAGTCGGTGACCGGGTAGTACTCGGACAAACACTGTTTGTCGACAAACGCGATCCGGACGTTACGTACGCGGCGCCCGGGGGCGGCAGAGTCAGCGCCATAAATCGCGGCGCCCGTCGTGCACTACTGTCAGTGGTCATCGAGCTGAACGAAACCAATACTGATTCCACGATTCAAGCGGAATTGTCGAACTCCGATCTGGAGTCTCTAACTGGAGAGGCCCTTCGTTCCGCATTGTTCAATTCAGGACTTTGGACGGCGTTTCGCACGCGGCCGTTTTGCAAGGTGCCGCAATCGGACAGCGAGGCAGCCGCAATATTTGTTACAGCCATGGATTCCCGGCCATTGGCAGGCAATCCGGAGGTTGTAATTGACAAGCAACGTGATTCTTTTGGAGGCGGGCTGAAGGTGCTGGAGAGATTGACTGACGGACCGGTCTTCGTGTGTACAGGCCCCGAGTGGGGCATACCGTTGCACGAAAGCGAGAAAATCCGGCATGTCCGGTTCGCTGGCGCGCACCCGGCAGGTCTGCCAGGCACACATATTCACCACTTGTCACCTGTCGGCGCAGATCGGGCTGTTTGGCACATTGATTGTCAGGACATCATTGCAATCGGCCACTTGTTCCGCGATGGCCATTTATGGACCGAACGAACGGTTGCGCTCGGCGGTTCTGCGTTTTCGAATCCGAGGATGGTGACCACGCGTCTCGGTGCAAGCATCGATGATCTCGCAGCCGGTGAGACCGCTGCAAGCGAAAAGGACCCTGCACTGCGGCTGATCTCCGGATCGGTGTTGAGCGGTCGAATTGCCCATGGCACGGAGGCGTACCTGGGACGATATCACCAGCAGGTAACTGCAGTGTCAAATGTGGTCAAGCCCAGGATATTCGCCTCGCTGCGATCGCCAGGCAAAGCATTCACCGCGTCGGGCATGTTTCGAAGCAAAAAGATGCGAACGCTTTCCACCAGCCGCAATGGCCGCCCCGGCGCTTTGTTGCCCGTGGATGCGTTCGAAAATATCCTGCCGATGGATATTTTACCAATTCCATTATTACGTGCGCTGCTAATCAGTGACACGGATCAGGCGCAGGCGCTGGGATGTCTTGAGCTTGATGATGAAGATCTCGCCCTGTGTTCCTTCGTCTGCCCCGGGAAGATCGACTATGGCGCCGTGCTCCGTGTCAACCTTGATCAGATCGAGCGGGAAGGTTAAAGCTCGTGAGTAAGTTTTTGGACCGGCTCAGGAGCCAAGCTGGCGACGACAGTTCGGCACTACGGGCGGTTTTCCAGTTATTGCACGGGTTCCTGTTTTCGACGACCGCAACGACAACCGCGGCGCCACATATTCATGATGCCAATAACGTCCAACGCGTATTCAATACATTTGTGATCGCCAGTTTGCCATGCTGGCTGATCGGCGCCTGGAACACGGGCCAGCAAATCAACGTCGCAATGAACGCTTTTGGTATCAGCGCGTCGCCCGGGTGGCGAGGCTCGATTCTGGCGGCATTTGGCGTCGGCTACGACCCGCTTAATATCGGTGCCTGCCTGGTTCACGGGCTGACCTACTTCGTGCCCATTTTCATTGTTGCATTGCTGACTGGAACGCTTTGGGAAGTCGCTTTTGCACAGGGCCGCCGCCGCCCTGTTGACGATGGCTTGTTATACATCGCCTGGATGTTCACGCTGGTATTGCCTGCCAGCGTTCCTTTGTATCAGGTCATGCTCGGTATGACATTTGGCATGATCGTGGGTAAGAGTATTTTTGGCGGCACCGGGCGCTATCTGATAAACCCGGCGGTGCTCGGCATCGGCTTTCTTGTTTTCTCGTACTCAAACCTGCTGTTTGCCGAGGGAGCGTGGGTGCCGGTCGCCGGTTTCGACGAGCCAACCACCATTGTATTGTCGGTCCAGGAAGGTGGCGTGCCCACGTTGCAGTCTGTCGGCTATAACTGGGTGCACATGTTCCTCGGCAACCAGCCCGGACCCCTGGGGGTAACATCCGTATTTGGCTGCCTGCTCGGCGCCATTTATCTCCTGTACCGGGGCGCCGCATCCTGGCGCATTATGGCGGGTTCGTTTGCAGGGTTCGTAGCCACCGTCATCCTTTTCAATCAGTTGGGACCCGCAGACTCTCCAACGTTTTCAATCCCCTGGAACTGGCATCTGGTGATGGGGGGCTGGGCATTCGGCACCGTGTTTCTCGCGACCGATCCGGTCGCGGCCGCCACGACCAACGTGGGTCGATGGTGGTTCGGAATAATTGTCGGCACGTTAACGGTAATTGTGAGGTTTACCAATCCATCGTATTTCGAAGGCGTGTTGTTCGCGATCCTGCTGGCAAGTATTTTTTCGCCGCTCATCGATTACGTTGTCGTACAACGTAATATCAAGCGACGCCGGATGCGATTGGCAGCGAGTACATGAACAACGACAGCCCACAGAAAGCGCTTCTGGTTGTCACCCTGGTCGCCTTAGTATGCTCAGTACTTGTGAGCGTAGCAGCCGTCGCACTGAAGCCGGTACAACTGCGCAATCAGCTGGTAGAGCGCAGCAGAAATATCGTGGCATTAACAGGCCTGGTCGAGCCGGGCAGCAAATTATCAGACGACGAGATTCTCAAGGCTGTCGAACAACTCGATATCCGCGTTGTCGATCTCGATACGGGGGAATTCGACGACAGTATCGATGCGGCTAAGTTTGACGAGCGGACGGCGGCAAACAATCCCGACCTCAGTATTGAAATTCCGGCAGGAGAAGACCTATCCAGCCTCGGCAGGAGATCGAAATACGCCATCGTTTACCTGGTGTGGGGTGACCACGGGCTCGATCGGCTGATCATGCCGATTCATGGCCAGGGCATGTGGTCAACGCTGTATGGGTACATTGCGTTGGAGGACGATCTCAACACTGTCGCAGCGGTTACATTCTACGAGCAGGCTGAAACAGCCGGTCTTGGCGATCAGATAACGCGACCGGAGTGGCAGGCGCGTTGGGTAGGCCGGCAAATTTTCGACAGTGGCGGCAATCTGCGCTTCAAAATTTCAAGAGGCATGGTCGCAGATGGCTCGTCCGCTGCCAGACATGAAGTCGACGCGCTGACCGGCGCTTCCGTCACAGGTGATGCAGTCACGCGAATCATCGCCTACTGGTTCGGTCCGCATGGCTACCAGCCGTTCCTGGATGCGCTCGACAGCAATCAACCGGAAAGGGCCGTTGCCCAGAGAGGGCCTGAGTAATGAAAACGCGGGAAACACTACTGGGCCCACTGATTGACAGGAATCCGGTCACCTTGCAGGTGCTTGGAATCTGTTCGGCGCTGGCGATCACCAATTCGGTCGTCACGTCGTTGATCATGGGTTTGTCCCTAACGGTGGTGGTGGCGTTTTCCAGTGCCTGTATCAGCCTGATCAGAAACCACCTCCCCGGCAGCGTGCGCATCATCGTGCAAATGACGATTATCGCAACCGGCGTCATAGTTGTGGACGAACTGCTCAAGGCTTATGCGCCGGACGTGGCGAAGACATTATCCGTTTTTGTCGGGCTTATTGTCACCAACTGTATCGTGCTGGGTCGCGCAGAAGCATTTGCCGTTCAGAACAACGTTGGTATGAGCATTCTTGACGGCATCGGCAACGGCCTTGGTTATGGCCTCGTTTTGCTCGTGGTCGCGACATTCAGGGAGCTGCTGGGTGCCGGTACCTGGATGGGTATCGAGGTATTGCCGTTGGCGCAGAACGATGGCTGGTATGTGCCAAATCAAATGATGCTGTTGCCGCCGAGCGCGTTTTTCATCATTGGTTTTCTCATCTGGGCAATTCGCAGCTGGAAACCCGAGCAAGTGGAGAAGCCCGATTTCGAACATGTGCAGATTGAGGAGGCAAACGTTTCCTCGTGAGCAATCTTGTCGACATCTTCCTTCGGGCAGTGCTGATGGAAAACCTGGCGCTGGCGTTCTTCATGGGTATGTGCACTTTTCTGGCCGTATCCAAGCAGATCAAAACGACGCTTGGGCTCGGTGCTGCGGTTATTGTGGTGGAAACGATCAGCGTACCGCTCAACAATCTGATCTACCAGTATCTGTTGCGCGACGGTGCACTGGCGTGGGCCGGTCTGGGCCATCTCGATTTCAGTTTCCTGGGCCTGATCGTTTATATCGGCGTGATAGCGGCGATGGTGCAGCTGATCGAGATGTTGCTGAAACGATTCCTGCCGGCTCTCTATAGTGCGCTCGGTATCTTTCTGCCACTCCTGACGGTGAATTGCGCCATCCTCGGTGCGTCGCTATTCATGGTGCAGCGAGACTACAACTTTACGGAAAGCCTGGCCTACGGGTTTGGTGTTGGAATCGGCTGGGCCGTGGCAATTGTCGCGCTCGCCGGGCTTCGCGAAAAGATGCGGTATAGCGATGTACCCGACGGTTTGCGAGGGCTGGGAATCACATTTGTCACGGTGGGGCTGATGTCACTGGCGTTCATGGGTATTTCAGGAATCAATCTTTAAGGGGGCAGCGTAGCGACGCAGGACCGGACCATGCAGGAAATAATTATCGGAGTCTTGCTGTTTACGAGCATCGTCATTGTTTTGTCGACAGTGATCCTGCTCGCGCGCTCTCGCCTCGTGCCCAGCGGTAACATAAATATCAATGTCAACGGCGAGCGTGACCTGGCAGTCTCTGCAGGTGGCAAGCTACTGGGCGCGCTCGCCGGCGAAAAACTTTTTATCGCCTCCGCCTGCGGCGGTGGCGGTACCTGCGGCCAGTGCCGGGTCATCGTATTAGAGGGTGGCGGTTCCCTGCTGCCGACTGAAACCGCGCACGTCAATAAGCGCGAAGCGGCAGCGGGCGAACGGCTTGCGTGCCAGGTAGAAGTAAGCGAAGACCTGCGCATCGAGATACCGGAAGATGTCTTTGGCGTTAACAAGTGGGATTGCACGGTTCGTTCCAACAACAACGTGGGTACTTTCATCAAGGAATTTGTTCTGGAATTACCGCAAGGAGAGACGATCAATTTTCGTGCAGGGGGCTACATTCAGATCGAGTGTCCGGCCTACAAACTGTCGTTCCGGGATATCGATGTCGCCGAGCATTTCCGGGAAGATTGGGAGCGCTTCAAAATATTCGATCTCGAGTCCGTGGTAGACGAACCGGATATGCGTGCGTACTCAATGGCGAACTACCCTGATGAAAACAACATCGTAATGCTCAATGTCAGGATCGCGACACCTCCGCCCAACGCGGCGCCAGGTGTGCCTCCCGGCGTCATGTCTTCGTATATTTTTGGCCGAAAGGCTGGCGATAAAGTCATTGTATCCGGTCCCTATGGCGATTTTTTCGCGAAGGACACTGATGCTGAGATGGTGTTCGTGGGCGGTGGCGCCGGCATGGCGCCGATGCGGTCGCATATTCTGGATCAGTTGCTGCGCCTCAAAACCTCGCGAAAAATTTCTTTTTGGTATGGTGCACGCAGCCTGCGCGAAGCGTTCTACCGCGAAGAATTCGACCGGCTTGCCGAAGAATGTGAGAACTTCACCTGGCATCTCGCACTGTCGGATCCTTTGCCGGAAGACAATTGGGAAGGCTATACGGGATTCGTGCATGAAGTGCTGCTCGAAAACTATCTGCGGGATCATCCAGCGCCAGAGGATTGCGAGTATTATATGTGTGGCCCGCCAATGATGAATTCGGCAGTTATCGCAATGCTCGACTCCCAGGGCGTTGAGCAGGAAAACATCTTGCTCGATGATTTTGGTGGATGACGACCGGGATGGAATTTTTTCTCATCAGTTTTGGTGTATTCCTGGCCGCATGTGCGGCGCTTGCTTTGGGACAGTTTTTCGGTCATGAACCGATCAGTGGCCGATGCAGGCCACGCGATGATTCCAACGCTTGCTGCATGGAACGTGAAGATTGCTGCGGGCAGGGCGTCGCGCAGGAAGTTGATCCGATTAAGCAGGGGTAACGAATATGACTGCGAGTTATCTCGTAAAGGATTTCATGACGACAAACGTAATGACGCTGTCGCCTGAGACGGAAATAGTCAGGGCGCTAAATTTGTTGATCGACAAGAATATTTCAGGCGCACCGGTGATGGATGACGGAGGCAATCTCGTAGGGATGTTTACAGAGCGAGACTGTATGCGGGTCATCCTCAACGCAGCATATCACCGGGAGTATGGCGGCATTGTCAAAGAGATAATGGCGACGGGCGTCAAGGTGGTGACACCGGACGACAGCATCGTCGATATCGCAAGACGCTTTTACGACGAACCGTATCAGCGATATCCGGTAATGGATGGAGATGTGCTGGTTGGGCAAATCAGCCGCAGCGATGTAATTCGTGCCCTCGGAAATGCCTGGAACTAGCAGAAAAAGTGCCGGCCTGACCGAAAAAGCCGCGACCGGTGCTGGTTTGATCTCAACAGGGATATTTTGAAATGAGTTGCAACAATATAAGCGTAAGAAGGCATGTCCCAATGCTGGTGCTTGGAGTCCTGCTGACTGTCGGTGGCTGCAGTGACGGTGATCCGGGTCCACCGGGTCCACCGGGGCCGCCAGCACCGCCGCCGACAGTGGACATAGCCGACGCAGCGCAGATCATTGCAGTTATTGACAGCGTGAGCATTTCAAGCCCGCCGGTTGTAGAATTCAGCCTGACCGATGGCAACGGGCAGGGTGTGACCGGTCTGCCTGACAGTGCGATCAGTTTCAAGATCGCGAAGCTCGTGCCCGGCACCGATGGCAACGCCAGTGCCTGGCAAAGCTACATTAATCAAATTGAGCAACCGGGCGTGGGGCCCGGGACAGAACCGAAGGTCCAAGGCACCACCGAAAATGGCGCCAATGGCGCACTGGTCGACAACAATGACGGCACATACACTTATACCTTTGAGCTGGACGTTGCGAATGTCATCGACCCTTTCCCAGTAGACTATGTAGCGACGCTGACGCATCGGGTAACGTTTGAAGTTCGCGGCTTTGCCCCGCTGCGAAATCCAGTCTACGACTTCCGGCCATCGGACAATGCGACGACCGGCATATTCACGCGCGATATAGCCAGTATCGATAGTTGCAACTCATGCCACGAGAACCTTTCTTTTCACGGCGGAGCTCGCTTTGAACTGAAAGACTGCGTTACCTGCCATAACCCCGGCTCTTCCGACGCGAATAGCGGAAATACCGTTGACATGAAGGTAATGGCGCACAAAATTCATCACGGCAATAATCTGCCCAGCGTCATTGCCGGTGACGATTACTGCCTGTTCGGCAACCGTGATACCGAGAAATGTTACGGCGATGTGGTTTATCCGCAACCGATTGAGAACTGTAGTGGTTGTCATGACGACACCGACACGAATATACCGGACGCGTCAAATTGGTACGAACAACCTACCGTAGAAGCCTGTGGCTCCTGCCACGACGACGTCAATTTCGTAACCGGCGAGAATCACGGACCGGGCATTCCGGCTGACAATACGCAGTGTGTCAGCTGCCACGCATCAAACCCCGACTCAGGCATTGAAGTTCGGCAAGCGCACCGCATGCTGGCAGTCGAGCGTGCTGCGAACTACAGCTACAACATACTTGCAATCGATTTTCTCGGCCCGGGTATGGCTCCCGACGTGACGTTCTCAATAACTGATCCGCAAAGTGGTGACGCGCCATACGATCTCGCCAACGATCCGGACCTGTCGTCGAGCCCCATCCGTTTCAACGTCGCGTGGGATACGGTGGACTATTCCAATGTCGGCAACGGCCGCGACAACGCACAGCCGGAGACGACCAGTATTTACTCCGGCGGCGTGCTTCAGGCGACGGATAACGGTGACTTCACTTATTCGTTGACGTTGGGGACGGTCGCCCCGGCGGCGATCGGCTCGGGTGTAGTGAATCTCGAAGGTCGTGTGACGACGAGCGATGGCAACGCGCCCGTCACGACGGCATCACGGTTCTTCGCGATTACCGATGACCCTGCAAGTCCTGTGACACGCCGTTCCTCAGTCGATATCGAGCGCTGCAACGATTGTCATGAGTTGACCACACAGCACGGTTCACGCAACAACAATTCGATCGAGACCTGCCAGGTCTGTCACACAGCCAATGCGGCGCGGCGCGGTGATCCAAGCATTGGTCCGATGGACATGAAACACTTCCTCCATCGCAAGCATGCTGTCGATGACATTCGCTACCCACAGCGTGTCAGCAACTGCGTCGCGTGTCATACCGCAAACGGATTCTATCCGGTAGCGGTCGACAGCGGCGTGCTGGCCACGAGTGTCAATCGCGGCAGCGTCACGACGGACCCATCCGATAACAACCGGATCACGCCAAACAGTTCGGCATGTGGCGTGTGTCATACGTCTGCGGATGCACAGGTGCACATGACCCAAAACGGTGGGTCCTTCGATGCCTGTCAGGAATTAGACGGCACGCTACGTCAACGCGTCAACTTCTGCGGGCCGGGTGGCGATAAAACCGGTCCGCTGGCAACAGAGAGTTGCACCGTGTGTCATGGGCCGGGCCGTGGTGCAGACGTCGGCCAGGCGCATGCTATTGACTAGGCCACAAGTCTCAATCGGCATCGTTGCCAGAATTTGGAGAAGTCGACAATGAAATCGAAAAATGAAGAGGATGTTCGAGGCAGGACGAATATGCTTGGCAGTGCAGCCGCGGCTGTGCTGCTTACAGGGGCACTGCTGGTTGCGAGCGCTATGCCCGAATCAAGTAAAGCTCAAAGCCAGCGCAGCAGAGCAGCGGCCGAGGCGCAGTTCACGAGTGAAGGCAGCGAGCGCTGCCTGTCCTGCCATGGCGGTGAAAGGATGTCGGCCGTCGCCGAGACGGCGCACGGTAATGCCAATAATCCGCACTCACCATTTGCCAAGCAAGGATGTGAGTCCTGCCATGGCCCTGGCAGTCTGCACGTATCTCGTGCTGCTGGCGGGGCCGGTTTTCCGGCGTTGACGAAATTCGGTGACGACGGTGTTGTCGCCGAACAAAGCGCCGCTTGCACTGTTTGCCACGAAAAAGACATGGGGGACCTGGAAAGCATGGCATGGACCGGTAGCGTGCATGATGCAGACGACATGACCTGCATCAACTGTCACATCGTACATACAACGGACAATCCACTCGATGAGCCTCAAGAGCAGCTGGCAACGTGTTCCGGTTGTCACGAGCAGCAGATTGCTGCCCACTCGAGGTTTGAGGACAAGGGCATCGTCTTCGACAAACTGCTTTGCTATGACTGTCATGACGTACACCAGTTGATTTCCATAAAGTGAATCGATGAGCAGATTTCGGTCGATTCTTGCCCTGATATTGCTGTTCGCGATTCCCGCCGGTGGCCAGGACACCGGGCCCGCGCACGCTGACTACAGTGCCGGTGGTGCCGATACCTGCCTGGGGTGCCACAACGCTGAAAACATGCTGGTTATTTTTCGTACGCCGCATGGCCAGCAGACTGACCCCCAATCGCCGATGGCGCAGCTGCAGTGTGAGAATTGCCACGGACCGGGCGGCACCCATGCGGGACGTCGCAGTCCATCCGAAATGCACAGCGCAGTCATAAACTTCGGCACAGACGCAGCAACGCCGATGGCGGACCAGAACGCCGTTTGTATGGATTGCCACAATGATGCTGTCAGTCTGGCGTGGACAGGTAGCATGCACGAGCGAAATGATACCGGGTGCGTTGGTTGCCATAGCGTGCACACAGCAACAGACCCGGTGGAGCTGCGCTCTGCGCAGGCCGCAGTGTGTTTCGAATGTCATGGTCGGCAGCGTGCCGACAGTATGAAACTGTCCGCTCACCCAATCAGATCCGATCAACAATCTCGCGCCGCTGCGATGGTCTGCACGGACTGCCACAATCCGCACGCATCCGTCTCCTCTGGCCAGCTTACGCGCAATACAACGAATGAGTTGTGTCTTAGTTGCCACGCCGAATTCCGTGGCCCTGTTCTATTTGATCATGCTCCCGTGAGTGAAGACTGCACTTTGTGTCACACGCCACATGGTTCAATACATGCTGCTTTGCTCAAACGACGAGCGCCCCTTCTGTGTCAGTCCTGTCACTCCCAGCGTGGTCATCCCAGTATTTCCTTCACCGACGCAAGCCTGCCGGGTGGTACTCCATCAGCCATGGTACTGGGGCGCAGCTGTCTGAACTGTCACACACAGGTGCATGGCTCCAATCATCCGTCCGGCTTCAAGCTGATGCGGTGAAGGGTGTAGCAGCTGCATGAAAGCAGACAAGCAAACATCGTTTACATCGTATGCGGCGTTGCTGTTGGTCGCTACCGTTACCGGGTTTGCACAGGCGCAGGAATCGATTCCGCAAAACTGGAACTGCGATAGCTGCCCTTTAGCTGATGGCTGGGAGTGGGACATTAAAGGTGGCCCTGCGTACCTGGCCGACGACGCGTTCCGCTATGGTGACTACACCGGACTTGATGAAAAAGGGCTCTATCTCTTCGCTGATGTGTTTGGCCGCTATTGGGGCGTGGATGCCAGTTACATGGTTTTTGAGGGATATGCACGAGGCATGGACTCGAGCGCACTCTTCTTCAAGGCAGGCAAGCAGAGTATTTACGAAGTTCGTGCGTCGTACCAGGCGATACCGCGACGATTTTTTGATACGACTGTTACGCCCTACGCGGGCGTTGGCACTGCCAAT
>Ga0255057_10001057_pt1 | contig 15846 bp, 12 predicted proteins | sample Cases_109_6_MG_FD_189022 | JGI IMG/M metagenome (GOLD analysis project Ga0255057, IMG submission 189022) | Seawater microbial communities from Amundsen Gulf, Northwest Territories, Canada - Cases_109_6 | ecosystem: Environmental > Aquatic > Marine > Gulf | place: Canada: Northwest Territories... | reverse complement strand
GGGCCACACCCCGATGAGCACCAGCGAAGAGCAAACAAACAGAGGAAGCGCCGCAGGCGCTTACTCGGTGGCCTGGACCCGGGCCACACCCCGATGAGCGCCAGCGAAGAGCAAACAAACAGAGGAGGCGCCGCAAGCGCTTACTCGGGGACCTGGGCACAGACCTGGTCTGGCACCTGAAGCTACCGCGACATATTTCGTAAACGGGGAACCGGAAGCGGGGGACGACTTCTGCACCTCCGTAGGGAGAAACCAGCAGCCCGATCTGTAGCCTGCTGCCATGTCCGGTTCCATCGCCCTCATCGTCAATCCTCGCGCCGGAAAGAACCGGGCCGGACGAGAACTCCCCACGCTGATGGATGCTCTGGATACGGCTGATGCGGCTTACGAGATCCACACGACCAAACATCGGGGCCACGCCGCAGAGTTGGCTGTGGAAGCGGCCACCGCCGGGGCGTCGACGGTCGTGGCCGTGGGTGGGGACGGCACCGTCAACGAGGTCGTAAACGGTTTGATGACCCTCGACGAGGAGTCACGACCCCGCCTCGCCGTGGTGGCCGCCGGATCGGGCGCCGACTTCGCCAGGTCATTTGATCTTCCCGAACACACGAACCCCCTTCTCCGGGGGGTCATCGGCAACACCCGCTCCGTCGACATCGGGCGAATGGACTTCGATGGCGGGGCTACCCGCTTCTTCGCCAACATCACCAATGTGGGCCTGGCAGCGGCGACCGTGGAGCGAGCAGAGCGGCTCCCTCGTGGTCTCGGCAAGGCCCGCTACATCGTTGCGTTCTGGCCGGTGATGGCGCGGTACTCGAAGTGCCAGATCACGGTCATAGTCGACGGCAAGGTGTTCTCGGAGAACGCTCACAACCTCCTGCTTGCCAACGGTCGGTACGCCGGCGGCGGCATGCATTTCTCGCCGCACTCTGATCCGTCAGATGGACTATTCGACGCTCAGATGAACATCGGTCCCAAGCGCCAGGCGATCTCGCTCATACCCAAGATCTACCGCGGTAGCCACCTGCCGGACAAGCGGATCCTCCAGGTGAGCGGCGCCCGATTCGAAATCGACGCCGAACGGCCCCTCATCGTCGAAGCCGACGGCGAGCTGATGGGGCACACCCCAGTGACGATCACTGTCGCACCGGGTGCGCTCCACCTAGTCGTTTAGGGGTCGATCTGCTCCCGGGCACCCCCCACCAATCGGCCTGCGGCCGATTGACTCCCCCCAAAGGGGAGAGTGATCAGACCGGTCGCTGTCGGTCAGTCGACTGGGAGCAGCCCTGCGAGATCCGCCAACCCGCACGCCTGGTTGATGTTTTGCACTGCTTGTGAGGCGGCGCCCTTGAGCAGGTTGTCGAGCGTCACCGCGATGCCGACGCGCCGCGGATCGTCGGCGTCGACCGAGAAGCCACCGATCGTCGCTCCCACCCGCCCGGCTGCATCCCGCGGTAGAGGTACATCGGTCTGAACCGCTATGAGTGGGTCATCGTCGAAGTGAGTCGAGTACCTGCCGAGCAACGAACCGACATCAGCCGGTTCCGCCAACTCTGCCAGGACGGTCACCACGAGTCCACGCTCAAAAGGAGCGACGCTCGGAGCGAATCGAACTCGTTGTCCGAGCTGATGGATGATCTCCCGCTCATGCATGTGCCCGGTCAGGTGATACGGCATCACGTTGTCGCGCAAGAGTGCTTCGTCGTTCTTCGGCGACGGCTCGGTACCCGCTCCGCTGTAGCCGGAGACACCAAATACCGACGGCTCTGCCGCAAGCATCGACGCCACCGGAGCCAAAGCGATCATCGCAGCGGTGGCGTAACACCCGGGATTGGCGATCCGGGTTGCGCCGGAAAGATCGTCGCGGTGCAACTCCGGGAGTCCATAGATCCAGTCGTCTTCAAAGCGGTGATCGGCACTCAGATCCACCACAACTGTGTCCGGCGGGATCTCAGCCACGTATTCGGCCGAATGCCCGTTGGGGAGCGCCAGCACGACGACATCGGCACCCTGCGCAGCCACCGTCGTCGGCGACGCATCGACAAACACCTGCTCACCAGACCAGTCGGGAACGGCCTCGCCGATCGGACGACCGGCACGACTACGCGAGGCGGCGAACGACAGAGATAGTCTTGGGTGCGACGCGACCAGGGCCAATAATTCCCTGCCGGCAAAGCCGCGCGCTCCGACCAGTCCGACGGTCGAGGTCCGGCCCATCTCAGCTTCCTCCCGCCGCGCTCGGCCGATGCAAATCCCCGGCATCGACGGTTACAGGCAGCCGCAGCGCCAGATCCCGACAAACGGCAATCTCCTCGGCCGCCTCGATGCCGTACCAAAACACCACCCACTCGCCGTGCCGCCAACTTCCCTCGGCCTTCTTGAAATACCAGGCGTTGAACGGATTGCCGGCACGTGATCGCCAGAACAACCGGGGTGTGTCCTCCCTGATGCGGTTCCACAGCGATGCCCCGAGCCCGGCCCCCTGCGACTCAGCCGTCACTGCGAACTTGTCGAGGTAGGCCATGCCCTGCTCTTCGGTCAGAATCGCGATGGCCGAATAATCCGACGCCAAGTAGATCCGAAGCGGCTCGAGGTCATCGAGGTAGCCGGGGCTCACCGTGCGACCAAAGGCCTGCTCGAGCAAGCCGTGAATGGCCTGCTGGTCGAGGCCCGAGAGATCCGTGTGGGTCTCGATCGTCTCACCCTGTCGCACCAGCGTGCCGCTGCCCTGGTCGGTAAAAAGCTCGCCCGCCAGGTGCTCCGGGCTGGTGATCGACACCGAGGATGTCCGCGGTAGAACGTCCAGCACCTGCTTGATTTCTCGCAATTTGAGAGCCATGCCACCGGTGACCCAATGCTCTCGGATCAAGCGGTCGTAGTCCTCGACGAGATTGATCGCCGGGATGGTGGTGCCCGTCTCGTCGAGAAGCCCACCCGCCGGGGTGAGAAAGACGAGTTTGTGGGGTTCGATCGCAAGCGCCAGTGCCCGGGCCGCTACGTCGGCGTTGAGATTCAGGATCTGGCCGCTCGACGTCTCGCCCATACACCCAACAACCGGGATTTGCCGGGCCCGGATCGCCGCTGTGAGTGGCTCGAGATGAACCCGATCGACCTCACCCACCATGCCCAGGCGCTCACTGTCGAGCCAGGAGGCCTCGAATACGCCTCCTGTGATCGGTCGAGCCGGAGCGTTTCTCTCGGCCAGGGCATCGACCAATCTGAGGTTCTCGGCGCTTATCACCCGACGCACGATCTGGAGGATCTCCGGCGATGTGACCCTCATCCCATCGATCCGCTCCGTTTCCAGGGAGGCCTCCTCGATCGCCGCATCGAGTTGAGGACCGGCACCGTGCACGACAACCGGATAGAGACCTACCCGATGGAGGAATGCCAGAGCCGAGGCAACCTCCTCCAGATCGTCCTGCAACACGCCTCCCCCGACCTTGACGATGGCGAACTTGACCGGGTCGATACTTGTAAACCGCTGCAGATAGCGCTCGATCTCGTCCCGATCGGCCAAGTTGACGAGCAAGTTCCGCAGGACTTCGGGCATCTGGTTCACGAACCCGACCTCCGCAGTCGCACAGTGGAGAGCGCGACCATTCCGGGCTCCGGTCCGCTGGAAGGAGCCAGCGACGCATTCGATTTGGGGTGGTACTGCCGATTCACGAGACCCGTTTGTACCAGGAAGGAGTTCCCGGGGGCGAACTCGCCACCGATCCCCCCGATCGCGATCGAATGTCCTCTCGGCAAAACCCGGTGTTTCCACCGCTACCTCGGCAACTGTCGAACGCGAGTAGGTTCCTGCTCGAACAGGAGGCTCCTTGAAGAAATTGACCGTCGGCGTCGCCCTCTTGCTGTTCCTTGCCGCATGTGGCGATGACTCGTCTGGCTCAACGATCTTTGGGACTTCGACAACCGCTGCTTCATCGACCACCACCGCAACATCGGCGCCCTCTACCACCGCTCCCAGCACGACTACCACGGTCGCGACGACAACCACCGTGGCTGTACCTACGACAACAACCACCACCGTCGCGCCGACCACCACAGCACCTGCACCCTCACTGAGTTTCGAGACGGGCGGCCTCGGCATCGCACAGTTCGGGGACGACGACGACGACGTCGTAGCCATCATGACGGCGATGTTCGGACCGCCATTGCGCGACACTGGTTGGATCGACGAGCCGATCTGCCCCGGCCCCATGAATCGGTTCGTGGACTTTGGTGTCGAGTTGTTCGACTTCCAGGTGATGTTCACCACCGGTGACCTGTTTGCCCCGGCAGGTGTTGAGCACCTCTACAGCTATCGCTACAACGGTGCGACGCCGGTGACCATCAACCCGCCCGACCTGACGGTGGGGACCAAGGTCTCCGAGTTGCAAGCTCTTCATCCGGGAGTCGTATTCCAGGAGAATCCGTTTCTTCCCGGGGTGATGGACTACTTCGTGGCCGCTCCCGGATTCGATCAGCTGTACGGCCAACTGACGGGCGTCAATCCAGGTGACCTGGTGACTTCAGTCCAGGGCGGCATCGGTTGCGGAGAGTGAGCATCTACCCCAACCCCGGGACCTGACCCGGCCGGGCCTTGTCGAGGGATCGTGGTTCTGACATCTCCGACAACTCGGATCTGCCGGCGACCAGCGGCGTGGCCCAGCCGGTTGCACTCAGACAACCAGGACGTCGGCGAACCCGGCAGCACGGAAGCGGTCTCCGATTGCATCCATCTCGGAGGAGTCCGGCTCCCGAACCGAAAGACCGGCGGGCCGGACCCCGTGACGACGGAACCCGATGATCTTCACCCGCATGTCGGGGTCCACCGAACGAAGCCACTCGACGGTCATATCGATGGTGGCTGTCTCGTCGTTGTACCCCGGCATCACCAGCAGACGAACCTCGTGCAAGCGCCTGCGCTCGGCGAGGTAGACGATGGACTCGAGCACCGCCTCGTTGTCGACTCCGGTGAGGGCGAGATGAGCGTCCGAATCGAGTGCCTTGAGATCGATCATGGCGGCGTCCATGACCGGCATCAGAAGATCCCAAACCCGGCGTGGCGTCGAGCCGTTGCTGTCGACGAAGGTGGTCAGGCGCCGCAGCTCAGGATCGGCCTTGATCTCCGAGAACAGAGCGGCGACGAACTCCGGCTGCATGGTTGCTTCGCCTCCAGACACGGTCACTCCGGAGATGAAAGGGGCGACCTGTCTGATCTCGACAACGATCTCCTCGACACTCACGTAAGCGGCAAGCGGAGTGCTGCTTTCCGGGCACACCTCGATGCAGACATCACAGTCGGTGCATAGATGGCGGTCGACCCGAACCCGGCCTCCCTCCAGGTGGAGCGCCGATTCGGGACACGGACCTACGCACACTCCGCAGTCGTTGCACGTCGAGATCGTGTACGGGTTGTGACAACCAATGCAATCGAAGTTGCACCCTTGCAGGAACAGGACGAACCGGTTGCCGGGCCCGTCGACTGCACTAAAACGGATGAAGTTATTGAGATGCCCAAGTGGTGTGTCGCTGGAATAGCGCCTGGGTATCTCCGAGTCATCGGCGTCATCTGGCACAGCCTGACGACGAAGGCCCAGTCTGGCCTGAGTCGAGGAGGAAGGCGCAGCCAGGGGTTTGGCTACGGCGTTCAAGTCCTGTTCGGCCTCGAAGTGCCTCCCCATGGATGGGCTCCCTGACGGGAGCGCCGAGTGGTACGTCGAGGGCCGGAGATACCCGGCGACACTATTTCTGCGGCGTACCACTGGGACGGTGCTCACGGCTCAACACCCGCTTGATTGTCCGCCCGGTCACCGGTGCGTTCTTCATCGCCCCCGCCGCAAAAGTCGCGCTCCCATGTCGGGCCCCGGAAGTGCCAAAGTCCTCGAGGTCGGATTTGCGAACCAGGTACCCGGTGATCCTGATGAACCCGTTCGAATCGAGATTAAAGGTGAAGTCGCGCATTCCTTCAGAGAAAGCTCCGCGGATGATGTCGACCATTGCCGCCGGGTTACTCCGCACAGTTTCCTCGACGTGGAAGATGTCGGATACGCCGGCACCGAACAAATCATGGTGGGGTGCCACGCACGCGATGTGCTCAAACATCTCGGGCTCGTCGCCGATCGGAATCCTGGTCCCGACGCTCACATCGATATCGATATCGATCCCCGACTGCGAGTGCAGTAAGCAGCGTCCCCCGTTGCCCTCGCAGTAGGGCATCGGCCGGTTCGCCACGAAGTCGGCAATCTCTCTGATGATGCGATACGACAACTGGTTCGCCTCGTCGTCGTGACCGTACCGGCCCGCCTTGCTGTCGTTGGCCATCAGAATATTGACGGCCTCGGCCAGTCCGTAGACCCCGTACATGGCGCTGAACCGATCCAGTTCGATGATGCCCTCGGCGGCGAGGAAGTCGTGTTCGAAGAATTTGGCCTCCTCGACCAGATACCTGACCCGGGCCTCGATCAGCTCTGCATTCATCTCGGAATAGCGCGGGAGTGTCTCGGCGAAGAAAGATTCGAGGTCGCCAGAGTGGATGAGTGCCACCTCTTTGAGGTTTAGTCGCACCAATGTGTGTGCCCCGCCTCCAACCCGAAGTGAGTTGTAGCAACTAACGACGCCGTACTCCGGGCCGAGGTCACGAATCATGAGGGGATCGCTCACGAAGTGCGGTTTGCCGGTCTCGAAGACGGTCTGGACAGCCTCCTCTATCAATTCGTCCGGTGTGGCGTCCGGATCGACCTTCAGCGTGATGTTGGGAACGACCTGAAGCAGCTCCCGGTCGATCTGGAGGATTGCCCGAGCCACCCGTCCGTCCTCGGGTCCGATATTGGTATGTACGAAGGCGTCGGGAAGGATCCGGTCTAGTGCGATCCAGAATCTGCGCAACGCCGCGTATAGGTGGTCGTCGGAGACGTCGTCGATGAAGGGGGTGAGCAGTCGGTCCAGGTCGCCGAGGTACACCGTGTAACCGGTGATCGATGGCACGTTGACGTAAAGGATCAGAAGGAAGTTGAGGGCGTCATCGAAGGTCTCAGGAGGATCCAGTTCCAGGAATTCTGAACCGTTGGCAAGAGCCTTTGCGTAGTTGGGAAGGATGTAGCGTGCCCGATAGGGCGCCGGTCCCTCGAGAAGGTCGCAGATGATCCGCTTGTTGAGCGCCTCGGCGGTGTCGGGGCTCAACTCCGGATACGGCAGGGCTTCTTCTGCTGCGTAGGCCAGATAGTGCCGGCGGAGGTGGAACGAGAGAGTCGGATCCTCGACGATCTGTCGAACCCGAGTACGGAGCTCATCAATCTGCATGGCGGTTCACCTCACGGCCGACACGCCCCATCCTCCACCTGAGGGCCCCGTCTCAGATGGCTTCGGGCGCCACACAACGATAACTGATAGATATGAACCCGGCGAGACGAGCAGTCCCTGCCGCTAAACCCCGGCGACCGATTCCTCCCGCTCATGCGCAGCCGCGGCTGCTTCGTGGCCTTCGATCTCGATCTCTGGGAGCCACTCCAACCACGATGGCAGGTACCAGTTGGCGGTTCCGAGCAGCCGCATCGTCGCAGGCACCAGGATCGATCGGATGACGGTAGCGTCGAGGAACACCGCCACCGCCAGGCCGAAGCCCATCTGCTGTAGCGGTACCAGATCGCCGGCGGCAAACCCTCCGAATACGGCAACCATGATCAGCGCCGCCCCGGTGATGATGGCACCCGTCGTACGCAGCCCGTGGGCCACCGCCTCGGTGTTGTTGCCCGTCTTGTCGAAGTGCTCCCGGATCCTGGTGAGCAGGAATACCTCGTAGTCCATCGAGAGACCGAACAGGATCGAGAACAGCATCAACGGCAGCCAAGCCTCGATGACCGGAACCTGGATGAGCCCGAGAGAATCTGCGATGCTCTTCACCCAATCCGGCCCTACGCCCTCCTGGAAGAACAGGACCAGCATGCCGTAGGCGGCTCCCACAGAAAGCAGGTTCAACAGGATCGCCTTGGCCGGTACCACCAACGATCGAAAGACGATCGTCAGCAGGATGAAGCTCAGACTCAACACGAAGATGAACACGATCGGCGTGAAGGTGTCGACATCATGAAAGAAATCGATGGTGAAGGCGGTAAATCCTCCTACGAACACCTCGACGTCGACACCGTTGAAGGCGGCAGGCACGATGTTGTCGCGCAGTCGCTCTACCGCTGCGACCGAGCTCACCGACTGGACATCTTCGACCAGTGGCACCGACACCAAGGCCAGGTCGCCCGCCGGATTCACCGTGACTGATGGTTCGCCGAAGCCGCCGTCTGCAGCCATCGCCGCCTGCAATCTGTCAACGGCAGCGTCGACCTCCGCAGTGATCGGGCCGTCCACAACGATTTCTGCCGGCTGCGGGAAGGGAAACGCCTCCGCTTCGAGAATGGTGAAGGCTTGCTTCGTTTCAGTGCTGTCGGGGAGGGTGCTCGCTCCGGAGAATCCGGTTTCCATGCTGAAGAACGAGGACGCCAAGAGTGCCATGAACAGGCCCCCAGCGGCGAGCCACAGCACTGGCCGGCGCATCACCGCATTGGTGATCCTGTCCCACATGCCGCCGATCTTGTCGACGTTCTCCAGCGAGCTCTTACGCCGCACTCTTCCCTTGTTTACTCGATCACCCAGCAGGGACAGCAGCGATGGGAGCAAAGTCATGGATGCCCCCATGGCGAGCACTACCACGACGATGGTGCCGATACCCAGACTGCGAAAGATCGTATTCGGCAGAAACAACATTCCGAGAAGGGCCAACACCACCGTCATCCCAGAAAAGAAAACCGCCCGGCCCGCGGTGGCACCGGATCGTCCGATTGCCTCGATCTTCTCGAAGCCCCGAACACGCTCCTCGCGATAACGGGCCACGATGAAGAGCGAGTAGTCGATCCCCACCGCCAGACCGATCATCGTGATCATGTTGGTCACAAAGAAGGTCAGCTCGAACAGTTGGCCGATGAGAGACACCACGCCGAGGGATATCGCAATGGCGGCGATGGCGAGGATGATCGGCAACAGGGCCGCCACCACCGATCCGATGACGACGATCAACACAATCAGCGCAACGATGACTCCGAAAGACTCACCCTTGGCCAGGGTCTCCTCTGCCAAGGTGGTGAAGTCATTGTTGGAGGTCCCCTGGCCGGCGAGAACCACACCAAATCCGTCAGGGCTGGGAACCGCATGCACAGCTTCTCCGAGAGTGGCCGCATCGTCTGATGCCTCGTCGAGGTCGGTATTGGCGAGGGTCACAGATATCAGCGCGGCCCGGCCATTGGCTGAGAGAAAGACCGGAATCTGTCGGTAGTCCACCACCGACTCTGCGATCACAAGCTCCGGTCCCAGCCCGATGGCGGCCGCCGCCAAGTCGTCGATGTAGGCGCTGAACGCGGGATCATCGGCGGTTACCGACTCGGAGGTCACGACGAGAAGTTCGGTAAAGGGCATCTCCCCCCGGAGACGGTCTTCGAGGAGTTGTTCGGCGCGCTTCGACTCCGGATTGTCGGTGAAGTCGAAGTCGGTGGTCAGCACGTCGGCAAGCAGCGTCGACGACAAGAAACCGGCAACCAGCAGCCCCACGACCCATCCACCAATCACTGTCCATGGACGGTGGCTGCTGGCCCTCGCCATCGATTCGGGATTGAGTCGCATTCATCTACCTCTCGTATGATCGGACACGTCAAATTGGCAAGTCGGAAAGTGGGGAACCTCGGCGGCCCCCGAGACGAGACGGTCGGAGCGAGAAGCGGCACGTCATCCGGAGTGCTTGGACGGCGCAGCCACTTCTATCAATCCGCGCCAGAAATCTCCCCTCGAAACCCCTCAGTGTCACAAATCCGTCTTCGACCTGACGAGACCCTAGGGCGTTCTCGCTCACTACCTCCTCTCGGAGATATCGGTCGAGGTGGTGCGTTACCGTCCACGCCGTGAAGGAAGTGCTCGAGAGCCCCGCTCCCGCGATTACATCGAGCGAGGCCGCCGCCATTGCCAACCGATTGTTCGGCATCTCGGGTGAGGCAGTCGCCCTCGGCGGCGAGCGTGATGCCAACTTCATGCTCGCCGCCTCCCATGCCAAGTTCTCCCTCAAGGTCGTCAATCCGGCCGAGCGGCCGAGCGTCATCGAGATGCAACAACTCGCTCTCAACCACGCCAGAGACGCCGATGCCGCACTGCCCATCCCCCGCCCCATCGCAACCCGCGACGGTGATCTGGTCGGTTCAGTCGAACTCAAAGGGGGCGTGGCGGCGGTGCGCCTCCTCACATATCTCGAAGGCACGGAGATACCCCAAGGCTTCTCGACCGGCCGGTTGCGCAAGGACATCGGGACCTGGCTCGGCAGGCTCGACAGGGCTCTGCTGGGTTTCGAACACCCCGAGCTGGATCGGGAGTACCTGTGGGACTTGGTCCGGATGAGCGCGATCCGCCCGCTGGCGCACCATCTGCCGGATCAGAGATTCGAATTCGTCTCCAAGTGGCTGGATCGCTTCCGCGACGATGTCGAGCCCCGGCTGTCCGCGGTTCCCAACCAGGTGATCCATGCGGACTTCAATCCCTGGAACCTGCTGGTCGACTCCGAGCGGCCGGAGTCGATAACGGGCCTGATCGACTTTGGTGACGTCATCCGATCGCCCCGAGTCATCGACCCCGCAATCGCGGTCGCCTATCAGTGTTTCGGCCAAGAAGACCCGGCCCGGGTCGCGGCCGACCTGGTGGGCGCCTATCACCAAGTGATGGTCTTGAGCGAAGCCGAGATCGAACTGGTACCGGACCTGGTGATGGCACGACTGGTCCAGTCGCTCACCATCGGGGCCTGGAGGGCAGAGCTCCACCCCGAGAACCGTGATTACATCCTCGCCGACGCCGCGCCGGCGTGGCAGGCGATGCTGCGATTGGACCAAATCGGGACCGAGGCGATGCTCCGCGCCGTCGCCGAGGCATGCGAACCCAGATGACACCGACCGATCCGCTCACACGCCGCCGGCTGATCTTCGGGCCCCGGGATGCACCTCTCGTACGATCGATCCATCCACGCGGTTTCAGCCCGCGGCGTCCGGATAACCGAGGCCGATGGGACCGAACTCCTGGATGCCTACAACAACGCCCCCCTTGTCGCGGTGCGATCCGCGCCGTCGATCATCCGGCAATCGGAGATGTAACGGGGGCGTGGCCAGTTCACCGGGGTCGGAATCCGTGGAAAAGATGCCACCAATGTGGTGGACCGCATTGTCAACGCCATGCGAGAACACGGAGTCTTGATCGGAGCCACCGGACCCCAGGACAACGTCCTCAAGATTCGGCCGCCGCTGGTGTTCGCCGAGGAACACACAGACATCCTCATCGTTGCTCTTGAAAACGTGATGGCTCACCTCTAAGGCATCGACGCTCCGGTTTCGCCGTCGTTCCGGGGTCCTCAGTGGGTCGCCACTCGACACTTACAGGCACACGTTTTCCAGCATGCAATCGGACCCCGCATAACAGGACTCAAGCTGGGCACTGCCCGCCCAAATACCGACTCGCCGTCCAGGGGCGGGGCGATCACGCTACCCAATCGGGAATGTCGATATGGTCGGGAATGTCGATCTGGTCGGGAAAGCGATCCTGAGTGCCCGTGACAACACTCTCTCGGAAGAGCTCCGTCGTGGCAGCCAGGTCCTGAGAAGCGGCGCTCATCGATTGCAGGATCTGGGTGTGGCTGCGCAGGTGGTAGCCGTACTCCGTGACTGCCAGCTTTAGTTCGCGCTGGCCGTCGAAGAATGGCATGACGACCAGCAGGAGCACGCCCGCCGCCATCCACAGCAGCCCATAGGGGCTAAAGAGGAAGGCGATCATTTGGCCCGCTCCGGGGATAACAGTTACTGCACGCTTGGTCACCGATGAGACCGGCACTGCAAACGGGTCCGGCTTGTCCAGGTTGTCGCCCTGAGTTCTCACCAGGCCATCTTCAGTGATCTCGATCACCCGGTGCAGGACCTCTGACGGGTAGCCGTCTGCCTGGGCCTCAGCCGGAACCGACACCGCCACCACATCGCCCACTTTCGGGGAATCGTCGATGTGCCGCATGAGCACAATGGCTCCGGTGTCGATCGCCGGCTCCATACTCGAGGACATGACGATGACAATCGGAGGCCAGGCCCGCAGGAAGAGGAGACCGCCGAAGACGACAACCATGACCACGGTCATGACCACTCCGGCACCTCGGCCTCTAAACCGACGACCCTTTTCCCTCATGTCCCTCATTCCTGGTCTCTAAGTTCTGAACTGGCGCGCACCCGCCAGACCAATAGATTGACTAGGCGGTCCGGCCGAGCAATGCGATGAACACCGGGGGGGTGGGGTCAGCGCTGCCCGACGGGCGGCGAATGTAGGTGCCTGCCGTATCGTTGGCCTTCGGTGTGGCGGCGGCGATCCCGATGCAGTAATCCTTTCCGACGCCGGAGGCGAGGGCGGGGAACACGGCCCAGGCGTCGGCGGTCTCGATCACCATCACCGACGTAGCGGCAGGGGTAGCCCAGTCGGCCGGAAGCGCAGCAAGACAGGTCTTGTTGACCTGGGCGAACTCCAGTTGCAGCGCCGCCCATCCGGTGGCGTCGTTGTTGAGGAAGACGGCCACGAAGTAGGTCCCGGTCTCTGCGGTGAGGGTGACGTCGAACATGTCGGCGTCGGCGGCGATCAAGCCCCAGGTTCCGGCGAAATCGATGACCACTGCGTTGCTCTCCGCCACCAGACCGGCGTATTGCGACGCGGACGCGACAGGGGGCGCGGTGTTGAAAACCTGGGCCGCGACGGTGGCGCCGGCGGCATCAACCGTCGCTGTGGAGGTGGCAATACCAACCGCCCACACCGCGCCCATCATCAAACCCACAAGGCCGAACGCCAGCCAGGTGCGGGCGCGACTACGCCTACGACGTCGGGTACTGGTTTCGGCGTCCATTTCGATCGACGCCAATTCGTCTGTGGTGGCTCCAATATCCATCATTCCCTGCCTTTATCCATATGAGTACTGCAAACAATGAATAGGTAATCGGTATCCGATTTGGGGACCTTGAGAGAAAACGGCCCACATCTGCGGAAACGGCACATCATTCCGGTGGAACCGGCGTGACTAGTCACCATCAACACCTTCATTTGTCGGAAAACGACAAACGCGGTCGCCGACCAACAGCCAGCTACTCACGGGGCTCAGGGTCACACAGTCCTGACCGGAGGAACGAAGTCCTTCCGACGCGAGAAGGCGTCAGACTCATCGACCCCGGATGTAGCTGTCGAGCTGCTCCACAAGGGCTGCGAGGTCTGCGATCACGGCTTTGACGACGTCGCCAATCGAGATCACTCCGACGAGCTGACCACCTTCGAGGACGGGGAGGTGGCGGATGTGGCGCTCGGTCATCAGCTCCATGCAATCTTCGACGGAGGAGGTCGGGGCAACCGTCATGAGGTCGCTGGACATGATCTCCGAAACGAGCGTGTCTCGTGAACTCCGCTCCACTCCAGGACTTGTATTCGGCTTAGCGGTAGAAGAACGGGCTACTCGGACACCCGGCCAAATGCCGCGATCGCCGAAAACCATTGATCCTCAACAATTTCTCTGGCACGCCCGGAGGGACTCGAACCCCCAACCTTCTGATCCGTAATCAGACACTCTATCCAATTGAGCTACGGGCGCAACGGACGGCACGGTACTCCGACGATCGTATAACCGAAAGCCTAGGAAGCGACCATTATGGTTCGGCCTCGCTGTTCTTCGAGGAGGCTGAGTGAACGAGCAACTGAACGCCCTCGCCGAGCGATTCTGGGATCGGGCGATGCAGGAGTCCCCCTCGTGGGCGACGATTTTGGGCGACCACCGCTTCGATTCGGAAGTCGAGGACCTCACCGCCGAGCATGAGCAGCAGACGATCGTCGACTTCACCTCATTTCGTGACGAAGCCGAAGCAATCGACCCCACCTCCCTGTCGAAGGACGACCGGATCACCCGGCATGTCCTGATTTCGGAGGTCGACGGATACATCGGAGCGATGCAATCTCGACAGAACGAGTACCTGGTCGACCCGATGCTCGGACTACACATGGACATCGTGCAGGGGATCTCGCAGTTCCGCGCCAACGAGGACACGCACGCTTGGGCCTTCGTCGACAAGGCGTCGAAAGTTGGTCAACAGTTCGATCAGTTGATGGAGCGTCATCGCCAGGGCGTGGCCAACGGCCGCACCCCACCGCAGATCTCGGTCGAGAAGGTGATCGCGCAGCTCGAATCACTGGTGGCGGCACCAGCCGAGGCCAACGCATTCCTCCAGATCGCGCTGCCCGAGAAGATGACCGAACCCGAGCAGGCGCGCTGGCGTGAGGCCATGACCGAGCAAGTGCGAACCGTCGTCAACCCGGCCTTCGAGCGCTACCGCACGATGATCTCCGACGAGGTTCTCCCCCATGCCAGACCGCAAGACAAGTCGGGGGTCTGCTGGCTACCCGACGGCGAAGAGGTCTACAGCCGAGCCGTTGCTCGCTTCACATCGCTCGACCTCGAGCCGAGTGAGATCCACCAGATCGGATTGGACGAGATCGCCTCGATCGAGGACGAGTACCGACAGCTCGGCGAAGACGTGCTGGGCACCACGGACCTCACCGACATCTACGAGCGGCTTCGCCGCGACCCGGGACTCCGGTTCGAGACATCCGAGCAGATCCAAGAGCAAGCGGAACGCGCCACCGCCCGGGCCAATGAAGCGACACCCGACTGGTTCGGCCGACTACCGGTCGCCGATTGCATCGTCCAGCCGATTCCCGAACCCGGCGCCAAAGATGCCCCGCTCGCCTACTACCTGCCACCGGCCGACGACGGCTCACGCCCTGGCATCTTCTTCATCAACCTGACCGATCCGACCAGCCGGACCAGGTACGAATCCGAGGCTCTCGCCTTCCACGAGGGTGTTCCCGGACACCACTTCCAGTTGACGCTGGCCCAGGAGCTCAAGGGGGTACCCGCCTTTCGGCGCAACGGCCTGGTAACGGTCTATGTAGAAGGTTGGGGTCTGTATTGCGAACGGCTCGGCGATGAAATGGGCCTGTACAGCGGAGACCTGGAACGCTTCGGCATCCTGTCGTTCGACTCATGGCGGGCCGGCCGCCTGGTGGTCGATACCGGACTGCACGCCCTCGGCTGGAGCCGTCAGCAGGCGATCGACTACTTCCTGGAGAACTCACCGCAGGCTCGGAACAACATCGAAAACGAGGTGGACCGCTACATCGGCTACACCGGTCAGGCGCTCGCCTACAAGCTCGGGCAGAGGGAGATCTTCCGGCTGCGCGACGCGGCGAAGCAGACAATGGGCACTCGCTTCGACATCAAGGGATTTCACGACACCGTGCTCGAATCGGGACCGGTGCCGCTGGACCTGCTCGGTGACCTCGTGATGGAGTGGGCGACGAGCTGAGGAACTCAACATGTCGCCCGGCTCAGGCGGAAGCATCTATAGAAGGCTTAGCTGGGGCGTAACCCGAGAACGACCTCGAAGTGCATCACGCCTCCGCCACGCATCACGGTCACCTCGATCACCGTGCCGGCGCCGGCGTCGCTCACCGCGCCGATGAGGTCATCGATGTTGTCGACGGCGAAACCGTCGGCTGAAATGACCACGTCACCCACCTCGATGCCACCATCGGCGGCCGGTGAACCCGGGAACAACTCGGCCACAACGACCCCGTCGGGACCGTCTACCACTACAACACCAAGGAAGCCCGGCTCGGCGGGTACCTCATCGACCGGCGGTGGCGCATCCGGGGGCGATTCGTCACCTGAGAACGGTCCGCCCGGGAACGGAAACTCGGGGAAGGAGAACTCGCAGT
>Ga0255057_10001056_pt1 | contig 15863 bp, 10 predicted proteins | sample Cases_109_6_MG_FD_189022 | JGI IMG/M metagenome (GOLD analysis project Ga0255057, IMG submission 189022) | Seawater microbial communities from Amundsen Gulf, Northwest Territories, Canada - Cases_109_6 | ecosystem: Environmental > Aquatic > Marine > Gulf | place: Canada: Northwest Territories... | reverse complement strand
TCACAAATTCCGGACACTCTTTCAAGACCTAATTGCTCTCGCTGTATGATCGCCTAAAGTGCAGTTTTCAGTACATCAGGTAAATGAAAAGGGTGATGTCAAACTTCAAATGCAACAGTTTGCATGCGGCAATCGTCGGCGTTTTTGACGACCGCTAGCAGTTTCAGCCTGAAATTCTCGATGCGTCGTGGCCGACGCTCGAAAATCGCCTTGTTTTTGCGGCATTCGAAGTGTTGCAATTGAAGTTTGAACCTACCAAAGGAATAGATTGTGATGATGAATAAATATCCCCTGGCACGATTAGGAATTGTGTTGATCGCATTGGGGGTCTCGCTTCCGGCTCAGGCTGTGCCCTCCACCTTCGCGTCACTTCGCCGGCTGTTACACAATCCTTCAATTCCCTCCGCTCTTCTTCCACGCCGAGACCGCTCGTGAGAACCGAAAGCCAGTCGTTCGACTAACACCTTTGTTTCTCGGTTTTCAATTCTAACGGGAGGTATTTGATGGATATTCTGAATGTCACCGTACGTTTTTTCGTTGCCCTTACAGCTCTACTAGTCGTCGTGGCTTCCTCACAAGCGGGGATCGTTGTGCCGGATGGGTTCAATCCCGACGATAAGTATCATTTGGTTTTCGTCACGGACGGAAGCCGTGACGCGCTGAGTTCGGACATTGCCGATTACAACCTGTTCGTCAACGGACAGGCGGCCATGAATTCAGCACTCACCGGCACCGACATGGGCGTCGAATGGTTTGCGATCGCGTCGACAGAGACGACCCAAGCGCGGGATAATGCGGTCGTCGGGGCCGGAGTGCCCGTCTACATGCTGGATGGCACCACGAAGGTCGCGGATGGGTTCGGCGACAAGTGGGATGGGACGCTTGATGCGCAGATTAATCTCAATCAGTTTCCGGCCACAATATCCACGTCCGTCTGGACAGGATCGACGGTATCTGGCGGGTCGCCACCTGTCGGAACTGGTGGCCCGCTCGGTACGTCGTTCCCTGCGCTCGGAGATGCCGGCAATGCATCTGACGGATGGATTACAAGTTCGAGCTTGACGTCCACGGGTGAATTTCGGCTGTACGCTCTCAGTGAACAGCTCGTTGTTGTACCAGAACCGTCTACATGCGGTTTACTGCTGATCGGCTGCGGAGTTGTAGTATGGGCGTTCCAAAGAGGTCGGGCTGTGCGGAAGTAGCACAAGGAGCCATCGAGCAGGGCGCCATGAGAACTTTCCCAGAATGCCGTTGAACGAGTGCCAAGTTTCTATCGATGACCGAACTGAATTCGCAAGAGAATGCGCTCCCTAGCGTCTCACCGTGAAGTGGATAACGGAACACGTTGATAAATGGAAAAGTAAACTCGGCAGGTTCCAGGAAAAAGGTTTTGATTCAACCGTCGAAAAACACTGGCAAAGCCAGTGGCACCCGCGGTTCCTATCGACTCCTGCGCTTCCAATGAGCCCAGGGCGCCCATCGGAAGCCCGGATTTCGCTAGCAAAAGCTAGAGCCAGGGCCCATTTGTCGCAGTCATCATTAAATCTCGTCGACGATCCGCTGAAAGATCGCATCTGCCTCGCGATCCAATTGCCCGCGCGTCACTACCAGGTCGCACCCCGCCCGGCGGGCCTCGTCGAGCCGCTGCTCGTGCACGTGCGGGCCACAGGCGACGATACACAAACGGGCCGCCAAACGGGCCGTTTGTAGCCGTAGGGCATTGACCAGTTCCGCGACGTCTAATCCTGGGGTGCGCAAATCAATGAGCACGGCTCGACACTCGTCCGCACTGGCCGCGATGGCCTGTGCATGGCCGGCGGCAGTGACCATCGTGAGCCCGCACTGTCGCGCCGCGCCTTCGACGCGCGCCCCGAGCATCAGATCGCCGCTGACGAGGAGAAGTTTTGACATTTACTGTACGTCTCAAAACTGTTTGGTTGTCCCGACCTTCCTGCCGCTGGATACCTCCAACTTAGTTCTGGGAAAGGCTATCAGATCGCACCTGGCCCGCGTTGCCCGTCGCTGACGCGAATGGCCTCGTCCATCGGCAGGACAAAGATTTTGCCGTCGCCAATCGTGCCCTCCGTGCCGGTGCGGGCGACCTGCTCCAGACATTCGATGGTGCGCCCGACAAAGTCGTCGTTGACGGCGATCTCCAACTGCACTTTGCGCAGCAGATTGGTCTGGTACTCCGCGCCGCGATAGATTTCCAGTTGGCCCCGCTGGCGGGCAAACCCGGTCGCGTCGCAAACGCTCAAGCGCGTCACGCCAATCCGGCTCAGCGCCTGCTGAACCGCCTCGAGCTTCGTGGGCTGAATAATCGCCAGGATGAGTTTCATGGTTGTCGAATGACGACGCTGGGAAATGCCTCTCTTGGAATTCCAATAGCATAACGTGGTCGAAGCCACTTTGACTACACCGAGATCTCAGCCGCAGAATGGCGACCGTTAATAGCCAGGGGCGGCAGCCCCTGGAACCCTACCGCGTCTGGACGTACTGGGCCGCCAGCACTTTTTCGATGCGGACGGCCGATTCGGCGAGGTGGGCCTGGCTGTAGGCGTCGAGCTGCAGGTCGCTGGCGAGCAGCTTGGAGATATCCTGCGACAGCCGGCTGAGTTGGAGCGTGGCAATCGTCTGGCAGTCACTGGGCGTTTCCTCCTGTAGGTCCAGAGCGATCCGCGTGACGCGAGCCAGGTAGGCCTGTTGCAGATTGCGGCGGAGGCTGCTGATTGCCGGTTGGCGATTTGTGTACGTGGCGGCGTCGGTGGACCACACCTCCGCGAAGATCGAGTTGGTGAGTCGCAGGAACAACTCAGCCACGGTGAACGCGTCTTGGTCGGCGGGGACCAAGAGTTCCGAGTCGTGCAGCCGCGTGAGGGTGAGCGACGACAGCAGTTTTTCCAGTAGCCGATCTTGCCAGACGAGAATCGAGTCGTGCACGGGGAAATCGGTCCGCTCGGGCATCTGGCTGCCCCAGTGGTTCCAATACGTCACGGCCAACTGGTTATAGAGCTCGGCCGGGAGATCAAATGCCTCGTCGCTGAACATCCGACGGGACAACAGGTCGAGCGCCCGCCGTTGCGTTTCGGCGTCGACCACCTCGTACGGAGCGCGCGCGAGTGGATCGCCCCGATGGCTCCGCGTGCAGTAGATACCGCCCACGTAGCGCGATGCCGCGAACATCGCCCGACAATGCGTGGCCATCAACACGCCGAACGCCTGCCGGGCATGCTGGTAGCCCTCGCCCTGGTTGGTGACGCGCTCTACCAGATGGGGCCAGCTTTGGGCCACGATGTCGGCTTGTTTTTCTGCGTGTTCGATCAAGTCGTTACCATAGTCGAACACACCGCTATGTGGGTCGGCGTCGATGCCGCGGGTCTCTTCGTCGGTGGCGTAGGCGTGGCCGGGCTCGCCACTCCGTGAAGCGATCGCCGCCAGGTAGGGCTTTTCGTTTTGAGAGGTCTGGGAACCGAAAGGCCGGTAGCCGTACTCCACCGCCCAATAGTCGTAACTGCCGATAGTTGAGGTGTAATAGTCGCCCTGACGGGCCCCCGGCGCCGCCAATTGGGCCGGCAGATAGTCCATCACCGAGGCGCTCAGAGCAACTGGGGCCTCGCTGAGCGACCGCTGGTAGGCCTGGGCGACCGAATAGAGCGTACTGCCCTTGAAATTGTGCCGCAGCCCGAGCGTGTGGCCCACTTCGTGCATGGCCACTTTCTTGACTCCCTGCATCGTGAGCTTTTCGATCTCATCCTGCGAGCGCGTGGTGCGGGCCAGCACGATGGCGCTGAGCGCCAACTCGTGCGACATGCCGTGCATAATCTGACAGGCGCAGTGCCCTCCGTGAGCATGGGTCTGCGCCGCCCTGAAACCGGCTTGCTGCCGGCGATAGCTGACCAGATCGAGCGACCCGCCAGTAAGCATCGCCACGCCTGCGGGCGTAAAGAATTCGTATTTGCGTTTCCAGGTCTGCAGATAGTCGGCGTCGAACACGATGTTGGCGTCGAGAATCTGTCCCGTCGTAGGATTGACACGCGACGGCCCCATCGCCACGGAAGTGCCGGCCGTGATCCAACGAAACGTGTTGTAGCGCACGTCGCCCGGTTGCCAGCGGGCGTCGTCCGGCTGTTGCCGTACCTCAATGGCGTTTTGGAAGCCAATCTTCTCGAAGGCCTTGTTCCACTCCAAAATGCCGGCACAAATTGGCTCGCGATATTTGTAGGGGACGGTCTTTTCGATCCAGAAGACAATCGGCTCCTTGGGGGGCGAGAGCGTTTTGGTCGGGTCCTGCTTTTCCAGATGCCAACGGTTGATGTACCGCACGAACCGGTCCTCGTTCGTCTGACGGGAGTAATCTTTCACGACCGAAAGGAAATAGCCGATGCGGTCGTCGGCCAGACGGGGCTGGTAATTGGTTTGCGGCAAGCGGCTGATCGAGTAATGGACGTGAATCGTCACGGCCCGCGGATCGGGTACCGACTCGATCTGGACCGCACCGTCCGACGTGTAGGTGGCGGCCACCTGCAATTCCATGTTGTCCGCAAACCCACTGACCTCCGCCCAACAGGACCGCTCGGGTGAGAACTCAAAATTAGGGAGCGACTGGGTGATGTGTGGCAAATCGCTTAGGAACACTCCCGAGAGATCGACCAACACCGTGCCATTGGCCCACTGGGCGGCAATCGGCAGACTGGCCAAAATACTGTCGGAGTACGCCAACTCGACCGCCCAGGCCGAGGGGCTGCCCTCCTGAGCACGATACCGCACGTTGCGACGGACGAAATGGACTCGCTGGTCGGCCCGACGAAACTGGCAAACCCAATCGTCGCCAAAATTCCACGTCGCACCAGCGTACAGTGGCTTCTGGGCGATGCCGTGGGCGATGCTAATCAGTACGATCAGATCACTGTTGAAATCATTTGGCCGCAATGCAGCGTACAGATGTGGACCGTTGCGATAGAGCGGAATCAGCCCGTCGATCTTGGTCGCGCCTTCCAGCAGAGTGGCTGGCGAGGTTGTTGTTTTCGAAGAATCGTGTGATTCTTGTTCGTGTGTTTCGGCCTGTATCGATTCTGCGTAAACTGTGCCCGCTAAGAAAAGTGTCAATCCCAGGAGTCGTAAGTTGGTCAGGCTCCTGCGGAATTGACTTAACTGCATGGCAACTTCCTGGGAAACTGAGAGTTGCAAACCGTGCCCCAACGCGACGACGGATTGGGGCCTATGAAACGTACTTCACATCTATCGACGCGCCGGACAACTCGGTTGTAGAACTAAGTAAGAAGGTCCAGTTGTGCAGAATGATATTCCTTCAACGATGTTACGGTCGCTGCTGGCCGAATGGTTTGTCGGCGTCGAGGACTCTCAGATCGAACCGCACGAGGCTTCTACTGGTCTCAGTGGCGCATTGGTATGGCGAGTTTCGCTCGGCGGGAAAACGTTCTGCCTCAAGCGTTGGCCGCGAGAATATCCCGCACCCGACGAGCTCGCCTCGGTGCACGGCCTGCTGCAACACGTTGCCCAGTTAGGTTTCCAGATTGTGCCCGCGCCTGTGATTACCCACAGCAGGCAAAGTTTCTTGCACAGCGACGATCATCTCTGGGAACTCACGCCGTGGTTGCCGGGTAAACCCTACGACCGGAACCAGCCGAGTTTGGAAAGAAGAATCATGGCAATGCGCTGCTTGGCACAGTTTCATCTGACGGCCAACTCGCACCAAGCTCCAACAGTGGGCGCCGCACCCGGTTTGCAAAAGCGACGGGAGATTCTGCGCGGATTGCATGGCGGCGGTCTCGAGCGGCTTCGGCAGGCGATCGGTGCGAAACGGGCAAGCGAATTGCGGATCGTGGCCAAGGAAATGCTTGCGGCGATTGAGCGATCGCTGCCGACCGTGCTCGGCGAGCTTGAGCAGGCTGCCGATGTGCCGTTGCCGCTGCAGTGGTGTCTGCGCGACGTGAAGTGTGACCACGTGTTGTTCGCAGGTGAGCGAGTGAGCGGGCTGATCGACTTCGGCGCGGCGGCCGTCGACTCCGTGGCGGGAGACGTTGCCCGGCTGGTGGGGAGCCTGGTTGGAGACGCCCGCAATGACTGGCCACCGGCGCTGGAGGCCTACCATGCCTGCCGTCCGCTCTCGCCCGACGAGCGGCGGGCCATCGACTACTTCGATCGCGGCGGAACCCTCGCGGCGGCGGCCAATTGGCTGCGGTGGCTATTTGTCGAAGAGCGACCCATTTCTCATGCCGAGGCGCTGCAATCGCAACTGGTTCAGCTCCGCAGTCGGCTGCGGGCCCTCTGATTGTGAACCGATGCTAGCGGCATCCCGTAGAAACAAGGCACGATCTTTACCCCCCTGCAGCGGACTGACAGACTCCGCTGCGGCCAATGGCCGATGTTGACCCGTTTTTCGAGAATTGCCTACAATATATGGGCTCCCCGCTCGCGACAGGATGTCGGCCGACAGTATGTCGGCGGAAGAGGTTCTCAAGAGAAAGTGATAGGGATGTTCACAGCCGCACTCGTTTCCCGCCATCGCTTTGCGCTGATTGTCTGTCTGCTGCTCGCCAGCGGACCGGCCGCGGCGCGGGCCCAATTTGAGTTTCCCACCGGCTTGTCGGGACTGGGCGGCGTGGGTAACTCCCATGAAGTGACGTTCGAAGCCCAGTTTACGCCCGCCGAAGCCGATCGGCCGGCCCTCTTGTTTGTCACAGCGCAGATTCTCGCGGGCTTTCACGTCTACGCCGTCGACCAGGCTGTGTTGCCCGACAACGGTGGCGGACCGATGGCTACCGCCATCCACGTCAGCGCCAACTCGACCGTGCAGGTGCTCGGCCCCTGGCAACCAATCGAGCCGCCTCACACCCACGAAGACGAGGAAATCTGGGTCGGCCTAGAGCTCCGCGAACACGAGAGGCAAGTAACCTGGTTCGCACCAATCGCGCTGGCGCCCGGCACCGACGTGAAGAGCCTTTCGATCTCCGGCACGGTGGAAGGCCAGGCCTGCAATCCACAGACGTGCATTCCCTTCGAGCAAACCTTTACGGCGGAGTTGGGGCCCGGCGTGAAGCTGCCCAGTGGGATCGACTTCTCGGCCAATGTTGTCAGCACCCAAAAGTTTGCATCCCCGCCAGCTCCCGCCGCCGAGTTGACTCCCGGCAATCTGCAGGCTGGCAACGACGCTCCGGTCACAGGTTCCGAGACCGCTTATGATCTCTCGCAGATCGCGCTTGAAGAGAGCGACGACCAATCGTTCGTTTACTACCTGATCATGGCCTTCCTGGGCGGATTGATTCTTAACATCATGCCGTGCGTGTTGCCAGTGATCGGGTTGAAGGTGATGAGTTTTGTCCAACAAGCAGGACAAAGTCGCGTGCATGCTTGGGCGCTCAACTGTTGGTACGCCGCCGGCATCGTCAGCGTGTTTCTCGTGTTGGCCAGCCTGGCCGTTTCGATCCAACTCGGTTGGGGCGGACAGTTCAGCAATGCGAAGTTCAACATCGCGTTGATCGGTATCGTATTTGCCATGGCGCTGAGCCTGTTGGGAATGTGGGAGATTCCCATCCCCGGTTTCGTCGGTGGGGGCACCGCCATGAAAGCGGCCGAGCAAGAAGGTCCCGCGGCGGCGTTTCTCAAAGGCGTGCTGACCACGCTGCTAGCCACCCCCTGTACGGGCCCCTTCATGGCCACCGCCCTGGCGTGGTCCATCAAACAGCCGGCCTGGATGACCTACTCGATGTTTGGCGTGTTGGGTTTGGGCATGGCGAGCCCCTACCTGCTGATTGGCGCGTTCCCCAATCTGATCCGCTTCCTGCCCAAACCTGGGGCCTGGATGGAAAGCTTCAAGAAGATCATGGGCCTGGTGCTGTTGGCCACGGTTGTGTGGCTGATGACCTTCATCGACGCTCCGTTGGCCGTGCCGACGGTGCTGATGATGGTCGGCATCGCCACGGCCTGTTGGTGGGTTTCGCAGACGCCCGTCACCTCCAGCACGAGTCAGAAGTTTTACGCCTGGACTACCGCCGGCTTGTTAGTGATCGTTTCAGCGCTGGGCTCTTACGGTTGGCTGTATCAGGAAGTGATGCTGCCGCGGTTCGAAAAAACTGTTGCCGCGCACGCCGAACCGCGGATGGCCGAGCAGCGGCTGGAGATCGCCCGCTCCTTGCGCCAGGTCGAAACGCCCGACGAGATGGAACAGGTGATCGAACTGCTGGTCGAAGACACGGGCGACCAGCCCTGGCAACGGTTCACGCTCGCCAAGCTGGGCCGCCTGACCCTTCGTGAAGGGCGCACCGTGCTTGTCGATTTCACGGCCGACTGGTGCCTCACGTGCAAGACGCTAGAGAAATTCGTGCTCAAGACAGATGAAGTCGAAGGCGCCCTGGCCCGGGCCGACGTCGTCACGATGGAAGCGGACTACACGAAGAAACCGGCCGCGATCGATCGCACGATCAAAGCCCTTGGCGGCGTGGGCGTTCCTCTGATCGCCATTTTCCCCGCAGCCGATCCCTATCACCCGATCGTCTTTTCCGATGCCAAGTACACCAAGGCGCAATTGATCGAAGCAATCTCCCAAGCCACGGGCCAGGACGTCTCGCTTTCCAGTTCGTCGAGCGCTAAGCCGCAAGCGGCTGGCCGCTCGCGGCTTAGCCTCAATTCCAAATGAATTGAGGTACTATTGCGACGGCAAAAACTGTTAAGCCCAGCGGCTTTCGCCGCAGCCTGCGGCAATCTGGCCGATTTGCCAGGTCTCAAAACCTTGGCTCGCCAACTGTTGTTGGATGCTCTCGGCATAGTAGTCGCTCACGACGACCGCCAAACCCACTCCCATGTTGAACACGCGGAACATCTCCGTCTCGTCGACGTCGCCCAATCGCTGGAGCCACGTAAACACGGGCGGCACGATCCAACTGTCGTGGTCAATCAGTGCGTCGACGTTCGCCGGGAGAACGCGGGAGAGGTTTTCGTGGAGCCCGCCGCCGGTGATGTGGGCGACTGCATGCACGACCGACTTGACTTTGTAGTGGTTCAGCACGTCGCGGATCGGCCGAGCGTAAAGCCGAGTCGGCTCGAGGAGCACCTCGCCCACCGTGCCGTCGCACTCGGGCACTTGGTCGTCAACCGACAGACCGGCGTGCTCGAAGACAATTTTGCGCACCAGGCTGTAGCCGTTGGAATGCACCCCACTGGAGGCGACTGCCAACACCATGTCGCCGGGCGTGATGGCGCTGCCGTCCAACAGCCGGCAGCGTTCGACGATACCCACGCAGAAGCCGGCCAGGTCGTAGTCGCCCGGCTGGTAGAGGTCGGGCATGATGGCCGTCTCGCCGCCAACCAGCGCCGCGTCGCATTTCAGGCAGCCAGCGCTGATCCCGGAGACGATTTGCTCGAGCAGCGCCGGATTGTCCTCGGCCATAGCGACGTAGTCGAGAAAGAACAGCGGTTCGGCGCCGCAGCAGATGGCGTCGTTGACGCACATGGCGACCAGGTCGATCCCCACGGAGTTATGCCGCCCGGCGAGTTGAGCCACCTTCAGTTTGGTCCCCACGCCGTCGGTGCAGGAAACGAGCACAGGGTGCTCGTAGTTGCGTGAAAAGAGCCCCCCGGAAAAATCGAGTTGAAACAGGCCGGCGAAGCCATTGTTCCACGGCAAAACTCTCGGGCAGTGGGTGCGTCGCAACAGGGTCGGCAGACGGGCCATCGACTCCTGATAAGATTGCAGGTCGACTCCGGCATCTCGGTAGGTTATTTTTTCCATGAGACTCGCGCTCGTCGGTGCGGGGCCGAGAACAGCGATTCTACGGCTGTCTTGCTGAAAGTGTCAACGACCACCTGGGCGAACACTCTACCCGCGAGATCGCGAAGTTCGGCGAGTCCGATTTTTCGGCAGAGATCGTGCCAGTCTTTCCGGTTGGGACGGTTGGCAGGTATCGCTTGGCGCGAGTGGCGAAGATTGCCGCCGCTGTCCGAAGGGCCGGGTAGTGAGTTTCAACCACGTAGCACCGACCGCAGCGGTCGAACAAGACAGAACGCCCAACGAATCTCTGCCGCCCGATTGAGGTACATTTCAAGCTTACGGAGACGATTGGTCGAAGGTTTAAGGCGTAGCTCCGGCAACCCGGATTGAGACGCGCAAAGTCTGCGCGCGGTTGCCGCGATTTAGTTCAGCCGCTCCCCTTCCCCCGAGAGTCTTCACCCATGCACACCCAGTGGACCCCCCACCTGCTGCACACCGGCCAGGGCCGCTTTGCCATGCCGAAATCCAAGCGCATCATGCAATTCCGGTTTCCGCTGCCCTACGGAGCAGTGGTTCAGGACGACGGCGTTCAGTTTGTCGTCTACAGCCACAGCGCCACGGCAATGCGCGTGCTCTTGTATCGGCGCGTGAACGACCGCGAACCCTCGCGCGTGATCGACTTCAATCGGTCGACCGACCGTTGGGGAGACATCTGGAGCTTGTTTGCACCCGGTTTGAAATCGGGACAGTTGTACCACTTTCAGGCGGACGGTCCGTACCAGCCGGAAGCCGGTGATCGCTTCAATCCCCAGGCCCGGCTGATCGACCCCTATGCCCGAGCGCTCGCCGGTCGGTTCCAGTCGTCGGAAGACGGCATCATCCGCCCGCCCAAGTGCGTGGCGGTCGACGACCACTTCGACTGGCAAGGCGATCGCCACCTTCGCCGACCATTGTCTGAGACCGTCATCTACGAGATGCACGTTCGTGGTTTTACCCGCAGCACATCCAGCAACGCACGACAGGCGGGGTCCTATTTGGGGGTCATCGAGAAAATTCCCTATCTAAAATCGCTTGGTGTCACGGCGGTTGAACTGATGCCGATCCACGAATTTCCGATCCACGATCCGTTGGGCAAAACGCCCCGGCAGCGTAACTACTGGGGGTACGATTCACTGGCATTTTTCGCCCCCCACCGCGGCTACATGCATGGCATCAAGCCAGGGGATCAAGTCCGCCAGTTCAAAACCATGGTCCGTGCGCTACACGAAGCGGGTATCGAGGTGATTCTCGACGTCGTCTTCAATCACACGGCCGAGGGCAACCATCTAGGACCCACGTTGAGCTTCAAAGGTCTGGAAAACAAGGTCTACTACATGCTCAACGACGACGGTACGTATAAGAACTATTCCGGCTGCGGCAACACGGTCAACGGCAATCACCCGATCTGCCGCGAGATGATTTTCCATTGCCTGCGGCACTGGGTTTACAACTACCACATCGACGGCTTCCGGTTCGACCTGGCGTCGATCCTTAGCCGCGATCGCAATGGGGAATTGATGCCCAATCCGCCCTTGGTGGAGGTGATCGCCGAGGATCCGATGTTGGCCGATACGAAAATCATTGCCGAAGCGTGGGACGCCGCCGGAGCGTTTCAAGTGGGATCGTTTGCCGACACTCGCTGGGCCGAGTGGAATGGCCACTATCGCGACGACATACGGCGCTACTGGCGCGGCGACCAGGGTCTGACCGGCCCGATGGCCACGCGCATTTCCGGCTCCAGCGACCTCTACCAAAACAGCGGCCGACATCCTTACCACAGTATCAATTTCGTAACCTCGCACGACGGCTATTCGCTCAACGACCTGGTCAGCTACGAACAGAAACACAACCAGGCCAACGGCGAGAACAATCATGATGGCGAGAACAACAACTACAGCAGCAATTATGGAGTTGAAGGGCCGACGCGCCGTAAGCATATTTTTGAACTCCGTCAGCGACAGGCAAAGAACATGATGGCTTCGCTCCTGCTGAGCCAGGGCACGCCGATGATCTCGGCGGGCGACGAGGTGCTCCGCACACAACGGGGCAACAACAATGCCTATTGCCAGGACAACGCCATTAGCTGGTTCGACTGGAAACTGGTGGAGCGCAATGCCGAGATGTTGCGGTTCTGTCAGACGCTGATCGCGTTTCGCAAGGAGCAACCCAACATCCGGCGGGTCACGTTTCTCACTGGCGCACCTGGTGAGGAGGGTGCCCTGCCCGACGTCAGCTGGTATGGCCCCAACGGCAAACCGATGGATTGGAGTCAGGCGTCCAAAAGCATTCTCTGCGTGTTCGGCACGGCCGGCCTTGACGACCCGACGGTCCGACCTGTGATGTTGCTGTTGCACGCGGGTAAGACGACACAAGATTTCACCATTCCCCCTGCTGTTTGTTCGCTGCCCTGGAAGCAGTTTATCGACACCTCGGCGGAAGCGCCGGCCGACATCTATCCCGCGCTCGATGGGCCCCCGTTGCCGCTGTCGGGGCAGCTACGCATGATTCACCATACGCTAATGTGCTACGTGGCTTAGACAGGTGGGCGTAGGTGTCTACGAGGCCGTAGACAGGTGATAGCCGCTGGCGGTACCCTGTAGGACACAAGCCCAGGGGTTGCAACCCCTGGGCTTAGAGCCTACATGCAGTCCGAGAGCCAAAACCCAACTATGACTGCCCAACAGCCTACCGTTTCGATCATTGGCATCGGCGACGACGGACTCGACGCCGTGCCCGATGCAGCGCGCAAGCTGATTCTTGAAGCCCAACTGCTGGCCGGCAACCAGCGCTCTCTCGAACTGGTGCCTGCCACCGCGGCCAAGCGGATTGTGATCGGCGCTGATTTAGAGGCAGTCGTGGCCGAGATCAACGAGTCGGGCGCCGAGCAGGCGGCCGTGCTGGTGTCGGGCGATCCTTTGTTCTATGGCTTGGCCCGTTTTCTATGTGAACGGATCGGCCACGATCGGTGCGAGATCGTTCCGCACGTCAGCAGCATGCAATTGGCCTTCGCCCGGGTGAAAGAGAGTTGGGACGAAGCTTATCTCACAGACCTGGCCAATCATTCGCTTGCCGCCGTGGCCGAGCGAATCCGCACCGCCGAAAAGGTCGGCCTCTTCACGACCGAAGAGTGCGGACCAGCCCAAGTTTGCGAGGCCCTGTTGGAGCGGCGGATCGATTATTTCACCGTTTACGTGTGCGAAAACCTCGGCGCGCGAGACGAACGGGTCACGCAAGGGTCGGTCGAGGAAATCGCGGGCCAGTCCTTTGAAACGCTCAACGTGATGGTGCTGGTCCGCGACCTGGAGGCGCCCGACCGCCCGCGAGCGCCGCATGGTCGAAGCCTGTTCGGCAATCCGGACGAAGTGTTCGTGCAGTCGACGCCCAAGCATGGCCTGCTCACTCCCGCCGAGGTGCGGGCGATGGCGTTGGCCCAGATGCGTCTCGACGTGCGGAGCGTGGTGTGGGACGTCGGAGCCGGCTGCGGATCGGTGAGCGTCGAGGCGGCCCAGCTGGTGCCTGGCGGCACGGTGTACGCCATTGAGCAAGACGCCGAAGACGTCGAATTGATCCGTGAAAACGCCGAACGGTTTGGCGTCAACAACGTCACGCCCGTGCTGGGCAAAGCGCCTGAGGCTTGGTCGGACTTACCAGAACCTGACGCCGTGTTCCTGGAAGGAAGTGGCCGGGAAGTGGTGCGGATCGCCGAACTGGCGTTCAAACGCCTGCAACCGGGCGGGCGACTTGTCGCCAACGTGATCAGCATTGGGGCCCTCGACGAACTGCGGCAATCGCTCGGCAAGCACGCTGTCCAAGTGCAGGTGTGGATGGTCAACGTAGCCCGCGGAACCGACCAACTGGAGCGGCTCCGTTTCGATGCGCTCAATCCGTCCTTCTTGCTCGCCGCGACCAAATAAAGCTGCTTTTGGAGAAGCCGTCACGTGTGATAGTCGGCGTTCAGACGTACGTACTCCGCCGTAAGATCGGTCGTCCAAAAGCGTGCCGACGCCTCCCCTTCTTCAAACAGCAGCACAATGCTCGTGTCGCGATCTGCCATCATGGAGGCCGAGACTGCCGCCTTGTCAAACTTCACGGGGGCGCCGTGCTCGTAGAGCAACATGCCGTTGACCAGCAAGCTCACCTTCGTGGGATCAAACGCAACGCCTGCGTACCCCGCCGCAGAAACAATGCGGCCCCAGTTGGGATCGTTGCCAGCCACGGTCGTTTTCACCAGAGGACTGTCGGCCACGGTTCTGGCGATCTCGACGGCCTCGCCGCGGGTTCGGCAACCGTGGACCTCGATGGTCACCAGATGGGTGGCGCCCTCGCCATCGGCCGGAATCGACCGGGCCAGGCATTCGCACACCTCGACCAGCGTGGATTGGAACTTGGACAGCGCGCTGCCGGAGAGAACCTCTCCGCTCGCCGCCCCGTTGGCCAACAACAGCACTGTGTCGCTGGTGCTCATGTGTCCGTCGACGCTAATGCAGTTGAATGATTCGTCGACGGCGTCTTTGAGTCCCGCTCGGGCGTCGTCGATGCTGATAGCGGCATCGGTCATCACCACCGAGAGCATCGTGGCCATGTTCGGCCCGATCATCGCCGCCCCCTTGGCAACACCCGTGATCCACATCATGCGGTCGAGCTCGATCTCCCGCGAGCAGATTTTGTGCCGCGTGTCGGTAGTCATCATTCCCTGGGCGGCGGCGATCAAGGCGGCCTCATCGCAGCGCAGCTGAGCCGCCGCGGCTTCGATCCCCGCACAAATTTTGTCCATCGGCAATAGTTCGCCGATCACGCCGGTCGACAGCACCAACACCTGCTGGTCGTCGTAACGGCAAACCTGCGCCACCTTTGTCGCCATGCTGCGCGCATCCTTTTCGCCCTGAGCGCCGGTGCAAGCGTTGGCCACGCCCGAGTTGATCACCACAGCCCGAATTGAGTCGCTCGGCGTCCGCTCACGATTGAGTTTCACCGGTGCACCAAACACCAGGTTCTGCGTGAAGACGCCGACCGCCACGGCAGGTCGCTCCGAGACGATCAGCGACAGGTCCAACTTGTCGGGATTTCGCTTGACGCCCGAGTAGACCCCTGCTGCCTGGTATCCCTGGGGAAGACGATCGGCCATTTCACTTCTCTCGATTGATATGCAATCCGCGGGGAATCACCGTCAAAGGCCGCCTGTCGCACCGGCTCACAGCAAGGCAGTGGTCTCTGCAAAGTTGTGCATCAAGTTGAAATTTTGTACCGCAGCGCCCGATGCGCCTTTCAACAGATTGTCGATCACGCTGATCGTCACTATTTTGCCGCGGACCACCCGGGCCGTCACGTCGCAGAAGTTCGTGCCGACCACGTCCTTGGTGCTGGGCAAGCCCTCGACGACGCGCACAAACGGCTCATTCTCGTATTGGGACCGCAGCACGTCCAGCAATTTTTCCGCGTTGATTTCGCTTGTCGGGTCGGTATAGGTCGTCGTCAAAATGCCTCGATCCATGGGGATCAAATGCGGGGTGAACACGACCTGGGTCTCGACCCCGGCCCAGGTGCTCAGCACCTGGTCGATCTCGGGCGTGTGTCGATGCTGAGCGACACTATAGGCCGAGAGGCTTTCGTTGCATTCCGGAAAATGAAGATTTGGCTTAGGGGTCCGGCCCGCTCCGGTCACTCCACTTTTGCTGTCGATGACGATACCGCTGGGCGAGACGACCCCCTGCTTAAGCAATGGGGCCAGGGCCAAAATCGCCGAGGTCGGATAGCAACCCGGGTTGGCGACGAGTTTTGCTCCCCGGATCGATTCCCGATAGAGCTCCGGCAGTCCGTAGACGGTTTCAGGCATTCGCTCGGGGTCGGGATGCTCCACCCCGTACCACTCGGAATAGATCTCGGGGTCGTTCAGTCGATAGTCGGCACTGAAATCGACGACCCGACAGCCCGCCTCGTGCAGTTCGCTGACCGCGACCGCACTGGCGCCATGGGGCAGGCAGCCGAACACGCAATCCGCCCGTTGGGCCACTTCTGCAACCGAAAGGTTTTCCAGCACCAGATCCAATCGACCCCGAACGCTTGGATGCACGTCGGCCACGTGAGGTCGCGTATCCTT
>Ga0255057_10001055_pt1 | contig 15866 bp, 10 predicted proteins | sample Cases_109_6_MG_FD_189022 | JGI IMG/M metagenome (GOLD analysis project Ga0255057, IMG submission 189022) | Seawater microbial communities from Amundsen Gulf, Northwest Territories, Canada - Cases_109_6 | ecosystem: Environmental > Aquatic > Marine > Gulf | place: Canada: Northwest Territories... | reverse complement strand
GGCGGTGCTTCTCGATGAACCGCTCGCCAACCTCGACGTTGCGATGAAGCAGGAGCTCATCGCACTCCTGGTGGACCTCTTCAACAAACGCGGCAGCACGGTTTTGCATGTCACCCACGACCCTCGAGAGGCCGCCGAGTTGACGTCGAACGTCGTGATCCTGGAAGACGGGCGCATCACCTACTCCGGTCCTCTCGGTGGGCTGCCGGACACCGGATCGAGTTTCATTCGAGCGGTGCAGGAGGCCTCCTCAGCGCCGGCAAAACCCGACCCATGACTCCGTAGTACAGTCGCCACATCGCTAGCTTGACTGGTTAGCGGGAGATCGGCTTCGGAATGGGTCCCCCAGTGGGCGTAGACCTCCGTGTCTCAATCGGTTTCCCGGAATTGCTCTTCTTCCGGGTTCTCATCGGCGTCCAAGAATGCGAGGTCTTTGTGGCTGAACACTCGGCCTAGGCCCCGCCGAATCGGGACGAGTAGCGCGATGCACAGCGGAAAAAGCACGCCAAAGGCCGACTCCTTCACGAGCCAAAGGACCGCCAAGCATGCGACTTGAATCGCGGTAAACCCATGGACGACCGTTCGCGGGACTCGGCGGACGTAGTGGGTCGGTGGATACAGCGTCGGATCGGTGACCCATAGCTTGAGGCGGTCGACGAACTGGTTCCCGCGAAGCGAGGCAATACCCATGTAGAGGAACAAGCCAAACACGACCGACATCGGAATCTCGCGGAGAAGCCAGAGGAGAAATAGCGAGCACCCGATGAGAACGTGGACGACGAGCGGTGTCAGGCGATTCTCGCGCACAGAGATGATGTGCTCCCCGTGCGCGTGGTGCCGGACCTTCGCAAGACTTCTGACGTGGTTGAGCGAGCGTACCGTCGCTGCGACGACCCAAGGCAGGCCGATTGTAGCGAGCACACCAACAAGTGCTGCGACGACCGCCATGTCGAGGTTGTACCCGGCTCCTTTCCTGAGTCGGTGTTGGGGGCTATTGACGATGCGGACCGTGATATTCTGATCCACGTACATGAGCACGGTTGCGAGCACCGCGATCGGCATCGCGAGGAGCCAAAACCAAACAGGCGCGTCCGTCGGATCGACCAGCCAAGGACGCCCCGTAGTGGTGGCAAACGCGTCCGGGACCACCAAGTGCTCGAGCTGGATCGGCCGCATGCTCCAAGCAATGGTCGTCATCGCTAGAATGGCAATCGCGGGCCCGAAGTCCGCCAAGAACTCTCGAACCATCTTGGTAAGAAGGGGCTTCTGGCGGACGCGAGAGAGCTGAAGGGCGACGACGTATGTGCCGAGCGCCAGGATGAGCGCCAGAAGCTCCCCGCTGCTGGCCACTTCTACACCGACCACACCCCTGAAGATGCCGCGAAACGCTTCGGTGATGAAGATGAGAGCAATGAGGGCGCCGAAGATCTCGTCTGTGAAACGGGTGAAGTACTCGATGTATCGACTCGCGTTCGTGAACGCCAACAACATCAGAAACACCGCAGTCCAGATCCCTATCCAAAACAACCCAGGCAGAAACGGCACCGACAGCTGCCTGCAAAGGACGTAGAGCAGCGCCAGAAAAACCGTGACCGGGCCCGTGCTCCCGACAAGCGTCAATGGCTGTCCGGAAAACAGCGCGTAGACGACTCCGCCGATCGCGGTCGCGAGGATCGCCTCGACCGCGCCGATTTCGCCGTCGGTCAGGAACGCGAGAAGTCCGCCGAACGCAACAGAAGGCGCGAGACACGCGAAGAAAAGGAACAAGATGGTCGCAAGGCCCTTGGCGTTGAACCCATCGACGAAGTCACTCCGGTAGTAGGGCAGCTTTCTCTCGATGTCAGCCATGAGCCCTGCGCCGAATCCCTTTTCGACTTGCGGCTCTGCTGGATAGGATGGAACGAGAGACGGCCTTCGTACATCCGGGGGTGCCTCGATGTACTCGAGGTACAGCTGGTACGTGGCTAGGATCTCCATCGGATCGTTCGCGCCGAGGATCGACGCGCTGAACCGATCGTCGTGAAGCATCCAACCAAACGGATCGAGTTCTTCGTCGAGAGGCGTCGCCGCCCCCTCGGGGGCGACTACCAGCCAGAGGAAGTGAATCCACTCGTGGTCACTGGCGCGAACGCCGGCGGGTACTCGGATGAGGGCGCAGCGATAGGGATCGCCATCCTGTAACGGCTCGGCGGCATCGGGAGAATACCGCACCCGAAGCACACCAACTCCACCACCGAGGTCGCGCGGGATCCCAGGGCCGCGTTCCTCGAGCGCCGTTCCGATAGTCGCTCGCTGCCTGGGCGAAATTTTTCCCCGCTCGGCGAGCCTACCCAGGGCCTGCCTGATCAACCCGTGGAGGTCGCTGGCAGCCAGGTCCAGCAGGATCTCGCTGCCATGGATGCGCTTCCGCAAGCTCATTTGGGCCAGACTGCCGAGAGTCGCCGATCTGCGCTCCGATGAAAAGGCTGATCGACCTCATGTAGACGCCGCTAGGCCTCTAGCGAAGCGTGGGCCTCAGCTGCCGCCCGAGCCCCCGCAGGGTGATGCAGCCGGTGCTCCAGGGGTCGGCAGTCAGACGAAGACCGTGTGGTCCGGATCCAAAGAGAGAAAATCGACCAATGCCAGGTTCTTTTCGTGTGCGACGCAGTGGTGTCGGCAGTGCTGTGACGGGTCGAGTGCTTCGTGCCGCCGTCGGTTGTCGTCCGAGTACCAGAACTCGCGAAAGGACCGCTTTTCGATGGAGCCGAGCAGGCCGGCCTCGGCATATGCTTTGTCCTGGCAAGTGTAGACTCTGGCGTCGGCCCCGATCACGGTGAGCAGGCGCGCAAACGGGCACCAACGATAGCTCTTGTCGAAGCGCTCGGCGGTCTCGTGGTAGTGATTGAGCACGCTGAAAGCATCATCACTGAGAGCACGGGCTTGTTCGATCGCGGATGTCACCGACGCCATGATCTTGCGGTGGTAGCGGTTGTTCTCGGAGGCGTCATTGGAAACGACGGCGGCGGCTAGCTTGACGTGGTTGACGCCAACGTCCTTGAGTAGCACGCACATGTCGCGGATGTGCATGTGGTTGTCGTGCGAAATGATGAAGCTCACCCCGAGCACACAACGACTGCGCCGATCGATGAATGCGCGCATACAGTCGATGATCTTGCTGAACTCTCCTTGGCGCACACCGCGGGCTTGGGCGTAACTGGCGTCATCCCAGGCATCCATCGAAACACGAACCCATGTGCCATGTTCCGCGAGCACGTCGGCCATTCGTCCCTTGAGGTTGGAGCCGTTAGTCAGGGTCGCGATCCGAACGCCACCACGGGCGAGCCTATCTACGGCATCGGGCAATCGCTTGTGCAGCAGCGGCTCGCCGCCACCGGAGAACGTGACCGCCTTGACGCCCATGGCAACCAGGTCGTCGACGAGTTCCAGAAGCTTATCATCGGACAGCCGGTCGGACAGCTTCATGTTCTCGCCCAGCTGTAGCTGATCGGCGCGATAGGCGCAGTACCAGCAATTGTGATTGCAACGATTGATGGGCTTGATGCGGACATGCACGGGCGCAGCCAGGTCTCCCCGGCGGATCGCGTTCAGGCGGTCCGTCTGACCCAAGACTTTCAAGTTGCTGTAAAGACGGTTCATGTGGGCGCCTGAGGATGCTCGGGCTCGATTGTCTCGTGCTAAAGGCGGCTGCGCCGGGAGCGCGGAGCTGGGACCGAATTGCCGGTCTTGCACGCCAACCAGTGCAAAACATCCAGCGACGACAGAAGCCCAACGACTTTACCGGCCGCGTCGACGACGGGAAGCCGGTGGATGCCTTCGTAAGCCATCAAGGCCGATGCTTTCGAAACCGATTGTTCCTCGTGCACCGTGAACGAAATGGAGGTCATGATGTCTCTCACCTGAATCTCGGGAGCGACACCATGCTTGAGGAGGTCGGTCTTGGAAACGACGCCCACAGGTCTTCCATCGTCGTCGACCACAGGTGCGCCGCTGTACCCGCCCTCGAGCAGGCAGTTCGCCAACGCAGGCAGACTCACGTCTTCGGTCACACATTGAACGTTCAGACTCATGATGCGTGACACCGGCGTGCAATCAGCACGCTCGTGAAGCCTCCGCACGAACCCTTCGCGCTCTCCGGCTGCGAAAAAGCGTCGGAGGGCCTGGCGCGGAGTCGGCGCACTGCTCTCGTAGCAATGCAGCAGCCCGCTTTGCTCCTCCCGATCGAAGGACAGCCCGATGTACTCTTTGCAGTCCAGGCACTCGCCAACCCGCACGGTGCGCATCTGCAGGGGGCAATAGATCGTGGAGTACGAGGAGGTCGTCCCGTCCGCCCCGAGCGTCTGACGGACGCGAATCTCGAGCTCAGAGTGCGGCGCCTTCGAAGCCATCCACCATTCCCATTACAAGAATACGCCGGAAGCGATCGGGCATCAAGTTCCAAACGGCATCGCATCGCTTCAGTGTCGATGCCGTTCGACGGCGTGGTTATTGCTAGTCGAACAGGTTCGTATCGCCTTTCTTGGCGTCCGCTCGCGCGTTATTGCGCGGTGCGCCGAACGAACGGTTAGGGGAACTGTGGTCTCGAAGGCCGGATGTCTGATCGCGCTCGCACTGCCCTTGCTTTGCATGAGTCGCGCAGGAAATGCGCAACCAACGGATGCCCAAACGACCCCAGGCGAGGAAGAGATCCCTGTCCTGGAGCAGGAAGCCGCCCCGGGACCTGAGCGCGGCGTGGTGGTGCCGGAAGAGCCAGAGCCCAAAAGCCCGGCAGAAAACGCAACGGTTACATTCTCGAAGAATCCCCTCGCGATCAAGCTCGGCGACCTCACCCTCACCCCGTTTCTTCAGGCGCGCTTTCGACAGGAGACGCGCGGCAAGGTGTATGGAGACGGGGAGCAAGCGGCGAACAGCCTGCACTTTCTCACGACACGCGTGCGGCTTGGACTCGGCGCTGAATGGAAATTCCTTCGTATCTTGATGCAGTTTCAAGACGCACGGCTCTTTGGAACTCGCCCCGGCTTCGACGACGGGGGCGCGTTTGGTCTCCACCAAGGGATCCTCGAGTTCTGGAACGATCGTGGATTCATTCGCATCGGTCGTCAGGAGATCATCTACGGCAATGAGCGCATGATTGGCCCGCTCGACTGGTTGATGGCCGCACGCTCTTTTGACGCGCTGCGACTGCATGGGTTCTTTCTCGACAAGTTCGAAGTTGACCTCTTCGGGTCGATGCTTGCTAGGCAGCAGAGCTTCGTCGACGACACGGTGGACCCTCCCGTATTAGTCGAGAACAGCGGCTCGTATCTCGCAACAGCCAACTTGATTTACAACAACGGGACGAAGCTGCGAATCGAGGCCTATGTCCTCTACCGTCACGACCGCCCCACCGCGACGTTACCGGCACCGATCAAGAACGACATCGTATCGCCCGGCGTGTATCTGACCGGGGTCCCGATCGACGATCTTCGGTACACGGGTGAGCTCACGATGCAGGGAGGGCTCCAAAACGACCAACGCTTCTTCGCGTTCGCGGCATCCGGGGATCTCGACTACACGTTTGCAGTGAGCTGGAAAACGACGATCAACGGAGGCTTCGCCTACGCCACGGGGGCGTCTCAAGATGGAAGGCTTAGCGAGTTCAACAACTTCTTTCCGACCAACCACAAGTTCTACGGCGCGGCCGACCTGTTCGGGCTTCGAAACCTCATCGATGGGCATTTGACGATGGGGGTAAAAACGCCGAACGCCCCCGTCGGCTTGAAGCTGGGGCTGTACACCTTCGCTCTCGCCGACCCCAGCGCGCGCTGGTCGGCCGCCCCGGGCATCACGCTCGGCCAGAACGTGAACAATACGACCAGAACCCTCGGGCAAGAGGTGGACGGTCTCTTCAAGTGGGTGTTCGTCCCGTGGGCATCGTTGTCCGGCGGCTACACGGTGTTCTTCCCAAATCAGGGCGCTCGAAACCTTGGACACGATATCGCGACGCACTGGGGCTACCTGGAGATTGGGGCGCAAACGCCTTAGCGCGAAACCACAGCGCCATGGTTGCGGTTCAGCGCAATATTTGCGCCGGATTCGCCCGGTCTGAACCCGTCGAGATTCGCGCTCCAGGAGCGCTCGATAGCACGGTTGGTCTTGGTTTCCGACACCATCAGATCCAGGTGTGGAACCACTCTCTGCTTCGAGCTCTATTTGGACCGCATATTGCAACCTGCCGGCGTATGCGAAGTGGATCGGTCGCCTTGCATGCTCGGGTGTAGGCAGGTCATGTGGAAGCTCGGTTTTTCCACTCTATCAATCACGGCGCTCGTTAGCTCGATCACCGTCGCGGGCGCTTTGTTCAGCCCCACTGTCGCACGAGGAAAGTCAGGCGAGGAGATCTTCTTCAGCAGAGGGTGCAACGCGTGCCATACGATCGGCGGTGGCCGGTTGGTCGGCCCGGACCTCTTGGGGGTGTCCGAGCGTCGAAGCGAGGAGTGGCTGGTCGAGTTCGTCCAGCACTCGCAGGCTATGGTGGAGGCGGGCGATCCGGTCGCAGTCGCGCTCTTCGAAGAACACAACAAGGTGACGATGCCCGATCAGCCGCTGACCAAGGCGGAGATTTTGGCGGTGATCGAATACGCCAAGATTCCTCGGGTCGTCGGTACTGCGCAACCAGCTCTACCGCTCGTATTCACCGAAGAGGACATCGTCCTAGGGCAGGATCTCTTCGAGGGAAGCACTCGGTTGAGCAACGGGGGGCCGGCGTGCAACTCGTGCCATGACGTCACGAACGATGCGGTCATCGGTGGTGGGATCCTCGCCAAAGAGCTCACGTCCGTGTTCTCACGGTTGGGCGGCCCTGGGGTGCGCGCCATTCTCGGAAGCCCGCCATTTCCGGTGATGCAAAAAGCCTACGAGGACGAGCCGCTCTCTGAAACAGAGGTCAAAGCTCTCGTTGGCTTCCTACAACGCGCCGACAGCGAGAAGGCGTTGCAACAGCCACGGGACTACGGCATCGGGCTATTTACGAGCGGTGTAGTGGGCTCGGGCATCCTGCTTGGCCTCTATTCGCTCCTCTGGCGCAGGCGGAAGCGGTCCTCTGTGAACCAATCGATCTACGACAGGCAGGTCAAATCCATCTGAATTGACGACAGGAAGCGATCGGGAAACATCTATGGGTTGGATCAAAGACATCATCTCACCGCAGACCAGGAAGTGGGAGGAATTCTACCGCAACCGCTTCCAACACGACCGCATCGTGCGCAGCACGCACGGCGTCAACTGCACCGGTGGCTGCTCCTGGCAGATCCACGTCAAAGACGGGATCGTAACTTGGGAGACCCAGCAGCTGGACTACCCGTTGCTGGAGGACTCCCTGCCTCCCTACGAACCACGCGGGTGTCAGCGAGGGATCTCATATTCCTGGTATTTGTACAGCCCTCTGCGGATCAAGTACCCGCTCATCCGGAGCGCGCTGATCGACTCCTACCGAGCCAAGAAGCGCGAGACCGGCGACCCCATGAAGGCGTGGAAGGCCTTGCAGGCGGACGAAGGTGCGCGAAGGGCATACCAGAAGGCCCGCGGCAAAGGTGGGTTCCGGCGGGCGAGTTGGGACGAGGTCCAGGAGCTCATGGCCGTCGCCAACATACACACCGCGGAGAAGTACGGCCCCGACCGAGTGATCGGGTTCAGCCCGATTCCGGCGATGTCGATGCTGAGCTATGCGGCCGGCAGCCGATTCTTGCAGCTCTTCGGCGGAGTCAATCTAAGCTTCTACGATTGGTACTGCGACCTTCCGACGGCCTTCCCTGAGATCTGGGGCGAGCAGACCGATGTCTGTGAGAGTGCCGACTGGTACAACGCGAAGATGATCGCGGACATGGGCGCGTGTCTCAACATGACGCGCACCCCCGACTGCCACTTCTTCGCCGAATCGCGGCACAACGGCACGAAGGCAGTGGTGTTCTCACCCGACTTCAGCCAGGTGTGTAAATACGCCGACCAGTGGGTGCCTCTGCACGCCGGAAGCGACGGCGCTTTCTGGATGGCCACGACGCACGTGATCCTCAAGGAGTTCCACCACGAAAAGCAAACGCCGTATTTTATAGACTACGTCAAGAAGTACACCGACAGCCCCTACCTGGTGAAGCTCGAGAAGGAGGGCGACTATTACAAGCCGGGCCGTCTGCTTCGCGCGTCGGAGCTCTCTCAGTTCAAGGATATCTCGAATGGGGAATGGAAGTTCGTCAACATCGACGCGACGTCCGGCCAACCAATCGTTCCAAAGGGGAGCTCGGGGTCTCGCTGGGATGAGAAGCCCGGCAACTGGAATATGAAGCTCCAGAATGCGGTCGACGACCAGCCGTACGATCCCGTGCTCACTTTGTTGGGCCGGTCGAACGAGGTTGCGCAGACGAGCTTCACGGAGTTCGGGCTCGACAAGAAGGTGCACCGCGGCGTGCCCATAATGTACGTCGACACCGTTGAAGGTCGTGTTCCCGTCACTACCGTCTACGACTTGACGATGGCGCAATACGGCGTTGGCCGGGGCCTTCCGGGCGAGTACCCGAAGGACTACGACGACAAGGACGCCGCGTACACACCAGCGTGGCAGGAGCTCTTCACCGGCGTCGCCTCGGACACCGTCCTTCAGTTTGCTCGTGAGTGGGCGAACACCGCCCAAGCTACCGGCGGAAAGTGCATGATCATCATCGGGGCAGGCATCAACCATTGGTATCACGGAAACCTGATGTACAGAGCCGGCGCCATGGCCCTGATGCTCACCGGCTGCGTCGGCAAGAACGGTGGAGGGCTCAATCACTACGTCGGTCAGGAAAAGCTGGCACCGGTGGATTCGTGGGGAGCGATCGCGTTCGGCAAGGACTGGCACGGCGCGGTCCGACTCCAACAAGCGCCGATTTGGCACTACATCAACACCTGCCAGTACCGGTACGACGGGCAGTTCTCCCGGTACAACACGGTCCCCGACAATGAGATGACTCGGCAGCACACCGCCGATCAGATCTACAAGTCGGTGCGCATGGGGTGGATGCCTTTCTATCCACAGTTCGAGCAGAACACCCTCGAGCTCACAAAAGAGGCAATGGCCAATGGAGCGACGGACGACGCAGGCATCGAGAAGTACGTCCTGAACAAGCTCAAGAGCAAGGACCTGAAATACTCGGTGAGCAATCCGGAAGCCGAGGAGAACTTTCCCCGGGTTTGGTACATCTGGCGCGGCAACGCGATCATGGGCAGCATGAAGGGGCACGAGTACTGCTTGAAGCACTACTTGGGCACCCACTCGAATGCGATCGCACAGGACTCGGACGAGCACACCAAAGAGGTCCAGTGGCACGACGTCGCACCGGTCGGAAAGATGGACCTCATCGTCGATCTGAACTTCCGTATGGATTCGTCGGCCTTGTACTCCGACATCGTGCTGCCGGCGGCTTCCTGGTACGAAAAGGCCGACCTCAACAGCACCGACCTGCACTCCTTCATCCACCCGCTTTCGGCGGCGATCGCGCCGGTATGGGAGTCCAAGACAGACTGGGAGATCTTCCGCGAGCTAGCCAAGGCGACGAGCAAGGCCGCAGCGCAGTATTTCCCGGAGCCACAGAAGGACATCGTCGCCTCTCCGCTCGCGCATGACTCAGCGGGCGAGATCTCCCAGCCGACCATCAAGGACTGGTATCACGGCGAATGTGAGGCGATCCCTGGCAAGACGATGCACCAGCTCACGGTTGTGGACCGTGACTACACGCGCATCTACGACAAGTTCATCACCCTGGGTGATAGCATCAGGACTACTGGTCTAGGTGCGCACGGGAACCACTACCAGTGCAAGGACGCGTACGACGAGATGGTCGCGTCCAACCACTTCCCCGTCGAGCGTAGCAACGGCAAGGCGTATCCCTCGTTGAAGGAAGACGAGTGGGCGGCCAATGCGGTGCTGCATCTCTCGACGTTGACCAACGGCAAGCTCAACGTGCGCGCATATCGCAACGCGGAGAAGAAAACCGGCCTGATCCTCAGTGACCTCGGATTGGGCAGTCAGGATCTGCGCATCCGCTACGCCGATCTACAAGCACAGCCTCGTAGGTACACGACCTCACCCTTGTGGTCGGGCGTGATGACAGGAGGCCGGGCGTACGCGCCCTACACGTACAACGTCGAGAAGCTGGTTCCGTGGCGTACGCTCACAGGTCGCCAGCACTTCTACCTCGATCACGAAATGTATCTGGCCTACGGGGAGAACCTCCCCACCTACAAGCCCTCCCCGAAGCCCGAGGCTTATGGGGACCTCAAGGAGACTCTAAAGGGCGGAGACGCGAGGATCCTCAACTGCCTCACCCCGCATGGGAAGTGGCACATCCATTCCACTTATATGGAGAACCACCGGATGTTGACGCTCTCCAGGGGCTGCGAGCCGGTCTGGTTGAGCGAGGTAGACGCCGCGGAGTTGGGGATCAACGACAACGATTGGGTCGAGGTATACAACGACCACGGTGTCTACTGTGCGCGCGCCTCGGTGAGCGCTCGAATCCCCAGGGGCGTGTGCATCGTGTACCACGTCCCCGAGCGGACGGTGGGTATTCCCAAGTCGCAAGTCCGAGGCGGCCGCCGAGCAGGGGGTCACAACAGCTTCACGCGGATTCACCTCAAGCCGAACTTCCTCGCCGGAGGGTACGGGCAGTTCAGTTATCACTTCAACTACTGGGGACCGATCGCGCCGCAGCGCGACACTCACGTCATCGTCAAACGAATGGACAAGGTGGTGTTCTGATATGGATGTTCGATCACAGATCTCGATGGTGTTCCACCTCGACAAGTGCATTGGTTGCCACACGTGCTCCATCGCCTGCAAGAACATTTGGACCGACCGCAAGGGCGCCGAATACATGTGGTGGAACAATGTCGAGACGAAGCCCGGTACGGGCTATCCCGGCAAGTGGGAAGACCAGGAAATCTACAAGGGAGGCTGGAAGAAGGACGGCAAGAAGGTCTATCTGGCAGGCGCGGGGAGGCCGAAGAGCCTCACGAACCTCTTCCACAATCCCCACATGCCGTCGATCGACGACTACTACGAGCCTTTCACCTACAAGTACCTCGACCTGATCGAATCACCTCCCGGCGACGATCAGCCGACCGCGCGGCCGATCTCGATGATTACCGGCGAGCCCATGGACATCAAGATGGGACCTAACTGGGATGACGACCTCAGCGGCTCCCCGGACTACGCCCGCAACGACCCCAACCTCAAGAAGCTCTCTCCGGCCGAGCAAGAAGCCATGTTCCAGCTAGAGCGCATGGCCTTTTTCTATCTTCCGCGAATCTGCAACCACTGCCTCAACCCCGCCTGCGTGGCAGCGTGCCCATCGGGGGCGATCTACAAGCGGGGAGAAGACGGGGTCGTGCTCATCAACCAGAACGTGTGTCGCGCGTGGCGCATGTGTGTGACGGCCTGCCCCTACAAGAAGACGTACTACAACTGGAACACTGGAAAGTCCGAGAAGTGCATTTTGTGTTACCCGCGCATCGAAGCAGGCCACGCGCCAGCATGCATGCATTCGTGCGTCGGGCGCATTCGCTATCTAGGGGTCCTGCTCTACGATGCCGACCGGATCGAGAGCGCATCCTCGTCTGACGAGGGGAGCCTGGTGGATCAACAGCTGGACATGATCCTCGATCCCTTTGATCCGGAGATCATCGCTGCAGCGAAAGCCAACGGCATCGCGGACTCGACCATTCACGCGGCGCAGTACTCCCCCACCTACAAGTTCGTGAAGACGTGGGGCTTGGCGCTTCCGTTGCATCCTGAGTACAGGACGCTCCCGATGCTCTTCTACGTGCCGCCACTGCTGCCCGTGATGGCCTCGGTTAGAGACGCCGACAACGACGCCCAAGCAGAGAAGATGAACCCGATCGCGAAGCATTGGCCCGACAAGTGGCTCTACGACACGAGCACCGAGGAGATCTTCGGAACCATCGACCAGGCACGCTTCCCTCTCGAATACATGGCGAACCTCTTCAGCGCCGGCGACACGTCGAAGGTCAAAGAGCGGATCATGAAGCTCATGGCCGTCCGAGTCTATCGACGGCACAAGACCGTCGGCGATATCTCGGAGGAAAAGTCGGACGAGGTGCTGTCAACCGCTGGACTGACTCCTGAGCTGGCGGACGCGATCTACTATCTGACGTCGCTAGCCAAGTTCGACGATCGCTTCGTCATTCCCGCGGCGCATCGCGAACAAGCGATTGAAATGCTGGAGTTCACCGCCGATGTTCGAGGAAACACCGGGTTTGGGTTCAAGGATAAGTCCGCAGAACGGGGATCCTGACGATGAGCACACTCACCCACTATCGACAACTCGCCGCCCTCTTCGACTATCCCGAGGCGGACTTACCAGCGCAGGTCCGAGAGCTTCGCGAGTCGCTGCAAAGCCGTTACCCGGCCGCCGCATCCCGATTCGAGTCTTTCGCGAAGGCTCTGCCCTCCTCTAGAGAGCGCTTGTCAGAGACGGAGCTGGACGACGTCCAGGAGATCTTCACGCGCTCGTTCGATGTGCAAGCCATCACGACGCTCGGCGTCGGCTACGTCGTCTTCGGGGACGATTACAAGAGGGGCGAGCTCTTGGTGAACCTAAACCGGGAACACCGCGATGCCGGTCTCGATTGCGGAAGCGAGCTCTCGGACCACCTTCCCAACGTTCTGCGCCTGATCGCCAAGTGGCAAGACCCGGAGATAGTGGTGGAGTTCGTCGAGGAGATCTTGCATCCAGCGATCGACAAGATGATCGGTGAGTTCGGTGCGGACCGAATACTCCAGCGAAACAAGCTCTACCGAAAGCACTACAAGACTCTGATCGCTTCCTCTGTCGATCGTGGAACGATGTACCGTGATGCCCTACAGGGGCTTCTCAGCGTGCTCAAAGAAGACTTCGACCTCCGAGAGCGCGAGTACCCAGAACAGAAAAGCGATTTCCTGAGGTCCATCGGACGCGAGATGGAGATCGAATCCGAGGAGATTGGCCTACCGCAAGCAAGCCCACAGCAGGTGAGGCCAGCGCAAGCAGGCCTACACCAATTGAGGAGGGCGAAGTGAACACGCTCAACACATTCCTTCTCGTCGTGTTTCCCTACGTGGCGGGTATCGTCTTCGTGGTCGGTGTTGCCTACAGGTACCGGCAGACGGGTTTCACCGTGTCGTCGCTTTCCTCTCAGTTTCTCGAAGGAAACAAACTTTTTTGGGGCGTTGTTCCCTTGCATATCGGCCTGCTGGTCGTGTTCTTCGGCCACCTCATCGCGTTTCTTTTACCGGGAGCGACACTGGCATGGAACAGCGATCCTGTTCGCCTGATCATCCTCGAGGTCAGCGCTTTCATCTTCGGGCTGAGCGTTCTGCTCGGGTTGGTGAGCCTCTTATGGCGACGGCTCACCAACCGACGCGTGCGCGTGGTGACTACCCCAATGGATATCACCATCGAGCTGCTCTTGCTGGCTCAGGTCGTGCTCGGATGTTGGGTCGCCCTTGGGTTTCGTTGGGGGTCCTCGTGGTTTGCGGCCGACCTCACACCCTATCTGTGGTCGCTCCTTGCGCTTAGCCCCGAGACCGACGCGGTGTTCGCCCTACCTTGGGTGATCAAGCTGCACATCATAGGCGCGTTCTTGATCCTCTTCATGGTTCCGTTCACGCGCCTCGTGCATTTCATCGTCGTGCCGCTGCACTACATCGTCCGACCCTATCAGGTGGTCATGTGGAACTGGGATCGCAAGGCTGTTCGAGATCCGGAAGCGCCGTGGAGCAAGGCGCGCCCAAAGAACAACTAGCCGTGAAAAACATGGCTTCAACAGCGCAGAGCTGACCGTGTTCGAGCGAGGTGGCCGATGAGCGAGCAAGGGAAGGCGATCAGTGTCCTGACAGCGAACACGCTGGCGTTCACCGTGTGTTTTGCGGTGTGGATGATGAATGGTGTGTTGATCACCTTCCTCGTCGACAACGGTGTCTACGACTTCGACAAGGCCCAGATGGGCTGGTTGATCGGAATCCCGGTGCTCACCGGCGCCATCTTCCGATTGCCTGCGGGCATGTTGACCGATCGCTTTGGCGGCCGCGGGGTCTACGTGGTGGTGATGTTGCTCACGGCCGCCGCGGCCTTCCTCGACAGCTACGCCAACGGTTTCTGGGGATTCATCGTGGGCGGGCTGGGCTTCGGACTCGCCGGCACTTCGTTTGCTGTTGGCATTGCCTACTCTTCGGTGTGGTTTCCCCAGCGTCAACAGGGCACGGTGCTTGGCATTTTCGGTGCAGGCAATGCGGGGGCGGCGATCACCGCGATGGGCGCCCCATTGATCCTCAACGCGTTGACCGACGGTGGCGCGAACCTGGAGGCCTGGCGCTGGCTGCCACGTATCTACGCGGCGGCACTGGTTGGCATGACCGTGCTCTTTTGGGTCATGACGTTTCCAAAGAAGCCCGAGGAAGAAGCGCCACGCACCCTAGTCCAGCGCTTGACTCCTCTACAAAAGGTGCGGGTCTGGCGGTTCGGGCTCTACTACTTTCTGGTCTTCGGAGGCTTCGTCGCTCTCGCCCAGTGGCTGATCCCCTACTATGTCAACGTCTACACGGTCAGTGTGGCGACTGCCGGCCTTCTTTCATCGATCTTCACCTTGCCCGCCGGAGTCATCCGGGCCCTAGGCGGTTGGATGTCCGACAAATTCGGTGCGCGCACGATGATGTACTGGGTCTTGAGCGGCTGCGCGATCAGCAGCTTGCTGCTCATTGTGCCGCGCATGGACATACATTCACCGGGACAGGGGGTCACTGCTTTTCGCGGTGGCGTCGTGACCGCTGTGGCTGACGATGTCGTCGCGGTGGACGAGCACCCTCATCGGCTCGAACCGATGCCCGCTGAAGGGCCGAGACGGGAAGGCGCGCTCATCTGGCCGACGATGGCCTTCGGCCAAGAACCTGTGGTCGAAGTTGGTGACAAGGTCGCGAAGAAGCAGCTGCTCGCAAAGGGGGAGACCCACATCTATTTCCAGGCCAACATTTGGGTGTTTACCGCGCTGGTGTTCGTGATCGGCATCCTGATGGGGGTCGGCAGTGCGGCTGTCTACAAGCACATTCCCGACTACTATCCCAACGACGTCGGCACAGTTGGTGGCATCGTCGGCGTTCTCGGTGGGCTCGGTGGCTTCGTCTGCCCGATCCTCTTTGGTTACATGCTCAAAGGCACCGGGATCTGGACCACCACTTGGATGTTCTTCTTGGCGCTTACGGTCGCTTGCTTGGGCTGGATGCATTGGACCATCCGGCAGATGACGATCAAGCACTCACCCGACATCGCCAACGCGATCGAAGAACCGTGGGACCAAGGAAAGAGATGAGGTTCTACGCTCGCAAGGGAGCAGAAGTCTCCTGCTGAAGTCGTGCTGCCCTTGCGTTACATGCGTCGCTAGTGTTTGTTGAGGAACGACCGAACGACGTGGACTACATAGCCCGTCTCGCACGCTAGCCAGTACAGCACGTCGAGTGACGACAGGATGCCGACGACCTGGTCCATTGGGTCCACCACCGGAATACAGTGGATACTCTCGAGTGCCATCCCTGCCGCCGCCTGCGAGACAGATGCTCCCTCGTTGAGTGTGAACAAGACGTCCGTCATAACATCGCCGACAGTCGAAGGCGGTTCGTGGGAGGCCGCCCCGCTTTCGTAGTGATGTCGGACGAGATCGGCCTGGGAGACGACTCCGATGGGTTTGCCGCCTTCGTCGACCACAGGTACACCCCTGAACCCGCCCTCGATCAGCAGAGCCGCGAGGGCTTGGAGGCTAACGTCTTCGCGTACGCAGTACACCTTGCTGCTCATCAATGCCGAGAT